>Ga0180432_10000326_pt1 | contig 76600 bp, 58 predicted proteins | sample SS_ome_10_FD_132414 | JGI IMG/M metagenome (GOLD analysis project Ga0180432, IMG submission 132414) | Hypersaline lake sediment archaeal communities from the Salton Sea, California, USA - SS_1_MS_2 metaG | ecosystem: Environmental > Aquatic > Non-marine Saline and Alkaline > Hypersaline >...
GCAGTGGGGCTACCAGTGGAGCAACAGCTCTGGCATGACCACCTTCTACCTGATCGAGGGGAGCTACACCTACCTGGTGGAGAAGAACGGTGCCAGGAGCGCCAAGATCCCCTTCACCGTGGCCGATACCGATCATGCCGTGCCTATCAGCGGCAATCCCGACGATCAGAATCTGGAGTACAAGCTGGCGACGGTGACGGTCAAGGTGGGTGACAGCGGCGGGGGTGGTCACAAGAGCTACCTGGTGCGCATCTACAACGCAAGTTCCAGCACGCGGCAGTGGGGCTACCAGTGGAGCAACAGCTCGGGCATGACCACCTTCTACCTGATCGAGGGGAGCTACACCTACCTGGTGGAGAAGAACGGTGCCAGAAGCGCCAAGATCGCCTTCACTGTGGCCGACACTGATCACGCCGTGCCTATCAGCGGCAATCCCGACGATCAGAATCTGGAGTACAAGCTGGCGATGGTGACGGTCAAGGTGGGCGACAGCAGCGTGGCCAACTCGGGGCACAAGAGCTATCTGGTGCGCATCTACAACGCTGGGGCCAGTCAATGGGGCTACCAGTGGAGCAACAACTCGGGCATGACCACCTTCTATCTGATCGAGGGGAGCTACACCTACCTGGTGGAGAAGAACGGTGCCCGGAGCGCCAAGATCGCCTTCACCGTGGCCGACACCGATCACGCCGTGCCCATCAGCGGCACTCCCGACGATCAGAATCTGGAGTACAAGCTGGCGACGGTGACGGTCAAGGTGGGTGACAGCAGCGTGGCCAATCCGGGGCACAAGAGCTATCTGGTGCGCATCTACAACGCAAGTTCCAGCATGCAGCAGTGGGGCTACCAGTGGAGCAACAGCTCTGGCATGACCACCTTCTACCTGATCGAGGGGAGCTACACCTACCTGGTGGAGAAGAACGGTGCCCGGAGCGCCAAGATCGCCTTCACCGTGGCTTCGCCCCTCCCTGCCGACGACCAGGGCCTGGAGTATAAGCTGGCGACGGTCACGGTCCACGTCCAGGACAGCGGAGGCAGCCCGCTCAAGAGCTATCTGGTGCGGGTCTACAACTACAGCGCTGGGCAGTGGGGCTATCAGTGGACCAACAGCAGCGGCGACTCCGTGTTCTATCTGGTTGAGGGTAGCTATCAATACCAGGTAGAGAAGAACGGCTACAACAGCGGCAAGCAGCCCGCGGGCGGATTCACGGTCGCCCAGGCGGGAGTCGCGACCCATACCTGGACGGTGCCCTAGTCGTCGCTTCATCGTGACAAGTGCCACAACGCTGCCAGATGCGTCTGTGGACTAGAGACAAGGAAGCCGGTCGCTGACACAATCAGCGATCGGCTTCCTACGAAGCAGTCAGCCCAATTGTCGTCTACTTGCCCGTGATCTTGATCACCTTGGGCTTGGTCTCTTCCGCCTTCGGCAGAGTGAGCGTCAGCACGCCGTTCTCGAAGGACGCCTCGGCATTCTCTGTCTCCACGGGCACGTTCAATGTGAGCGTGCGCGAGAGCGTGCCGTACGGCCGTTCCTGGAACAGATAGTCCACGTTCTCCAGAGGCGGTCGCAGCTCGCCACGGATCGTCAAGGTGTCGCCTTCGATCGTGATGTCCACCTCATCCGGCGTCAGCCCTGGAAGTGACGCGACGAGGACGATCTCCTCCGGCGTCGTGTACACGTCCAATGGAAGCCGGTACGTTCGTTCCCGTGGCTCTTCGCCCCAGGTCCGTCTTGGGCGCACGTAGCTTTCTTCGAACAACTGATCCATGGCATCCCGCAGGCTCATCATTTCGCGCAGCGGACTCCAGCGTGTCACAGTCATCTTGTCACCTCCATACTTTCTCCGTCTCCTACTTCGCCCTACCCCTTAGCCTTGACCTTGATCGCCTTCGCCTTGACTTCCTCGGCCTTGGGCAGCGTCAGCTTCAGGACACCGTTCTCGAACTCGGCCATTGCGTCTTCGGCTACGATCGGGACTGGGATGGCCAGTGAGCGACAGAAGGAGCCATAGCGGCGTTCCCGCCTGATGTAGTTCTCCTCCCTGACCTCTTCCTCGGCGCTGGTCTCTCCCCTGATCGTCAGCATGTCGCCTGTGACGCTGATGTCCAGGTTGTCAGGCTCGATGCCGGGAATGGCTGACTTCACGACGACGGCGTCTTCGGTCTCATACATGTCCACGGCCAGCGTGCCTCCCTCGACTGGGGCCGGCCCCCCTGTTCGCGGACGTATGAAACTCTCCTCGAACAGCCGATCCATTGCCTCTCGCAGGCTGATCAATTCACGGTAAGGTTCCCAACGTATGATATTTGCCATTGTTCTCCCTCCCTCGTTATGGGTTAGTTACGCAATCATCTACAATGTACAGCGGCAGTATTAGATTGGTGCAAGAAGCGCGTTAGAAAAGCAATAGAAGTGGCCGCCCCCGCGATTTGCGCGGGGGCGGCCAGTGAATCCGGAGCGGCAAACGAGCCTGCCGTGGTTGCCGTGAGTGACCGACTAGTGGGTGAGCGTCTTCAACTCCTTCAGCACGTTGCGGACGCTTGTCTTCTCGGTGGCGTTGCAGGGAACGATGGGTGTGCCTCTATCCAGGCTAAGCGCTTTGCCGACGGACTCGACAGAGAGCGCGTCTTCCGCGTCTTGCTTGTTGGCCACCACGATGTATGGCACCTGGCTCTTACGACGAAAGATGCGCATTAGGCGCTTGGCCCGCAACATGCTCTCACGGTCGCTGCTGTCTACCAGCAGCACGAAAGCATCCATTTTCTTGGCCAGGATATCCCACATGAAGTCGAAGCGTGGTTGTCCTGGCGTGCCGTACAGGTGGAACAGACTGCTGTCGAGCCTGACCTGTCCATAGTCCATAGCCACGGTTGTCTCATCCTTCACGGTCTTGAGTCCGTCGGTGATGCGCTGCTCTGTGGTGACGATCTGTATGTCCGAGATCGTGCGGATGAACTCCGTCTTGCCGGCGTTGAAGGGGCCCGTGACGACGACCTTGACGACATTCCCCATATTATGACTTCTCCTTGTCGGTCTCAGAGGGCTGCTCCTCGCGGAAATCTACGAAGCGGTACCCGACTCCGCGCTCGGTGAAGATGTAGCGCGGGTGAGAGGGATCGGGCTCGATCTTCTGGCGCAGGTATGTGACGTACAGACGCAGGTACTGAATCTCCTCGCGATACTCGTAGCCCCACACTTTGGCCAGAAGTGTCTCGTGGGGCACTACCCAGCCCACGTTCTCTATCAGGTGATACAGCAGCCGAAACTCGGTGGGGCGCAGCTTGACGTGCTCGCCTTCGACGATGACCTCTTGGCGGTTGAAGTCTATGCTCAGGCGCTCGTCAATTTGGAGAACAGCCTCTTCTGGCGTCACCGGACCCTGCGTGCGGCGCAGCACCGCCTTGATACGGCTGGCCAGTTCGCGAGCGCCGAATGGCTTGGTCACGTAGTCGTCGGCCCCCAGTTCCAGTCCGCGTACCTTGTCCTCCTCGTCGGCTCGAACTGTGAGCATGATAACCGGCACGGTGGAGACCTCCCGCAGCATACTGAGCGTCTCGAAGCCGTCCAGTTCAGGCATCATGACGTCCAGAATGACCATGTCGGGCAGGTCGGTGCGCACCTTGTCGAGTGCTTCCACGCCGTTGTGGGCTTCGATGACCCGGTAGCCCTCGAGCTCCAGGTTCATGCGGATGAACCTGGTCATTCGCGGTTCGTCATCTACAACCAGGATGAGTTCATGACGAGCAGACATATGAGCACTCTCGGCGCTGAATCGTATGCGACTGATAGTTTACTGGGGCCAGTAGGCTGTTTGCAGCCCACCACTACTCGCGGATGAAAGTGACGACTTCCTCTGTCTCTTCGCTGGGCAGGATCTCCACACAGTGGATGCGAGACCATGGGTATACGACCGTGTCCGTCTCAGGCAGGAGATAGGTGACATCACGGCCGTCTCGGTACCGCAGGTTGCTGACAATCAAGACCTGGTCGCCAGGCTCGGGAACCTGTTCTATCTCTCCTACGATGGCTTCCTCGTTCTGTATGTGAATCAACACGACATGCGGCATACGCTGTTCTCCATCTCTCACGACCTGACAGGTCTTGGATACTGAAAACCGTCCGGTCTACTCCTCGATGATGACCTGCAACTTGATGCGGCCCAACTGGAGTTCGTCGGTATTCTTGAGCACGTGCGGGAGGTAAGGCGTCAGACGCTGGCCATTCAGAAAGGTGCCATTGGCGCTGCCAACGTCTTCAACCAGATAAGCCGTGCCCCGTTGGTGGATCTTGCAATGGTGACGCGAGACCCCGCTCTCGAGTCCCCCATCGGGAGTCAGGTCCAGATCAGGGAAGATGCCGTGAGCGGCATCGAGCCGCCCGATATGCACCTCTGCAGTCGAGGGTAACTGGATCTGGCGATCGGTGGACACGACCTTGATGCGCAGTGGAACCGGTGCCGCCTCGCTTGGTTCTTCCACCGGCTCGCTGGCCCAAGGGTTCGCTCGCGAGACAGGGAGCTCCTCCTCGGGGAGCGGCTCTGTCCGCAGAGGACCTCCGGTAGGCAGATAGACCCCGCACTCACTGCAGAACAGGGTGCCGGGACGGTGCTTTCGCCCGCAAGATGGACATTCAATCATAGGATTCTCTCCGTGAAGCAATAGTCAGGCTGCGCGTACCATACTTGATCTCTTTACGTCCCTTCGCGGTCAGCGTTCCGCCCTGAGAAATACGTCCGGCTTCCAGCATAGCCGCTCGAGCCAACTGAGTCTCACCCAGGTCGAACAGCCGCGTAGCGACCATCTCCAATTGGTGTGTGGCCGTCGAAACATCTCCGGTCTCCAGGGCATCCCAGGCTCGCTGTTGCATGCGGTAAATGGCCACCTTGCTCAGCGCGTTAAGGATGCCCGGTGGCACCGGTTCACGCGCTGGCTCGTCGGCTGTGAAGGTGCACCGGATATCGCTCTGCAGTTTTTCTCTTTGCAGTCCTAGTGCTGGGATATCCCCAGTGAGCTCCAGTTGCAGCAGCCGGTGCTCTCCAGGCGACTTCTGGGCTACGCTCAGTTCCAGCGCGATGGCTAGTGGCGCGTCGGTCTGCAGCGTGCCCAGCTTGAGCTCACCGGCGCTTGGTGTGAGGCTTTCTAGGTAGGGTGTGATGCGAAACGCGCTTTCCACGTTCACGCCCTCGGCACATCGAAGCTTCATAGTCAGGGCCTGGGCAAACACGGACTCCAGCCCGCGCACCTTTTGCTGCAGGATAGTGCGCACCTGGCTGGGTGACGCGATATAGGCGGAGGTGCCACCGCTCTTGGTCGCGATCTCGTCAAGCAGGGTGTCGTTCCAGTCCTCACCGATCCCCATAGCCGTGATGCCAATGCGGCGGGCTCCCGCCAGCTTGGCCTCGGCGATGCAGTCCTCCTCGTCGCCGTACGTCTGCCCGTCCGTGAGAAGGATCAGGTGGCTCGTGACGTGCTTCCCATGGTGTTTCTCGATCTCAGCCAGTCCGGCTTGTATGCCCTGGAGTATCTCGGTGCCGCCGCTGGCCAGCATTGAGGAGACGCGGGCCTTGGCGTAGGCGCGATTGACGCCCAACTGGCTGGGCAATAGGACCTCCGCCCGATCGTTGAAACTGACCAGTGCCAGCGCGTCGTCGCTGTGTAGCTCGTCGATGATTTGGTGCGCTGCTTGCTTGACGTGCTCCAGCCGCGCTCCTTGCATGGAGGTGCTGCGATCAATGACCAGACCGAGGTTGAGCGGAAGCCGTTTGCCCCGGGCAATCCCAGCTGGACGTATCGTGGCCAAGAGGTAGGTCACTTGCTCGTCGTAGGCGGAACAGAGTTTGCTCTGACTCAGCAGCGTATCGATGCGAAGGGCTGAGTCCTCGCTCTTGCCTAGCTCCGCCCGACGCCGGTCGTATGCACTGCGGCGATTGGGATCGCTCAGGACGGAATAGGCGGTCTGGATCTCGTGGAACAGGGCCGTGGGGGCGTTCTCCGTCCGGCTGTCGGGATGATAGCGACGTGCCAATCTGCGGTAGGCGTGCTTAATCTCCTCATCCGTCGCGGACGCAGAGACCCCCAGCATAGCGTAATAGTCTTTCTGTGCGTCTTGATTCATACGACTGGCCTAGGAAGGTTCCACCAAGATCGCGGTGATGTTGTCCAGTCCTCCCGCCTGATTGGCGGCGGCAACCAGGTCCGTGCACGCCGCGTTGAGTGAGGGGGCCGCTGCAACGATACTGGCTGCCTCTGCCTCGCTGACCATGCTCCACAGTCCGTCGCTACAAAGGAGCAACCGTCCTCCAGGCGGGACGGTTCTGACGTATGTGTCAACCTCCAAGACCCCGCTCTGGCCCACGGCGCGATACAGCACGTTCTTCTGTGGATGAATGGCAGCTTCATCACGTGTGAGTTGACCAAGTTCTACCAGCCGATCCACCAATGAATGATCGTGCGTGATTTGGTCAAATCCCTCGTCTGTGATCACGTAGGCCCGACTGTCTCCCACGTGGGCGATGTAGGCTCGCGGGCCGAGTACCAGCGCGCAGGTCAGCGTCGTGCCGCCGCCTGGGACTTCGTCTGACACACTGGCGTTGGCTGCCTGTACTGCGGCCACGAGCATCTCATTCAGGGCTGGTTGATCTGTGCCGCGCTCCACGCTGACAAGTGTCGGCAGGTAGAAGTCGTGTACGATGTTGTGAGCTACGATCCGCGCTGCCAGGGAGCTGGCGACCTCCCCGGCCTGATGCCCCCCCATGCCGTCGGCCAGGACGAAGACCCCGAACTCGGGCAGGGCATCGTTACCGCTGTGCGCGGCTGTGATCACCAGCGCGGTGTCTTCGTTGTGGTGCCGCACTGTGCCCGCATCGCTCGCCCAGGCGGCCTTGAGCCTGGGCCAAGCCGGTTGGCTCACAGGTGGGGAAGGGGCGACCGAATTGACAGAGGTGGCCCCCTCTAGTCCAAAGATATGGCGTAGGAATTGCATTGCTTTTTCTTCCACCAAGCGGCTCGACTGAGACCGCCGAAGTCTAGCCCAAACCCCGTCGTTTACGCTGTGATATCAGGCCGGGAGCGCATACACGCAGCGATCGTCTGAGCCAACGTAGATCACGCCGCTCAAGGCCGTGGGTGACGACGTCACCGGCCCGTCCGTCTGGAACCGCCATCGCAGGTTGCCCGTATGAGTGTCGAGACTGTAGACGGTCCCATCCACTGAGCCGAAATAGACAGCGTCCTCGAACACGGCAGGCGTGGATGTGACTTGATTCTCTGTAGCGTAGCGCCAGACAAGACGGCCGCTTTCTCCATCCAAGGCGTAGAGGTAGCCGTCTGCCGAGCCGACAAAAACCAGGCCCCCATCGGTGGTACACGAGGAAACGACCGGGCCCCCGGTCCGGTAGCGCCACACCGACCACCCCGAGCGGATGTCCAGGGCGTGGATGTACGAGTCATGACAACCTACGTAGACCATCTCCTTCGTCAGGGCAGGGGACGACGTCACAGCGCGCCGAGCACGAAAGCGCCAGCGCAATTGGCCGCTGGTATCCACGGCGTAGACGACGCCTCCCTCGCACCCCATATAGATGGAATCATTGCCGATCGCGGGCGATGAGCGCACCTTTCCGTCTGTGTCGAACTTCCAGGCAACACGGCCGCTGTGCACATTGGCCGCGTAGAGATGCTTGTCATCTGAGCCGAAGAACACGTGGTCGAACGCGACGCGGGGCGACGACCACACGCTTTCCTGCGTCGGGCAGGTCCAGGAGATGCGCCCAGTGTCCGCGTTGACCGCGTACAGCAGCCGATCTGCAGACCCAAAGAACACGCGTCCATTATGCACGCACGGGGACGAACCGATGCCGCCCTCGGTGGCATACTTCCAGAGAAACTTGCCGTTCTCGACGTTGATGGCGTATAGATTGCTGTCGTACGAACCCACGTATACCACGCCGTTCTCCACGGCTGGCGATGATCGTACTTCATCCTCGCAACGGAAGCGCCACAGCGCCATGATATCACCGCTGACGAAGGTCGAGGTACCGAAAGCAGCCGTCCCAGCCAGCCCGCGGACCGAACCCAGGTTGATCAACGCGCGCTGCATCTCATCGGACGACCCGAAGCGCTTGTTGACGTCATATTCCAATGCTCGGTCGATGATTTCTGTCAGTTCGCGGGAGACAGTGGGGTTTGTCTTGTGGATCGGGCGTTCGTGGAAGGAGAACGGCGGCTCGAGACGGGGATCCTGCTTGCTCAGCAGGTGATGCATGGTGGCTCCCAGGGCGTACACGTCCACCCGAGGTTCGGCGCTGCCCCGATATTGCTCCGGCGGTGAATAGCCCTCGGTGCCGATCATCGTGCCTTTCTCGCCGCTCTGAAAGATCCTGGCGATTCCGAAGTCCACCAGGCGAATGCGGTTATGTGAGTCCAACATGATATTGGATGGCTTGATGTCGCGAAACACAATGGGCTGGGGTTCGTGGCTGTGCAGATAACTGAGCACCTCGCAGACCTGAAGCCCCCAGTGTACCACCTGTGCTTCCGAGAGGAAGCCCTCTGTCTCGGCCAGGATGGCTTCCAGATCCTTGCCGTCCACGAACTCCATGACCAGGTAGCTGTGGTCGTTCTCGCTGAGGAAGTCGTAGACCTGGACGATACCTGGGTGGTTGAGCGTGGCAAGGATGTTGGCCTCACGCTCAAAGTTGCGTTTGATCATATCCCGTATCTGAGGATCGGTGGCCGTGTTGAGCATCTCTTTGACCACACACAGCCGGGTGGCTTTGGAGAAGCGCAGGTCCTGGGCCTTGTAGACCGTGCTCATGCCACCGACCCCCAACACTCCCAGGATGCGATAGCGATCTTGAAGCAGGTGGTTGTCAGGTAGTCGTCCCTCAGTGCGTTCAGTCGCCGGGGTAGGCGGCGTCATGTACTGCGTGCCCCGTGCTGACCCTGACGGGCCTGAAGGATCTGGGGGAGGCGACGCAGCCGGTGTTTCCGGCTCTTGCCTTGGCGGTTCGCCGGGAGAATGGGTTGGCATGCTAATGTGATGGGTTTCGAGTGTTTTCATCTTCCCCCTCGCGCCTGCCGTCGCTGTCAGGGGCATGCATGTTCAACTTGGATCGTTGCAAGTACATGCTAGGTAAAGCTTATTATAGAGCTAAATGAGCAAATGCGCAATCCGGCGAAACCTGTGGCTGTGATGGTATGGGCACAATGTGGGTGTATCAGAGAGGTTGGAACTGTTCCAGGTCGTTGATCAAATGGATGCCACGACTCTCGTCAGAGGCTGGCACATGGCGATAGGGTGAGTGAGGCGAACGACTACTGTGTTGGGTTGAAGTAGTTGTAGGTCGCTGTGGCGATGTCGGCGATCAGTGGTGCACTTTCTTCCCACTCGAGCCACTGGGGGCGGTAAAGAAAGACGACGAGCACGAAATCACCCCCTGGGCTGAAGACGATCGCTGCGTCGGCATGGGTCTCACCGGTGAAGCCATGTTTGTGTGCCAGTTTGGTCCCCACTGGAACCCCGGCCTCGGTGAGGCTGTCAATGTGATTTGTGTTCATCCACTCGATCATCTGGCTGCATTCGTCGGCAGTGAAAGCGTCTGGGTAGGCGGCCATCAGCGCTCCGCCGCCTTGCTGGCACTGGTAGATCATCTCTAGCAACAGTCCGATGTCCAGTGGAGTGGTCTGGATATACGCGTCAGTTTCGGTCGTGATGTCGGTCCGGGAGTTGGCCGGTGTAACGATGGTAACCGGGACTTCCTCGTCGTAGGGCGCTGCCATGAACGTATTCATTAGTCCCAGATAGTGCATTGAAACGGTGAGTCTCTCGGCTCCCTCGTAGCCGTCGCCCTTGCCGATCACGTCACGGAGCAGCAAGTTCGCTTCGGCATTCTCGCTAGATGTGCCCATCGTGTTGCTCAGCCAGTCGCTCGTCTTGGCATCGGGGGGCGAATCTAGGGCGCGATAGGCCTCCTCCAGAATCGCGATCTTGAGCGCGCTCCAGCCGTTGTAAGCCACATCCTCGTTTATCCCCAGTTCCTCCCCTGTCTGCAAATCCTTGACGAAGATGCCTGGCGTCATGCCTTCGTGGCCATCCAGAAGCGGCCGGATCAACTGGTCCAGGATGCCTGTATCTGTGGGCGGTGCTTCTTCGATCTGCGCGACCAGTTCTGCCTCTCGGTCGATGGCCGAGACGAGGGCTCTTGCGAGGTGGGCGCGAGAGGCATCGACATCCAGGTGGTAGCCCGCCTGGCTCGGTCGAACGGTCAGGCTGGCCGGGAGCGCGACAGACTCCTGCGGCGGCCGATCATACTGCCTGGCGACACGGGCCAGAAATCCGTCCAGCCGTTCCTTCGAATAGCTGACGCCTACCGGGACATCTGTCGGGTCTGGGGAGCGGCGCAGGACGTGAGCGATGAAGCCATCGATACCGCGTCGAGGGCTCAGTGCTGCGTCCAGATTGGCTGCTGTTTCCTCTGCGTTGTGGCGCAACTCGACGCTGTCGGGCGTCAATGAAAGGAGGTGTTCTTGATACGTGACCTCCACGGGCATCGCCAGGGCCGCTTCGAGGGCGCTGAGTGCTTGTTCACGCGTCATCCCCTCTACGGACCGACCGGCCATTGTCATCCCCGCCGGCAGTCTGCGCTGGCTCAGCCGGAAGCCAAGATATTGCCATGTGAAGAAGAGCGCAATAACTGCCGCAACGATGATAGCCCACGCAACATACCCACTTCTACGCCGCAAAAAACCTCCTCCATCCTACGAATGCAAGGCGATTATAACACATGTGCTGAGCTGCGCCAAACGTTGGCGGACGACGTTCTCTAGAGCATGAGTGTAGTTGGGCCACCATCGCACGGTTCACTGTTTTGTGGTATAATGACTCAAACTAATCGGACATCGGGAGGGGCCTTTGGGTCAGCGAGTCCAGGCTCTTCCCTCACGGGCGATTTCCATGCCGCCGGCTGCATTTCTGCACCACACAACCCCGCCGCGCGAGGCCGGCTTACCAGGTTTCGAGTGGACTTCTGTCCTGGAAATGCAGGGTGGGTGAATGCTATGCTCACCCTGCCCGTGTATAGTGGACAAGACAGCGCCACATCCTGCACTGGGAGGGCAGCCTTTGATGCTCAACTGTCGGGATTGTCCCATACGTGAGCGTTGCATCCAGGAGAGCAATACTTCCCCCAGCGTCAAGCTGATGATGCGTCGTGCCTTTGAAGCAGGGAGGGATACCCACGACATGTGGGGGCTGTTGCAGAACAACTGCCTACTCGAGAAGGAGGATGGAGCGCAAGCTGTCCGGTCGACTGTTCTGAGGCAGCGCCTAAGAGGTGGCCCAGAGCCCGGTGATCTCCCGGAGGCGATTGAGCGAGCAAGCCCGGTTCCTCCGTCGCCACCCGCGGGCGCGGGATTGCAGCCCCCGAGCGTTGCGGCTGTCCGAGAACCTGCCAGAGAAGTGACCCCTGCCCGGCGAGTGGCGCGCGAGAAGATAGAAGAGGAAAGCGCCCCGCTTCGCTACTGCCTCAGCTTGCAGGATGCCCGTCACCGAATTGCCCTGCCCAGGACTGGTGAGATCGTGTTGGGCCGCTTCGATCCCATGATTGACGTATCGCCGGACGTGGATCTAAGCTACGACGATCGTGAGCATTTCGTCATCTCTCGCCGCCATGCCCGCGTTATTGGCCACGACGGTTGGCACGAGGTCGAGGATCTGGGCAGTACCAATGGCACGAGGATCAACGGACGCAGGCTCGAGATCGGTCAGAGGGTCCGGATGCGGCTGGGTGACAAGATCGCTCTGGGATACTGCTCATTTGTGTACACCCCGATCTCAGAGATACCGGCTTTGCCCCATGCAGCGCCGCTGCGGGCCTATCTGTGGGGCGCGTTTACCGGCCACCGATTCCCTCTACCTGCCTGGGGCGAGGTAATCGTCGGGCGCAGCGACCCTGCGGTGGGCCTTGCGCCCGATTTGGACCTCAGTGGGGAGGGGGATGCCGCTCAGGTCATTGCCCGGCGTCATGTCAAGATCATCGCCGGTGACGGACGCCACTACGTTGAGGACTTGGGCAGTGCTAGCGGCACCAAACTCAACGGCGTGCGCATGAGAATCAGCGAACTCCGCTTGCTGAGCCCTGGTGATCACCTCTGGCTGGGCGGGTGTGTCCTGGCCTATGACGTACAGCCGTGGCCCGGGCGGGACGAGGCCAATTGATGGCTATCCTAAAGGGTTTTGTATTCGGTGTCAGTGCGATGTATCGTGCCGCGAAGAACTCGACGTTAGCTGAGAAAGATGGAGTGTGGAGATGAAGGACAGGGAACCAAGCGACGTGATCATCTGGGAGAAAGACGGCAAGGAAATGATCTACATCCCCGCCGCCGAGTTTCTGATGGGCAGTGACACAGGGCCGGGCAACGAGAGACCGGCCCACACAGTCTGGGTAGGCGCTTTCTACATAGATCGTTTCCCTGTGACGAACGAGGAGTATCAGCGCTTCGTGGATGCTACGGGGCATCCCGTGCCCTCTTGTAGTGCGGGCTGGGCCGAGCCGGACGGGTATAACTGGGACGCGGATGAGCGGACGCCACCGCCGGACAAGGAGACGCATCCGGTTGTGCTCGTCAGTCGGCAGGATGCGCAGGCATACGCCGCCTGGGCCGGCAAGCGCTTGCCTACCGAGGCGGAGTGGGAGCGGGCTGCGCGGGGCGCCGATGGCCGTCGCTGGCCGTGGGGGGATGAGTTCGGCGGCGGTCGCTGCAATACCAGGGAGAGCGACATAGGCGGCACCAGTCCTGTAGGCCAGTACTCGCCGGCGGGTGACAGCCCTGAGGGGGTTGGGGACATGGTGGGCAATGTATGGGAGTGGACGACCAGTCTGTTCCGCCCGTATCCCTACGATGCCGACGATGGACGAGAAAGCCAGGAGGCGAACGGCTGGCGTGTCCTTCGTGGTGGCTCGTGGCGGAATGATCTAGACCGGGCGCGCTGCACAGCCCGCCTCGATGGGGACTTCTTGTTCTTCAACAACGTGGGATTTCGCTGTGCCGTGTCGGCTGAGGATGTCGCCTCGGCCCAGCAGGGCGGACCGCGCGTGGAGGAGTAGCCGCTCTACGAGCGTTGCTCCAACCAGCGGTAGGCCAGGTATCCCGACAGTGCGCCGAAGACCAGGTTCTGAGCCGGCCAGATAAAGCACCATACGCCCAATGTGCTGACGGTCAGTGCCAGGCCGATGATCCAGTCCAATAGCCAGTAACTGATCAGTAGCAGGACACCCATCGCTGGCCTACCAGCGTAAATCCAGCCAACGCCCAGAAAGCCGAAGAACCCACCCACGACCTCCAGCAGCAGTGCTATGAAGGGATCTTGTCTGCGCATTACAGTTTTGCCTCCCGTTCCAACCATTCACCGATCGCCCAGTAGTGGAAATTGCGTCCCTGGTAGACCTGGTATCCGGCATACAGCCCGTAGCCGAGCCAGGCGAAGGGGATACCGACCAGTACCAGCACCATCAGCAACGTGAGTGACAGGGCAAACGGGATGAGGAGCACGCCGATCAGTACCGCCGAAAGCAAACCGCTCACGGTCCAGGCCAGTGTCACGCAGGCCACCGACGTTGCTACGAGGATCAGATAGAGCAGCACCCCGATAGCCTGATACACGAAGGACTGGAGCGCGTGAAAGGCCACGAAGCGCGATTTCCGCCGGTAGCCGAAATACATTGTCAGCGGGATAGCTAGACCGACCAGCGCGCCGACACCGCCTGCCACTCCCAGCACCAGGGTCAGCAGGGCGCTGGCGTGTGCCAGCATTGCCGCTGTCCAGTCGTCAGTCGGCGGTCGCACCACCTCGCTGACCGTGCTTGCCTCATCTTCCATTCCCTCGACGTTTTCTTCAAATCCCATTCTGCTTCCCACTTCTTGCCTCCTGCCTCCAATACGCACCGCTCTCTCCAGAGTTGCACCCTTACTTGGCTGTGCTATAATGTGCGCGTCATGGTCACCAAGCGGCAACTTGGCATAATGGTTATCGTATGTGGCTTGCTCGGCGTGCTTGGCCCTGCGGTGGTGGATGTCCTCGGCGCCGGTCAGTGGAGTGGATTTGGCCCATTGCAGCTTCTGGTGACCGGCCTTGCCGTCGTGGCTATTGCTGTGGGGGGCATCCTGGTCTGTCTGGGTGATCGCCCGGCCTAGTCATCCAGTTCGTCAGTCAACCAACGAATCCCTATGCCTCCCTTCCGAATTCCTAAGTCACTTCTTGCAGTTCTGGCGGCGCTCGTCCTCCTGGCATACGTCGGCTACCTGGTCGTGTACGTCGTGTATGCGGTTGAGCTCTTTCAATGGCCTTTCGACTACGATCAGGGGGAGGGCTTTGAATTGTACGACGCCGTGCTGTATAGCCGTGGCGAGTGGCCGTACCGGGACAATGCGACCTACCCGTTCTACGCTTCCAACTACCCGCCGCTGTTCCATCTGCTCATTGTGCCGCTGTTGCCTGTCTTCGGCTCGCAACTGATCGCCGGCAGGCTGGTCTCCTTCGCTGCGACACTCGTCACCGGCGCGACGATCTTCGTGCTCGTGCGCCGCAAGGCCGGTGGGTGGTTCATTCCCCTCGTCTCTGGGTTGGCCTATCTGGCCTCCAACTACGTATATCAGATCGGCCCACTGTGTCGGATGCACATGACGATGGTGATGTTCGAGGCATTGGCCATCGCCTTCGTCTCCGAGTTCGAAGACCCCCGGCACGGCACGCGCAATCTCTTGCTCGGCTTGCTAATGCTTGTCTGCGCCGGATACACGAAACAGATGGCTGTGTTCACCGTCGCCGCAGCCCTGTTCTACGTCTTTCTGCGCGACGTCAAGCGGGCGCTCGTCGCCGGTGTAGTGCTGGCCGCCGTCGCGGGTTTGATCTTCTGGCTTCTGAACGTCGCGACCGGGGGACAGTGGTGGATCAACGTCATCCAGGCCAACGTCAACGAGTTTGACTATCGCCAGACGGTCTTCCTCTTCGGGCAGTGGTTCCGCCTGCACACCGTCTTCATACTGCTGGCTGCGGCGTACTTGATCTACGAGCTGTTCTGGGATCGGCTGTCGGCCTATTCGCTGTGGTTCTTCTTCTCGTTGGGGGCTGGTGCGTTGAGCGGCAAGTGGGGTGCGGGCTTCGGCTACTTCACCACCGCTGTGGCTGCCGCTTGCTTGGCCTCTGGTCTGGCGTTGGGCCGCCTCTTGAAGGCGAGTTCCGCATCGCAGCGTGTGCGCAGCAGGCCGTGGGCCACGGGCCACGCGCTCCTTCCGCTCCTCATCCCGTTGCTCTACCTCCTGCAGGCGCCGCGTATGCTCCATATGCCTACTTCTGGCCCGGTTTTCGGCCCGCTGGCGCGCGCATTTGGGGTCTCCGGTGAGCTGGTTGAGGGCGACTGTGCGACCTTCCAGTACTACGACGCGATGGGGTATACGCAACTGGGGCATTTGCTCGTAGCCGATGACTACGCCGCTGGCGAGGAGATCCTCAACTACGTCCGCACGTCGGATGGTCCTGTCCTCAGCGAGGAGGCTATGTTCAGCCTGCTGGCCGGGGAGCCTGTCGTCACCAATCCGACACAGTTGCTTAATCTCTACAACAACGGCCTGCTGGATACAGCGGAGATCGTAGACCGCATCAACCGACAGGAGTTCGGCCTGGTGATCTTCCGGGCTCAGTTCTATCCGCCCCCGGTGCTGAACGCCATCGGGCAGAACTACCAGCCTGTGGAGCACCTATGTATGAACGGGTTCTACTACCACGTTCTGTGGCCACGTCGCCGGTTTGCCGGCATCTCGGGTCTGTCGGGTGAATGATCTGGCCTGAGGACCCCGATAAATCCGGGCGTCCGATGGATGGCTGCCCGACCAAGCCTGGGGCTATGGCGAGGTGAACCGAGATGTGCGAGCAAGGATGCTGCGGATTGTTCCAATCCGAGCGGTCCAACCAAGGCAGGTGATTGAGATGAAGGGGAATACACGTGCGGGGCTATGCCCAATCTGCGGAGCGCCCTGCGGGCCGGACGATCTTCGATGCTCCTCCTGTGGGACGGATCTGCTGCGCAAGTGTCCTGCCTGCGGTGCGCTGAATCCGTCGGACGCGCGCCAGTGCATAGCGTGTGGGCAGGAGCTTGAGATCTTGGACTCCCTCTTTGCCCGCATCACAGGCTCGCGGGCGGATTGGCTGCGCGAGGCACGCGAGGAATCGGAGGCGATCAAGTCACAGGAAGAGGAGGCTTCGCAGTCCAGGCTGGCGGATATGTGGGCTGTTGAGGAACGCCGGCGCGAGGCTCTGGCGCAGGCGCGAGCCGAGCGAGACCGGCAGCAGCGTATCCTCGTCACAGTTGCGGTCTCCATTTTCGCCCTGATTCTCCTTGGCCTACTCGTCGCGCTGGTGGTCACGGTCGGCCGGATGCTCACCCCGTATGGCTTGCCCTTCTGAAGGGAACCCGTCTTGAGACCCCGGCGGACGACATCCCCGCTGCACCGCGTGTGGCTCTCCCGTACGCTGTGCGTGTTCGTCGCGTGTCTTGTCCTCTACGGGGTGACCGCTGGCGTCTCGTTGGGCCGCCATTCGCTGGCTCCCCACTTCATTTACCTGGCTGAGTCACTGCTCCGTGGTCGCCTCGACCTGATCCACGTCCCCGCTCCGCCGTACGACTTGACAGGTTTCGAGGGGCGCTGGTACGTCTCGTTTCCACCGCTCCCCGCGCTGCTGATGTTGCCGGCAGTTGCGATCCGTGGCCTGGACGTCTCAGACATCGCCTTCAGTGTCGTTCTGGGCGCACTGGGCGTGTCGCTCTTCTACGCGGTGCTTGTGCGACAGGAGGCGGGGGGATGGGGAGGATGCAGCCAGCCAAGTGCGAGGGTCTGGCTGTGCGTGCTTCTGGGTTTGGGAACCCCGCTGTGGTACTGTGCAGCCCTGGGTTCTGTGTGGTACACGGCCCACGTCGCAGCTGTCGTCTGCTTGTGCCTGTACGCGCGGGAGGTTATGGGACGCAACCGGCCCGCTCTGGCCGGGTTCTGGCTGGGAATGGGGTTTCTGGCCCGTGCCCCCGTGCTGTTGGCCTTTCCGCTGAGCGTGGTCCCCGGCCTCCGAAGTGCCCGGGGGCGTCGGGAAACTGTGCGCTTCTTGCTCTCATTTGCTCTAGGTGTGGCGCCGGCATTGCTGGGACAGATGGCCTACAACTGGGCTCGCTTTGACCATCCCCTGGAATTCGGCTATCGCTGGATGAACAGCCCTGGTATGCTGCTCGAACGCCAGGCGACGTGGGGACAGTTCAGCCTCCATTTCTTGCCGGAGAATCTGTACACACTGCTTATCCGGCCTCCGCTTGTTTCGTTTCATCCCATACGCGTTGAGCCCGACCCATGGGGGATGGGGCTTCTCTTCACCTGCCCGGCGCTTCTGCTGGCGTTGCCGTGGGAGGGCGTCGCTCGGTCCCTGCGGCGCTTCTCAGCGCGTGCAAGGGAGTACCATGGAGGGGAGAAATACACGATGAAGAGCTGCCCCCCCGAGGTCCACGCGGCCCCGCCGGAGCTGTCGTGCACCGGCAAGAGCGAGCGAGGATGCTCGCGATCCCAAACGGCGGAGGCGCGCGCGCTGCGGCTTGGGCTGTTGCTCTCTATCGCGCTCGTGATGTTGCCTTCGCTGCTGTATTTCAACACGGGGTCCTATCAGTTCGGGTATCGCTTCGCTTTGGATTGGATACCGCTGGGCGCGCTGTGGATTGCGCTGAAGGCGGGCAGTCGGTTGCCCTGGTGGGGCAGGGTGCTCGTCGTCGCTGGCGTATTGACGCACCTTTGGGGCGTTTTGTGGATGTACCCCAACTTCAACGGCCAGCCCTGGTACGCTCAATATGCCCACTTGCTACAGCCGCTTGTAGGGATGATAGGGCGCTGACTAATTGACGTTGCCCGACGATAGGTCTATAATGGCAACAAGCTACAGAAAGGTAGGTCCTGGCATGATCGGCGTTCTCACAGACACAAGTGCTAGCATCCCAGAGAGAATGGTCCGCGAGTTGGGGATTGAGCTGGTACCGTACTATATCCATCGCGGGCTGGAAACGCTGCGCGACATGGTGGACGTCAAGCCGGCAGAGTTCGCGGATTGGTTGAGGGGAGCGGCCAAGCTGCCCACGACGTCTAACCCCGGCCCTGGTGACTATCTGCTGGGCCTGCGGCGTCTCGCCGGGCGCGTCAAGGCAATCGTCGTGCTCACCATGACTTCGAAAGGGAGCGGTGCATACCAGGCTTGCCTCGCTGCCGTGGACCTGTTCCAGCAGCAGTCTCCCGACGTTCGGGTGGAGGTGGTCGATACACTCCAAGTGGCCATGTCACAGGGGTGGGCTGCCATCGAAGCCGCCAGGGCGGCATTGGCCGGGCTCAATCTGGACGCCGTCGTCCGCAGAGCCCGCGACGTAGCCGATAGAGGCGTGATGATCCAGACCGCTGACACGTTGCGCTATCTGTACATGGGGGGGCGCATCGGCATGGCCAAGCACTTGGTCGGCTCGCTTCTGCGCATCAAGCCCTTGATTGGGATGCAGGATGGGGTCATCGTCGCGCTGGGGACGGCCCGCGGCCGTAACAAAGCCTATTCTCGGATGGCCGACTTGATCCAACAGCGGGTTGGGGAGGGGGCGCGCATCAAGGTCGCCTTCACCCACGCGGCTGCGTATGATCAGTTGCAGCGCCTGAGAGAGATCACCGCGTCCCGCTTCGAGTGTGTGGAGACCATCGTGACCGATCTATCCCCCGCTCTCATCGTCCACTCAGGACCCGGGACGGTAGGGGTCAGCTTCGTCCCGGCGTAGTTGTCTGGCGCGAGAATTCTCCCGGGTTTCGCAGTCACGCGACGTCTTCCGCGTTGGCGTCGCCCCTGCGAGCCTGGCTGACAGTCTCCTTGATCTTCTCCTCACCTGAGCCGCCCTCGGTGGCCTGCCGCTCGAAACTCAGGCCATCCTCTCCGGCGTCCACGATGACCAGGTCGTTCCGCTCGAAATCACCACGCAGCAACTGGACACTCAGCGGGCTTTCCACGTGCCGTTGCAGGGCGCGGCGCAGCGGTCGAGCCCCGAACTGCGGGTCGAATCCCTCTCGGGCCAGCCATTGGCGGGCTTTGGGAGTCAGTTCTACCTCCAGCCCTTGTTCCGCCATTCGGTCGGCGATCTCGCTCATCTGCAGACCCACGATTTGCTCCACATCCTCGACCGTGAGATCGTTGAATATGATGATCTCGTCGACGCGGTTGAGGAACTCAGGCCGGAAGGTTTTCTTCAACGCCTTCTCAATCTCGCGTTGGTTCTCATCCATACTATTGCCGTTCTCGCCGGCCCGCATGAAGCCCAATGTGCCACCCTTGCGCACGTATTCGGTTCCCACGTTCGATGTCATGATCACGACTGTGTTCCGAAAGTCCACAGTGCGCCCCTGTCCATCGGTCAGTCGTCCGTCGTCCAGAATCTGTAGCAGTGCGTTCCACACGTCCGGATGGGCTTTCTCGATCTCATCGAACAAGATGACCCGGTAGGGACGTCGTCGCACCGCCTCGGTCAACTGACCGCCCTGCTCGTAGCCGACGTAGCCAGGTGGCGCGCCGAAGAGTCGACTGACTGTGTGGTGCTCCCGATACTCGCTCATGTCAATGCGCAAGAGGGCATCCTCGTCGTCGAAAAGAAACCATGCCAGCGCCTTGCACAGCTCGGTCTTGCCCACGCCTGAGGAGCCCAGGAAGATGAAGCTCCCAACGGGACGTGTCGGGTCCTTGAGGCCTGATCGGGCACGGCGGATGGCATCGGATACGGCGGCAACTGCCTCATCCTGCCCGATGATGCGCTGGTGCAGGGCCTCCTCCATACGCAGCAGTTTCTCTGCTTCCGTCTCCAGCATCTGCGCGACCGGGATACCGGTCCAACTGGCCACGACATCGGCGATGTCCTGCTCCTCGATGGTCTCGTCGAGTTGGTGTTCTTGCTGCCAGATCTCGCGGTGAAGGTTGAACTCCGCCTGGAGATTGATGCGCTCTGTCTTGAGCTCCGCCGCTCGCTTGTAGTCTTCCAGTGCGCTGGCGGCCTCTATCTCGGTCTGGAGCCGTTGCAGTTCTGACTGCTCATCCTTCAATCCGGGCGGCAGTGTATAGAGCGCGACTCGCAGCTTAGCCGCTGCCTCGTCCATCAGGTCAATCGCCTTGTCGGGCAGGTGGCGGTCCGTGACGTAGCGATGTGAGAGGCGCGCCGCAGCCACGATGGCCTCGTCGGAGATGCTTACCTTGTGATGAGCTTCGTACCGGTCGCGCAACCCCTGCAGCATCTTGATGGTCTCGTCGACGGTCGGTTCCTCGACAAACACCGGGGCAAAGCGGCGCTCCAGTGCGCCGTCGCGCTCGATGTACTGGCGGTACTCGTCAAGCGTCGTCGCTCCGATGCACTGCAGTTCGCCCCGGGCCAGCGCGGGTTTCATCATGCTGGACGCGTCGAGCGCCCCCATGCCAGATCCTGCGCCGACGACGTTGTGGAGTTCGTCAATGAACAGGATGATCTCGCCTTCCGAGCGTTGGATCTCGTTGATGGCGCCCTTTAACCGTTCCTCGAACTCCCCGCGAAAGCGAGAGCCGGCGACCATTGCGGCCAGATCGAGTTGCACGACCCGTTTGCCCATCAGTATCTCCGGCACGTCGTCGTTGGCGATTTTCTGGGCCAGGCCCTCCACGATCGCGGTCTTTCCTACCCCTGCCTCTCCGATGAGGACAGGGTTGTTCTTCGTGCGGCGGCACAGAATCTGGATCACGCGCAGGATTTCGCCGTCCCGTCCGATCACCGGGTCCAGTTTGGCCTCACGCGCCATCTTCGTCAGGTCGCGAGAGTACTTTTCCAGGGTGCGGTACCGCGTCTCAGCCCGCCGATCGGTCACGCGTTGCCCCCCGCGGACTTTCTTGATCGCGTCGTAGATGCGCTCTTTTGTCACGCCGCTCTCGCGCAGGATGCGGGCCACAGGGGTGCTGCGTTCACCGGCGATGGCCAGAAAGATGTGCTCCGTTGATATGTAGTCGTCCTTGAGCCGGTTTGCCTCGTCATTGGCTAGATCGAGCACGCGCTTCACCCTTGGGGTGATGAAAACCTGGCCCACGCCGCCGCCGCCGTAGATGCCGGCCTTGGGACTGGCCCGCAGAACGTCGTCCAGGCGCTGTTGTATCTGCTCCACATCCACGCCGAGCTGCTCTAGAATCTGTGGAATCACCCCCTCCGGCTGTTCCAGCAGCGCCAGCAGGAGGTGCTCAACGTCAATCTGTGTGTGTCCGTAGCGCGACATCGCCTCGACTGCTCGTTGGGCGGCGTCCTGTGCGCGCTCGGTAAACCGGTCTAGTCTCATCATTGGTCCGATACTCTCCTAAACGTTACCCCATAGCCGTCAGGCGGGGTAGTCTGTCTGATTGTTGCTGATTGGGTCTTGGTATGAGAATATGATACAACGCAGGTGATGATCGCCCTGAGTGCCCGAGCAGGGTTTGCCTGGATCTGGCCGGGCGGCTGCCTTGTCATCGATGAGGCTCTGCCAGGACGATTATACCGCACATTCTGTGACCAGACAAAAACGGTTTGTTCTGTGTCATTCAAGACTGTAACAAAATCTTAACCCAACAAACGGCAAAATGCTGTATAATAATAGGAACACAGGTTGGGGCATTAGGCCGATAACAGCGAGGAACGGCAGTAATGAGAAACGGAAAATACCCTTTGATCGTCGCTATGATGGCTGCCACGTTGGTCAGCAGCGTATCGGCCACCCCCTTGAAAGCCCCAGGCACGAACTGCAAGTACTTCGCCGAGACAGGCCACTACGTGTGTGACGAGTTCCTCGACTTCTACGAGACACGGGGCGATCTTGAGATCTTCGGCTATCCCCTCACGGAAAGATTCCACGACGACGAACTGGATCTGGATGTGCAGTACTTCCAGCGCGCCAGGATGGAGTTGCATCAGCTGGGCTCGGATTCCTATCAAGTGAAGCTTGGATCGCTGGTTGACGAACTAGGCTACGATTTCTCTGCTGTAGACCCGAGCCAGCTCCGCGCCCTCAACGCCAGTGCCCAGCGCTACTTCCCGGAGGCCGGTCATACCGTCTCCTACGCGTTTCTCGACTTCTTCCTCGAACACGGCGGCTTGGAGATATTCGGCTATCCTCGCTCCGAGATGACGATTGGCGATGGCTACGTCGTCCAATACTTTCAACGGGTGCGGATGGAATGGCATCCTGAGGCTTTTCCGAGCCCGCAGGTGCGCTTGACCAACCTGGGAGAGACCTACATCGAGCGTTTCGGTGTCCCACGGGACTATGATCGACCAGTCAACCCTACAGGACGCATAGCGGAGGACGCCGTTTCGGCCTCGCCCTCGGAGGAACGCGTCACGCAGATTGCCGCCGACGCGTCGGTGCGCCACATCATCAGTGCTCAGGAAGGCCTTCAGACCGTCTTCGTCTACGTGACTGACCAAAAGGGCCAGCCGGTCGAGGGTGCCTTCGTCGAGATGGCTGTCCGCAATCAACAGGATGTACGGCGCTACGAGTTTGCCCCCACCGACGAAAGCGGATTCACGCGTCACAGTTTTGACATCTTTCCCGCATTCCCAGGACGCAAGGTGCTCATCGATGTGACTGTATCGTACGCCAATCTGACAACGACGGCGCAGGCTTTCTTCCTGTCTTGGTGGTAGGGCCGGTTGAGGCCGGCGGCTGCAAACCTCTGAGATCCCGCTTTACACCTCCTCGAATATCACTTGCCCGTCACGGCTGTCCACTCGCACCGTATCTCCCTCGGCGAACTCACCTCGCAGGAGCGCCAGCGCCAATGGGTCCTGCACCTCCCGCTGGATTACGCGTTTGAGCGGCCTCGCCCCATAGACCGGGTCGTAGCCGGTATCGGCCAGGTATTGGCGGGCAGCCTCGGTCAGCTCTAGCTCGATGCGGCGCTCGCGCAGCAGCTCGCGCAGGCGGCCGAATTGGATGTCCACAATCTGTGCCAGGTTTTCCTTCGTCAGGCTGCGGAAGATGATGATCTCATCTACGCGGTTCAGGAACTCGGGCCGGAACGTGTGATCCAGTTCCTCCATGACCCGCTCCCGCGCTGCTTCCGCACCCAGTTCCTTGATCCACCGGCTGCCGGTGTTGCTTGTCATAATGACGATGGTGTTCGTGAAGTCCACCGTGCGACCGTGCCCATCGGTTAACCGTCCCTCATCCAGCAGTTGCAGCAACGTGTTGAACACTTCCGTGTGAGCCTTCTCGATCTCGTCGAAGAGCACCACGCTGTAGGCCCGTCGCCGGACTGCCTCGGTCAGTTGGCCGCCCTCGTCGTAGCCTACGTACCCGGGGGGTGCCCCGATGAGGCGGGATACCGTGTGCCGTTCCTGGTACTCACTCATATCAATACGCACCATCGCTTCCTCGGTATCGAAGAGAAACTCCGCCAGCGCCCGGCCTAACTCGGTCTTGCCCACGCCGGTTGGTCCCAGGAAGATGAAGGTGCCGATGGGCCGGTTGGGATCCTGCAGACCGGCTCGGGCTCGCCTTACGGCGTTCGACACGGCGCTCACGGCCTCGTCTTGCCCAACCACGCGTTGGTGGAGTGCGTCTTCCATCCGCAGCAGCTTATCCATTTCCCCTTCCAGCAGTTTGGACACCGGGATACCGGTCCACTCGGCCACGACCTTGGCCACGTCCTCCGCATCGACCTCCTCTTTGAGCAGGGGCCGGTCTCCCTGCAATTGGCTCAACCGTTCCTCCTGCTCTCGTTGCTGGGTCTCAAGCTCGACGAGCGTGCCGTACTGTAGTTCCGAGGCGCGGGCGTAGTCCGCGGCACGCTGCGCTTCCTCGACCTGGTGACGGACTTGCTCGCTGCGTTCCTTGGTGTCCCGAATGGCCTGGATGGCCGCCTTCTCCTGCTCCCAGCGGGCGCGTAACGCGTCGCTGTGCTCCTGTAGGTCGGCCAGTTCCTTCTCCAGCTTGTTTAACCGCTCCTTGCTGGCCTTGTCCTTCTCTTTCTTCAGCGCCTCCCGCTCGATCTCCAACTGCATGCTGCGCCGGTCCACCTCGTCGAGTTCGGCTGGCTTGGAATCAATCTCCATGCGCAGCCGGGAGCCTGCCTCGTCGATCAAGTCAATTGCCTTGTCCGGGAGATGCCGATCCGCGATGTAGCGATGGCTCAGCGTAGCGGCGGCAATGACAGCGCCATCTTGGATGCGCACGCCGTGATGCACCTCATATCGTTCCTTGAGACCGCGCAGGATGCTGATTGTATCCTCCACTGACGGTTCATCCACGTGCACGGGCTGAAAGCGCCGTTCCAGCGCAGCGTCTTTCTCGATATACTTGCGATACTCGTCCAACGTAGTCGCGCCGATGGCGTGAAGTTCGCCCCGCGCCAGCATCGGCTTGAGCATGTTGCTGGCGTCCATCGCTCCCTCGGCCGCACCCGCCCCGACGACGGTGTGCAACTCGTCAATGAACAGCACCACTTCACCGGCAGCGTCGGTCACCTCTTTGAGCACTGCCTTGAGGCGCTCTTCGAACTCGCCCCGATACTTCGCTCCGGCGATGAGCGCGCCCATATCGAGCGCGACGATGCGCCTGTTCTTCAGTCCCTCCGGCACGTCGCCTCGCATAATACGCTGAGCCAAACCCTCAGCGATGGCGGTCTTGCCCACACCGGCGTCGCCCACCAGGACGGGGTTGTTCTTGGTCCGGCGGCTGAGGATCCGCATCACGCGCCGGATCTCTTCGTCTCGTCCGATGACCGGGTCGAGTCTGCCCTGGCGGGCCAGTTGGGTCAGGTCGCGTCCATACTTCTCGAGCGCCTGGTAGGTGGCCTCGGGGTCTTGGCTGGTGACCCGCTGGCTGCCCCGCACGGCGGTCAGCGCGCGCAGGATGGCATCCTCAGTGATGCCGTGGGCAGCCAGGAACCGGGCCGCCTCGCCGCCGTCCGCGCCGGTGAGCGCCAATAGCAGGTGCTCGGTGCTGACATAATCGTCGCGCATGCGCTTGGCCGTCTTCTCCGCCTGGTCGGCGACACGGGCCAGCCCGCGTGAGAGCCCCACCTGGGCCGTCGCCCCGTGGACCTTCGGCTTGAGTTGCAGTTGACGCTCCACCGCAAGCGCCATCTCCCCCGGATTCGCCTCCATTTTCTGGATGATCTGGGGCACGATGCCGTCAGACTGACGCAGCAGCGCCAGGAGCAGGTGCTCCTGCTCAATCTGGCCGTGGTTGTACTCCCCGGCCAGCGACTGCGCACTCGCAAATGCTTGTTGTGCCTTCTGTGTGTATCTGTTGAGATCCATCGAATGCCTCTACATACACGTGATGATATACGTGATGGAATATGTCAGCCAAGGGAACAAGACGCAGCCCTATTGCGCATTGCCTTGTCACGAATGACACAATGCACGGTTACGACGGGCAGTTCCCTCGAATTCACTCGCCTAAATGCTACCGCTTTCCCGTTAGAGGAACCATAGCGCCGCATTGGATTCGCGTAAGAAAGCCCTTCGTGTTTCTCAAACTGTAACACAGGCGTTACCCATAACCTCGCGTTTTGTGGTATCATTGGATCGCTTTCGGTGCTCGGTGCCTGTGTGTTGCTGTCAAGAGACGTGCCATGGATGCAGAGTCTAGCTCTCAACCCGATGTATCGTCAATTGTCCCGCTGGTGGAACGCCTGGAACGATACGCCCCGGAGCAGTTAGCTCACGCCCTGCTTCACCAGCCCAGACCTGCGGCGGTCCGTTCCTGCGATGCGCACCTGGATGCGCTTCTGCGGGCTGTCTGCACCTATTTGCCCCGCTACCTGGTTAATCAGCAATTGCGTGAGCCCTGCCCCGGTCAGGTGAGTGGACAGTTCCGCGAAGCGACGCTTATGTTCGCCGACATATCGGGCTTCACGGCCATTTCGGAGCGGCTGTCCAGGCGCGGGGAGGAGGGGGCAGAGCGCATAACCAATATCGTCGGTGACTCTTTTACTACTCTGCTGGACATCGGAGCCAGTCATGGCGGTGACCTGCTCAAGTTCGGCGGAGATGCTCTGTTGATGGCCTTCTTCGGGCACGATCATGCCATCGATGCCTGCCGGGCCGCGGCACAGATGCAGCGAGCCATGGCCCGCTTTGGCCGCGTTGAGGCGTTTGACGAGATCTTCAGCCTGAAGATGACTGTGGGATTGGGGTCGGGCCTGCTGCTCACAGCGAATCTGGGCACCCCGGAGAAAATGGAGTATGCGGTCATGGGGGAGGCGCTGGCCCGCATGGCCCGTGCCGAAGATCAAGCCGAGGGTGGCGAGATATCGATAGATGAAGCCACCTACCGGCTGGTTGAGTCACAGGTACACGTCGGTGAGAAACGACAGGCGTGTCACCTGCTCACGCGGGTCGAGGGGAGCGAGGCCGGTGGCACGCAGTACCCGACCCTGGAGGCGTTGCCCAGATTGCGCGGGCCGGATCTGCCGGCGATGTGGTCACATATGCAGGAGACCGTGGACCGGCTTGACGCGTTGGTGCCTTTCCTTCCACCGGGATTGCTCGACCTGTTGCGCTTCGACCCGGAACGCATGGCCAGCCGCGAGCGCGGCGAGTTCCGACCCGTGACCGTCGTCTTCACCAATTTCTATGGCGTCGAGGAGATCATTCGCCAACTGGGTCCGGGAAGGGTCGCCGAGATCACGGCCATCCTCAACGCCCATTTCTCCACGATGCAGGAGGTCATCCAGCGCTACGAGGGCGTGATTGACAAGCTGGACAGCTATGTCGTCGGGCACCGGATCATGGCCCTGTTTGGCGCGCCCCGGGCCCACGTGGATGACCCTGAGCGTGCCGTCCATGCCGCATGGGAGATGCAGGCCCGGTTGTCGGCTTTCGACCAGTTGGAGACCTCGGCTGGCGTCTTCACGCTCAGGCAGCGGATCGGCATCAATACCGGGCGCGTCTTCGCCGGGAACGTAGGCTCGGAGAGGCGGCACGAGTACTCAGTGATGGGCGATGAGGTCAACCTCACTGCCCGCCTGATGTCCGTCGCCCAGGAAGGCCAGGTGCTGATCAGCCAGAGCACAGCCGCGCAGATCGGCAAACGCTTTCGACTGGACGAGAAGAAGCCGGTCAAGGTCAAGGGCAAGAGCCTGCCGGTGCCCAACTACGAGGTGCGCGGCATCGTCGAGCGCTATGAGTCCGGCGCCCTCGCTCGCCGCTCGCCGCTGCTTGGCCGGGACGAGGAGTGGCAGACCGTGTGGCGCGTAGCCCGGCAGGCGGCTCGCGGCGATTGCCATGTACTCGCCATCCAAGGCGAGATGGGCATGGGCAAGTCGCGCATCACTGAAGACTTGATAGAACACTGGACCGAGCAGGGTGGGGCCGTCTTCTTCGCCGCGTGCCTGTCCTATGGGCGACATACTCCCTTCGCCCCATGGCTTGCTGTATTGCACGACGTCTTTGGCTTGCGCGATGATGACTCTGATCAGGATCGGCGCGAGAAGATCGTGAGTCGCCTGGCGGCCGCCGCCCCGGGGTGGGCGGACTGGGCCGCGCTCGTTGCCAACCTGATGGGCATACCCATGGTCGAGAGCGACTTGCTCAGGTCGCTAGATCCCAAGCTGCGCCAGCAGAACCTGCAGCGTATCGTCAGCAGCCTGATCGCGTCGGAGTCCCGCTATCATCCCACGCTATTGATCGTGGACGACGTTCAGTGGATTGACGAGCCATCTCTGGCCCTGCTGAATTACCTCACTACGCACGTCCGATCCCTTCCCCTGATGGTCTGCGTCACTCATCGTCCCGATGCGTCCCTTGACATAGCGGCGGCCCACGAGTCCAATTACACGTCGGTCGACCTTCAACCTCTGTCGGATGCGGGCAGCCTGGCCTTGTTGGATAGCCAGTTGCCCACCACGCCCGAGATGCCGCGGCCGCTAAAGGACTTGATTCTGGAGAACGCCCAGGGCAACCCGTTGTTCATCGTTGAGATGGCCCATGCCCTGATTGAGAACTATCTGAGCTATGATGCTGAGAGCGGTGTCTACCGCGCTCGTGCTGACCTGGAGCGGGTCCAGGTGCCCGACACAGTCAGCCGCGTGATCCTCAGCCGTCTCGATCGCCTGAACGAGCAAAGTCGCAATATGCTCAAGGTCGCTTCGGTGATCGGGCGCGTGTTTCAGCAATGGCTGCTTCAGTCTGTCTACCCGTTTCACATCGAAGAGACGGAGATGGAAACCCGATTGCTGGACTTGTGCGGCAAGGAGATTCTGGATCGGGCCCAGATTGCCTACCTGTTCCGTCACGTGATGACCCGCGAGGTCGCATACGAGAGTCTTCTCTATGCCGAGCGGCGCGACCTCCATCGCAAGATCGCTGGGTGTATTGAAGCGCAGCCAGGCGCGCACGCGGGTGAATACGTGGAGGTGCTCGCCGAGCATTACACGCTGGCCGAGGACTGGCCCCGGGCGTTGAAGTACCATCTCAAGGCGGGTGTTCGCGCGCGGGCGATCTACGCCAACGAGGATGCCGTTCACCGCTACCAGAAGGCGCTTGAGATTGCCCAACGCGTCCCGGACAGCCTAAGCGAACGGCTAGCCGCCTACGCAGGGCTCGGAGATATGTATGAGCTCCTGGGGCGCTACGACGAGTCGCTGGAGAGCTACGGGCAGGCTCGTGCGGTGCTGGAGGAGACGGTCAGTCGCGAGGACGCGGGCGCAGAGGCTGCGCTCCTACAGCGTGCGGGGCCTCGTCGCTCTGACCTGTGCCGTCGCACGGCCCACGTCTACGAATGCAAGAGCGAGTATCACACGGCGCAAGAGTGGCTTGATCGTGGCCTGGCTGCGCTGGGCCAGGGCGACTCTGATCTAGAGGCTGCCCGCATCTATACGGTCCGTGCCGCGATCTATCACCGCCAGGGCAATAACCAAGAGGCGGTTCGCTGGTGTGGGCGTGCGATCCAGGTTGCGTCGGAGGTCAACGGGGGGGAAGGCGCGCAGGAGATGGCCCACGCTGCCTATCTGATGGCCGAGATCTACCGCCGCCTGGGTGACAATGAGCAGGCTGTACAGTTCGCGCAGCGTAGCCTGGAGACCTATCGAGACCTGGAGAACGTGATTGGGCAGGGGCAGGCGCACAACGCGCTGGCAAACGCCTGGTTTGAACAGAGCCGCTGGCAACAGGCCATGGATCACTATCTCGAAGGACTGGCGATCAAAGAGCGGGTCGGCGACATCTATGGGCAGGGGGTGCTGACCAACAACATCGGTGGGATCTATGTGCTGATGGGCCAACTGGAGCAGGCCACCGCGTTCTACGAGCGCAGTCTGCGAGTGTGGGACGAGCTTGGTGCCGCGTACGGCAAGGGGCTGATCCACAACAACCTGGGGGCGGTCTACCTCCGCATGGGGGACCTGGCGCAAGCGAGCGATCACCTGGGGCAAAGCGAGACGATTTTCGCCGAAATCTCATCCGAGGACTTCATCGCTGAGACGTCTCGTTATCGGGCCGAGGTCGCTTTGTGCCGGGGAGAGCTTGACGAGGCCCTGACCCTTGCGGAACGCTCGCTGGAATGTGCCATAGGCCAGGGCCTGAAAATGGATGAATGTGCGACGCGTCGCGTGCTGGGCGCGATCTACTGCAAGGCAGGCGACCTGGAGCGTGCCGATGCATACTTGAGCCAGAGTATGGACATAGCATGTGAACTGGACAACCGCTACGAAACTGGTCGAACCCTGCACCACAAAGCGCTCATGCAGCGCAGGCAGGGCCGGTCTGCCCAGGCCCGTGCCTCGCTTCTGCAAGCCAAAGTCATATTTGAGGCACTAGACGCCAGCTTGGACCTGGCGGAGGTGAGTCGTGAATTGGGGGAATTGGCAGGGGAAGCCAAAGGAGGTATGTCGTGAAGCGGATCAACCTGTTGTTGCTTTCCTTTGTTTCGGCGCTTGGATTGCTTGCACTCACGGCCTGGGCCGTGGGCGTCTTGTCTCCCGTCGCACCTGGCGCGGGCGTGGTCTGGGCCGGTCCGGCGGAGGAAGCGCGTTCTTCATGTCAGAGCGACGCGCAACGTGCCGCCGGCGACCAGCGCCTCGTCTCGTCACTGGGAATGGCTGCGGAAGAGGACGACTATCTGGTGTTTGGCTCGACCTACGCGGGCAGAGCCAGCGGACGCGATGTCCACTTGCCCTTCGTCGCCCGTGATTATGGTGGTTGGTCCACCATCCTCTACGTCATGGCTGAGGATCGTTACTGGACTCCTATGGACGTGGACATCACGATCACGTTCTATGATCAGACCGGCGCGTTGGTGCACACCATCAGTGACACGGTTCCGCATCTCGGTGGCCGCGTGTATGCCCAGAAGTCGATGTCCGGCCTGCCTGCAGGCTTCGTTGGCTCTGCGGCCATCCACGCCAGCAACGCGATGGATCCGGCCGTGGGTGCCACCGTCCGCATCGTCCACCCCGGCTCGGAGGGCGATGGTCTGATGAGCTATACCGGCCTGACCTCACCCGCTGGCACGCACCACATCCCTATGGTGCAGAAGGGGGATACGAATACCATCCTGTTCATCACAAACACCGACATCGCGGAGCCCTCCGTTGTCCAGATCACGATCTATGACGCAAGTGGCGCAACTGTGGATAACGCGTCTCTGTCCATAGACCCCCAAGCCACCCACATCTTCAACCTGGGTCTGCGGGGTGCCATTCCCGACGGGTTCGTCGGTTCTGCTGCCATCGTGCCCGATGGAGACGTTCTCGGCGTCTTGGTTATGGACGTGGACTCGGTGGGACAGCGTGGCGCGGCCTATGCCCATCATCCGCCCTCCGTCGCTTCTCCGCCCACGGCTTTTGCTTTGCCCGTGGTTCACAAGGAACACGAGGGGTGGAAAAGTCAGTTCTGGATCCTGTCGCATGCTCTGAGCGGAAGCTCGGCGGACGTCGACTACTACGACGAGAGCGGTACCCGGACAGGATCTGAGGGAACCGGGACCTTGTATTTCCACCAGCTAGCCGGGCCGCTGCCCACGACCATGGATGCTCAGGCCCACTCGGCTATTGTCCACACCTATGGATATGCGATGGAAGTGGCCGCCTATGACGAGAACCAGGGGGATGGCGTGCTTCGGTCGTACCAGTCTCCACAGTACGAGGAGACGATTGTCCTGCCCCGCATTGTCCATACCAGATTCCAGAACACGCGCATTAACGTCCAGAACACGAACCCCTTCACATTCCCAGTGACGATCCAGTATCGTGATCTGATGGGACATACTGTCTACACGCAGGTTTTCACTTTGCCGCCGTATGCGACTCACGTTGCTGACCAAGAGGGGATGAATGACCAGTTGGGAGCGGTGTTCTTCGGGTCGGCCTACGTCGACGCCGGTTTCAACAACTTCATCGCTGTCACCGTGGACGAGCGTGACACGCTACTGCGCGAGGGTATCGACGCCCACGAGCCGAACGATGGTGCGATGATCGCCGCTCCCATCCTGCTGGACCGGGACTATTATGCCAAGATCGGGGCCCCTGAGGACATAGACTGGTTCAAAGTATACGTGTCCTCGCCTTCTGTTCTGACCGTCACGCTGTCTCAGTTGCCTGCTGACTACGACTTAGCCACCTTCTACGACATGGACGAGGGACCTGTCTTGAGCGGTTCGGATCTACTGGGCGACATACAGGATGACTCGGACGTGAACGCTGCGGGTCAAATGAGCTCCGTGGGCCAGATGAGTTCGGTGGGCCAGATGAGTTCCGTCGGCCAGATGAGCTCGGTGGGCCAGATGAGTTCTGTCGGCCAGATGAGCTCGGTTTCGGCCAACCCGGACCAGTCGGACGAGACCGCCGTCTCGTTGGCCCTCAAGCCGGGGTGGTACTATGTCCTGGTCGTCGGGCATAACAACGCCCATGATCCGCACGGGTTCTACCGTCTGCGTGCCGAGGCGCGCTCCTTCGGCGACTTCCCAGCGTGCACGGCGGACTTCGAGTATTCCACAAGCGAGCCCATGCCGTTCTACCAGCCCGCTGGCTTGTCGGACGATGAGGTGCGCACACTGATACTGGTCAACAAGGAACGGATGGACTACACCTATGGCGTGGCACGCACACGCGCGTTGTCTGTCGAGTTGCGCACGCTGGCCGATGACGGCACCGTCAACGGTGTGGTCTATCCTGTGGACTGGTACATCAACGACAGTACGTGGAGCGCGGACGCCTGCGATCCGTATGAGGCCAACGAAGTCGCGGAGCAGATCTATGACTACGTGATCAAGTACGCCACGACCTACTACTACACGAATACTCAGTATGTGGTCATCGTCGGGGATGACCACATCATTCCCTTCTACCGTGTCCCCGACTTCTCCACGTTGGCCAACGAGCGTGAGTATGCCGTCTCCGCCGATTTGGAGTCCTACAACGCCACCTGGGCCGCGCTGGGCTGGGGTTTCCTGCTCACCGACGACTACTATGGCGACATAGGCAGCCGCAAGTACTGGCACGGACACTATCTGAGCATCCCCGACTTGGCCGTGGGGCGACTGGTGGAGACGCCAGAAGAGGTCGCGAACGCGATCCAGCACTACATCGTGTCGGCAAACATGGGCCTTGAGCCGAGTACCGGCCTGGTCACCGGCTACGACTTCCTTACTGACAGTGCCCGAGAGACCCGCAATCTGATGGGCAACCAGGGCCTGCTCACGACGACGCTCATCAGCGAGGATTGGACCGCGTCGGACTTAGAGAATGTCTGGACAGACAGCGCCACTCGCCGGGATCTGGTCTCGCTCAACGCGCACTTCGAGCACTGGCATGCGCTGCCTGCATCCTCGTCGGCAGGGCTGTTTTCGAGCGCCCAGGTTCGCGGTGCGAGTACCTCGCCGCGCGATACAGTGGTCTGGTCGGTGGGCTGCCATGCGGGATACAACGTCCACGATGCCCACAGTGCCGGTGCTGCATCCGCGCTCGATTTCGCCCAGGCCTTTGCCTACGAGCAGACCGGGGGGTTCATCGCCAACACAGGCTACGGACTGGGTGACACGACCGAGGTTGCCTATTCAGAGAAGCTGATGCTCTACTTCGCGCAGGAGTTGGGGAGCCAGGCGAACATGTCGGTGGGAGAGGCATTGAAGGGGGCCAAGCAGCGGTACGTCGGCAGTGCGCCTGCCGGCGGCTTCAGTCGCTACGACGAGAAGGTGATGATCGAGGCCACGTTGTACGGCCTGCCCATGTACCAGGTGACCGTGCCTGTCAGTGTTCCCGTCGACGGTTCTCACGCGGGGAATCCGCTTTCTGTCAAGCATCTGGTCACCACCGGGGCTTCGACCGCTGGTGCGGTGCAGAGTACATACGAATTCTCGTTCACGCCCGTTGCGCACACTGTCCCTGGATGGGGCACCTACTACACCGTCGAGGGCCACGAGGAGACCCAGACCAGCGCCGGGCGCCCCATCCAGCCTATGGTCATATCGGATGTCACCAAGTCGGGGCTGCCCGCGCGTGAGGTCGTCGTGGAGAGCGTGGAGTACCTGACTGTGACGCTAGATCCGGTGATCGCCACGCTAGTCACCGATACGTCCAAGAGCGAACCGCTCTTCGAGTACGATGGGTGGTACCCGGCCAATGTAGCGGCCATCAACCGCCTCGGCGATCGGGACAACCTCGTCATCGTCCCGGCTCAGTTTCATTCCGGCAGTCAGACCGAGCGGCTCTATACCCGCCTGACGCTGACCGTCTACTACACGGACAGCACGGACTACGTGCCTCCTTCTATTTGGTCGGTAGCGAGTGAACGTGGGGAGGGCACGACGACGTTCCTGGTTGACGCCAGCGATAGTGGATCGGGTATCGATCGCGTGACAGTCACTTACGAGCACGCGCCCGGTCAATGGAGCAGCGTCGATCTGGCATACAACCTGAGCACGGAGTTGTGGGAGGGCGTCGTCAGCAGCACTCTGGAAGAGTTCAGCTATGCAGTGCAGGTGGTGGATCGTGCGGGGAACGTCAGCACGAGCAGCAACAAGGGCCTCTACTTCGCCGCTGAGCCGCAGCGGCTCTACCTGCCATTCATCCTGTGCAGCGCGCCATAGTTTGCTGCAAAGGCGCCATTCCGATGGCGCGCCTCAATCGGTACGAAGGCGCCATTCCGATGGCGCGCCACAGCGCGTGGCGCCCGTAGGGCCGTTCGGAGGGTTGTGGGGTCAAAGACAGATCGGGGGCCAGCATCCGGCCCCCGATCCGTGGCTACTTCAGAGCGCGTATCCTAATACCTCAACAGCGCCCCCACGCCGAACTCCGCAATCTTGGGGTGTTCGTCGATCACTTCCACCTTGCCCCCGTCTTCGATCACTTTCGTCACCAGCGCCTCAGTCGCGTCTGGGATCTGCGAGAATTCGCCGCCACAGAAGGGGCAGATCTCCAGGGCTTGGTCGGTGAGGTACGCGCAGTTGGTACACTGGTAGCCAGGCTCGTGGTAGTCTCTGGCGATCACCAGTGTCTGAATGCGTCCCTCATGTGCCGCTCCAAGCGTGTCGGCCAGGCGGATGACGCCTCCTCGGCCCTTTGCCGCTGCCGTGAACACCGCGTCCACCAGTTCTGTCTCTCGTGTCTGCTCCACCCGGAGCAGGATCTCCAATGAACGCTTCAGTATTTCCGTCTCCGGCGTGTTCATGTCGGCGGCCAACGTGCCAATGACCTTGTCCTGTATCGGTTTGGGCAGAGCCTCGCGGAACTGAGCCACAGTGGGGTCAGCGCCGGCGATGATCAACCGTTGCGGACTGTGCTTGCTCCAGAATCGCTGTGTCGCCTTAGATGCCGCGCGGATGTTGCGCTGCGCCACCTCTTCCTCTCGTCGGCTTGACACGGGGGCTCCGCCTCGGCGCGCCCGTCCACCTGACGAGCCCCGTCCCTTCTTCAGCTTACGCACGTCTTTGCCCACGTGTCCGTCTCTGATCTGCAACTCGCCCATCTCAAAGAGCAGCAGCCGTACCTCCTGTCGATCCACCAGCGCCACCGCATAGCTGCCATATGCATCCACCAGCGCCGCCAGCGGCCAGATATAGGGTTTGCGGGCCACTGTCGCTCCAGGAGCGACGGGAACGGCCAGCGAATACGTGTGCCAGAAACCCTCCTGAGCGCCGGAGAAAACGATCACGCCCCGGCCTGACCAGTCGTACTCGTGGTCGAAGAATCGCTCCACCGCTTCCACGTCTGCGGGCGCCGCGGAGCCTTCTACTTGCTTCAGCATTTGCCGAAGTTCCAGCTTGTATTCATCGGTCGTGTGCTCTGTGGGGTCCACGTTCAGATAGACGCTCAGAATCGGCGACTCAGTCTGATACGCTGCCAGTTCGCGCAGATCCTCTTGTTTGAACATTGCCCTCGCTCCCTTTCTCTAGTTGCTCTTCTCTTGACCGTCAGCCGTCTTTACTCCGGCTGCTGATAGCTGAAAGCTGGCCGTCAGGCCGTTGCCGTTTATCCCTCCTTTCACGGATCATTGTCCGTTGTTTGCATCCGGTCGCTCGCCCAATGTGACGGGGATGTCCAACTCCTCCCCGTCGCGCACGATTGTCATTACGACGGTCTGGTCTACCTCGGTTTCGCGCACCAGATACGCGATCAAGTCGTCGAAGTTGCTCAGCACGTATCCATCAATCGCGGTGATGATATCCCCGCCAGCTCTCAGCGTCGCTCCCATGACTTCGACCTCGCGGTCGCCTCCACGCAGACCGGCCTGAGCCGCGGCGGTCCCGGGCTGGACCTCGTCTATGAGCACTCCCTGTGTGACCGGAAGCCCCAAGGGGCCAGCAAGTTCTGCCAGAGTGAAGTAGGTCTTCGCCGTGATGCCGAGATACGGGTAGTGGTAGGTCCCCTCCGCGATCAGGGCGGGTATGATTCGCCTGACCGTGTTGACCGGCACGGCGAAGCCAACGCCTGTGTTGAAACCCGTCGTCGAGCGGATAGCAGTGTTTACCCCGATCACCCGCCCGTTGATGTCCAATAGAGGCCCGCCAGAATTGCCTGGGTTGATGGACGCATCAGTCTGGATAATCTCAGGGTTAGAGAAATAGCCGCTGGCTTCGAGCACCTGTGCCGAAAGCGTGCGCCCAAGTGCGCTGATGATGCCTACGGTCATCGTGCCCTCGAGTCCAAAAGGATTGCCGATGGCGATGGCCCGCTGTCCCACCTGGAGTGTGCTTGAGTCACCAAACTCCAAAGGCAACAGCCGCTGAGGCGGCACATCCACCTGGATCACGGCCAGGTCGGAATACGGGTCTCGGCCCACGATCTGGGCACTGGCAACACTGCCGTCAACGAACGTGACCTGAAGGGCATCGGCTTGCTCGACGACGTGGTTGTTTGTGACGATGTATCCTGCCGTGTCTATGACGAAACCGGATCCACTGCCCAGCGGTATCTGTGTGCCTTCCTGTTCAATCATTGTCTCGACAAAGACCACGGCAGGGCTGGCCCGTTGATAGAGGTTGATCAACAGGGCGTCCTCTGCATCTAACTCGGCGACGATCGCCTCAGGCAGAGGTGTAGGGGTGGCGACGGGCATCGGCACAGTTACTGTTATCGCGGCAGGCACAGGCGACGGTATTGTCTGTGCGGTCGGGGTGGGCACGAATAGGATTTCCTGGCTGTTGCAGGTACAGGCCAATATGCTCAATGCCAGGGGCAGTATGAACAGGATGCGTTTATCAATTGTCATGTCGACCTCATATGCGAGTTTGTCCCGACCGGGACTGCTGGGGACACAGAATGCTGGGGACCATCGCATAACAGAAGGCAGTGTCCCCCACCGGCGTTTTGGGCTGGCGTGCTCTAAAGCGTTTGCGCGTGAAAGCTCGCCTAACTCTTCTTTCGGAGGCGGGCCAGTTCCTCGAACAGCTCTCGCTCCCGGTCGCTCAGCGTTTGAGGGACCTGAATCTGGACTTCTGCTAGCAGGTCGCCGCGTCGTTCTGGATTGCGTGGATCAGGCATTCCTTTACCACGCAGACGGAAAGTCTTTCCACTGCTGGTGCCGGGTGGAATCCGCAGCAGTACGTCGCCGTTCAGTGTCTTGATCTGTGCCCGACCACCCAGCACAGCGGTGCACAGATCCACATCGGCGTTGCAGTGCAGGTTGTCTTCCTCCCGTGTGAAGACCGGGTGTGGTTTGACCGTGATGATCAGATAGAGATTGCCCGGGGGGGAGCCTGCGTAGCCGGGACTTCCTTTGCCGGAGATGCGCACTTTTGACCCACTGCGTGCGCCTGGTGGTACCCTCACCCGGATCCGATGACCATCTCGCTCCAGCACGCGGGTGGTACCGTGTAGGGCCTCTTCCAATGTGATCTCCACATGGGCTTCTACATCTTGTCCAGGCCGGACGCGTTGGCTGGTTGTGCGCTGGAAGAAGTCGTTGGGGGAGCGGGTGCCTTGTGCGCGCCCCATCCCGCCAAACATAGCGCGAAAGAAGTCCGAGAAAACGTCGGCCCCGGCGCCACCGAAGAGATCGCCCAGATCCCCGCTCCAGTCAACCCGTGCACCACCTGGCTCACCGGCGAACCATTGAGACCAGTCGAACTGGCTGGGGTCGCGCCCCATGCGCTGCCATTGCTGCCAACTGGCACCTAACTGGTTGTACTTGCTCCGCTTTTCCGGATCTCCGAGCACCTCGTAGGCCTCGTTGATTTCCTTGAATCTCTCCTCAGCGCGCTTATCGTCTGGGTTGACATCGGGGTGAAACTTGCGGGCCAACCCCCGGTAGGCCCGCTTGATGTCCTTCTCGCTAGCGTTCCGATCCACACCCAGGATTCTGTAGTAGTCCTTGTACTGCATTCCGTTCGCCTCGCCCCGGCCCGTCGATATTCGCAGTCATTCTATACCCTAATTCTCCCCATGTCAAGCATACAGCGGGCCATGCGGAGGCACAGCCAGAATAGAAAGAGCGGAGCCGGGCTTGCTCGCCCGCCTCCGCTCTCGTTCTTGCCCAGGCTGTCGCTACTCTTCTTCGCTGGATTCTTCTTCCTCGGCTGCTGTGATGACCTCGACCTCCTCAGCCTCGGGCATCATCATCTCCATTTCCTCGACTGCCGGTAGTTCTTCTTCCTCCTCCAGCGGGACCACTCGCACGATCATCTCGTCCGGGTCGGTGAGCACGTCTATGCCGGCAGGGATTGCCAAGTCACGCACGTGCACTGCCTGATCCACCTCCGTGAGTTCTGAGAGATCTACCTCGATCGCGTCCACCAGGTCGCCTGGCAGACATTCAACCTCAACGGTCGAGAGACCTTGCAGCAGGATGCCTTCCCGCTCTTCGATCACGGGGGATGCGCCGACGATCTCCAACGGCACCTCTGCCGTCAGGCGTTCGGTCATCGTCACACGGTACAGATCCACGTGTAACAGGTCGTGTCGGATGGGGTCGCGATGCACCTCGCGCACGAGAGCCGTCTCGGGCTGTTTCGTTCCCTTGATCTTCACGCTGATGAGTTGGCTACCGCCGACATGAGAAAGCACCTGCGTCAGGCTCCGCGAATCAAACTGCAGAGGTATGGAATCAAAACCACGTCCATACATCACGGCCGGCACCATGCCTTCTCGCCGCAGTCGCTTTACCTGTTTGCCTAGCGTTGTCCGCTTTTCAGCGACCAACTCAACTCGCTCGGTCTGTTGAGCCATTCATTACCTCCCAAACGATCTCGTGGTGAGCTACTCGGTGTTCTGAACAAGGCCCTGTGTGCGCACCACGAACGGTTCTCTTGTAGATGTGGCAGACATCCTCGTCCGCTCCCTGCTCACGTGCTGTTCTGACCATTACGGGCCCAGCCTGGACCTGTCCGCAGCGCGCAGATAGAATGCATCCGGTGGACAAACTCTGCCCGTACGGTATTCTAGCGCAAACTGCCGCTTTCGTCAAGCATTCGTTCGCTCGATCGCTGCCTCTGTCTTGACATTTCAGAGCCCTGGGCCCCAGCGACGGATGCCAGGAGGGTGTCGCTGACAGACACCGGAGGGCGTCCGCTAGTTGGCAAATCTGATTGATTTGGGTACAATAGGACCGTCCGTTGACATCGCGATCCGAATACTACTCATTGCAGGTTCCTGAAGGAGGTTAAGCCATGCTGGTGGGAAACAGAATGACCGAGCGTCCGATCACTGTCACCGGGGACACGTCTGTCTCAAGGGCACTGGAATTGATGCACGGCGAGCACGTCCGGCGACTCCCTGTTGTGAACAAGGCAGGTCAACTCGTAGGCATCGTGTCTGAGCTGGACCTGTTGAAGGTCTCTCCTTCGCCCGCGACCTCGCTCAGCGTCTATGAGATCCCCTACCTGCTGTCGAGGATCACGGTGGAAGAGGTGATGACCAAAGATGTGATCGCGGTCACCGATGACACCCCATTGGAGGAGGCCGCCCGTATCATGGCCGACAACAAGATTGGCGGTCTGCCGGTGCTCCGCGACGGCAAGCTGGTGGGCATCATCACCGAGACCGATCTGTTCAAGCTCTTCCTGGAATTGTTCGGGGCGCGGGAGGAAGCAGTGCGCGTGAGCATGCTCGTCCCGGAGGAGAAGGGAATGCTGGCGAGGATCGCCGGTGCGGTTGCCCAAATGGGAGGCAATTTCGTCGCTTTGGGCTCCATCATGGGGGAGGATCCGAGCAATCGCTTGCTCATGGTCAAAGTCGCTGACGTTCCCGAGGAGCAACTGGTCTCGGCGCTCGAGGATCTGGGTCTGGAGGTATTGGACGTACGCCTTTGCACAGTGCCGGGGTGTACCGACTAGTTCTATTGAGGAAGCTGTGAGTCTCTTCTGGCTGGATTTTGCCCCCCTTTCCTTACAGGGGAGGGGGGTGGCTTTCTCATGCAGATTCCTCGCTTGGAGGACGAAGGTAAAATGCCTAAGACAGCATTGGTTCCAATCGCCGATGGCACCGAAGAAATCGAGGCTGTGTGCATCATTGACGTTTTGAGACGCGCGGGGACCTCTGTGACTGTTGCGTCGGTTGACGGCCTGCAGGTCACTGCATCGCGGGGCGTGAAGTTGCTCGCTGACCGGCTTCTGGGTGAATGTGTTGGCGAGACGTATGATGTGATCGTCCTGCCAGGCGGGATGCCCGGGGCAGAGCACCTGCGGGACTCCGAGGAACTGGCGGAGATGCTGAAGCGTCAGCAGCGTGAGGGACGCCTGTATGGGGCCATCTGTGCATCCCCGGTGGTCGTGCTCCAGCACCACGGTCTCTTGGCACACCGGCGCGCTACCTGTCACCCCAACTTCGCGGCTCAGCTTGAAGACCCGCAGGCGGTGGATATGCGCGTGGTCGTGGATGGGACGTGCATCACGAGCCGTGGACCGGGCACTGCGGTTGAGTTCGCGCTCAAGCTCGTGGAAGTGTTGTACGGCGAGCAACAGGCGCGGGAGATCGCACTGCACATGCTCGCGCCGTGACGCCGGCGCCCCAAGGCGCGGCATTTTCTGCCCTAGACAAGTCTCTGATCCACGATAGCCCAATTCACTCAGGAAGACGGAGGCGCACCACTGTGTCCACGTTCGAAGCACAGGTCCTGGAGAAGTTGCGAGCTATTGACACGCCGACGATCTGCAACCTGGTCGAGCTCTTCGAGATAAGGCCCCGAAACGTGGGTTTCATGGATGCCCGGATTCGGGCGTGTTTTCCCGAGATGCCCCCGACGGTAGGCTTCGCAGCTACGGCGACCTTTCGCTCGTCGGCCCCTCCCCTCGAGGGGGATGCCTACGCCAGCATCGCGGCCCAGGTCGAGAGATTTGATGAGCTCTCAGGGCCGCCGGTGGTTGTCTTCCAAGACCTGGACGATCCCTCTGTGGCGGCCACGTTCGGCGAGGTGATGTGTACAAGCTATCAGGCATTTGGTGCCGTCGGGTTGATCACAAGCGGTGCCGGTCGGGACCTCGAACAGGTGCGGGCGATCCGCTTTCCGGTCTTCACCAACGGCGCCATCTGCGCTCACGGGTACTGTCACATCTTGCACGTGCACGTTCCCGTGCACGTGGGGGGCGTCGTCATCTATCCGGATGACTTGATACACGGGGACCTTAACGGCGTCACGACCATCCCGCGCGAGATCGCGAGGGAGCTGGTGGACGTCGCAGACGATTTCGTCGCTGCGGAAGGTATCGTACTTGACGCCATGCGCGCCGGACCACCGTCAGTCAAGGTATTGAGGGAAGCTCGTGCCGAGTCAGCGGCACGCATTGCCGATTTGCGCAGGCGGGTGTCCCGCGCCGGGTAGTTCAGCCACCAGCAGTCGGCACTGACGGCGCCGCGCCCGTGCGGGACACGAAGCGCGACAGCCGTACCTCACCGGGAATGCCAGGCTTCATTCCTTGGATTCTGGCAGAACCTGATTCGCCAGACCAAGCATCAGGAAGAAGGCGAGGGCCAGGTCCGGGAAGAACACCGTGTTGTCTACAAGGCCGTGGGCCAGCAGTGCGGCCATCTGGCCTGCCAGACCGAGGGCAAGTATGCTCCGTGTGTGGTGCCGCATCCTGCGCCAGAATGCAACCTGCACCGCGCCTCCCGCAAGCAGACCGAGAATCCCCAACCGGGTCCAATGGTCCAGATAGATGTCGTGTGGGTGCTCGAGATTGAATTCCTGCCAGGCAGAAGGAAGGACGTAGCGCGTGCGATAGGTAGCCTGGAAGTTGCCCGGCCCGACCCCAAACCACGGGTGCTCGCGCAGTAGCGTCAGACTGCTGCGCCACAGTTCCAGCCGAAAGAAGGTGCTTCCTTCTCGCAGGTCGAACATCGAGGCAAAGCGTGGTACGCGAAGAAGTGGGATGAGCACCAGGACACCGACCAAGAGGAGCGCCAGCGCTGCCCATCGCCAGCGCCGCGTCATCAGAACGGCGCCTTTGTAAGGTTGATGGTGCGCTGTCCGGAGATCGCCGCTGGCGCGCCAGACAATCACCAGGAAAGCCGCCGGCAGGCCCAGCAACAATGCCCCACGGGAGAAACTGAGCACGAGCGCCAGCGTCACCGGGGCCAACGCCGCTCTGTACAACGCCCGCCGACGCCCTCGCATGCCCAACAACGCGACGGTCACCATGATCGGCCACGCCCGTCCCAGGTATAGGCCCACGTTGTTGGGTGAGTAGTAGACGCTCTGCAGGCGGGGTAGACCTCCCTCCGCGATGGCGACGTTCCATCTCAGCGCGTACTGCACCAGTCCGATGGCGGCCACGCCGACGGCCCCTATGACGAGGCCATCCACCATACGCCGCCTAGCCCGGTTGTCCAGAGAAGCCAGACGGATCAGGACGTAGTAGAACGCCGGGAACAGAAAGACAGTTCTCAGCTCAAAGAGAGCGGCTCCCAGATCGTCCGCGGCCAGTCCTGCCACGGCTGCGGCCGTCACCAGGAGAAACACTGCTCGATCGAGCGGAGTGAAGGCCGGTTTCCTGTCCTCGTCTGGTGTTTCTCCGAAGACCCCGATGGATCGGAGCGCCCGGCCTCCAATCCACGGCGTCTGGCGGTGTCGTGATTGGGGTTTCCTGACTCCGCGCACCAGTGCTGCGACGCCGCATAGCGCGACCAAGACCTCCGGCAGGCTCAGCGCATGGTAGAGTGTGTGTCCGGGATGTAGATAGAACGGCGCGGCGAGGGCCACCATGCCGAGACCCAGATCGATCCGCAGCGTGAAGAGAGCGGCCAGCGCCGGCAGCGTGAGCAAGCTGACGACAAACCATGGACTGCTCCAGTCTCGCCCCCAACTGGCCCCGGCCGTCGCCCACAGCAACCCGGTCAGCCCTACTGCCAGCATGGCCTGTGCCCACTCGGACCAGCTCAGGAGCGCCCTCTGCAGCGCGTCCCAGTCCAGCCGCCGCGCCTCCCTTGCCAGCAGGGTGATCAGCCCCAGCCCGGCTGCGATCAGCCCGGCCATTTTCAGACGGTAGCCATCGCGGACTGGCTCCGCGCCGACTCGCCAATCTACCAGTGCCCACTGCCCTTGTCCACCCTCGGCCTCGATTTCGACGGTGTGTGGACCAGGGGACAGACCAGTCGCCAGCGGTACCGTGGCAAGGGTGGCAGTGCTGTCGTAAAGCACGAGATAGGCACGGCCGCTTTCGTCTTGGGGCAGGCCGTTGGCCGGTTCGCCGTCCACCGTGACGTAGAGAAAGGCGCGGTACGGCCCGCGCCGCACCGTCAGTGCGACGGCGGATCCCGTGAAACGGAAGGATGCCCGGCTCCCATCGGTGCCCTGCGCGGACGTCTTGGGATAGGATATGTCCGCTCCTAATGGCCCCATGCGCCAGCCGTCTCCGTAAGTCGCCCAAGAGTTCAGCGCCGGATAGCCGCCGACCGGCGCGCCATCGGGAAGCGCAGCGGCCCTCGCGGCCACTGCGTCGTAGACGGGACGGGGTTGGCCGTCGGATCCCAGCAACGCGAAGCCCCAGCGTGGATCGTCCTCCGACGCGACAGGTTGGAGGTGGTCCAGGATGAGCGCGCCCACCCACGGCCACTCGTTTCGTGCTCTCTCCAACGCGCGAGCCGTCCGAGTTGCCTGGATCGCTTCGGTGGTTTGTCCCCAGATGGAAGGCGTGCCTGTCCAACCCGCCGGCAGCGCGTTCCATCCCCAGTGGCTGGCCCAGATGGCCTTGTCGGCGTCGTCGTGCTCGACCATGACTTCTCGTAGCAACAGCAGCCGCGAGAAATTCAGCACGTCCTCGTCGGCGCGACGGTCGTCGGGGCCGGTGTAGAAGCCATAGGGCTTGCCGCTCTCGAGGTCGAAGTAGGGGGCAGCACCTGCCTCGTAGAGTTGCTCCAAATAGCGCACGTCGCTCAGGTTCCGAGGGCCCGTCTCGGCAGTGGGTGCCAGGCTGGCCAGGAGAATGGTCACGTCGGGGCCTGTCGCATGCGTGGACATTGTGTGGGCAGGATGCTCGCGGTCTAGCACGTCCGAATGGTCGGCAGCCCGGATGGCCTGGGCGGTGCGAGCCAGCAGGTCCGCGTAGGCAGGCGGGTTGACTGGATTGCCTCCCCAGTGATCGGCCAGGTTGGGCTCATCCCAGATCTGGTAGTAGTCCACCTGCGCGCCGTAGCGGGCGGCGAAGGCACCTGCGAAGCTGGCGAAACGGTCGGGGTCGGCAGGCGGGATGGGCGGGCTGTCGTCCAGCACGGCTACGACTCGCAGTTGTGGATGCCGCTCCAGCGCGGCCAGGATGCGGTCGGGGACGGTCCAGTCGAAGCGGCCCGGCTGCGGCTCGATCTGGCTCCAGATGAAGGGCTGGCGTACCCATACGAAGCCCCCTTCGACGACCCGGTTCAGGACGGTCGCCAGTTCTTCGTCGTCGTACTGCTCCAGCGCGACGTTGACGCCAGGCATCGGCACGTCTGCGCCGGTCACCGGTGCCGGGAAGCCGTCGGGAAGGCCCCGGACGCGGGTTTGGTGGGCTGTGACGGTGAACTGGATGCCTACGATTGCCGCGGCCAGCCCGGCCAGGCACAGGCACAGGCGGAGCGCGCGGCTCTGTGCGTTATCCATGTTGTGCCTCGTCGGACGCGGACCAAGCGCCGTCAACATGGCGGCGTCCGTCGGCCGAGCAGGTCAATCGTCCGTCGGCCAGCTCGTAGACGATGCTGGCGTGGTCGTGCACAATCGGGTCGTGGGTCGCTACGACCAAGGCGGTGCCCACCAGTGCCACGATCTGGCGGAAGAGGGAGAGTATCTCCTGTCCGGTGCGGCTGTCCAGTTCACCGGTCGTCTCGTCGGCCAGGGTCAACGCGGGACGATTGGCGAAGGCGCGGGCGATGCACAGCCGCTGCTGTTGCCCGCTCGATAGTAGGAGATCGTGAGTGCGGGCCAATCGATCCCGCAGGACTGCGACGTTCACTGCTTCGGCGTAGAGGATGATTGCACAGATGGTCGTGGTGGCCACCAGCACGCCCAGCGCAATGGCCGCGTGGCTGCCTATCTCCGCCCACGTGCGCCGTAGGGCAAGCTGAACTGTGGACAGGAACTGACTATACAGGCGCTTCAAGCGTAGCCTTTCCGGGCAGGCGACCTGCCCCCACGTTCTTATTGCTGCACGCGAATGGGGTACAATTTGGCGTTTATACGACACCTGGGCGAATCTGTCAAGTATGGCCCCTGTGGCTTCTCTTCAAGACCGGGCAGGTACAGACGGATTGGGACAATCCGCACCTGCCCCCAGCTGCGGGCAACTTGACTGTGGGACGGCTCAGAAGTAGAATCTGACCGGGAGGTACGTATGATTGTAGCAGTGGTTGATGGTATGGGCGGTGGAATCGGCGCCCAGATCGTGACTCAGTTGCGGCAGACGTTGCCGCTTGACGTCGAGATTCTGGCACTGGGCACCAATGCCGTCGCTACCGACAAGATGATGAAGGCCCGGGCCAGCAGAGGGGCCAGCGGCGAGAACGCGATCCGCGTCTCCATTGCCCGGGCCGATTTCGTCCTGGCCCCGATCGGCGTGATCATTCCCAATTCGATGATGGGGGAGGTCACCCCGGCTATCGCCGAGGCTGTGGCTGGAGCTCCGGCACGAAAGCTGCTTCTGCCGATCAACCAGCCGCACTTTGAGATCATAGGGATTGAGTGGAAGGCGCTGGCTAAACAGATCAGCGCCGCCATTGAGGAGATCCGCCTGACGCTAGGGGACGAGGCGTCCTGAGGCCGCGGGCACCGCGCGCCGCGCCATTGGGATGTCGCCTTCGAAGGAATGGTAGCGCGCCACCAGTTCGTAGTAAGGCACGTAGGTCCGCCGGAGTGCCGTTCCGACGGGCGCGCCATCGGCATGTCGCCGCGCGTGCGTTTGACCCATTGTGGAGCTTGTGGTATATTTGCTATCGCCGACATGAAGTCGGCCCTGGGACGTTGCTTGTCCGCAGACCGCGTGTCATGAAGACCGCCATCAGCCGGCCCGAAGGCCCCGCGTGTGGCGGTCTATTGTGTTCTCGGGAGGTGCAGTATGTGTGAAGCGAAGGTCTTCCTCAGGCAGGATGGCCAGGATCGCAAGGTGATGGAGGACGTCGCACTGATCCAGCCTGACGGTGATGCGTATCTGCTGGTCAGCCTGTTAGGCGAGCAGAAACTGGTGCAGGGGCGTATTGAGAGGATAGACTTCCTGAAGCACACCGTCTACTTGGACGAAGCACAGGAGCCATCCACCGGTTAGGGCGGACGACGCGCCCTTGCTCAAGGCTGGGCAGGTACAGAACCTGCCTGGACGATCTGAACCTGTGCACCTGGCTGCCAAGCTGGCTATTCTCTGGCTCAGGGAAGGTACGAGACCTGTCTCTGCGATTTAGACCTGTGCGCTGTGGCGCGCCATCAGAATGGCGTCTTCGTATCGAAGGTGGTCTCGCTCACTCGTCGCCGAATTTCAGCCAGTTCCACAGGTCGATCAATGTCCCTTGGCCGACCAGGGGGCCACTCTCATCCTTCTCGCCAGGAGCTAGCGAGGGAGGAGGCACGTCTGGCTCTGCGATCCAATAGACAGGGATGCCGACCGACGCCGCCGGTGCGATATCGCGTTGCCAGTCGTCGCCCACCATCACGCACTCATCGGGCTGCCGGCCCAGCCGGGTCAGTACCTCGCGATAGTAGGCTGGGTGGGCCTTGGTGGCGTGCATGTCCTCGTAGGTTGTCACCAGCGCGTAGTCAAACTCGGTCACGGGCACGCCAGCCCACGCCAGTCGTTGTTCGGTTGGCGAGCGGGGAAACATCGGGTTGGTCGCGATGGCCACCTGGGGAACACGCTCGAAGGCCCACTCGATCAAGGGGCGGGCCTCTGGCAGCGTTCGTGTCAGGGGCCGTAGCTTGATGAATTCCTCCTCGTAGAACGCCTCGAAGATGGGTTTGATCTCCGCCTCCTCAACTCCCATTCCCGAGTAGAAGACAGCAGCGAAAGCCTCTTCGTTGGTAGGGCCGGTGCCGTCGTTGGCCTCCATAGCCTGCGTACCGCGTAGCATCTCCGCGATGACCCGTTCGGGCGAGATCCGAGCGCTCACGTAGCGTGTAACGGCCTGGAAGTAGGCCAGGACGAAGGTGTCCATCGAATTCTCCAACAGGGTGTCATCCAGATCGAATAGGATGGCTTCTAGCATAAACTACTCCTTTGTCGGTTGCGTGACCCATCCGAGGCCGGCCATGTCGTCTGGAGCTTTGCGGAGGGGTGTCTGCCAGTGCTATGAATCCTTGGTCTCTGAGGAGGCGTTCCTGATGTCCGGTGCCTGGAGGATCGCTGCTGCCTCTGGGTGGCAGTGACCGCATCCAACATAGGGGTTCTCTACCTCGACCTGATACTCGGTGCAGACGGCGTAGACCTCGACCCGACGCACGAGCCCGAACCAGCGCCGGGCGACGCGTGCTTCTAACACCATATTGGGGCAGGCGTTGGCGCGCAGGATGCCGGGCACCGGGCAGCGGGCGCACAGATTCGGCGTCCATCTCTCCGAACGCGGGTTGCGCGCGATCAAGCGGCATTCCTGGGTGGAACGGCCCCGGTAGAAGTCTTCGTAGTAATGTGGACATTCGGCGCCAGCAGGTGTCTGCATGCTTCCTCTTCCCTTGTTTCCCGTCTCGGGTCCAGCTTCACGTTGGACTCATCAACTTCGCGGGCTGAAGCTCAACTACGGTTCCGTCGCCTCCGTCGCAGCCACGAGGGCCTCCAGATTACTGGCCAGTGCCTCCAGTTCAGCACCATAGCATGTCCAGTCCCCCAGGCGGAGGCATTCCTGGGCTGCCTCATAGTGCACTTGGGCCGAACGGGCCAGCGCGGGAACGTCGGTTGACAACGGCTCGGCCGGAGCTGTCGAGGGCGCTCCAGCTACGACCTGCGCTAGCCCTTCTGCCAGCGTGTTGGCCATCGCGACACGGTTGCCGTGTACTACGAGCACCCGCTTGAGCTCGGGCAACTGGCCGGATTCCGCCTGGAGATACAGGGGCTCAATGTACAGTAACGTGCCGTTTAGGGGGATGACGACCAGGTTGCCCCGGATGACGGACGAGCCACGCTGATTCCAGAGCGTCAGTTGTTGCGAAATGTAAGGATCCTGGTCTATCCGTGCCTCGACTTGCATCGGCCCGTAGACCAGCGCCTCCTTGGAGAACTTGTAAACCCCCAGTTGACCGTAGTCTTGCCCGTCGGAGTCGGCGTACAGCCAGGCGATCATGTTCTGTTTCCCGGCTGGCACGTACGGGCGGATCACCAAGAACTCGACCTGCTCCGCGCCGGGCAGGCGCATGATGACGTTGTAAGGAGCCATCAGGGCTTCGCCCAACTCTCGCATCTCCCGTGGTGTCTCCCACAAGTCCTCCTGGTTGTAGAAGACACGTGGATCCTGCATGTGGTAGGCCGCATACACGTCAGCCTGGATGCGAAACAGTTGCTCTGGGTAGCGCCAGTGCTCGCGCAACGTGTCCGACCAGCCATCCCCGGTGTCTGCTTCCTCGTCGGCGACAAACAGGTCGGGGAAAATGGTGCGATAGGTCTGAATCAGCGGATCGGAGGGATCCACGATGTGCAATACTGTCTCCCCGGTGTATGCATCCACCGTGACCTTCACGCTGTTGCGTATGTAGTTCAGTCCCCACACCGGCTCTGCGTCCCAGCCAGGCTCTGAGTACGGGAAGCGATTGGTCCAGGTGTAGGCGTCGTACAGCCAGACGATACGCCCGTCCGAGATGACAGGGTAGGGATCAGGGTCGAACCAGAGCATGGGGGCCAGCGTGCGGGCCCGATCGGCGATAGAGCGGTGAAACAGGATCCGGCTTTCGGGCCCGATAGCCCTCGAAATGAGGATAGGGACACTGTCGAAGCGAAGGGCGAAAGCCATGCGGCGCACGTATCCGCTTAGTGGCACCCCGGCTGGCCCCTCGTAGCGGGTGTATATGTTTTGGTCACCGCTGGGGTAGTCAAACTCATCTTCGGTGCTGTTGACGATGACGTAATTAGTCGTCGCCTCGCCGAAGTAGATCTCGGGACGGCCGATGCTGAGCGCAGGATCAGCGCTTCGCGGCGGGATATCTCGCACCAGGAGGTTAGGCAGTCCCTCCTCGCTGACCTCGGCGACAGGGCTCAGGCATAGCCCGTAGCCGTGGGTATAGATCAGGTGCTGGTTGATCCACGTGCGTGCATCCTCGCGTAGTTGCTCCACATCCAGTTCGCGCACGGCCAGCGTGACCTCGCGCAGCCGTCCATCGAGTACATAACGATCCACATCCACGTCCACGAAGGTGTAGTATGTGCGGATTTCCTGTAGCTGTTCGTAGGTTGTGCGCAACGGCCGCCAATCCCACAGTCGGACGTTGTCGAGAATATCGGCGTTGGCCGCCAGTTGTGCAGCGCCAAGCGTGCCCGCAACCTGGTAGTCGGATTCCTGAACCGACCGTCCGCGGCCATCTGGCTGTGCAAGCTCGCCCGGCTGCTCGCGGTCGGCGTCGTCCAGCCCGTATGCGAAGCGCGTGAATCGGATGTTGTGCTCGATGTAAGGGCGTTCCAGCGCCAACTCGTTGGGTTGAACGGCGAAGCGCTGCACGTACGTCGGGTAGAGCGGGCCTAGGAACGTGACGGCGACCCAAGCGACGCCCACGATGAGCAGCAGTCGCCAGCTATGGACGAAGCGGGCACTGATTGTGCGTCCATCCGTGCGCCCGGTGTTGCGGACAAACGTCCACGCGAGCAGTAGGAGCGCGCCCAGCGTGACCATACCCGCCAGCACGTGTAGAAGCGGCAGGCGGGCATGTATGTCGGTGTATCCGGCGCCGAAGGTTACCCCGCGTGATGAGTTGAGCAGTGCAAACCGCTGCAGTTCGTAGTCTACCCCCTTGCCAAGCAGCAACAGCGCCCCAAGCAGCGAGAGGTGCGTCACTGCCCCCCGCTTCCTGATCTGCTGGGCCAAGAAGTAGACGAAAGTGCTGCCAATCGCTGTCAGAGCGATCAACACCATGAGCCATTGCACGAGGAAGCGGTAGACTGGCAGCTTGAAGATGTAGAAACTGGCATCCAGGCCAAAGATCGGGTCGCTCAGGCCGAACCGGACGGCGTGGTGGCACGTGAGGAAGTCCATCCATCGGGCGCTCACTTCCGAGGCCATCAGCAGCGTGATGAGCGCTGCCACGATGCGCAGCATGGTGGTGAGCACACGCGCGCCGACAATTAGGCGCTGCTTCTGTCGCCTCCCCAGGCGCAGTTGAAGCTGGCTGAGCATCCGGCGGGGGACGAAAAACCAGTTGACGAGCAGCGTCAACATCACAGGCAGTGCCCCGGCCAGCCACAGCACCGCCTGTGCGCCCAGACGGGTCTGGTAGGTTCTCAGTTGCCCTTGGCTGGCGAACCACAGCCAATCGGTGTACACACCGACCAGGCTGGTGAAGACGAGAAACAGGGCTAACAGGGCAGCGATGATGATGGCGTATCGGATGGCGACGCGCCTGGAGTCTGGTTTCACGATGTGCTCCCTGGGAATCGTCTGTCTGTGGATTGAGATGCCGTGGATGGAGCGGTGCGCGGACTACACACGTGTGACGTACTCGCCGGTTCGGGTGTCCACGCGGATCACGTCGCCCGTTTCAATAAACAGCGGTACCTGTACCTCTAGGCCCGTCTCCAGCTTCACTTTCTTGAGCGTCCCGGTAGCCGTGTCGCCCGCGACGGCCATCTCGGCCTCGACTACCTCCATGGCCACCGTCGTCGGCAGCTCAATGTCCAGCGGCTCTCCCTCGTACGTCGACAGCACCAGTTCCATACCCTCCTTGATGTAGAGGTCCTGCTCGCCCAGCAAGGCCCGTGACAGTGCTGTCTGATCGTAGGTCTCGGTGTCCATGAAGTGATACAGGTCGCCATCGGTGTACAGATATTGCACCCCTCGGCGCTCGACACGGATGTCTTCCACACGGTCGCCAGAGATGAAATTGTGCTGGATCGTCGCCCCAGTACGCAGATTGCGTAGCGTTGTACGGATGACTGCCTTACCCCGCCCTGGCTTGTGGTGTTGGTACTCCAGTACCTTGTAAAGCTCGGTGTCCATAGTGAATGTGACACCCCTACGCAACTCGTTGACGTCAATCATGGAAACTCTCCTTAATCTTCAGTTTGTCGGATTATACCTATTCTGCCGATACCGTCAACCAGGTTTGCTGGCGGGGGAGACTGCGGAGATCTGTGGGCCGTTACCCGTAACTAGCTCGTAACCTGGCTGTAACGCTGCATCTTGAAGACATCATTACAATGGTGACATACCTTGGAGAGGATGTCTGAGAGAACGCGATAGCTGGAGACTGTGTGGCATGTCGGTCACGGGAAACCTGCGGAAAGGGATGCGGGCGGAAAGAGCCGGGAAAACGGCGGAAGCCAGGGCTGCATTCCGGTCTGTGCTGGACGATGATCCTAGCAACGAGACGGCGCTCCTATGGCTTGGCTATCTGTCCGACGATCCATACGCTGGACTGAGCCACATCACCGAGGCGCTGGAGACCCATGTGCAAAGCCCACGCGTTTACGCGGCGTTGCGCTGGGCCTGGCAACGTGTTGCCGTGCCGCACTCGAGAACGGTCCTGGGGACGGGCGGTCCTGTACCTCCGTCTGGAGCGTCGCGGGATCGCGGGCACGTAGAGCGGGCGGTAGCTGGACTACCCGTGCTCGGGGTCTTGCTCCTCGTGCTCACCATTCTCGGAGCGATCATAGGCGTTCCGCTGTTGGTGGATTCCCCCGCCTTGGCCGCTCTGGCTTCGGCACCCCTCAGCTCTCCCTGGCCGACGCCTTTCGATTCCTCCGCGCTCGTCCCGATCTCGTCGTTCACGCCCAGGCCCACCGGCGCCGCGATCGATACGCCCTCGCCTACGCATACGCCCTTGCCCACGCATACCCCCTTGCCGGTGCCGGTTCAGACGTCCGTGCCGTCTCCCACACCCACACCTGTGGGTCTTGTCTTTCCAGACCCGTTTCCCATCCCCGCTCCAGAGGCGTTGGTGCCTTCCACGACGCTCCCTATGCCTACTCCGGTCCAGCCCGTCCCTGTGGCCGCGGATGCCGTCAACATCGTCGTTCTGGGTAGCGACCAGCGCCCAGACTGGTCGGAGTGGCACACCGATGTGGTCCAGGTGGTCTCCGTACAGCGTAGTACCGGAGCGGTCTCTGTCATATCCATACCGCGCGACATATACCTGTATATTCCTGGCTTCTGGATGAGCCGGATCAACTTCGCCGACTTCTACGGTGAGGCGTACGGCTACGAGGGAGGCGGGCCGGCGCTCGTGCGGGATACACTGCTCTACAACCTGGGCATCCGGATGGACTACTATGTCCGCACTAATTTCGATGGGCTGATCGGTATCGTGGATACGGCGGGCGGGGTGGACATCCCCGTTCATTGCCGTCTCAGCGACTACTGGCCCTATCCGGACGAGAATGGGGAGTATCCCATCCTTGCGCTGGAGCCCGGAGTGCATCACATGGACGGCGAGACCGCCCTGTGGTATGCTCGCTCACGGAAGACGAGTAGTGTCTTCGCCCGCGAACGCCGCCAGCAGCAGGTCCTACAAGCCCTGTGGCACAAAGGGCGGGACGCGGGGATGCTCACGCGGGTTCCGGCCCTTTGGAAGCAGGGGCGGGACATGGTGGAGACGGACCTGGCACTCGCCGACGTCCTCGATCTGGCCCGGGTTGCTCTCACCTTGGATGACAAAGACGTGCGCTTCTACAACATCGGTGCGGATGTGGTCACCCCGTGGACGACGCCCTATGGCGGAGCTGTTTTCCTGCCTCGCTGGGAGGAGATTCAGCCCATCGTGGCGGAGGCGATGACTCCCGCGCCGGAAGCTCGCCTGACCCGGACCTATCTGCCGGTCGAGGTGTGGAACGGGACCACCAACGTGGACTGGGACGTGCTGGCGGCAGATCGGGTATTCCGGACCGGGTTCCCGGCGGTGCTCGGCGAATCTGACCGGTGCGACTACACCCATACCCAGTTGCTGATCCTCAGCCAGCAGGTCAAGGGCACCGGGGCCGGGCACCTGCAGGAGGCGTTCTCCATCCCGGACGATCAGGTGATTCATCAGCCAGACGAGAATGCCGCGTTTGGCTTCCGCCTGATCGTAGGTGCCGATTATCAGATCTGTCCGCAGGATTAGCCCTCCCCTTCGCGTTATCCAAACGAGTCCTGTATCGCTTGAGCACTGGCATTGCGGTCCGCGCGGCCTGATCGGAACAGCCGGGTAGTAGACAACCGCACTGACTTGGGCTATAATAGCGCTCACCTGTGACCGGGCGAGGGCGTGACCGGCATCCCGGTCGTCCTATCAAGCGATCGGCGCGATTGCGAGCACACGTGTATCCACGCGACTGAGCTAATGTGAAGATGATTGGTGTCCTCTACAACCCCCGCGTCGCTCGGGCACGTCACCTGGCGGAAGAGATCGCCGTTTGGATCGAGCAGCGAGGACGGCTGGTCCGGGTTTGTGCGGCGAGCCATAGTGAGAGTGCAGGCGATCTGCGAGAGATCGATCTGTTGGTGACGCTGGGTGGGGATGGCTCGATTCTTCGGGCGGCGCGGGCTGTGGCTCCCCTGGGCACTCCCATCCTGGGCATCAACCTGGGGCGCGTCGGATTCCTCACCGAGGCCGACCCAGAGATGTGGCAAGATGTCTTGGCGCGGGCGTTGGCTGATGGGTACTGGCTCGAAGAGCGCATCATGCTACAGGCTGTGGCCCGTCGAGATGGTGAGACGCTGGGGCAGGCCCAGGCGTTGAACGACGTGGTGGTGGGGCGCGGGGCACGCGCCCGCGTCGTACACCTGCAGACCGAGGTGGATGGCGGGCGGCTCGCCACGTACGTCGCTGATGGCCTGATCGTTGCCACGCCAACAGGGAGCACGGCCTATGCCTTGGCTGCCGGTGGCCCAGTCCTGCCGCCGCAGTTGCGGAACGTCCTCCTAGTGCCGGTGGCTCCACACCTGAGTATGGCCCGGCCCATTGTCTTGTCCGAGGGAGTATCCGTGCGTATCCGTGTCGTTGATGATCGGCCGGCGGTTCTGACGGTGGACGGGGACATGCACGCGCAACTGGAGAGCGGGGATGAAGTGGTTGTGGAGGTCAGCCCACACGTGGCCCGCTTTGCGCGTGTGCAAGAACGCACGTATTTCTACAAGACACTGGTCGAGCGGTTGGTGCCGCGAAACCATGCACCGTATCACTCCCCGTGAGTCCCGGTCAGGCTCGACGAGTCTTGGAGCAACTGCGTTCTGAAGCGTCGTGCCAAGAGCTGCGTAGTGCCTGAATGGGAGTTGCTGACATGAACGAGCCAATGCACTGTGTCAACCATCCGAATGTCGAGACCTATCTGCGCTGCAACAAGTGTGGGCGGCCAATCTGCCCCAAGTGCGCGGTGCAGACCCCAGTGGGTTATCGCTGCAGTGATTGTGTGAACGCTCAGCAGCAGGTCTTCTACGCCGACTTCCGCCCTGCACAGTACCTGATTGCCGTCGCCGTCGCGCTGCCTCTGTCGGTGCTGGCGGGCTGGATTGTCCCCACGTTGGGCTGGTACGCTATTATCTTGGGCCCACTTGCGGGCGCCGGTATCGCCGAGGCGACGCGCTGGGCCATTCGGCGCCGGCGCGGCCCTCGCACCTGGTTGGTCGTCTGTGCCTGCATAGTCGTCGGTTGGTTGATCCATTTGCTGTTCTCCCTCGGGCCTCTGCTTATGCTGTCCAGCGCTGCGCCGGGCTCGCTGGGCGCCTACTCCGTGGGCTGGCTGGTCGGGCTGATTTGGGACGTCGTCTACTTGGTTGCGGCGGTGGGGGCGGCCTATGCCCGGTTGCGTCCTGGGCGACGCGTATAGGAGGGCTGGTTGCTAGCTGAGTTACACGTCCGGGATTTCGCCATCATTGACGATTTGCATCTGGTTTTCTCTCCGGGCTTCACCGCGCTGACCGGCGAGACAGGTGCGGGCAAGTCTATCATCATTGATGCAGTGGAACTGGTCTTGGGAGGGCGCTCGGAGAGCGCCGCCGTGCGCGCTGGAGCCGACCGCGCCATTGTTGAGGCCACGTTCCAGTTGGGACCGGAACAGCACGCTGCGATTGACCCGGTGCTGGAACGCGAGGCACTTGAGGGAGACACGCCGGGCCTCCTGTCCCTGGGGCGCGAGGTGCGGGCCAGCGGGCGGAGCGTCTCTCGCGTCAACGGCCGCGCCGTCACCCTGGCACTGCTGCGGGAGGTGGCCGAGGGGTTGGTGGACATCCACGGCCAGAGTGAGCATCTCTCGCTGCTGCGAGTGCGCACCCATGCTGATCTGCTGGATCGTTTTGCGGACCTGGGGCCACTGCGTGCCCGTGTGGCGGATTTGGTGGGTCGGGTTCGGGCGGTGCAGCGCGAGTTGACGTCGCTCCTGAGGCGAGGACAGGAGTTGGCACACCGGGCTGACCTGCTGCAGTTCCAAATCGACGAGATCGGTGCGGCGGTCCTTGAGCCTGGCGAAGAACCGGAGTTGATCGCAGAGCGGGCACGGCTGGCCAACGCCGAGCAACTGTCCTCATTGAGCGGCGAGGCCCTCCTGGCGCTTGAGCAGGGGGCAGATGAGACCATCGCCGTGTCGGACTTGCTGGGGAAAGCGCTCCGTGCTGTGGAGGCGCTGGCGCGCATTGACCCGACGTTGGAACCCCAGTTGCGAACTGCCGAGAACGTCAATTACCAGATTGAGGAGTTGGCGGGAAGCCTGCGCAGCTATCGAGAGCAGGTGGAGTACAACCCTCGGCGTCTCCAGGACGTGGAGGATCGCCTGGCTTTGATTCGACGTTTGGAGCGCAAGTACGGTGCGACGATCCCTGACGTGTTGGCCTACGCCGAGAACGCGGCCCAAGAACTGGATACCATCACCCACAGTGACGAGCGCGTGGTTGAGCTACGGGTGGAGGAGGAGCGACTACTGCGAGAACTGGGCACGGCGGCGTTGGCGCTTTCGATGCAACGGCGCGAGGTGGCCCAACGCCTGGCGCTGAGTATTGAGCAGGAACTGCGAGATTTGCGCATGGAAGGGGCGCGCTTTGGCGTGCACTTCGAGTGGCGCGAGGATGCGGACGGTGTGGCATTGCCCCAGTCGCTCTCCGGTCTCCGTTTTCAGGTCTTGGCCTCAGGGCCAGAGGTACTGGACACCGCTGGCGCGGAGCCTGACACGCCGCCGCGGGTGGCCTTCGATACTTCCGGCATCGACCGCATCGAGTTTCTCGTTTCTCCGAATCCTGGTGAGCCCTTGAAACCGCTGGTGAAGGTTGCCTCAGGAGGCGAGACCTCCCGTCTGATGCTGGCACTCAAGACGGTTCTCTCCCGCGCTGACGGGACGCCGACGTTGATCTTCGACGAGATTGACCAGGGCATCGGTGGACGCGTGGGAACAACAGTGGGCGAGAAACTGTGGAATCTCTCGTTGGGGTCGAGCGGTTTGAGTCATCAAGTGCTGTGCGTGACTCATCTCCCGCAGTTGGCCGGTTTTGGAGACGTGCACTTCCGCGTCGAGAAACATGTGGAGAGTACCGGGACCGGCGAGCGCACGCTAACGCGGGTCAGGCGGCTGGACGGTGAACCGCGAGTGGACGAGCTGGCCCAGATGCTGGGTGGGGGTGGCATGGCGGCACGTCGCAGCGCAGAGGAGATCCTGGAGCATGTGGCCAGGCGCAAGGACTCGGTCGAGAAGCGGTAGGTGCGCACGGTGATCCGGGAACCTGAGACGTGATTCCTCAAGAGTTGAACCTCATCAACTTCATGTGCTATCGCCAGGCGGTGTTGGATTTCCGTGGGATCCACGTCGCCTGCTTGGTCGGTGACAACGGCGCAGGCAAGTCGGCGTTGCTCGATGCCATCACCTGGGCAGTCTGGGGAAAGGCGCGGGCCAGGCGCGACGATGAACTGATTCACCTGGGTGAGGACGAGATGGCGGTCGAGTTCACGTTCGGATTGGGTGAACAGACCTGTCGGGTGTTGCGTCGGCGCAAGGCCGGGAAGCGCGGGAGAACCGTCCTCGACTTCCAGATGCAGGATCTGCCCCCTGGCGCGGATGACAGCGGGGAGGGCGGTGGACCGTGGCGTTCCGTTGCCGAGAGCAGCATACGGGCCACGCAGGCGAAGATTGAACGCACCCTGAGGCTGGACTACGATACCTTCATCAACTCGGCGTTTCTCCGCCAGGGCCGGGCAGACGAATTCACCGTGAAGACCGCAGCCGAGCGGAAACGCGTATTGGGGGACATACTGGGGCTGGATCGCTGGGCCGTGTACGAAGAACGGGCCAAGGAACGGGCGCGCCAAGCCCAGGCCGAAGCGGAGATGATCGAACTCCGCTTGCGTGAGATAGATGCCGAGTTGGCCCGGCGGCCTGAGTATGAGTCGGCACTTCAAACGGCTCAGGCGAGTGTCGAGGAACTGAGCACTGTGCTCCAGAAAGCCCAGGCAGCCTATCAACGGGTTGAGTCTGTGCGGACAGAACTCCGCCACGTGCAGGCGCGCATGGTTGACCTGGATGCGCAGGTTGCCCAGGCAGAGCGGGAACTGCGCGCGTTGGACGAGGAACGCGTGGAGCGAGCGCGAAAGCTGGCCGAGCACGAGAGCCTGCTGGAACAGGCAGATGAAATCGAGGCTGGATACCTGGCCTACCAACAAGCGGTGGAGCAAGAACAGGCGCTCGGTGCTAAGCTGCGCCAGTCGGTCGAGCTCAACGGACGGCGGGTGGATCTGGAGGCGCGGATCACCGAGGCGCGGCACCAGATTGAGACGGAGCGCGAGGTTGTCGCGCAGCGCGTTGTCGAGCTGGAGAGCCGCCTGACCGCGGAGGCAGTCCGGGCTGAATATGCACAGGTGAGGGCACGGCTGGCCCATCTTGCTCAATTGTCCGAGGGCCGGGAGGCAGCGCGGGAAGACCTGGTGCGGATCGCCGAGGAGCAGGCAGAGTTGCAGGCGCGCAACAAGTCGTTGCGGGCAGAGATGGATGCACTCAAGGAGAAAATCGCGCTGTTGGAACGAGCGGGGGCCGAGTGTCCCCTCTGTAAGCAATCCCTCACAGACGAGTGCCGGTTGGAGTTGCTTGACCATTTCCAGACTGAGGGGCAAGTCAGGGGAGATGCCTATCGCGCGAATCAAGCGCTGGTGGGGGACCTGGTCGCGCGGGCGCAAGCACTGCGGAAACAGATCGCCGAAAGCGATCGGACACTGCGTGATCTGCAGACACTGCAGCGCCGGGAGGCGGCCCTGGCCGAGCGGATTGATCGAGGGCGGGATGCGGCAGATGCGCTGGAGGATGCCCAGAAACAGTTAGCCAAACTAGAGCAACGGCTGTCTGCAGAGGAGTACGCCCTCTCAGTACAGGCTGATCTGGCACAGGTCTTGGCCCAGGCAGAACAGTTGGGCTATGAGGCGGCGGCCCACGATGCGGCGCGTCAGGCGGTTGCCGATGGGCGAGTTTCCGCGGAGCGGAAGGCGCAATTGGACGCTGCGCGGGCGGGAGTGGAGGAAGAGCGGGCTGCGCTGGGGCGGCTCGGAGAGCGTGTGCAACAGTGGATGGGACAGGTTGAGGCCGAGCGAGCCCGCCGGGTGGCGCTGGATGACGAGGCCGACCAACTCCGGGAGCGCTTGAAAGATGCCCCCGCTGTCGAGGCTGAGTTGCGGCGCTTGCGCGGCGAAGAGGCTTCTGCACGCCAGCAATTGGGCGCGTCGCAGCAGCGCTTGGAAGCGTGCAAGACACTTGAGCGTCAGCGGGAGGAGCGGGCCAAGCGGTTGGGCGAGTTGGTGACCGGGCGGTCTATCTACGATGAACTCAAGACAGCTTTTGGCGTCCGGGGTGTGCCGGCGATGATTATCGAGGCAGCGGTGCCGGAGATCGAGGCGGAGGCGAATCATCTCTTGGCGCGGATGACGGGAGGGCGCATGCACGTGCGCTTCGATACGCAGCGCGAGACGCAGGCGGGCGATGTGCGAGAGACGTTGGAGATCAAGATCGCCGACGAACTGGGAACTCGCGAGTACTTGCTCTATTCAGGGGGAGAGGCATTTCGGGTCAACTTCGCCATCCGCATCGCGCTCTCCAAACTCCTGGCTCGCCGCGCAGGGGCGCAACTGCAGACGTTGGTCATTGACGAGGGGTTTGGCACGCAAGACACCCAGGGTCGCCAGCGGCTGGTCGAGGCGATCAACGCGATTCAGGACGACTTCGCGCGTGTGTTGGTGGTCACGCACATTGATGAATTGAAGGATTCTTTCCCGGTCCGTATCGAAGTGACCAAGATGCCTGTAGGGTCGGTGGTCGAGGTGATGTAGGCGGGGTAGGGTGGTGCCTGGCTGGCTGCATCAGGCATGCCGGGGACCTGATAGGTTGGCCTCACTGAGCCCGACGGGACGCACGGCGATTCTCCCAGTTGTGGCGGAATGTGTCCAGTTGCCGGGAGAGCGCCATCCAGTCCTCGACCAGGAGAACGAAACCGGTGGTATTCGGAGCCAGAAGGTAGGGGCTGAACCACAGCCGCAGCCACGTCTTGCTGAAGGGGTACTTTGATATCTCTACCACCAAGGCGGTTTTCCTCCAATAGGGCATCAGCCAGCGCTGCCGGGCCACCTTCTCTTTCGCGGGATCGAAGACCTGGTGAAAGGTGCTGGGACGTACGATCTTGATCCGGCTGTAAGAGATGACCAATGGGTACAGGGGGGTCTGGATACGCAGGTGTTTGGGTCTGCATTGCACACAGGCCGTTCGTTTGGCCAGTTGGGCGTAGATCAGGATGACGAGGGAAACAACAGCGGGGACGAGAGCGAGCAAGCTGAATCGGGCGGAGATGATCGGGATCAGGGGCGCATACCACCAGAGTGCAATCGAGGCCGGTATGATCAAGATGCAGGGCCAGGCCCAGCGTTGCCACATGCGCTCGTAGATCAGCAGACGAAACCGGTTCCCTCGGCTGTGTCGTTTGGCCATACCGTCTCTTCCCCCCTCTGAGTGGCCGGCAATGTTGACAAAGGTTTGCCGTGGCAGACAGAGATGAGTCCAACTATTGCCAATAGTATACCATTCGCTGAAGAGATGGACAAGCAAATGTGATGCTCCTGCGAAGTCTGTTTGCCGGTGCCAAGTGGTTGACTTGCGCGCCAATAGAAGGTATAATCGGTGCCTAGAGAGTCTTACGCGAGTCTAAGTGAGCCGCTTCTTCTCCTCTCGCATGGGTTGCGCGGAGAATAACAGGGTCGAGAATCTGCGATTTTCGCGGTCGCAGCGGAGGTATGTATGGCGCTGAAGGGGAATCTGCGAGATTTCAGCACAACCCAGTTGCTCAACCTGATTAACCTGGCCCGCAAGACGGGTATGCTGACTATTGACACGCGCGAAGCACAGGCTCGGCTCTGTTTCAAGGAGGGCAAGCTCATCTATGCAGTGCTAGATGGGAAAGATGAGCACCTGACCGCGATGCTTCAACGGTCTGGCAGGCTCACGGGAGAGCAAGCCCGTGCGATTGAGGCCCGCGCTGACATCAAGAATGACAAAGAGCTGGGCCTATTGCTGATGAACGCGGGCTATGTAAGCAAAGAAGACATTGTGCGGAGTGTGCGGACATACATTTTGAACAACGTCTATCCCCTGTTTACCTGGCCAGACGGGACGTTCCGCTTCGAGGCGAACAAGCTGCCGTTCAAGAATCGCATCACGATTCCGATCAATCTTGAGAACGTGATTATGGAAGGCAGTCGTCGCTTGAAAGAGTGGGAACGGCTGCAGGAAGAGTTGCCCGACCTCGACGTGGCTCTCCGGTTTGCCGATCGCCCCGATGCACGTCTCCGCGATATCAATCTCAGTGTTCAGGAATGGCGAGTCGTTTCCTTCATCAACCCACGCAATACCGTCCGCCAGATCGCGCAATATAACAACATGAGCGATTTTCAGATTCGCAAAATTGTGTACGGTTTGCTTCAGGCAGGTCTGGTGGAGTTGGTGAGGTCGGCGGGAGCGGCTGCACCAGCAGCGCCTGGAGGGACTGGTCAGTCGCCTATGACAATGCGCCGTCCAGCCGTCAAGCGAGGGGTTGTCGAGCGGTTGGTTGATTTCTTCCAGAGAACCTGACAATGCAGATCGTCAAAATAGTCGTTACCGGCCCTTTCTCTGCGGGCAAGACGCAGTTCATTCAGTCTGTTAGCGAGATTGACGTCGTTGCGACGGAGAAGCCGATTTCCAGCGACGAGGAGCGCATCAAGACTCATACCACAGTGGCGATGGACTTTGGACGCATCACCGTGGACAAGGATCTGGTGCTCTATCTGTTCGGCACTCCGGGGCAGCGACGTTTCGATTTCATGTGGGAAATCCTGGCTGAGGGCATGCTGGGCTTTGTGGTGCTGCTGGATAGTATACGTCCAGAGACTTTCCGCGAGGCGCGCAGCATTCTGGATACCTTTCGATCATACGCTTCTGTGCCCTACGTGGTTGCTGCCAATAAACAGGACTTGGAGGATGCTTGGTCGCCTGAAGACCTGCGTATTGCGCTTCGCATTCCTCAAGACATCAAGGTGCTGCCCTGTGTGGCGCATGACCGGCAGAGTGTCCAGCAGGTCTTGCTGGAACTCCTGTTTTCGGTCCTTGAGCTATTGGATGAGCAAGGTTAAGGATGTGTATTGGGGCGGGAACGCCGTCCTGTAGCCGGGGTCCGTATTGTGTAGGATGACGCAGATTCTGGCGTGCGTTTCTATGCACGTTTTCCCGGCGGTCGAACCATGCGGGATGGCAGGTTCGACCGTTGTGTTTAGTTAGAGACCGTAACCTCGCTTTAACGAAACTGCAATGCTTTGTAAACTCTATTCGAACAGTTCCATGATATATTAAACTAGATGTGGTGTTCGCTTGACTGTTAGAATGGGTTTGCTGACCCTTGGTAGTTACATGGGCAGTATAGTCGCTGCCAACGGTGCGTTATGAGCTCAATCGTTACTGATCGGGGCTTGGTCCACTACGAAACCTCGGGCCGTGGGCGACCGGTTATCCTGCTGCACGGCTGGCTAGAATCCTGGGTCCCCTGGAGGGGCACCATGGAGGCTTTGGCCACCAGCTACAAGACCTATGCGCTGGATTTCTGGGGCTTCGGTGAATCTGGGAAGCAGACCGGCAGTTTCGAGGTCGTGGATTACGTGGAGATGGTAAATCAGCTCATGGAGCGCCTGGGAATCGAGCAAGCCCCCGTCATCGGCCATTCCATGGGTGGCACTGTCTCGCTTGCTCTGGTGCTGCAGTACCCCGATCGGGTTCAGAAAGTGGCGGTGGTGGGCTCCCCAATTGTTGGCGACGGACTAGCTCTCTTCCTGCGCCTGGCAGCGCGGCGCTCCCTGGCGAGCTTGGCCTATAGGGTGCCCGGCGCTCTGCCGCTGGGTGTCCGGCTATTCTCTCCATTCTTGGCTCGGGATTGGAAGACCTGGTACAAGATGTTCGAGCAAGACCTATCGCGCACGACTCTGGAATCCTTCCACTATAGCATTGCCTCGCTGCGCGAGACGGACCTGCGCGCGCGACTGGGTGACATCCGGGTGCCTGCACTCGGTATCTACGGTCGGGTGGATCGCATTGTCGACCCGAAGCAGGGTGGCGTGTTGGCACAGGGTACGCCGACGGCTACCGTGCGCTACTTCGAGCGTTCGGGCCATTTCCCGATGTTGGATGAGTCTGAGCGCTTCTATCAGACGGTGAGTGAGTTCTTGGATGGTCAGTCTGGCCCACATTCGTCCGGGACGATGTGATCGGGTCGAGGCTGACAGAATAGGACGAACTGAACGTGGTTTCGTCGGCCGGGCGGGGATAAGCGTTCGCATGACAGATGAGCCGAGACTGGAAACTCAGGGACCACCGCGGTATTTCTTTCCCAACAAAATGGGACGGATTATGCTCCTGGCGGTCGAGGAGGTGATGGGGCGGAATGGACTGAATGCGGTCCTGAATCTGGCTCGCCTCCAGCATCGCATCGGCAATTACCCACCCAACAACTTCGCCAGAGAGTTCTCCTTCAATGAGGTTGGGCAGTTGCTCCAGGCTTTGGATGAGATGTACGGCCCGCGCGGTGGACGTGGCTTGGCGCGGCGTGCTGGACACTCTTGTTTCAAGTTTGGGGTTAAGGACTTCGGTCCGATGTTGGGTATCGCGGATCTGACTTTCCGCGTCCTGCCCTTGGGGATGAAGCTCAAGGTGGGGTTCGAGGTTCTAGCTCAGACGTTCAACAAGTTCACCGATCACCTGGTGCGGTTGGGCGAAGACGAGAAGTATTTTCATTGGATCATGGAACGTTGCGGCACATGTTGGGGGCGTACGTGTGAAGCTCCCTGCTGTCATCTGGCTGTTGGCATTCTGGAGGAAGGTCTGTATTGGGTCAGCGGTGGCAAGAATTTCGTTGTCGAGGAGATCTCTTGTATCGCCGTCGGAGATCCTACCTGCACGATCCTGGTTAACAAGCGTCCATTGGACTGAATCGGCCCATGCGCAAGATCATCGTTCGAGACCGGCACAAGATATTCCCGTTCAACGAGCCAGCCCGCAAACTGCGTGTGCTGAATAAGCCCCTGTGGCTTCACCAGGCGGACGTGCTTTATCCTTACACAGAGGAAGAGCACGAAGTAAACTCACTCCGCGAGGTTGACACTCTGCCGGCGGAGACACTAGTCTACCGGGACAACTTGTTCTTCGACAAGTTCTTCGTGGCGGACTTCATCCGGCGGGCCCGGGCAATGGGCGGGGCCTGTCAGGTTGCCTTCTCGCCGAACGACCATGCGATCACAGAACACGCCATCTATCTCCAGAAGGGCATACGACTGCGTTCTCAGGGAGATGTGTACGTCGCTGATTTGTGGTACTACCCCAGTGGCAAGCCGGCCGATGAGTCATCCGTTCAGCCCCTGGTGATAGATACGGAGTCGCACGAGATGGGCTACTACCACGTGCCGACTCACATGGCTACCAGTAAGGGAGACCTGGTATATCAGGTGCCCACCAAGGCCTTCTGCTCTATCGAACACTGGGTTCATACCATCACCGCCAATGTGATATTCGGCGCACTGGCCAACGGCGCGCGGATGGACCGGAAGATTGAGCAAAGCGTGGGAACGCAGCTCAAGATGTTGTGGCGCTCGCTATTGGAGCAGAAGCAACTGCATGCTTCCTCGGCGATGGTGGAGGTAGGTGACAATTGTAGCATTGATCCCACGGCCATCGTCAAGGGGCCGACGCGTATCGGCAATAACGTCAGCATCGGTGCCGGGGCCGTCGTGGATGTCTCCGTAATCGGAGACAACGTGGACATTATGCAGGGGGCACAGGTCCAGTGGAGTGTGATCTCCGATCGTTGCTATCTCCCGTTTAGGGCGGCCATCTTTGCGAGTGTGATGATGGAGGACTCGATGTTGGCGCAGAACACCTGTGTACAGTTCTGCAGCATTGGGTGCAATACCTTCATTGGTGCAGGCACTACGTTCACCGATTTCAACCTGGTGCCCAAGCCCATCCGTGCCGAGCGGGGAGGGCAGCTGGGAGACACTGGTATGCCGGTGCTGGGTGGCTGCGTGGGGCACAATTGCTACATAGGGTCCGGCCTGGTGGTGCTTCCGGCGCGGGCCATCGAGTCAGACGTCGTCTTGTTCGCTTCGCCCAGCAGGCGCGTGATTGATCGGACTGTGCGTTTCGAAGACAGCGACCATTTGCTGATTACGGGTGGGCCTGAATTGCATGGTAGAGAATACGAGTCTTGATGATAGGCGCCGCGATGGACAACTTCGCCTGTGTCATCCATCCCCTCAATCCCAAACAGGACGTGGCGCGCAAGTATCCTCTGCTGGCGCGAGTGCTGCCTACACCCCTGATTCATTTCCTCTCCCGCTTCTGGCCGCCGGTGTATCTTTCGCAGATCGTCGGCGTGCGCTCAGAAGCTACAGGAAGAGATGTCGGGGGTTGGCTCCTGGCGTGTCCAGTCACTGCGCGGCGCCTGGTGCAATTGCCGACGCGTGTGGCTTACAGGAAGATCGTTCAGACAGGCGAACTGGCACAGAAGCTGGGCGCTCGTCTTCTGGGACTGCTGGCATTCACGTCTGTGATTGGCGATGGTGGCGAGACCATCGCCCGGCGGCTCAGCATCCCTGTCACCACGGGGCGCAGTCTCACTGTGGCTGTGGTGGTTGAATCGCTGGAGCAGGCTGCGCGCTCCAACGGTGCGCAACTCGAATCGGCTACTGTGGCCGTGGTCGGGGCGACGGGCAGCATTGGATCCGCCTGTGCTGAGATGTTGGCACCGACGGTAGCTGAGTTGGTATTGGTGGGTCGGCCTGGCGCGGCGGCCTCCCACCTGGCACAGGTGGAGGCACGGGCGAGACGATCTCATGCACGCCGGGTGCGGACCTCGACGCGCATCGAGGACATACGCGAGGCGCATCTGGTGTTGAGTGCCACCAGCGCCGCCCGGCCTGTCATTCAGCCGGAGCACCTCAAACGCGGGGCGATTGTGTGCGACGTGGCTCGTCCGTCCGACGTGTCGAGGCGAGTGGCCTCTGAGCGGGACGACGTGTTGCTTATTGAGGGAGGCGTGCTAGAAGTGGCCGGCGATGTGGATTTTGGTTTCGACTTTGGCCTCCCGCCTGGCAAGGTATATGCGTGCATGGCAGAGACCATGGTGCTGGCCTTGGAGAGGCGGTACGAGAGTTACTCGTTGGGCAAGTGGATACAGGTCGAGAAAGCACGCGAGATCACCCAACTGGCTCGCAAGCATGGCTTCAGATTGCCGACCATCGGTTAATCGAAGGTAAGGAGGGGACATGTCCCAAGGCAGACTGATGATCGTGGAAGATGATTCCGATATCTCCAATATGCTGCGCATCTACTTTCAGTCGCAGGGTTATGATGTGACGGTTGCCCAGCGTGGTGAGGATGCCTTGGAGATGTGCCGGCAACAGCTTCCCCATATCATTGTACTTGACATAATGTTGCCAGACATGGATGGCTACGACGTATGCCGTAACCTGCGGGGCAATCTGCGCACCAGTCACATCCCAATCATCTTCTTGACTCAGAAGGATGAGCGCTCCGACAAGATCCATGGCCTCGAGTTGGGTGCTGACGACTACATCACCAAGCCCTTCGATCTAGAGGAGCTGAAGCTACGAGTCAGGAGCGCTCTGACGCGTGCGCAGTACACCAGCTTGACCAACCCGACAACCGGTTTACCCAGCGGTCAGTTGATCGAGGATCAGTTGCGGCAGTTGATGCGACGGAAGGGGTGGGGCATTCTGTACGTCGGTATCCAGGGTTTCGCCACGTTCAGCGAAGTATATGGTTTTGTGGCTGCCGAGGAAGTGCTACGCTTCGGGGCTATGGTCTTGGGGAAAGCCGTGGATAGCAAAGGAACTGCCAATGACTTCATCGGCCATATCGGTGGCGATGATTTCATTGTCATCACTGAGCTGGAGCTGGTCTCACCCATCATCGAGGACCTGCGACAGCGCTTCGATTCGGAGATAGGCACACACTACGAGTGGCAGACGCGACAGCAGGGATATCTAGTCGTGACCGACGATGCGGGCAATGAACAGAAGGTTGACTTGTTGTCACTGGCCGTTGGTGTCGTGACTGTCGACGATGGGCCCTTTTACGACATTCGTGAGATCACCGAGGCGGCTGCCAGTGCACGGCGTGAAGGATAAGCAGCCTGGGTTGGAATAGGGGTCGGAAGGTATGCGTAGGTGGGTCGGGGCACGTCAACGTAGATGGCCGGGCGCGATCATTGTCGCGGCCTCTTTGATTTCGGTGCTCACCGTGGTGATGTGCATCGGGCTGGCATCACCTGAGCGGGTCGCGCTTCGGCAGTGTCTGCTCCTCGTGCCGGCGAGGCTGGTGGCGTTTGGGTCTGTGGCGGCGGCCAGTGTGTTGCGCGTCCTGATTGCTTGGGTCGGTGCTCTGGGACGCGCGATCCAGGCGGATTGCCTCCCTTCCGCTGTGAATGCCTGGCTGGGCAGTGGCCTGCTTCTTCCCGTGGCCATGTTAGCTAGCCGATGGAGTGACCGGGAAGACTCGATCGCCTCTTCTCATCAGCCCCAGTCGGGCGACGCGCCGATGATGCGCCACGTCGGCGGTTCCGGCAGTGATGGCCTTGACCTGAGCGCCACGCTGGATGCTATCCTGTCGAGCACGCGCAAGCTCGTCCCCTACGATGTTGCGGAGATCACGCTTTGGGATGAACGGCGCGGTTGCTGCGTGACCCAGGGCTGGAGTGGGGACCGAGAGTATGTCCAGGAGGTAGGGGGAGTTTACCACCTCGACGAAGGGTACACTGGTTGGATAGTCCGTCATCGGCGTCCTCTATTGATCCCGGATGTGCGGACCCATAGCGACGTGCGACCCAAGCTGGACAGCCCTGATGCGTACCCATTCGGCTCGTATGTTGGCATCCCGCTGCAGGTACGAGGTACCTTCGTTGGCACGCTGGAGTTGATCAGCTACCAACAGTATATGTACGCCCAGCGCGATCTGGACATCCTGCAGGCTGTAGCTGGCCAGGCGGCCGTGGCCATTGAGAACGCTCATCTCTATGCGGAGACGCGGCGGCGCGAAGAGCAGCAGGCGGGTCTGGCCCGCATCGCTGCCCTGGCAGGCTCGACGCTGGAACTGGACGCATTGCTGGATCGGGTGATGGGTGAGACGCTTCGACTGCTGGAAGCAGATCAGGGTGTGCTCTTGCTCTATGATGAGGAGCAGGATGCCCTGGTCGCGCGCTATCTGGCTTCGGCGGGCGCCGACCGCGAGACCGTAGAGACGTTCCGCATTCCCACCGATGCCGCAGGCTTCGAGCAATCGGTTTTCTCTCGGGGCGGGAGCTATTTCTGCAATGATCCCGCCGATGATCCCAATATCGTACCGGCCTATCGTCCGCACATTGATGCGCTAGGCGTGCAGAACTTCGCCGGTGTGGCCCTTCGGCTGAAAGACACCAGCATTGGCGAGCTGTTCCTGGGTGATCGCGGAGGCGGCTTCGCGCACGAAGAAGTGCGGCTGTTGAAGACTGTCGCCAGCTACATCGCCAGTGCCATTGAGAACGCCCGCCTGTATGACGAAGTACGGCATCGGGCATCCGAGTTGGCCTCGCTCGCGGCGGTCTCGGCCACCATCAGCGAGTCGCTTGAGCTAGAACACGTGCTACAGACGATCGTCTCTGCCGTGATGGAGGTGGTCGGCTGCCAAGTCTCGGCGATTTTCGTGCTGGACGAGACGCAACACGTGCTACGGCTGGCGATGACCGAGGCGGGCGACAGGGAGTATCCACCACCGCCACAGGTGCTCACGTTGGAGCAGGGCGGGCGCGCCCACGCCTTTGTGACCGGCGAACCACTGATTGTCTCTGACCTGCGCGCTGAAGCGGACTCGCTGCCCTTCCCGCCTGAGTTGGTCGGGGGAGGCGCGGACGTTGCGGACAAGGATCATGCGTCCGTACGTGCGTTCGCAGACCTGCCACTTCAGCGTGCGGATCGCATCATTGGTATGCTCTCAGCCGCATTTGTCGAGCCGCACCGGTTCTCCGATACGGAGGTCGAGCTGTTGTCCGCCTTCGCTGATCAAGCAGCGATTGTGATCGAGAATGCTCGCCTGTATACCCAGACCGATGAGGAGTTAAGGCGGCAAGTCGATGCGCTCAGCAGCCTGCAGCGCGTGAGTCGCGAGATCAATGAGACTCTTGATCTGAAGCATATTCTGCATTTGGTGTTGGATGAGGCCAGCCGGCTGGGTCAGGCGACTGGTGGAGCGGTCATGCTCCGGGACGCTGAGAGTGGCGAACTCCAGATCGAGTTGTGCGCGGGCTATTCGGAGGAGGAGGAGGCGCGCCTGCGCGAGGTGCTGCGGGCACCGGAGGCACATCCTGCCGTGGCTGAGGTGTTGCGCACCCACGAGTCTCTACTCGTTCCTGACGTCACTGCTGGAGGGAGTGACATCAGGATCGGGCTTGAGACTTGCTCCATGCTCTTAGTGCCGGTTTTCTATGAGGGGGATTTGGCAGGCTTGATCTCCCTGGAGAGCGCTGAGAGGGGGGCCTTTGATCAGGGAGTCGTGACGTTTGTGGAGGGGCTGTCCGCTCAGGTGGCTACAGCTATTGGCAACGCGCTGCGCTATCAGGATCAGTTGAGGCGCGGTGAACTGCTGCGCCGCCGGGCAGATCAACTCGCGATGGTCTTGGAGGTGAGTCGGGCGCTGCGCTCGGATCGCCCTCTAGAGGAGATACTTGTAGAAGTCGCTTACGCGATTCAAGAGAGCGTGGGCTTCGATCTGGTGGTGCTCAGTGTGTTGGAGGCGTATCCACCCTGCTTGCGCCGGATCGCATGTGCGGGCCTGCCCATCGCCGAATTCGAGCGCATGAAGGAGACGCAGCAGCCTTGGGCAGTTGTGGAAAGCGTGATGAGCGATGAGTTCCGCATCAGCCGGAGCTATTACATCCCTGCCGAGCGCGGTGCTCATTGGCGCGATGTCCTGGATGTTTATGAGCTGGAGGCCGGGGAGGAACCGCGGCAGCCCGGTGCCTGGCACCCCCACGACATGCTGCTTGTGCCGCTCGTCGGCCCTGGTGGCGACGTACAGGGACTGCTCTCGGTGGATCAGCCCCGCGACGGTCGGGTGCCCGGACAGAATACCGTCAGGGCATTGGAGATATTCGCCGCTCAGGCAGCGTTGGCCATCGAGAACGCTCGCCTGGTGGAGGTGCTGCGACGTCGTGCCGAGACGGTGGCTTTGTTCAACGAGATCAATCGCGCAGCCACAGCCAAGCTCGACCTGGACGATGTCTTGAGCACCGTCGTTGAAATGGTGCCTGAACTGCTCGCGTGCGACCATAGCTGCATATTCTTGCTGGACCCCGAAAGTGGACGATATGTACCTCGCGCGGCGTATGGGTTCGCGCTTGAACAGGTTTCGTCGCTGACCTTCGCCCCGGGCGAAGGGCTGGGGGGCGAAGTAGCAGAGAGCGGTATGCCGGTGTCAGTGGACGGTGCGCGACAGGACCCCTTCTTCGTACCGGGCTCTGGGGAGGTTGAGATTGGCTCCACGGTTCTAGCGCCTCTGGCGGTGGGCAGCCAGGTAGTGGGGGTCATCCGCGTGGATCGTGAGGAGTCGGACAGATTCTCGCCGGCCGAGGTGGCGACGCTTTCCGCGCTGGCTGATCAGGTCGCTGTGGCCGTGGAGAATGCCCGCTTGTTTGATGAAGTCCGTCGCTTTTCGCAGGAAATGGAGCGGCGCGTCGAGGAGCGTACCCAGGAACTAGCCGAGACGATGAAGCAGCTCCAGCTCGAGCACGACCGGGCCAATACGCTCTATCGCATCACGTCTCAGCTTGCTGTCAGCCTCGACCTGGACCGCGTACTGAACCGCGCGCTGGAGTTGGTTGTGGAAGCCGTCGGAGCCGAGCAAGCCTCCGTCCTGATGCTGAAGCAAGAGACGGGGGACCTGATCTACCGCGCGGCTCTGGGGGCACAGGTCGAGGTTCCGTTCAGTGGCATACCCACCCGTTTCTCCCTGGGGAAGGGCTTGGGGGGATGGGTGGTCGAGAATCGCAAGGCCGCGATCGTGCCTGACATTCACCGAGATCCTCGGTGGGTGGAGGCCGAGGAGGAACAGTGGTATCGCTCGGCGCTGGCTGTTCCGCTGCTGGTCGGCGATGAGGTGTTGGGCGTGTTGCTTCTGTTCCATCACCGGCCGGCTTATTTCAGCAAGGATCACTTGCTCTTGGTGGAGACCGCTGCCATCCAGGTGGCCAACGCCGTCAACAACGCTGAATTGTACAGCCTGATCCGTGACCAGGCGGAGCGGCTGGGCAGTATGCTCAAGGCCCAGCAAGTCGAGGCAGCCAAGAGCCAGGCGATTCTGGAGGGTGTTGCGGATGGCGTAATCGTGGCCGATGCGACCGGCAAGGTGATTCTGTTCAATGCCGCCGCGCAGCGTAACCTCGAGTTACCCCGGGAACAGGCGCTTGGTCGAACGACCAACGAGATGCTGGGCCTGTATGGCAGCCAGGCACGGGATTGGATGGAGACGGTAGCCCGATGGGCTAAGCAACCTGAGACGTACGATGGTGAATACCTGGCCGCACAACTGAGTATCGCGGCTCGTACGATGAGCGTGCACCTGGCACCGGTTCTTATGAACGACGAATTCCTGGGCACGGTCTCGGTCTTCCGCGACGTTACTATCGCGGTAGAGGCCGAACGCGCCAAGACAGAGTTCGTCTCCACCGTCTCGCACGAATTGCGCACGCCCATGACGTCCATCAAGGGCTACGTGGACCTGCTCTTGATGGGGGCCGCGGGGGCTTTGTCGAATACTCAGCGCCACTTCCTCTCGATCATCGAGAGCAATTCCGATCGTCTCACCATGCTTGTGGGTGACTTGCTGGACCTCTCTCGTATCGAGAGTGGGCGGATAGCTATGTCGCCCAAGGTTATGCGTATCTCGCAATCGATTCACCAGGCTGTTGTGGCGATGGAGGCTCGGGCGGCCAGCAAGGGGATCGATCTGCGAACTGATGTGCCACCTGACCTGCCCGAGGTTATCGCTGATCCCGATCGCGTGTTCCAGATCCTGAACAATCTGCTGGCCAACGCGTGCAACTACACGTACCCCGGTGGTTCGGTCACGGCGTCGGCCCGTCAGGATGGCGAATACGTGGCCGTTTCAGTGCGCGACACGGGTATCGGCATATCTCCGGAGGATCAGGAGAAGATATTCGACCGCTTCTTCCGGTCTGAGCATCCGTTTGTGCAGGACACGGCCGGGACGGGGCTGGGGCTCGCGATTGTCCTGTCGCTGGTGGACAGGCACGGAGGGGAGGTCCAGGTCGAAAGCGAGTTGGAGCAGGGGAGCACATTCACGTTCACTCTCCCGGCTGTGCAGACCAGGCGACCAGCCGAGGGTGAGGAGGGATCTGACCGCGCCACGGCGAAGGTGCTGGTTATTGAGGATGATCTCGACGTAGCTCGCTTGATTCAACTACACCTGGCTGGCGATGGGCGGGACGTGATGCTCGTCCAGCGGGGCGAGGAGGCGCTGGACTTGGCGCGGCGTGAGCGTCCGGATCTGATCACGCTGGACATCTTGCTCCCTGACGTGGACGGCTTCACGCTGCTCGAACAGTTGAAGGCGGACCCCGCCACGCGGGATACCCCGGTGATTGTCGTCTCTGTGCTGCCGGATCGAGGGGAGTGCCTGCGACTGGGCGCGTTGGACTACGTGACCAAGCCGATTGACGAGCATCGTCTGCTGCGTGCCGTACGTGGTGTGCTGACGAGACGGGGCACTGTGCTGGTGGTGGATGATGATCGCGACAATCTTTCTCTGATGCGGGAAATCCTGCGTGCCAATGGATTCGGCGTGCGCACAACCTGCCGGGGGCGTCGCGCCCTGCGTGTGGCGCGCGAGGTGCAGCCTGCGCTGATATTGCTCGATCTCAAGATGCAGGACATAGACGGCTACACTGTTCTGAAGCGACTGAAGGACGATCCCTCTACACAGGATATCCCCGTGATCGTGATGACGGGGAGCATGGTTGTAGACGAAGAGAAGCGACAGAAGGTGCTTGATCTGGGGGCTACCTGCTTCATGAGCAAGCCGTTCTCTGTGGAGGAATTGATAGAGGAGATTGAGTTGACCCTATGGGAATAGAAAGCCGATCAGCCTGTGGGGGGGCTGTATGCTGATGGGTGTTGGGCGGGGTTGGGGGAGGCTATGCCGAAGATACTTGTTGCTGAGGACGAAAAGGATATCCGTGAATTGATTGGTTTCACGCTGCGCTTTGCAGGGTTTGAGGTAATATTGGTTTCCGACGGGATCGAGGCCGTCGAACAAGCCGTGGAGTTGCAGCCTGATCTGATTCTCCTTGACGTTCGAATGCCGAAGATGACAGGGTACGAGGCCTGCCGTGTGCTGAAGGAGGAGCCGGCAACGACGGCGATCCCGGTGGTCTTCCTTTCGGCCAAGGGCCAGGAAGGTGAGATCAAGAGAGGTCTGGATGTTGGAGCGGTCGAGTACATCGTGAAGCCCTTCGCGCCGGATGATCTGACCAGTCAGGTCAAGGACGTTCTGCAGCGCAAGGGCGTTTCGGAGTAGCAGGCACGGGGCTCGATTCTGAGTCGTGCTACACCACACGGTGATTCGACGATGAGCGCCATTGTCATAGGTGAGGGCCTCATCCACTACGAGGCGATCGGGCGCGGCAGGCCAGTGGTCTTCATCCATGGCTGGCTGGGTTCGTGGCGCTATTGGATGTCGGCAATGGAGGAGCTGTCAAGTGGATACCGCGCCTATGCGTTGGATCTGTGGGGGTTTGGCGATTCAGACAAGACAGGCCGTGTCTTTGGTCTCAATGCGTACGCTGGGCTGCTCAACCGGTTCTTGGACAAGCTGGGTGTCGTGCGTCCGACACTGGTGGGACATGCCTTGGGAGGGATGGTCGCGCTGCTGTGTGCCTCTCAAGCTACGCATGAAGTGGAGCAAGTGGTGGGAGTGAGCGTGCCCTTGACGCATACAGCCGTTAATCGTCCATTGGCCAGTGTGACTGGCAATGGGGATGTGTTGGCGCGGCTGGCAGGGCGTCGCGTTCGATTTCCCGAGGTGGACATGGGGATACGGAAGGCCAACGCCTCTGCCGTTGCCGACAGCGTTCGTTCAGCTATGGACATCGACCTGCACCGTATACTGCCTTCGATCGAGATTCCCGTTCTGTTAGTGCACGGCCGGGACGACTCACTCGTCAAACTGCCGCAGGAGGAGTGGCTGCGTGACTGCGGGGACAACATGCGCGCCATCTTCATAGATGGCACACGCCATTTCCCGATGTTGGAGGAGCGGAACAAGTTCAATCGTCTGCTGAAGGATTTCCTCGAGGCCGGGGATGACTTGGCTTCCCTTGAGCTTAAGGAAGAATGGCAGCGTCGCTTGCGGTAGTTTTCGATCCAGGTCTCAGCCTATGGGTCAGTCGCCGACCATCTGGCGTCGGTGATTGTCTATGGATGCCGGCGCCTGGCAAAAAGCTCTTGACCGTGAACCTCTGACAGGTCCATCATGTCCCTGCGCCGGCTCGTTGCTGTTGCCCATAAGGAATTCCGGCACATCGCCCGCGATGTGCGTATCTTTTTCCTCGTTACCGTCGCACCTGCCTTTTTGTTAGTCACCCTCTCGTACGTTTTCTCTTTCGACGTGAGCCGGGTGGACGTCGCTGTCTATGACCTGGACCGCACGCCGCTGTCGCGCGAGTTCATCGCCAGCCTCGCTGCTGATGAAGACGTGGTTGTTACCGCCGATGTGCAGAAGGAGCAGGAGATCGACGGTCTGTTTGCGAGCGGTGCTGCTGATATGGCTCTGGTGATCCCGCACGGTTTCGCCGACGCCGTGTTGGAAGGCCGTTCGGGCGAGGTGCAATGTGTTGTTGACGGTGCGGACGCGATCACCGCCAGCCAGGCCGTTGGCATTCTGGAGGGGCGCGTGGATGCTTTCACGGCCAGCGTGCGTCCTCGCAGTTCAGGCGGCGCAGCAGGCAGTCTCCAGGTCTCCAGCCGTGCTTGGTACAATGCGACGTTCAAGTCTCTGATTAGCATGGTCCCGGGTATGGTGGCCGTCATTCTGTGTATGCCCGCGCTGGCGTTGGCGCTGGCGCTTACGCGCGAGAAAGAAGTGGGCTCTCTTGAGACCCTGATTGCTACACCGGTGCGTGGGACTGAGTATCTGGTCGGTAAATTGCTCGCCTTCGAGATCAGCGGCTTGGGCAGCGCCGTGTTGGCCTGGCTCGTCGCCACGCTTTGGTTTCACGTCCCCTTCCGGGGAAGCTTCCTGGTCTTTCTTCTCTTCACGGCCGATTACATGATCGCCAGCATGGGTATCAGCCTGGTGATTGCCAATTTCGTCCATAATCAGCAGGCCGCGATGTTCCTCATCTTGATGATACTCTTCGTGCCCAGTTTCTTCATCTCGGGTCTCATCCTTCCCCTTGCTGATGAGACTGTGCCGCGTGCCATCGCGTACGCGCTGCCGACTACACACTTCGTCACCATTTGCCGTGGCGTATTCTTGAAAGGACTAGGGCCGGCTGCGCTGTGGGAGCCAGGAGTCATATTGCTTGGGATGGGCTTCGCCTCCCAGGCCGTCAGTTTGTGGTTGTTCGAGAAACGGCTCGGTTGAGCTGATGTGACATTGCGGACGTTGACGCCGATGGGCTGGCCGCTTCCGACTGTGTGTGTCTACGTCGGCAGCGTCCACCTCTAGAGGATTGATTGTCATACGTCCGTTCGTGCGTCAGGGGGGCAACGCTATGCTGTCGCGCATTCGAAACCTGGTGCGGAAAGAGATCATCCTGATCGTGCGGGACTGGTTGATGACGGCCTTCATTCTCACGCTTCCCGTACTTCAACTGGTCCTCTTGGCCCGGGCGACCGGTTCTCGCATCGCTGACCAGTGCGTGGCGGTGCTTGATCTGTGCCGGTCCAGCATGAGCCGCCAGCTAGTCGCTGCGCTCGATGCCCGGCGGGAATTGAGTATCTGTTGCTATCCCTCGACCTTGGCGGAAACCCACCGTCTCCTCGACCGGGGTGATGCCACGCTCGTCGTCATCATTCCCGCCGATTTTGCATCTGACGCGGTTGATGCTGCACGCACGCCGCGCGTGCAAATCATCGCTGACGCGGCCAGCCACGTCCCTGCCTCGAGTGCCCTCGGTGCAGCCCAGAGAGCGCTAGCCGATTTCTCAGCGGACCGGGCCGCGGAGCGAGGGCTGGCAGCCCGTCCCCCGATAGATCTGCGTACCACGGTGCGCTTCAACCCGACCTTCAACACGAAGTTCTTCACCGTGCCCGCGCAGGTGGGTTTCATCGTATACCAGGTGACCCTCGTCGTCGCTTCTGTTGGGCTGGCCCGTGAGCGGGAACTGGGTACCCTGGAACAACTGATGGTCATGCCGCTGTCCCGAGTCGAGCTGGTGATCGGGAAGGCGATCCCGGCGCTCGTTATCGGGATGCTGAACTTCCTGTTTATGCTGGCTGTCGCCGTCCTGGGCCTTCACGTGCCGATGCGGGGTTCTCTGTGCTTGCTCTTCGCGCTGACGTTTGTGTTTGTCATCGCCCAGATTGGCTACGGCGTCTTCATCTCGGGCATCGCGCGCACACAGCAACAGGCCATCTTGTTAGTTTTTGTCCTGGCTATGGTGGATATGACCTTTTCCGGTTACTTGGTGGAGGTCGAGAACCTGCCCATCGGCCTGCAAGCGGTCGCACAGTTGGTGCCGTTTCATCACTACTTGATGATCATCCGAGGGGTGATGCTCAAGGGGGTGGGGTTCGGGGCGCTGTGGCCTCACGCCGCAGCGATGCTCATAGCGGGGTTGTCCGTTACCGCTGTCGCCGTACGGGGCCTGAGATGGGGCCTCGACTAGATGAGGCGAACCTAGATACTGGACTTTGTCCAAACGTCATTTGTCCGTGATTCCAGGACACAGCATCAGCTCGTCCCGGATTGTCGAATCCAGGCCCAGAATGGGCATTTTGGTGTACATGCGAGTCGAAATCACCGTCGA
>Ga0180432_10000327_pt1 | contig 76596 bp, 72 predicted proteins | sample SS_ome_10_FD_132414 | JGI IMG/M metagenome (GOLD analysis project Ga0180432, IMG submission 132414) | Hypersaline lake sediment archaeal communities from the Salton Sea, California, USA - SS_1_MS_2 metaG | ecosystem: Environmental > Aquatic > Non-marine Saline and Alkaline > Hypersaline >...
ATTGATTTATTGATGGTAGATTAATGCCCTCATGCATCATCTTCTGGATAAATTGTAACCGTCTTAAATCGTTTCTGGAATAGTAACGCCTTCCGTTTATTCTTGAAACCCTGATTAAACCATGCCTTTCCCAAACACGGATGGTTTCCGGATGTGCATCCAGTAACCTTGAGACCACACCTATCGGGTAAACCGCTTGATCGTCCATAACCTGGCACATATTCATAGTGCTGCACTTTCTCAGGTTTTACTTTGGCAGTTTCTCCGCTATTCTCACCTATACAGAATCGCTTGTCAAGTACACTACTTTTGCTAAACCTGTTTAGGCTCCTTTCAGCGCGTGGATAAACGCCCGTTACCCGGTTATGATTTTTGAAGATTCCTCAATTATATATTTGAGGTTATAGTATTTCACCGTATCAGGCATATAGGTTATCATAGAGAAAACAGTATTGAACAAAGGCCCGGTATGATTACGGCACCCTGATTTCTCTAGCCCGGCCGGTTCGATACAGTTCCATATCCGCAGAAAAATAGCTTGGGAGGCGATGGCCTGTGGAAAGAGTCCGGCGGTACATCAACCGCACAGGAACATCCACAAAAATATAATTAAATACAGACATCAGAATATTAATAAGATTAGAACTCTCGCTTTTGGTGTTTTAAATGTACAGGTGTATAATAGACGAACTTATAGTACACTGTGAGTGATTTTGACAAGGAGGAAGCATGGAACTAAACCGAAGGCAATTCCTGAAGGCCTCCGGCGCCAGTGTGGGAGGCATTTTCCTGCTGGGAGCACTGAGCGATGGTGTTGCCCTGGCCGGGCCCAGGGTTCTCCCTCTCAAAAAGGAACGAGGCGAGATTGCCACCATATGTCCCTATGACGCCTCCGGCTGCGGCTTCATCGTCGCCGTAGAGAACGGCAGGGTAATCAACATCGAGGGTGACCCTGACCATCCCATCAACCGGGGGGCCGCTTGCGCCAAGGGTGCCTCCATGAGGCAGCTCTCTGCTGACAACCCCTGGCGATTGAGCAAGGTTCTCTACCGGCGTCCCGGCGGAGCTGATTGGGAAGAAACCAGCTGGGACTGGGCGATTGAAACCATCGCTCGCCGCCTCAAAGACACCAGAGACGCCAGCTTCACCGAGCGGGACAGCGGTGGCAACATCGTCAACCGCACCGAAGGCATCGCCAACCTGGGCGGTTCCGCTCTGGACAATGAAGAGTGTTACCTCTTATCCAAGTTAAACAGGGCACTCGGGGTTGTCTATCTGGAACACCACGCCCGTATATGACATTCCGCTACTGTCGCCAGTTTGGCGGAAACGTTCGGCCGCGGTGCCATGACCAACCACTGGAATGACATTGCTAATGCCGATGTAATTATGTCTATCGGCTCCAACCCCGCTGAAAACCACCCCGCCGCTTTCGGGTACATCACCGAAGCTAAAGGCAGGGGTGCCAAATTAATCAGTGTCGACCCCAGGTTCACCAGAACCTCATCTAAGTCAGATATCTATTGTCCCCTGCGCTCTGGAACGGATATCGCCTTTATTAGCGGCATGATTAAATACGTCCTGGATGATATTGACCGCAACCCGGCCCATTACAATATGACCTACATCACCGAATATACCAATGCCCCCCACCTGATTAACCCAGACTTTAAAGGCCCTGCGGAACTGGACGGGCTCTTCTCCGGCTATGACAGCAGCAAGAGAGCTTATGACAACTCCACCTGGCAGTAGCAGCTTGATGAAAAGGGCATCCCGAAGAAAGACAAGACGCTGCGAGACCCGAACTGTGTTTTCCAGCTTATGCGCAAGCATTTCGCCCGCTATACACCTGAAATGGTTAACAAGATTACGGGCTGTCCGGAAGACGCATTCCTGCTGGCCACCCAGACCTATGCTGCCAGCGGTCAGGTGGGTAAAGCCGGTACTATCCTGTACGCAATGGGTACTACTCAGCACACTTATGGCACCCAGAATATCCGCAGCTACGCGATGCTGCAATTACTCCTCGGTAACATTGGAGTTGCCGGTGGCGGCATAAACGCCATGAGGGGCGAGTCCAACGTGCAGGGCTCCACAGACCACTGCCTCCTCTCCCATATCCTGCCCGGCTACCTGGCGGTGCCGACGAACAGTGACGCCACCTTAGCTGACTATCTCAAGAGGGTAACGCCAACCACGAATGACCCCAACAGCGCCAACTGGTGGGGCAATTACAGCAAATACATCGTCAGCCTGCTCAAGGCCTGGTACGGTAATACCGCCACCAGCGCCAATGATTTTGGCTTTAACCGGCTGCCCAAGGTGCAGTCGGGCAAGAACTACACCCACATCGCCCTGTTTGAAACCATGGCTAAAGGCACCATCAAGGGTCTCATGTGCTGGGGGCAGAACCCGGCAGTGGGTGGCCCCAACGCCAATCTTGAGCGTAAAGCGCTGGAGAACCTGGACTGGTTACTCGTTACTGATATCTGGCAAACCGAGACCGCTAACTTCTGGAAGCGCCCCGGAGTAAATCCGGCTGATATTAAGACCGAGGTTTTCCTCCTCCCCGCCCTCAATTCCTTTGAGAAAGAGGGAAGCGTCACCAACAGCGGCCGGTGGAGCCAGTGGCGCTGGAAAGCGGCAGACGGCCCCGGCGAGGCTATGGATGACCTCTGGATGCTTGACCAGATAGCCAGGAAACTCAAAGAGCTTTATTCCGCCGAGGGCGGGCCCAGCGCCGAGTCCATTACCAACCTTGCCTGGGACTATGGCGCACCTCATCCTGATGTCCATGCTGTCGCCAAGGAAATCAATGGTTATGACCTGACGACAGGTAAGCTGGCAGCCAGCTTTGGAAAGTTAAAGGATGATGGTACCACCACTTCCGGCAACTGGCTATACTGCGCCAGCTATACCGAGGATGGCAATATGGCTGCCCGCCGTGACCCAACGCCGGACACCTATAACATTGGCCTTTATCCCAATTGGGGCTGGTGCTGGCCCGTGAACCGGCGCATTATCTACAACCGCGCCTCGGTAGACCTTAACGGAGAGCCGTGGGATAAAGAACACCCGGTTATCTGGTGGAAGGACGGGAAATGGACCGGTGATGTTCCTGACGGCGGCTGGCCACCAATAGCGGTTGACCCGGAAAATACTAAGTGGCCCTTCATCATGAAGCCGGAAGGCGTGTCCCGTCTGTTCGGCTTTGGCCGAACTGATGGCCCGCTACCCGAGCACTACGAACCGTGGGAATCACCGGTAAATAACGCCATGTCCAGCCAGCAGATAAATCCGGCGATAACAATCTGGCGTCCTGAGGAACAGGGTAACCCGGATAAATATCCCATTGTCTGCAGCACCTACCGCGTCTGCGAACACTGGCAGGGCGGGCAGATGACCAGAAACATGCCCTGGGTAATTGAAGCCATGCCGGAGCCGTTCTGTGAGATGAGTGAGGAACTTGCCGCAGAGAAAGGCATCGCCAATGGCGACCGTGTTATCGTGGAATCAAAGCGCGGCAAGGTAAATGTGGTCGCGGTGGTTACCAAACGCTTTAAGCCTTTCCAGATGAATGGAAGCAGAGTCCACCAGGTTGGCGTGATCTGGCACTGGGGTTATACCGGCCTCTCTACCGGCGACAGCGCCAACGTGCTCACCCCACACGTGGGTGACCCCAATACCACGATTCCGGAGTATAAAGCCTTCCTGGTCAATGTAAGCAAGGCTTAGATTGGAGGTAATGATGGCAGAAAAAGCAATACTATATGATGCAACCCTGTGCACCGCCTGTCGCGGCTGTCAGATAGCCTGCAAGCAGTGGAATGAAAATGACGAATATATACCCACCATGGAGAACGGCGTGGCTTCCAACAACCGCGGTAGCTACGAAAACCCCGCGGACCTTGCTCCCACCACCTGGCTCAAGATGGAGTTCCGTGAAGTCGAGGCAGGGGGTAAGGTAAGATGGCTGTTCACTCGCCGCTCTTGCATGCATTGCACTGAGGCTGGCTGTGTTAAGGTCTGCCCCAGCGGTGCCCTTTACCATGATGCCGGCGGGTTCGTTGGCTATAACGAGGATTTGTGCACCGGCTGCGGCTATTGCGTCGACGCCTGCCCCTTCGATGTGCCACGATTGGAAAAGAACCATATCACCGGCATCGGTAAGATGAGCAAGTGCACATTCTGTACCACCCCTGGTCTAAACCGCATTGATGCAGGCTGGGAACCCGCCTGTGTTAAGACATGTCCACCCCACGCCCTGCAATACGGAGACCGGGGTGAGATGTTGGCCCTGGCGCGGCAGAAGGTGGCGGAGCTGAAAGCCAAAGGCTGGAGCAACGCTAACCTCTATGGTGAGAATGAGCTGGGTGGCTTACACGTGCTTTACGTTCTTGATGACCACCCCACCGCTTATGGACTACCGGCGGAACCCAGGATTTCCGCAGCCACTATCGCCTGGCAGGATGTAATCCAACCACTTGGTTGGGCGGTTGGCGGAGCCACCATTGTGGGGCTGGGCTTGAACTGGCTCGTTGCCCGTGCCAATGCGAAAAAGGAGGAAAAAGATGCAGCGCGAAGTTGAAAAATATCGCAAACCGATACGAGTCCTGCACTGGGTGCATTCCGGCGCCTTCGTCATTCTCTTTATCACCGGACTTTTTCTCTTTATCCCGCAGCTCGGGTTCCTGGCGCAGGATGGCTGGACCCGCCTTATCCACCGCGTCGCGGTAGTTTTCTTCGTACTGGCGCCGCTTATTTATCTTGCCCTGGACTTTAAGGGGGCCTTAAGAGGAATAAAGCAAGCTTTTTCCTGGGGTATTGAAGATATCGGGTGGCTGAAGGCAGCCCCAAGCTATTACTTCCTCGGTAATGAGAAGGATATGCCCCCGCAGGGCTCAATGAACACCGGCCAGAAGTTGTGGTGGTTTATCGTTATTGCCTTCGGGATAATCTTTGTCATCACCGGAATCATTATGTGGTTCTTCAAGACCATTGCTCCGGTAGCCCTGCTGCAATGGGCAGTATTCGTTCATGATATTGCATTTATTGTTAGCGGTGCGATGCTCTTCGTGCATATCTACCTCGGCGTCTTCCACCCGATGATGACGGAAGCCTGGAACTCCATGACAAACGGCAAGATCTCAGCCGAATATGCCCAGGCACACCACGGCAAGTGGTATGAGGATATTACCAGAGGGAAATAAGTGTGACATCAGTAAACCATAGAATTCTACAAAGACTAAAAGAAAAGGAACAAGAGGAGGGGAAGCTTTCCCTCCTCTTGCAGTTTTACCGGGAGCTGATTCTTGTCCAGTCCAGAGCAAAGGAAAAGGGCAGCGTACCCAGGATAACCGTGAACAGCGCCACGCTAAATACCACGCTGGAGCAGGGAAAACCACTGCTCGGCTTTGACATGCTCACGATTAACGTGCCGTCATTGCGTGAGCTATTTGCCCGGGTTGTCGCCATCTATGATAAGTACCCGCAGCTTTTTGGCAGTATCCCGGCAAAACTGCCCAGCCCGGAAGGGAGGCGCCTCCTCACCAAGAAAGCAATCAGGGCATGGTTTTCCGGGGAAAAATTACCCGCCACATTGACATTCGGTGACTTCAACCCGGAGTTAATACCGGCGATAATTCAATCAACCATCAAGCCACTGTTAGCAAGTTATGCCGAGGGCCTCTCCCAGGTGGTTGACCAGGAGCGCTGGCGCCGGCAATACTGCCCTGTTTGCGGGGGCAGGCCTGACTTTTCCTTTCTGGATAAGGAACGGGGCTCGCGGTGGCTTCTGTGCTCCCGTTGCGATACGGAATGGGTGTTTCAACGTTTGGAATGTCCCTTCTGTGACTGCCAGGAACAGAACAATCTGAACTATTTCACCGATGAGGATGAGCTTTACCGCCTTTATACCTGCCAGTGTTGCCGGAATTACCTCAAAGCCATCGATTTAAGAAAGACCGAGGAGGATATTATCTTACCCCTCGAACGTCTGTTAACAGTAGATATGGACAGGCAAGCGGGAGAAATGGGATACAAGGCCGGGTGGGCAAGCTCTGTTTGACTACCTGGCCTTGGGCCAGAGCTAATAACCGTCTCAAGACAGGAGGGCTTATGCAAAAAGATACAATTGACCCCATAGCAGTAATGGTCAAGGCTTTTGAAGATTCAAACGGCGAGACCGTGGACCTTGTGGTTGACCATGAGCTAAATGGCATCACAATGGAGATGCTAAACTGGTTCTTCAAGAATGTCTCCAGGTATTACAAGCTGTGGCACCCGGAGGACCATATTTCCGAGGAATGGATAGACGAGGCAGAGGAGGGGCCGCCAGCTGGCAGTATTCGCATAGCCAGGGAGAAGTTTGGTGATTTGCCTTTTTGTGATTTGCGCCTGCGCACTGAAAAACCCGGTGATTCACCCTTCACTTACATATACAACGAGGATATTAAATGGTCCAGTATCCTCAGCCCTGAAAACAAACCCATTGGTTGCATTACCCACGAGTCTAAACAAGAGCCTTTCGGCGTTAGAATGCGCTCCACGTTCCGCTTCCCGGCAAAGACACCTCAATGGCTCATCGATGCGGTACACAAACATAACCAGGAAGAAATGGGTAGATTCCCTGAATTTCTGCCAGAATTGTACCGGGAAAATGCCAGCTAGTACCGGATAAGCCTTTAGCCTTTAGCCTTAACTCCTTTAATCACTTCCCAAGGAAATTTCTTGGGGAACCTGCTATGGTAACTGCGGAAGCGGAAGTTGAGATGCTGGTAAGCAAATTATCTACGGGCGGGTAGCATACCTTCCGAACGAAACCAGCTGACGTGGTCACGGATGGAATCCCGCCACGGCCTGGCGGTGAAGCCAAGTTCCTCACGTGCCCGTGCTGAGCTCACCAGCGAGTTGCTGCGCAGAACATCGATGGAGTAAGCAGTGAACACAGGCCGCCTCCGTATTAACCGGTAATAAACGCTCGCAAGTACCCCGGCAGCGCGGGCTATCATGGGCGGTATCTCGCGGGTGGGAGCGGGGTGGCCGATATTAAGCGCCAGTTCTTGCATCAGGTCCGGAACCTGCACCTGTGCGCCGGAGAAAATGTAGCAACGCCCGGCCTGCCCTTTCCCGGCAGCCAGGATGAGACCAAGAGCGACATCACGCACATCCACAAAATCGTAGGCACCTTTTACATATGATTTCAAGTGCCCACTGGCGAAGTCCAGTATTAACTGGCCGATACTTGAGATGCCATAATCCCGGGGGCCAATAATGCCTGTCGGGCAGCAGATGACTGCGTCAAGACCTCCTCTCTTAACCTCGTCAAGGAGGAGTAGAGTCGCACGAGCCTTACTGCGGGCATAGTCGCCCAGAACGCGGTCAGGGTCAAAGGGCTGTGACTCGTCAATCACCGTGCCCTGTGCAGGCTCGGCGATAGCGTGGATTGAGCTGGTATAGACGAGGCGGCGGACACGAGCCCCACGGCAGGCTTTAACAACATTACGAACACCACCCACATTTACTTTCTCAAGGACGGTCTTCATGCCCGGCATAATAGTGACGATACCGGCCAGATGAAAGATGAGATCCGCACCTGAAAATGCGGATTCAAGGCTTCTCAGGTCAGTGACGTCACCACGGACAATCTCCACGTTAAGGCCAGACAGAGAACGGCAATCATCATCAGGCATAACGAGAGCACGGACAACCTGTCCACTGGTGACTAGCTCCCGGACGAGAACATTGCCGACATGGCCGGTAGCCCCGGTGACAACAATCACACTAACGCTTCCCTCCACCGCCATTTTAGACCTGCAATAGTTAATTTTCAATAATGACCGGGGCAAGCATTATGTCTTATCGCCGCGTGTTTAGCCGGACTTCGAAAAGCCGGTATCATTCCGCACGATAGCCAGCACGCGCCTTCTTTCTTCCTTCTCCAAGCCGGCAACGTTCAGCAATCTCTTGATGAATTTGTAACCAGCCTCACGCTCCGGTATTACCAGTTCCAGTACGCCTAACCGCTTTAATTCTTCAGCCTCTCTCTTGCGGCTCGCGCGTGCCAGTATCACAATCTTCGGGTTAAGCATAAGAGCCGCCTTCACCGTGGTTATCACGGTTATGGGGTCAGGGTAGGCTACCACCAGAGCAGTGGCGCGTATGAGGCCGGCTTTTGATAGCACGCTGATATTGGTAGCGTCCCCGTATATTCGCGGGTGCCCGCTACTCCTGGCCTCGGCAACACGCTCCGGGTCATCCTCGATAATTATAAAGGGTATATGAGCCTGTTGAAGACCGCTGGCAATGCTCTGGCCTACCTCACCATAGCCGGCGATTACCACACGTTTTGCCGCATCCCCGGAGGGCGGTACTGCCGGCTTAGGTTCTGCCTCACCCGTACTCTTACGCCTCTTGTTCAGAGCCAGCAGAAGCTGGTGATGCAAGCGGTTTGCCAGGCTGATAGATACCGGCGTTAATATCATCGTGACAACGGCACTGGCCAGAATCAAGGAATAAAAATATTCAGAAACTATGCCGTTTTCTAAACCTGCCTGGGCAAGAATAAAGCCGAATTCACCAATCTGGAAAAGGCCCACGCCGGTTAATAAGGCTATCCTGAAACTGTAACCAAAAAGCAGTACAATGCCAGAAACAACCAGGCTCTTCACAACAATGATAACGACTATAGCCAGTAGAATAGTCGCCCAGTTCTCGGCCATGAAGGCGGGGGAAAGCAGCATACCCAGAGATACAAAGAATAAGCTGGCGAATATATCCCGCAGCGGGGTAATTTCCGCAAGGGCCTGGTGCACAAACTTGGTCTCACGCAGCACCAGACCCACCAGGAAGGCCCCGAAGACTATGGATAAGCCAAATATTTGCGTGCTTAAGGCAGCACCCAGACACAATACGAGAATCGTTAATATAAACAATTCCCGTGAACGGAAGCCGCCAACACCGCCTAATAACCAGGGAAGCACCCACCGCCCTAATACAATAGTAAATCCGATGAAAACCAGGGCCTTGCCGACAGATGTAGCCAGTGTCAGCGGCAAATTCCCGGCATTCCCGCCCAGGAATGGCATGACCAGCGTCATAAAAATGACACTGATGTCCTGAAGGATAAGAATGGCAATCATTATCCGCCCCTGAGCTGAGGAAAGCTCCCCCCTGTCCATCATGACTTTCAGACACACGGCGGTGCTACTGAGGGAGATAATCAGACCAAACAGAATGGACTGCTGCATTGACCAGCCAAACAGGGTAAAACCGGCTAATATACCCAGGCTGATGGTAAGGAAAATCTGTAAAATGCCACCCAGTATACCTATCCTGCCGGCTTCACGTAACTGGACTACCGATATTTCCAGTCCGAGGGTAAACATCAACAGGGTGACACCGATAGTGGCGCCTGCCTCAACAATGGCCACGTTGCTGACCAGGCCAAGAGCATGGGGGCCAATAGCTACCCCGACAACGAGGTAACCCAGAATAACGGGCTGTCGCAATCGGTGGGCTATCATCCCGCCAATCAGGGCAGCCGCGAGCAGTATGGCAATAGTAAAGACCGGATCCGACTGTGACACGCCGGCAAACCCCTCTTACCAGTTTCTTGTATTATATCACAGGCCCTTGGACTACTTGAGGGAATATCAGAGATTTATTTACCGGGATGATATTCCTGACATGATACCTGGCATTCACAGGAGATTAAATTACGGTGTGCTGCCATTGTTGTTGAGAGCCTTTTACTATTGTTATTTCAGTTATTTAAGGATAAGGAGCCATGATCAAGCCCCCGCCGTCAACGGGCAATGAACCGGGGGATTTTATGATGCGGAGCCACCGGATTATGTTTCGGCGAGGTAGGAAACCGCAGTCTGGTTTCTATAGTCATATAAACCATGCCAGTTATCTATTTCCGCAGGGCTCCAGTGCAGTTGCCGGAACTTAAACCCGTAATCACCCAGTAGCGCTTCTACCAGAGATTCAGTTGGTGTAGCCGTCAAGCCGCCCGGACTAACCGTGGCCACGTCCCTCGCCGGATTCTCGTAATAGAAGGCCAGATAACCGGCTACCGCCCGGCATTCTCCCCTTCTCAGTCCTGTGAGCTCATATTCTGATACTTCAAACTTTTCCACACAGGTGTCAAGTATGAAATATCTTGGTTTGATCCTGCTTATCTGCGCCAGAAGCTCGCCCTGTCTTGTGGTGTGGTAGAAAAAGCCGAAGCAGAGAATCGTATCAAATTGCCCGGTGGCCACTGTCGGCAAGTAGTTAAAGACATCTTCTTTGATAAAGTCAAACTTTGAGGCAGGATAACCTGAAGCCGTCAGGTTCTCAGTAGCGTCTTTAACCAATCTAGACCTCGGCTCGACACCAACAACGTGTTTGGCCCCTAACTGTAAACACCCGTAGGAAAAGGCGCCATCATGGCTGGCGATATCCAGAACGTTCTTATCGCGTATGGCGTGGAGATTCCGGGTAAGCAGCATTTCACAGCGGTAATTTAAACGGTTTTCGGTTGCATAGACCCGGCTGGTATACAGGAACGGGGTACCCCGGTAATCAACTGAGAACTTCATTATCTCTCCCCTGATTAGCGCTCAGTTTAGTAATACTAGATTCAGGAACATTATGGATAAAGAGTCAAAAGCCGCGTGTTACCTGAAATGGGGAACTAAAATTCTAAACAATATCCCTGTGATAGCTTTGCAAGGCTTTAACGCTCGGTTTACTCTGGTGATACATGGCAATACCCCTGGCCGCTGCTGCGGCTGCCGCCAGGGTAGTGATATAAGGCACTTTATACTTGATAGCCGCCTTCCGTATATACGAATCGTCATACTGGCTCCACTTGCCGCTAGGTGTATTAATCACCAGCTGAATATCACCGTTCATTATGGCATCCACAATGTTAGGGCGTCCCTCATAAACCTTGAGAATTAATTCAGATTCGATACCACTTTCTATTAAAAATTGACGGGTGCCCTGCGTAGCCTTAATTCTAAAGCCGAGTTCCGTAAAGCGCCTGGCCACTTCATATAATACTGCCGGCCGATCCTTCTGTGACACGGTTATCAAGACAGTACCGTCTGAGGGCAGCCTCTGTTGCGCCGCCGCCTCCGCCTTAAAAAATGCAAGGCCAAATGAGTCAGCAATGCCGAGTACCTCGCCGGTAGAGCGCATTTCCGGCCCCAGGACCGGGTCTACCTCAGGAAACATGTTAAACGGAAAAACCGCTTCTTTCACTCCATAATGCGGAATCTTGCGCCGCCCTAGCTCAAGCTCGTCCAGCTTCTTGCCCAGCATGAGCCGGGTGGCAACCCGCGCCATAGAGACATTACATACCTTGGAAACCAGCGGCACCGTCCGTGAGGCTCTGGGATTAGCCTCCAGTACGTAGACAACATTATTGGCAATGGCATACTGGATATTCATCAGGCCAACCACATTAAGCTCCATGGCAATCTTCCTGGTGTATTCATAGATGGTATCAATATGCTCCTGAGACAGGCTTACCGGCGGAATCACGCAAGCGGAATCACCGGAGTGAATTCCCGCCAACTCAATATGCTCCATGATAGCCGGCACAAACGCATCAGTTCCGTCAGCAACCGCGTCTGCTTCCGTTTCAATAGCATTCTCCAGGAACTTATCAATCAGGATGGGCCTATCCGGAGTAACGCCAGCTGCCGCCGCCACGTATTCTTTGAGCATTTCCTCGTCATAGACTATTTCCATACCCCTCCCGCCCAAGACGTAAGACGGCCGCACCATCAGGGGGTAACCAATGCGCCCGGCAACGCCAAGTGCCTCCGCCAGGTTGCTGGCCATACCGGACTCTGACATGGGAATACCTAGCTTCTGCATCATCTGACGGAAACGGTCCCTGTCCTCGGCAAGGTCTATCGTCTCCGGCGAGGTACCCAGGATGCTAACGCCAGCCTCAGCCAATTCATTGGCAATGTTCAGAGGCGTCTGCCCGCCGAACTGGACAATGACACCTTCAGGTTTTTCTTTTTCGTAGATGCTCAACACATCCTCTACCGTCAGGGGTTCAAAGTAAAGCTTGTCTGAGGTATCATAGTCAGTGGAAACAGTCTCCGGATTGCAGTTGACCATAATGGTCTCGTAGTCTTCATCGCGCAGCGCCAGGGCAGCGTGTACGCAGCAATAATCAAACTCTATTCCCTGACCAATGCGGTTTGGGCCGCCGCCCAGAACCATTACCTTCTTCCGGCGGCTACTGGCAATCTTATCGGAACCGTTGTAAGTCGAGTAATAATACGCGGCATTTTCCACTCCGCTCACCGGGACCGGCTCCCAGCCTTCAACCACGCCCAGAGAAGTCCGCCGTTGTCTGATTTCTTTCTCAGGCATACCAAGGAGCTGGGAGAGGTACCGGTCAGCAAACCCGTCTTTCTTGGCCTGAACCAGCAAATCATCCGGCAATGTCTCACCCTGATAGCGCAAGATTCTCTCCTCCAGCTCAACCAGTTCTCTCATCTGGTCGATAAACCAGGGTTTGATGTACGTTTTCTCGTACAGTTCCTGTACTCCGGCACCCTTGCGCAGCGCTTCATACATAATAAACTGCCGTTCACTGCTCGCTTCGTTAAGCAATTCCATGAGCTCATCTAACGGTTTTTCGTGAAAGTCCTTGGCAAAGCCCAACCCGTAACGGCCGTTTTCCAGGGAGCGGATTGACTTCTGAAACGCTTCCTTGTAAGTCTTACCGATACTCATCACCTCGCCGACGGCGCGCATCTGTGTCCCTAGCTTATCCTCAGCACCCCGGAACTTTTCAAAAGCCCACCTGGCGAACTTGACTACCACATAATCACCTGAAGGGGTATATTTCTCCAGCGTTCCCTCACGCCAGTAGGGAATTTCGTCCAGGGTCAGACCGGCGGCCAGTTTGGAAGAGATCAGCGCAATCGGGAAACCGGTGGCTTTGGAGGCGAGCGCTGAAGAACGGGAAGTCCTGGGATTAATCTCAATCACCACCACCCGCCCCGTCCCGGGGTCATGAGCAAACTGAATATTGGTACCACCGATAACCTGTATCGCCTCAACAATCCGGTAAGAATAATCCTGGAGCCGTTTCTGTAGTTCAGGGGTAATGGTGAGCATGGGTGCCGTGCAATAGGAGTCCCCAGTATGGACGCCCATTGCGTCCACATTTTCAATAAAGCATACTGTAATCATCTGGTTTTTGGCGTCACGCACCACCTCCAGCTCCAGTTCCTCCCAGCCCAGGACTGACTCTTCTATCAGCACCTGGCTGATAAGACTGGCGGCGATACCCCGGCTGGCAACAGCCCGCAACTCCTCCACGTTGTAAACCAGACCGCCACCCGTACCACCGAGACAATAAGCAGGGCGGACAACCACCGGATACCCCAGTGCGGACGCAACCTTTTCCGCGTCCTCGACATTATAGACCGCTTCGCTGCGAGGTATCTCCATACCCAGACGGTTCATCGTTTCTTTAAACGCGATCCGGTCCTCACCACGCACGATGGCATCAACCTCAACGCCAATTACCTTAACCCCGTACTTATCAAGAACCCCGCAACGCGCCAGTTCCGCACTCAGGTTAAGACCGGTTTGCCCGCCAAGATTCGGCAGCAAAGCATCGGGGCGCTCCTTTTCAATTACCTGCGTCAGTGACTCCACAGTGAGTGGTTCAATATAGGTAACATCCGCCATTCCAGGATCAGTCATAATGGTTGCTGGATTGGAATTAACCAGCACTATCTCGTAACCCAGTCCGCGAAGGGCTTTGCAAGCCTGCGTCCCGGAATAATCAAATTCACAGGCCTGACCGATCACAATGGGGCCGGAACCAATAATCAATACCTTTTTAATATCTTCTCTTCTTGCCATGTAAATCCTCTATAACTTTAACTTTACCTTATTTTAAACAGCGTTACCGGGGTGTTTAGCAACATTGACGACTAGGGTGAGCCATTTCTCAGATAAAAATACGATAGAGCGATTTACTGGCAATTATAGCATAGTGCGACAGCCTTTGGTAATACGGCGCGTTCTAAGGCTGGTAACAATAGCTAATGTTAGAAATATATAACTTTAATCGGGATTAAGCGCCCTTAACAGCCCAAAACGCCTGTTTGCCGCTGCTGACGCCGTTGACAGGACGCAAAAATATGTTAGAATTAATTAACGTTAGAAATATACAACCATTACGGAGAATGCCGTGAGAACAAAAAAAATATTTTTGGTTTTTTTTATTACGGCGCTGATTCTGACCGTGGTGCTCATCTCCATAAAGGCATACTATGTGGCTATTGCCCTCGTTGCGGGCACGTTGCTCATCGGTCACCGTGAATTCTGGTCCCTGGTAACCAGGAGAAAACTGCCCCCGTTCGATGAGCGAGTGCGAGAAAATATCGGCAAATCCGTGCGCAACGGATTCATCTTCTTCGCGCTGGCTTCAGCACTATTAATGTTGCCCTTCAGTACCATCCTGATCAGTAAACCCGGCACCGTGCATGTCCTGGGTGGCCTTTTGCTGGCCGGAGGAGCCGTATACCTCTTCTCGTATCTCTTTTATGACCGTGCCGAGCCCGGGTTGAAGGAGAAATGGCTAAGAATGCTGAGAGTATTTCTGCTGGTAGCCGGCGTATCGTTAGGGTCTTTTATCATCAGCGTCTTCCTGCATAACGCCATTTATGGTCTCTTCATTCAGTGGTTTGGCGCCGGCTTCTGGGTAAGAAGCGGTATGCCTGATGAGCCATTATTCTTTTTTATCTCCGTTTTTATAGCTCCCCTGGGGTTTGCGGTCGGCATCATCGGCAGCGCGGTTATTTTCCTTAAAGGCCTGTTCAGCAGAACAAACTGAAACAGATTGCGAAGACTTCACCTTTTAAGCATGAAGCAGGAATCAATGCGAACCAGAATCAAGGAACTACGGACCAAATATAATCTGACCCAGGAAAAGCTGGCCGAGATGGTGGGGGTCAGAAGAGAAACCATTATTTTCCTGGAGCAAGGTAAATATAACCCGTCTCTCCGGCTGGCTCACAACATCGCTAAGGCTTTACAGGCTAAACTAGACGAGATATTTATTTTTGATGACTAGGGCATAAGGAGATGCGGCAACGGAGAGGCTAGATTGCCAGTCTTAAGAGTTCTACCACATTCCGCAAAAATATCTTTTCCTTATCCTCGTCAGGGATATCCATTTTCTCTATGGAGTCTATCGTCACCGCGGTAAGTCCGTAGGGAGGCCCCAGGGGCGCATCGGTGCCAAAGAGCAGATGATCCGCACCAAAGAAATTATAGCCGCAGTTTAAGCCACTGGTGCCCCCGTAAAGCGCGGTGTCATTATAGAATTTACGGAAATGCTCCACCGGCTCACGAATGGGATGACCTGCCCCAAGTACGAGCCGAACCATCCACCTTATCCTCCCTTCAAAGCAAGGCACCATGCTTCCGCAGTGGTGAGTGATAAACTTGATACCAGGATAATCATTGAAAACACCGGACAATACCAGGTTCCTCATTGCGGACGCCGTCTCATAAGGCCAGCCAAACAACGGCTCGTGGTGCATCTTGGTGGAACAGGGATGTATCCATATCGGCAGATCATAATGCGCCATTTTCTCGTAGAGCGGCTTGAATTTGGGCAAATCCAGGGTCTCCCCGTTTATGGTGGTGAATATCTGTACCCCCTTCAACCCCAGCTGGGTTATCGCCCGGTCGGTCTCCTCCAGGGCAGAGTCCATATCGGTTAAAGGCAGACAGGCCACCGCCCCGATAAATTTATCGGGATACCTGTCCACCAGCTCAGCGAGTTCTTCATTGGCTGTTCTGGCCAGATCGACGGCATCGCCCGGCGCGATCGTCGCCTCTACCAGAGGCGGGAGGGATACGGTCAATACCTGCAACACATCAGGGTATCTATCCATGAGCCGCAATCTCATATCAATATCGGTCATAGCACGGTTGCTGGCCTCTCCGAATTCAGTGCCTGGCTTAGCCTTCTTGCGAAAAGCCGCCAGATACTTCTCCGGCAAGATGTGGGTAAAGACGTCAATTTTCACTGTTTTCTAACCTCCTTTTTATAACCATCAGGGAAATAGCACCGCCGCAGGGGGGAACCAGGTAACACTTTAAGCTACCAGGCAGAATTTGTCAACAAAGACTGTATCAGGCTAAAGGCGAAATCCCGGTTTTTCATTACTTGCTTCTGCAATGCCTACACTGGCAGTAAAGCAGTGAATTTACTATTTGTTACCCCGGTCTCAATCTCCAATTAATTAACAAGATTTGATAATACCGTTGTATCCAGCACCAGTCATAGCAATAAATCTAATGATTTATTCTTACCAGGGTAAAATTATACACCATTAATACTTCTGGGTTATGGGCAAATTCTCAATACTGGCTTAAAATGCGCTGGCGGGGGCTTTCATGGTAAGGTTAGAAGCCCCGGCACGCTCGGAGTATCAGGGTGAACCGGCCTGACCGGTTTCTAGCTGGCGGTGATATCAAGTTATAGCCAGGGTTTTCTATTTTACTTTTTACCGGCTATAGAGTAGAATTAACCACCCAATAAAAAGCAGATCGGAGGTCGAAGAATGGCAAAATCAACAGCAGACGAGCACTATGAGGAGAAGTTTGAGTTCCCCCTGTGGAAGCTCATCAAGCAGCGCGCCGAGGAAAAGGACATCAGCTATGTCCAGGCTTCCGGTGAGGTGCTTCCCGAGTACGAAAAGGGCATCAGGTACCGGGATGAGGCTTTTGAAAGCGCGGAAATAGGGAAACGGCAGAAGGAACTCGCCGAGCTAGCCGAACGCGAACGGAAGGCAGCAGGATAAGGAGATTTTAAATGTCTCTGGAGCAGATTGCGGACAGGGTTGTTGAAACCGATGTACTGGTAGTCGGCGGCGGAATCGCCGGCTGCCCGGCTGCCATTAAAGCGGCGGAACACGGACTAGAGGTCACACTAGCCGAGAAGTCAAAGCCGGAAAGGAGCGGTATGGCCTCACAAGGCATTGACCACTGCGGGGAGTACCCGCGTGAAGGCGTGACACTGCTTGACCTTGTAGGAGGTTGGGAGGGGTGGCAGCGTGTTTATAACGGGGATGGGCGATGGTTTGACCCGAACGTTATCTACACATACTACGAAAATGCGCTTTGGGCATTGGAAGAGTTGGAGAAGCTCGGCATCCCGATGAAGTGGGACGATGGCAAATACTACTGGATGACCGGCCCTTCTTATAAGGAGGCCAGGTGTATGCTCCGGGTGCACTGGCAGAACGTTAAGCCGCAGATGGCAGCAGAAGTGAGAAAGCGGGGCGTGAATGTCCTGGAGCGGGTGATGGTCACCGACATACTCACCAGTAATGGTCAGGTCGTGGGTGCTACCGCCATAGACACCCGCAGCGGCGATTTCATCGTCATTAAGGCAAAGGCCATTGTGATGACTACCGGCATATTGGCCCGCTGCTATGACCCTGAGACGCCACTCTTCTGGAAGTACAAGTTCCGTTATCACTGGTGCCCGGCATCTGTCTCCGGTGATGGCTGGGCTATGGCCTACCGTGCCGGCGCTGAACTGGTTAACATGGACATAACCGGATGGGGCTTCAGGACACGTGACGATTTGACCATTTCATTCGGCAACCTCCCTCTTAATGAAGGTATCCCCGCGAAGGTTCTCAACAGCGCCGGAGAGGAGATTGCCGGGGTAAGAATGAGCAGCGCGAGCAAGTACGCCAAGATAGAACAAGAAGGCACGTACCCTATTTACAGCAGTATTGAAGACCTGCCTGACGACTACCACAAGAGGATAGAGGTGGCTTATGTCGACGAGAGGATAGTGTCCTTCAAGATTGCCGAGGACAGAGGCTTCAACCCCAGAACGCACCGCTACGAGTTAATGCCTAATAAACCCCATAACTTTCAGGTTCCTGATGGTATATCCGTAGACGAAGACTTCAAGGCTTCCTTGAAGGGTCTTTACTCTGCCGGAGAGTGCGCCACTGCTCTGGGTGGTTGCGGTGTTTCCTCGGCTACTGGACTTATCGTCGGTGACCGCATACATAACTTCGTCAGTGAGGCAGGTGAGCCGGTCATTGACGAAGCTCAGGTGGAAAGCCAGAAGCAGGCAGCGCTGGCACCCCTGAGTGTTAAGGACGGCACCGAGCCAATGGAGCTGGAGAGCGCCATTCGTTACATATGCCACCGATATGTCGGCCAGCTCAAATCTGAAGGTAAACTCCGGGAAGGACTGAGGCGGCTTGGCTCGCTGCGAAGAGTGTTTTTGCCCCAGCTTATAGCGAAGAATCCCCATTACCTGATGAGGTGCCTGGAAGTCCGCAACATAATGGACCTGGCAGAACTGCACATCCAGGCCTGCCTGGAACGAAAGGAGACACGCGGTAATCACATCAGGCTTGATTACCCGGATCAAGACCCGTCACGGGATAGTATGATTACTTATCAACGAATGGAAGATGGCAAGCCGGTGCTGGAGATAAGGAAGCCGCCGGAGCTGAAGCCGGAATATGCCAAGGAGGAGAAGTAATATGCCCGCGAAGATTGAATATAAGAAATGCATCGGCTGTGGTAGATGCTATGACCTGTGCCCCCTGGATGTTTTTGCCTGGGATGAAGAAAAGGAAATACCGGTAGTAGCTTATGAATATGAGTGCTGGCACTGCGGCATTTGCTGGATGGAGTGCCCCAAGCGGGCGATAGACATTACCTACCCGGCATCATTCTGGTAATCCCTTCCGGGGATGACGGAAGAAGACAAACGAATAACTGCAAGGAACCCCGGATTCGGAGAGCTGAATAATCAATCAAACTTTGCTACGCTGCTACGAGCGGAATACACAATAATATAGAAAGAGGAGGTATTTATCATGACCAATAAGGTGACCGCTGCCACCGTGAAAGCAATCGGCGTTGTCAGGAATGAGCTTAACGAGCCAAGGAGAGGACCTGACGTTATGCAGATGGTCTCGGAAATCGTGATGGATGAGAGCTTAACCGACGCCCTGGACCACCTGGACGAATTCTCTAACATCTTCGTTATCTACCTGACAGGGCCAGGCCCCCAAGAGCCCAAAGCCCTGAGAATCTACCCTCACGATGATGAAAACAACCCCCTGGCAGGTATTTTCTCCACCTTTACCACGGATAGACCGAACCCGATAGGGATGAATCTTGCCAAAATAGTTGAGCGCAACGGTAACATATTGAAAGTCACCAATTTTGGTGTCGTCAATGGCACATCGGTAATCGATATAAGACCCTACATTCCAATGCATTTTTCGGTACCTGACGCTAAAGTAGGCTCGTGGTTATAGCCAACCGCTAAGCCGTACAGCGTAAGCTATCCAGTCCCTTCTACCAGAAGATAGACGGCTGAAAGCTAGGTCGTCTACCTTCTGGTGATGGGCTCTTTACCAGTAATCGTGCCTCCCGGCGCTAAATCCCTGCCGGCCAGCGCCGGATGGTCAAGCGTATAGCGGTACGCCCTCCACACCGAGTTAGTCATCGGGATTCTGTCCGGCATACCCTCCAAGATTTCGCCCTCTCTGGTGACCGGGTTGATATATTCCCACACCAGTTCACCATCGGGAGTCACCTCAAAGATGTGTCCTTCAGTCGAGCCGCAGATCAGGGTATTGCCATTGGGTAGACGCTGGCATCCTGAGCCAATGTGGCTGAAAAAGGCCGTGTTTCCCCTGGCAGCATAGATCCAGATGATTTGATTGGACATCTGTTTGGATTGCTTGTGGGTGTTGCGGGGGTCGGCCGATTCCCATATATAATAACCCGCCTCGGGCGGGTTTATGTAATTGCCGGTATCCCTGCCGCCGGCGTCGAGAAACCCGTTTATCTCAAAGATATAGGACTGAGGTGTCCTCTCGAAAAGGTACTGGGCATTATTGAAAACCAGGAAGTGTCCGGCTCCGGGCAACCCTGGCCTAATCCATTGAATATGATGGCTGCCGCCTAGCTGCTTGTGACCAGGTGTAGATGCGGTCCAGTCCTCCAGTACGGACGGTGGTTCTCCCTGCCCGTACCGGGCCGGGTCACCGAACCGATATATAAAATCGCCGGCGGGGCCGGCAGCCAGGGCAACACTTCCTGCAGAGTCGCCAGGGATGAAAGTATTCCCATGGTCAATGACATAGAACTCACCCTGCACGGTGTTAGTTACAACCTGGTCAAGTTCCTGGTTATAGTCCATAGAATTACAGTGCAGCCAGTCTCCCCGCAGCGGCCTTCCCGGCAGATTTAAATTCAATTTACCCGGATAATCCGCCACCGCTTTTCCCTCACCGACATAATTTGCCCTGGTTGGGTCAATATCCTGAATCAGATGATCAAGGAACCGCCACTCCCAGACAATATTGCCAGCCATATCCACCTCGACAATGGTATCCATGCTGGCATCTTCATATGGCCCGTTAGCCGGGTCACATCCGGCGGCGATGGCTTCATCATGGGGTACTAATCTATTGGCGATGTACATGGTGGTATAAGCATTGAGCTTCTTGTTGAAAAGTCTTACGTAATCATGATGAGGCTCGTAGTTTTCCCTGGTCTCGTGATACTCCCAGAGGCGGTTACCCTCCCAATCCAGCTCCTGGAAACCCCGGAACAACCTGGGGTCATCAGTGGTTGAATCCATGAGGTTACCATTCTCAAGAAAGCGTGGGCGGGACCCGGTTGGCCACGTATTAACCACGTAACCCTCCATGTCAATCAGGTAAGTGGTACCCCCGGCACCAAACAGGGTATACCCATTATAAGCTCTCTCCCGGTTCCAATAACGCAGCTCCGTAGGCTCATATAATGGCATTTTGCCCCTCCTTTTTTAAGACCTGGCTGTTTCCCGGCCGTAATATATAATAAATTCAGCCAACGCGGCAAATGTTGACGCGCTGAGAGAAAGGCTTTAACATATAATTATATATCGGTCTCACCAGGTACCAGCAGACGAATTTAACAGAAAGCCGGAATATCAGTCAAGCGCATGAATAAGCCTGCTTACCAGGAATTTCTGAAAAGCGACGAAACGCTACGAGTGTATGACGACTCCACGATGGTATTCTCGTCAAAAAAGGAGGGATTACGGGCACTTATCGAGTACATTGGTATGTTTGCCGGAGATTACCGGGGGGTGATCATACTGGATAAAGTTGCCGGTAATGCTGCCGCTTTGCTGGCCATCAAAGCCGGTTGCCAGGAATTGCATAGCCCCCTGGGAAGCTCTCTGGCCGTCTCAACCCTGAACCAATACGGCATCAGACATTACTTCGGCAACATCGTGCCCTACATCCAGCAGCAAACCGGCAATGATATGTGCCCCATGGAAAGGCTCTCCATAAACCAAGGCCCTGAAGAATTCTACTCAACCATAAAAGCCAGGATAAATGGATAAACCTGATTAGCTAAGCTGCCCCGGCTTTTATGTTGACCTCGTCCACTGTTTCGGTGCGGTACTATCCGCAACTTGACAATGCCCCTTTGTTGTTCTACCTTTAACGCAGGAGCACCTTTGTCAAGGGGGTGGCCAAGATGCCAAGGAAGCAGGGAACGATCCCGGCATCTGAGCATGACCTTATTTTAGACGTAACCCTGCAGGACATATTAAGTGGGGTTGAAGATGAGATTATCGTCATTGACAGCGGCTACCGAATCCGTTTTATGAACCCGGCCGCCAGGAACCGATTACCCGACGCAGTAGAGTCACCACTGGGAAAACTATGTTACCAGAGCCTTTTCGGGAGGGACCGCCCCTGTAGCGCTCCCCTGTGGGAATGTCCCCTTCAGGAAATCTTGCAGGGTGACCACTCCTTCAGCACTATACGTCATGTTCCCACTGCCGATGCTGACACGCATCTCAAGATAAGTGCGCATCCTATCCGGGATAGCCGGGGCAATACCAAAGCGATAGTCGAACTGAGGAGAAATGTCAGCGCCGAGAGGGAGCTGGAGACTCAGATCCTCCGGCGCCACCACCAGCTCCTCGCCTTGAGTCATATCTCCAGTGCCGTAAGCGGGCTGCAGGACTTAGATACCACCTTAAGAATCGCCCTGGATAATGTACTGGAAATCATCAGCGGGGCTGTCGGTGGGATTCTGCTTCTCGACGAAAGTACACAAACCCTGTATTACCGTGTTTACCGCGGTCTATCCGCCAGATATGCCGAGAACCGCCGCCTCGCCGTTGGCCAGGGGATATCGGGGAGAGTAGCCCAAACCGGCGAAGCCGTCCTGGTTGAAGACGTATCCCGTGACCCGCGCACCGCCCGCCCTGACCTGGTCAGCGCTGAGGGCATCAAGGGATTCATCAGCATACCGCTGAAGACCAAGGACAAGGTGGTCGGCGTAATTAATATTGCCAGCCATATGGCGGGACGTTTCAGCGCTGATGACCTTTCCCTGCTCAACTCTATTAGCGACTATCTTGGCACCACTATCGAGCAGGCCAGACTCTACGAACGGTTGGCCAGAGTAGGCGAAAGATACAAATTACTTCTGCAACACGCGCTAACTGCGCAGGAGCAGGAGCGCAAGCGCATAGCCCAGGAGCTTCATGACGAGACCGCACAGTCGCTTACCAGCTTGAGCCTCAGTCTCAAGGCACTTATCGCCATGGCCGAGATGAAGGGCATCGGTGACGCCGAGTTTATGGAGAAGCTGCAGAGGACACAGTCCTACGCAGTCCACGCCGGTAATGAAATAGTGAAAATCATGAAGGAATTACGCCCCACCCTGCTGGATGAGCTGGGGCTACCGGCGGCAATACATCGCTATGCCAAAGACAACCTTCAGGCTCATGGGGTCAAGGTAAACACGGAATTCAACGGGGCAGACCAGCGCTTACCGTCCGAGGTTGAGGTTACCCTGTTCCGCTCCGCCCAGGGGCTTATCGGTAACATCCTGGAGCACGCCGGAGCGAATAATGCCTGGATCAAACTCAACTGCGATTCCAGTGACTGCACCCTGTACATCGAGGACGACGGCAGGGGCTTTGATGTCAGCAAGCTCACCAGGGTAGAGCCCAGTGGCCGTGGTGCCGGCTTATTTACCGTGCGGGAAAGAGCACGGTTACTGGGTGGCACCGGCTATATTGAATCCCAGCCGGGGCAGGGAACCAGGGTTACCGTAAAGGTCCCCCTGACGACAAAAGTGGAAGATGCAGAAGATAAGAGTACTGATAGTTGATGACCATACACTGGTGCGGGACGGCATTCGCTCTCTGCTCTCACTCGTTGCCGATGTGGAAGTGGTCGGCGAGGCGGCCAATGGCAAGGAAGCCCTGGAAAGAGTGAAAGAGCTGGCGCCGGACGTGGTGCTGATGGACTTATCTATGCCCATCATGGGGGGCCTGGAAGCGACCCGCCGCATACGCAAGGAATTCCCCAGGACTAAAGTTCTGGCGCTTACCCAGTATGACGACAGTGAATATGTTATCCCGCTTATCGAAGCCGGAGCCTGTGGCTTTGTTACCAAGATGGTCGCCTTCTCCGAGCTGGCCACGGCGATTCAAGCCGCCTACCGGGGTGAATCCTTTCTATCGCCCTCAGCAGCATCCGCCCTTGTCGAAGAGTACCAGCAGAAAACCGGCATTGACGGGGAAAAAGACCCCTACCAGCAGCTGACCGACCGCGAAAGAGAGGTGCTCAAGCTGGTGGCGGAAGGACATACCGCCCGGGAGATAGCCGATATGCTGGTGGTCAGCCCCAAGACCGTGGAATGGTACCGAACCAGCCTGATGAACAAGCTGAACATCCGCAACAAGACTGATCTTATCAAGTATGCCCTGCGCAAGCGGGTAATCAATCTCTAGCTTCCCCCGGACTGGTGCTTTCCCACCAATAAATCAGGATTTCCCTGGTAAAAATCCCTAGTGAAATTACTGTGCATACCAGTGTCTTTCCTATTTTCTCCGGGCAAGAAAGGTTTACCATTATTAATGTAGGCTGAATTACTATTGGCAAAGGAGATACCAATGTATCCAACCCGGGCCGATGAAGAGCATTATCGAACCAGACGAACCGACCAACAGATAGACCACAGCTTCACTCCCCCCTGTCAGGCTGCCTGCCCGTTGCGTATGGATGTCAGAGAATACGTGGACCTGGTGGCTCAGGGAAGAATTATGGAAGCGTTGCAGATTATCCGCAACGGTAACCCCTTTCCCTCTATCTGCGCCTATGTCTGCACCCATCCGTGTGAGGAAGAATGCCGGCGCAGCCAGGTGGACAAACCGGTAGCCATCCGGGCGATCAAGAGATTCGCCGTGGAGTTCGGCGGAGACCGCATGGTCCAGGCTGAAGCCCAGACCACGCAGCCAGAAAAGGTGGCCATAGTTGGCTCCGGGCCCGCCGGGATGGCCTGCGCCTATTACCTAAGAAAGCTCGGTTACCCGGCAACCATCTTCGAGGCGCATACCGAGCTGGGGGGCATGCTCCGCGCCGGTATCCCCCAGTACCGCCTCCCCCGCCATATCCTTGATACCGAAGTGCAAAGGCTGAACCAGATGGGAGTTGAAATCCGTACCAATACCAAGGTGGTTTCCCTGGACCTGCTCTTTGAGCTGGGCTATAAGGCTATCTTTATCACCATCGGCGCCCATCAAAGCCTGAGGATGGGAATCGAAGGGGAGGAAAGCCCGGGGGTAATCGATGGGGCAACCTTTCTCCGTGAAGTAAACCTGGGACTTAAGCCGTCACTGGGACGGAGGGTGGCGGTGGTGGGGGGAGGCAATGTCGCCATTGATGCCGCCCGCACCACCGCGCGGCTGGGGACAAATAAGGTAAATATTTTATACCGGCGGAGCCGGGAAGAAATGCCCGCCGACCAGTCTGAGGTGGAACTCGCTTTGGAAGAAGGAATCGAGTTTGTTTTCCTGGTGACACCAATCAGGATACAAAGGAAGAACGGACGACTCAACGTAACCTGTATCCGTATGGAGCTCGGGGAGCCTGATGCCGGCGGCCGCCGGCAGCCCGTACCGATTGCCGGCAGCGAGTTCAATATGGAACTTGATACTCTAATTTCAGCGATTGGACAGGCTCCGCAAACACCGGGCGATTTCAATGTCCGCATCGGTAAGGGAAGTACTATCCAGGTTGACCCGGTTACCCTCAACACCAACCGGCCGGGTATCTTCGCCGGTGGGGATGCCGTCACCGGACCGGCCACGGTAACCCAGGCGCTGGCAGCCGGCCGGCTGGCCGCTTACCGCATTAATGATTATTTAAAGCACCACTACCCGCTTCCGGTCAGAGAGGAGAGAGATACGCTAAAGGGTGAGCTGCTGCCGGAAACGATTGAGGCAATACGAAAAATCGGCCGTATTGAGCCCCCGGTTCTGTCTCCCGAAACCAGAGCGAAAGACTTCCAGACCACGGAGATGGTCTATGACTGGGAAACCGCCACCAATGAAGCGAGAAGGTGCCTGCGCTGCGGCATGGGTGCGGAAATCCTGTTTCAGGACAAGTGCGCTTCCTGCCTCAACTGCATCAAGGTCTGCCCGTATCACGTGCCCTATATTGATGCCACCGGAACCATCCAGATACCCCCGGAGCAATGCCAGGCCTGCGGGGTATGCGTGGCGGAGTGTCCCGCCAAAGCCATAGTCCTGCGCAAACCTTATGACCGCCGCAGTATCGATGAAGAGCTGGAGCACATTCAAAAATCGAAAACGGAAGCAAAGTCAAAACCACTGATTATCGGCTTCTGCTGCCAGTACGGACTATTTGGCACCGGTACGCTGGCAAATTTATGGCGACGCGCCAGTGGTGGTATCTGGATAGCCCCCGTTCTCTGCGTGGCCAAAGTAGAAGCGGAACATATCCTGCGCGCTTTCGAAATGGGCGCCGAGGGCGTTTTCATCGCCGGCTGCGGCGAGCAATGCTCCCGGGAAAACACCACCTACTGGGTTCGCCAGCGCGTGGCCAAGGTCAGAAGGACATTGGCGCAGATCGGCCTTGAGCCGGAGCGCCTGCAGACTTTCTTCCCGGATTCCGACAAAGAACCTGCCGAGGAACTGGACAAGTTCGCCGGGAAAATCAGCGAACTTTGTCTGGCCGCGGCAATGACACAGGAGGTGAAGAGTTGATAGTCGCCGAGCAGAAACCTATTGAAGAGATAAGGCAGATTATTGCCCCTTACGGAAGGGTGTTGATTCTCGGCTGCGGCACCTGCGTAACCGTCTGCAATGCCGGCGGTGAGCGTGAAGTCTCCTTTATGCATCATGCTTTAAACGTTGCCGAGTCACGGAGTGGCAATAATACTCACGACTTTTCCGAATACACGGTAAAGAGGCAATGCGACTATGAATTCCTGGATGCGCTTGCTGACAAGGTCAATGATGTTGATGCCATACTTTCGCTGGGTTGTGGTATAGGTGTCCAGGCCCTCGTGGAGCGCTTTCCTGATTTGCCCGTTTTACCCGGTGTCAACACTTCCTTTATGGGCATGTCACGAGAATGGGGAGTCTGGGACGAGCGCTGTGCCGCCTGTGGTGAATGCCGCCTGGAAGAGACCGGGGGTATCTGCCCGATTACCCGCTGCACCAAAGGGATACTTAACGGCCCCTGCGCCGGCACCAAGAACGGCAAGTGCGAAGCCAATAATGATATGGACTGCGCCTGGATCTTAATCTATAACCGACTGGAGAGGCTGGGGCAGCTGGATAAAATGCGCCGCTACTACCCGGCACGGAACTTCAGGGCGATTCCCCGCCCCAAAAGGATTGTAAGCAAAGCTAACATTGAGACAGGAGAAGGCGATGGCTAATTCCCTATTTGAGGAAAAATTAAACTCGGACAAATTTGTGATAACCACGGAAATCGGGCCGGCTAAAGGAACGGACACTACCGAAATGGTCCACCACATCAATCTACTCAAGGATAAAGTTGATGCCATCAATGTCACCGACCATCAAAGCTCGGTAATGCGCTTCCCATCCCTGGGCGGCTGCCTGCTGGTCAAGGAACATGGCGGAGAGCCTGTTCTTCAGGTAACCTGCCGTGACCGCAACCGCCTGGCGCTCCAGGCCGACCTGATGCTTGCCTATTCCAGAGGCATCACCAATGTGCTCTGCCTTACCGGGGATTCGATTGATGTTGGTGACCATGAGGAAGCCAAGCCTGTCTTTGACCTGGATTCGGTGCAGCTGTTAAACATGTTACGGACGATGGAGTCAGGGGTGGATATGGGGGGTAATGAACTGAAAGGTAATGCCAGTTTCTGTATGGGTGCGTCCGTGCACCCGGAAGCTGATTTCATTGAACCGCAACTCATCAAGTTTGACAAAAAGGTTGCCGCCGGTGCGCAATTCTTCCAGACCCAGGGCATTTTTGACCTGGAAAGCCTGCGCCGTTTCATGCAATATGCTTCCCAGTTCGACGTTAAAATTCTGGCGGGCATTATCGTCATGGCTTCCGCCGGTATGGCACGGTACATGAACAAAAATGTGCCGGGAATCATCGTGCCACAAGCCATTATCGACGAACTGGCCGGTGTGGAGAAGGGCCAGGGGCTCCAGAAGGGAATCGAAATTGCCGCCCGTTTCATCAAGACAATCAAGGAGGAGAAATTATGCCATGGTGTCCACATCATGGCAGTAGGCAATGAAGGAGTTGTGCCTGACATCTTGGAGGCAGCCGGGCTGACCAACGGATACCACCAGGCTGCCGGCAAACGAACCACCAGACCCAGGGCAAGGAGGTAGGTACAATGGCAGAATATAAAATTCTACTGATTGACGACGAGCCCAATTTTGTCGAGGCTTTTACCAGGACCATGGCAACCAGGGCGTGTCAGGTAATAGCGGCGAGCAGTGCCCAGCTTGAGGAAACGATGCGGGCCGATCCTGACCTCGTCGTTCTGGGTACCATAGCACCCGCCGGAGAAGCCTTCCGCTTGCACCAGTGGCTGAAAGGGCATACCCGATACAAGGACATACCCTTACTGGTGATTGATGCCCGGCCCGAAGAAAGAGCCATTAAAGGGTGGCGGCGGGAGGAGGGTATGCAGCTGGAAGCAGAAGGCTACGTGACCAAGCCGATCGAGCCGGCGGTGCTGTTGCCCCGCATACAGAGCCTGCTGGAAGAAGCGACACGTACACTCAAGATACTGGTAACCGATGACCACACAATGGTCAGGGATGGGATATGCGCCGTGCTTTCCCTTCAGAAAGACCTGGATGTGGTCGGCGAGGCGGTTAACGGGCAAGATGCTATCGACAAGGTAAAGCGGCTGCTGCCGAATGTGGTGCTGATGGATATCGTCATGCCGGTAATGAGCGGACTGGAGGCGACCAAGCGCATCACCAAAGAGTTTCCCGAGACCAGGGTTTTAATCTTAACCCAGTATGATGAAGAGGAGAATATGTTTGTCGCCAAGCAGGCGGGGGCGCAGGGCTTCATTCCCAAGAAGGCAGCCAGTACGGAATTGCTTACGGGGATACGGGCAGTAGGCTCGGGAAGGTACTACCCACCGGCCTTCGCTTATGTTACCGCTAACTGGCCGGAAGGAGAGACGCGCTAAGATTATATTTTAGCCGCAACGGCAATACAGAAACAGCACTCACTTTACTTCAATACCTAACACACCGGTTAAGTCCGCAGTTCTTACTGAAAGTTTACTGTGCCTCAGCTCAGCTATGCGGACTTAAGACTATTTCCCCCAGATACACATCGGTTTCCGCAGGTACATTAATTTCCTGCGCAGCATATCCGCTGTGTTCAATCTTCAGCGCGTATTCAGTCTCCGGTGACAGCCCTTCAAACTCAAAGTCACCATAATTATCGGTTTTAACCGTTTTGGTGGCAGTTTTATCGTAAAGGGTGACGGTGACGTTCTCGGCACATTCATCCCTTCTATCCCCGAAAACTACCGTGCCGGCAATTAATCTCCTGGGTAATCCAATATAGTAGACTCCCGTCTTCAGTCCGTATTCCGGGTGAAGCGTTTCCACCTCCGATGAAGCCACAATCTTGGCTATTTTACTGCCGGGGTCATCAAGGTCGCCAAATATCAGGGCACCGGTGGGGCATGCATCAACACACCTGGGCTCCTGCCATCCCTTGTCCAGCAGGTGGGCACAGAAGGTGCATTTCTGAGGTATGTTTTTCTCTTCGTTCCAGTAGATTACCCCATACGGACATGCCTGGGCGATTTCTTTCTGCCCGGCTGCTTTCTCCGGGTCGATAATAACTATGCCGTCAGGCCTGCGGTAAACCGCATTGTTTGTTGATGCCCGGAGGCACGGCGCGTTCTCACACTGCTGGCAGGGTAATGCCGTATAGGCTACTTTTACCCGGGGATAGTTCCCCCTCTCCTTTTCAATTAGCTGCATCCAGAAGTGTCCGGTAAGGGGTTGCGCTGCCGAGTAGGGAGGATAATCATTGCCGCAGTATTCATCTTTACAGGCGAGAAAGCAGTTATGACAGCCATTGCATCTGGTGACATCAATAACCATACCATATTTTGTCATTGCCTTATTTCTCCCATTTCGCAATTTCGATAAGACAGGAGTTAGGTGCCATGCCCGGAGCATTCTTTGACATCATGCGGGAAGGAATCAGCAGATTGACACAGCCACCTTTATCGATAGAATCCGGCTTGCCAGGTTCCAGCGGGTCATATTTCCCTGAAGATGTATAGCTATGAACCACGCCGGGGCGGATGCGCTCCGTGAGTTTGGCCACGCCCAGCACGGCGCCACGGTCATTATAAAGCTTGACAATATCGCCGTCACTGATAGACCGCGCGGCAGCATCCTGCGGGTGAATACGCACTGTCTGCCAGTAGTAGCCATCCTTAAGAATACGGTGACCGGGGATTTCTCCCAGCCAGACAGAGTGCTTGTCGTAATGAGTATGAAATGAGAATCTCGGATGTGGCGAGATAAGCTGCAAGGGGTATTTCCGGGCAAGCTCCGAGGTATGCCCTTCCCAGCTGGGGATATGGTGGGGCACCGGCGGCCTTTCCTCGTCATCGGGGAAGTTCTCCTTGAGACTCTGCGCGGCAAACTCTATCTTACCACTGGGCGTTGCCAGCTCTTTAGCCTTATCGGTGCCCCGGTAAGTGTTACCCGGGTCAGGGGTATCGCACTCCCTCCCTTCATAGAACCAGCGAAAGGCCGGTGTGGGCTGATAATTTTCCGGGTGGGGAATGATGAAATAGCCCTTCTTCTCAAACTCCTCCCAGGATATATACTTGGGCAGGTCGGATATGGCAAACATACCCTTAACCCAGTCCTCTTCTGACTTACCGTCGGTGAAATCTTCCTTTATCCCCAGCCTTTCGGCAAGGAGCGTAAATATCTCATAGTCCGTCTTTGATTCATGCAGGGGCTCAATACATTTCTTTTGCAGGACGGCAACACGGTAGTTACACCCGTTGCTGTTATGGGCGACATAGCCACCGGCATTGCCGAATTCCGAAAGGTCCATCCGCTCAAGGTTAGTGCAAGCGGGCAGAATGATATCAGCGAATCCGGACTCACTACCGAACCAGCAGTCCTGATTAACTATAAATTCGATTTTGGGGCTCTGGTAGGCCTGCAACCACTTGCTTGTCTCGGTCATGGTACCCACAAAAGAGCTCCCGTACCGGTATAACATCTTAATTTCGGAATTGCCGGGCATGGGATAGGTATACCGCTTGAACTGTTGCTCCGCAGACATGAAGCAGAAACCTTCTCCCAGCCAGCTAACCGGCGGGTTCAGGATAGCATCGGGGATGAGTAAACGGTAAAGGCGTTGCTCTACCGGATTGTACACCTTTTTCTTGGCTGCCGGCGACCAGCGCATCATTGTATCCGGGTCACCGTATCCCGGTACCCAGAAATCGGGGTTGCTGGGAGCCCCCATGGAAGTCGACCAGAGATTAACACCGGGCTTACCCAGCCCCTGCATCGCCTGAAGCAGCACCACCAGCCTGGCCCACTCGTGTCCGTAAGCCTGACGGCAGGCGCCACCCATGCCAGAATGCAACCCGCAGGCTAACATTGTCTTCTTCGATGCCCACTCCCTGGCCAGAGCGGTTATCGTTCTTGCCGGAACATCGGTTAACTCTGCAGCCCACTGCGGCGTCTTGGGCACCCCGTCTTCCTCACCCGTCACATATTTACGGAACTGGTCAAAACCCACGGTACGCGAGGCGACGTAGTCGCGGTCATAGGTGTCCTCCTTTATCCAGACATAGGCCAGGGCCAGAGCCAGAGCGCTCTGAGTATCCGGGCGGGGCGCTATCCATTTGTCGGCGAGGACAGAGGCCGTATAATTGCAGAACGGGTCAATGAAAATCTGCTTCTTCCCTGATTCGCGGAGCCAGAGACGCCAGATGGCGTTTTCCTGTCCGGTATAGCAGCCACGGGTTGTATCCGGGTCAGTTGACCAGTAAATCATTAATTCCGTATTTTTCAGAGCATCTTCAAGCAGGTCATACTGCTCCGGAGCGCCCAGTCTCCAGTAAAAGCCGTAGGTATGGATGGCACCCCAATGGAACCCCTCCCAGCTATCCGGGTTGTCAAAGACAGAAGTAAAGCCAATCAAATCAAAGAACCGCCAGAACGGCCCAAGTTTATAAAATACAGAACCCCAGTTATGGTGCGACGATGTTATTGCCGAGACAGCGGACGGGCCGTAAGTCTCCCTGATTCTCTTCATCTCCCCGGCCACTATATCCAGCGCTTCATCCCAGCTTATCCGTTCATACTCTGATTTGCCCCTTGTTTCCGGGTGGCGGTCACCCTCCGGGTCAAAGTCCACCCTCTTCATGGGGTATTTTATCCTGTCCTCGGCATATACCTTTATCCGCTCGGTCAGCGTATATGGCGAAATGGCGACCTTCTTGGGCGGGGAGAATTCCTGACCGTTGGCCTCAATTGTCCACGGCCGCAGGTCATTTTCATCAATCACCAGCGGGCGGACTCTGACTATCTTTCCATCTCTCACATACACCGTAATGGGGCCACCAACGGTGCAGCTGGTAAATACCTGTTCTGTCATAAATAGCCTCCTTCCCTGAGCAAAGCTTCGCTAACATCAGCCGTGTAATCTCAAGCGTTCGCATCCATTCACATCAGTGGCCATGTTACGGATGCATTTTCTTATCCAGCTTTATATCCCCCAGGTTTACGTCCTGCTCGGTGTTGACCGACTTTATCTCTCTGGGCTGGTATCCCTCTTTCTCTATAGTAAGGGAAAACGTACTTACCGGCAATTCCTTAAGCCAGAAGTCACCGAAGCTATCGGTACTGGCGGTAAACTTCCCACCGCTTTTGACGTCAGTGAGGGTAGCAGTTGCCCCTTCAACACACTCGTCCTGCTCCGGGTCATATACGGCTCCAGCGACGAACTTTTTGGGTAAGCCTATATAGTATACCCTTGGCCCGGTTCGGCATTCGGGGTGCAATATCTCCGCTTTATCGATCAATTCTTTCAAATCTTCTTCCTCGCCAAACTTCAAAGCCTCGGTGGGGCAGACCTCGACGCATCTCGGCTCTTTCCACCCTTTGTCCAGCAGATGGGCACACATGGTGCATTTCTGAGCAATGTTGAGGTCCCAGTTAAAATATATCGCTCCATAGGGACAGGAATCAACGCAAGACCTGTGTCCGGCACATTTATCCGGGTCAATGATGACTATACCATCGTCCCTCTTATATATCGCCTGTTCGGGACAGGCCGGGATGCATGGCGCCTGATCACAGTGCTGGCAGATGTTGGGGATATAGGTAATCTTGACCTTGGGGACGGTTCCCCGCACCATCTCCGTAATTTTCGTCCAGAACTGCCCGGTGTCCGGCTGAGGTTTGGCATACGGTGTCCAGTCATTCGCGACATGCTCGTCTTTACAGGCAACTTGACAGTTATAGCAGCCATTACACTTGTTAATGTCGATAACTAAAGCCTTCACTTTGGTTCACCTCCAGATAGAAATCGCTCCATACACAGTCCAGCGGCAGAGTGATACGGCCGGTTAAACACTTCGGGGTATTTCTTCCTCATTTCATCGATATCAACCCGCTCAGCCTCAACCAGAAAGCTGCTGGTCACCATCCCGATGGTGTTCTTCGAGCTTGTTTTATGCGGGCAGATGGTATTAATCGCCCCACCCCGGTCAAGTTCTCCGGGTACTACCGGGTCATACCGCGCCCCGTGATCGCAATATACAGCCCCGGGCATTATGCGCTCGGTTACATAGGCGCCGCCAAGGACGCCACCCCGCTCATTGAATAACTTGACCACGTCACCACTGGCTATCCCTCTCTCCGCCGCATCTGCCGGATTAATCCAGACAGGCTCGTACATGTATCCGTCGCCCCCCCTGACCTTACCCGTCGGGGTTTCCTTGAACCAGGTTACATCATCGAGGTTGGCATGGATCCGCCATCTTCCGTGGTTGGAAACGACAAGCAGCGGATACTTCTCAGCTCTGGGGTGCTGCCTGCTTTCCTGGTGGCTCTCACCATACGCGATATAGTGCGGGACCGGGGGCCTCTCCATGTCATCAGGGAAGTGCTTGGCCAGGTTCTGGGAGGAGAACTCAATCTTGCCGGACGGGGTATTTATTGGATGCCCCTCAGGATCCTCGTAGAATTCTCTCAAACCTGGCTTGTACTTCTTCCATTCGGGATGGGTAGGAACAACATAGTACCCCTTTTCCTTGAATTCTGACCAGCTGATAGAATCCTGCACACCGGAGTGTTCAAAACCTTCTCTTATCCACTCCCCGATACTTTTACCTTTGGTATACTCCTCCAGTAAACCCAGCTTCTCCGCTATCAGGCCAACTATCTCATAGTTGCTCTTGGCCTCCCCGATGGGTTCGATGCATTTTCCTTCATAATATATGGTGTTAAACTGCCCGCTGAAGTTGTCCACCCCAATATCCTCCACCTCGAATTTGGTGATGGAGGGCAGGACAATATCAGCAAAAAGGCAGTCGTTCTCCATCCAGGGGTGCTGGGCCAGGATGAATTCTATCTTCGGGCTTCTCATGGCTTCTATTATCTGGTTCCCGTCATTCCAGCAAGTTACCAGGCAGGGTGAATCAGTCCACATCATATGAATTTCGGAGCAGCCCTCCGCAGGATAGGTGTAGTTTTTAAACTGTTCCTCCACCGGCTTGAACAATGTACTACCGTACCAGCTAAGGGGGGGGTTGAGAATAGCTTCATGTATCATCGTCTTAGGAATCATTTGCTTTTGCAGTTTGGTAAATGACGGGTCATAAGCACGATATGCGCTCATAGCGTGGGGGATTACCACACCTCCGGGCAGGGGTGGCATCGGGTCCGGTTTATAGCCGGCGGGGATACAAACGCCATTGCAATAAAACCCCCACTCAATCATCCCTACCTGATGAGCTCCGGGTTTACCCAGCCCCTGCATCGACAGATTGCAAACCTCCAGCCTGGCTGGCTCCGTGGAATATTGTGACCGGATATATCCGCCCCCATTGCCATGGGCGATAGATGTCTTCTTGGTTGCCCATTTCCTGGCCAGCGCTCTAATTACCCTGGCCGGGACACCAGTTATCTCCTCGGCCCACTGCGGGGTCTTGGGAATGCCATCTTTCCTCCCCAAAACATATTCCTCATACTCATTGAACCCAAAGGTGTGCGTCGCCACGTAATCTTTATCATAAGTGCCTTCAGTAAGCCATGTATAGGCTATCGCCAGGTGCATAGCGGAATCGGTATTGGGACGTATCGGTATCCATTTATCGGCATGAACCGCAGCCCCGTAATTCAGGTCCGGGCAGATATAGATACATTCTATCCCGAGTTCAGTGAACCAGTAGCACAACCGGCTCGCCAGCTGCCCGCCCCACCCCCAGGGCGTTGTTTCCGGGTCACACCCCCAGAACAGCATAAGCTCGGTATTTTCGGCAACATCCGGAAAGACATTGGTCTGGGGCCGCATCAGGCCGGTAGGATTCATCCCCCACATGTGCTTGGCACCCCAGTGCCACCCCTCCCAGCTATCCGGGTTTCTGGCCTGCAGGGTAAAACCTCCCATAAGTTCGAGGAGCGCACCCGAACAACCGTGAGGGCCATGCACGGTCATAGTCTCCCCATGTCCGTCTATCTGAGCGAATATCGCGTAGGGCCCGTATTTTTCCTGCACACGTTTTATCTCTCCAACGACGATATCCAAAGCCTCTTCCCAGGAAATTCTGACAAAGCCACTGGTGCCTCTATTCTCCGGATGTCTTTCCCCGTTGGGGTCCCAATCAACCCTCTTCATGGGATACTTGATCCTGTTAGGAGAATATACCCGCTTTTTATAAGCCAGACTATGCGGGGGTAGCAATGTCTTCATAGCCGGCTGAAATACCTGCCCCCGTGCTTCAATCTTCCAGGGATTAAATTCCTCAGGCCGGTATTTCCAGTCATAATGTAAAGGCCTGGTCCGGCTTAATCTCCCGTTCTTAACATCAACCACGGCAGCATTTGCCCCGATACCGAAAGAGCAGAAGCCCATTCCTTTGATGAAGGTTTTCTCCTCCCTGGCTTCCCCGGCAAGTTCTTCCCTTTTTTCAGAAACTTCTTTCTCTGCCATTTTCCCCCCCGCTATATTTTTTCAAAACGTTCTTGTTTTCATTACCGGCATATGTAATAGAACTACCCAGAAACATTCATCTATTCTATAACACCGGAAATGGTAAGTTCCAATATATTAACAAAACAAAGAATTATTGTCAAGTTTGATTATTCTATGGTTACTTATCTCCCCTGTTTATTTTATATAACAGCCAATAATTATACTCACCTGATTATGAAGACCCATGACCTTGCTCGCTACTACTTTGGTGATAAGAGTGATGCGTACCCGGGAACCGGATAGATGATATCGATACCAGGCCTGGAAGGCCGTATGATGCCATCAGGCGGGACAGGTGTCGATAGATGAACTTTCGCCGCGCATCAAGGAACTCAAGTTGCAGAAAGACCAGCTAAATGAACCCGGGATTCAAGCCGAAGTTGATTCCATACTTCAGCATTTCCGCGTGCTGGATGTGAACGCGATAAAGGATTACGTTGATAATCTCAAAGCCCGGATTGACGAAGCTGATAGCGCTAAGCACAAAACCATTTTACGCTCTTTTGTGAGGAAGATAGTTATAGATTCTGACAAGGTAACGGTAGAATACAAATTGCCGGTGCCACCGGAGAACGAAATAATAATTTAGTTCTGCCTATTGTAAACCTGGTGGAGCCGGGGGGATTCGAACCCCCTACCTCCTGCTTGCAAAGCAGGCGTTCTCCCGATTGAACTACGGCCCCCTCCAACAAGTAATTATAGCACATCCGGGATTATTTCATCCTGCCCCAGCCTCGTCCGCCTTGTCAGCTACTGTCTTTTGTTGCTATACTGAGAACGTTATCCTGGAAGGACAGGCTATGGATTTTGAAACGATTATCGGGCTGGAAGTCCACGCCCAGTTGCTAACCAAAAGCAAGATGTTCTGCGGGTGCAGCGCTGATTACGCCAGTACACCGCCTAATACTCACGTCTGCCCGGTTTGCCTTGCTTTACCAGGTGTACTGCCGGTAATAAACCGGCGGGCTGTGGAATACACCATCATGACGGCACTGGCGCTTAACTGCACCATTTCTGAATACACCAAGTTTGACCGCAAGAATTACCCCTACCCTGACCTTATGAAGGGTTACCAGATTTCCCAGTATGACGCCCCCATCGGGCATCATGGCTCACTCATCATTGAAGTTAATGGCGAAAAGAAAAAGATAGGCATCACTCGTGTTCACATGGAAGAGGACGTCGCCAAGCTGCTGCACCGCAATTCAGCTGACGGCGATGACTACAGCCTGGTAGATGTTAACCGCTCCGGGGTGCCGCTCATGGAAGTCGTCGGCGAACCTGACCTTCGCTCATCAGAGGAAGCCCGCCAGTACCTTATCAAGCTGCGCAGCATCCTCCAGTACCTGGGAGTGTCCACCGGAAATATGGAAGAAGGCAGCTTCCGCTGTGACGCCAACATCAGCATCCGCCCCGTAAACAGCGCGGAACCTCTGGCCAAGGTTGAAGTGAAAAATATGAACAGCTTCAAGGCGGTATATCAGGCGCTCGACTATGAAGCCCGGCGGCAGCGCAAGGCAGCTGCCGAAGGTAAAAAGCTCTTCCAGGAAACGAGAGGCTGGCTGGAAAACAAGGGTAAAACCGTTTCCCAGCGCAGCAAGGAGTACGCCCATGACTACCGCTACTTCCCGGAACCGGACCTGCCGCCACTGGTCATCAGCCGCGATTGGGTAGATGAAATAAAGGCCAGACTGCCGGAACTTCCTGAAGACAGGCGTACCCGTTTTATGACGGAATACGGACTGCCACCCTATGATGCCGGCCTGCTAACCGGATCCAAGGATGTGGCTGATTATTTCGAGGAGGCGCTCACCACTGAAGCTTATCAGAAAATGACGAAGGATAAAGATGCCAAGGAGGTGAGCAACTGGATTCTGGGTGAAGTCAGCCGTATTATCAACGCCAATAATATCACCATAAGCGAATTCAGTGAAAGGGTCAGCCCCAGGAAACTCTGCGAGCTGATAAACTCTGCCCATACTGCCATCAATACGGCCACCGCCAAAGCGGTACTTGAAGAGATGTACCAAACCGGCCAAGAAGCTGCCGCCATCATTAACGAGAAGGGTCTCAGCCAGATAAGTGACAGCGCCGAGCTTGAAGGAGCCGTCCTGGAAGTGATACAATCAAATGCCCAGCCTGTGGCTGATTATAAGGCGGGGAAGGAGCAGGCACTTAAGTTTCTGGTGGGGCAGGTGATGAAGCTAACGAAAGGCCGTGCCAATCCCAGGCTGGTGAATGATTTACTGGAAAAGAAGCTCAGGTAGCCTAAATTCGGGGGGAGTTAGAAGAGGATGCAAACTTACTTAAACGTGGCACAGATAGTGGTGGCTATTGCCCTGATAATAGCTGCCCTGCTCCAGGTGCGGGGCGGTGGTTTGGGGGGTATTTTTGGACAGTCTGATACCGTCTTCCGCACCAAGCGCGGCGTGGAAAAAACACTGTTCCAGCTTACCATCGCTCTGGTAATTATCTTCGTCCTTATCTCCATGGTCACAGTCTGGCTGGGAGTTTAGCCCGCTGTAAAAAACATCATGGCTGCCATAATAACCCTGACGACTGATTTCGGACTGGCGGATAGCTATGTCGCAGCCATGAAGGGAGTGATACTCAGTATCAACCCGGCCGCCAGATTGGTTGACGTCAGCCATGTAATTAAGCCGCAAAATGTCCGTCAGGCTGCCTTTGTATTGAGCACAGCATATAAGTCCTTTCCACCAGGCACTATCCATCTGGCAGTGGTTGACCCTGGTGTGGGCACCGGGCGAAGGGCCGTCATACTGAGAACACCCTCAGCCGATTTCATCGCTCCCGATAACGGTGTCCTGAGCCATATCATCCAGCCATCTGTCACCCCCCTCGAAAGCTACGGTGAGCAGGTGAAACTGGGGCCCGGCCTGGAGGCGGTGACTATCAGCAATCCGGAGTTCTGGCGGCTCCCGGTCAGCCCCACCTTCCACGGACGGGACATCTTCGCGCCAGTCGCCGCTCACCTTTCCCTGGGTAGACCGCTGACCGCCTTCGGGGAGGCAATAAATTCATTAACGGCCCTGCCCGTATTACGTCCACGGCAAACAGCAGAGGGCACCATCTCAGGGCATATCCAGCACATTGATAATTTCGGCAACCTGATCACGGATATCAGGAGTTCCGATTTACCCCGCACCGGCCAGCCAATCACAATTGAAGTTGGCAACCGGAGAATTCACGGGGTAAGCAGCACTTACGGTGAGGGTAAAGAGCTTCAGGCACTTATTGGCAGCAGCGATTTTCTGGAAGTCGCCTGGAGGGACGGCAATGCCAGCGTCCATCTAAATGCCAGCGTGGGAGACGAGGTAAGAATGAGGCTTTAATCAACAGGTAGCCGGTTCATTGCCCGTTTTACGCTTGGGCAGCATTGACAAACGCTCAACCATCTGTTAACCTGCTGAGCAGACAGGGAAAAGGAGGGCCTTAACAATGGAAGCCTATTGTATGAAGTGCCGAAAAAAGGTAGAAGTTCAGAACCCGCAAGAAATCACCTTGAAGAACAATAAGACAGCAACGCAGGGCACCTGCCCTAACTGCGGTACCAAGGTCTTCCGTATCGGTAAGGGATAGACCTCATCACCGTTTCATTAATCTGAATGTCAGCGAGTCAACCTCACCGGTAATCTTCCATAGAAAAAGAGGTTGCATATTTCCTACTCTACTACCACACCGGTCCCGTAAGCCAGCACCTCAGCCGCGTTCTGCATTATCATTGAGGTGCCGAAGCGCATACTTACCACGGCATTGGCCCCTTGCTTCTCCGCATTCTCAATCATTCTCTGCAGGGCTTCTTCTCTTGCTTCGGCCATCATCTTGGTATATTCGCTTATCTCACCACCCACCATTCCCCTTAATCCAGCCATAATGTCCTTACCCAGATGCCGGGCGCGTATGGTACTGCCTTTAACTAACCCCACGGTCTTTTTAATTCTTTGGCCCTCTATCTCCGCCGAGGTGGTAACAATCATCTTTCAACCTCCTTGAAATTCTCCGTTTTTGCCCTGGCGATGCGGTCCTTGATGGCAATCCCGATGAGAATCAATATACCCGCTCCGATGGCGCCGACGGCGATGCGTACCAGCAGAGGAATCTCACCGGACATGAAAAAGGCTTCAGCGCTCCAGCCGATGAGCGCCAGTATGCCAATACCCATCAGGATAAGGGCGATATTCTGCCACATATCTTACCTCCCGGGGCTTTTTATTAACCATCTTCTGCGGTTGTATCTTGAAAATCAATGCCGAGTTCCCTCATGAGGTTGTCAAGAGATTCCACAGATGGCACTGGTTTGAAGGTTGCCTTGGTATCTTCCCTGGTATCTTCCAAAGTGACTCCAATCTCAGCTAGCTTATTTCGTATTTCATCAGCCCGCTGGTAATCTTTGGCTTTCCGGCAATTAGTGCGCTCTTCAATGATACGATTGACACGAGCATCAACCGTATTAGGTATGGCTGTAGCTTCTACCTCTTCAGGTATAGCTGTAGCTTCTACCTCTTCAGGTATGGCTGTAGCTTCTACAGTCGGCTCTAGTCCACGAATAGTAGCTGAGGCTGTTGGTACATTCATAATAACATCTCTTTGTTTTAAACCAAGAATATCACGTGCAAGTCCAGAGAGAACGCTTTGAGCTGCTACAAAACTAAGCCCCGACTCGTCAGCCTGGTTTATCGCCCTGGCTAAATCAAAGAGGCTGGCCAATGCCTGCGGGGTATTGAAATCATCATCCATCGCCTCAATGAAGCGCTGGCGGTAAGGCTCGGCGTCAAGTGCTTCTTTGGATGCTGTATTTTGGTCATTTATCGCCATCACACGCCGTAATCTCTCGGCCCCCCTCTCCGCCGCCATCACCACCTCCTCGGTGTAGGTCAGCGGGCTGCGGTAATGGGAGTTGAGCACAAAGATGCGGATGGCGTCAGGGCCGTATTTCTCCAGGGCTTCCTTAACGGTAATCAGGTTGCCCAGGGACTTGCTCATTTTTTCTTCGCCCAGCTGCACCATGCCGTTGTGCAGCCAGTACCTGACGAACGGCTTGACGCCGGTAAAGCTCTCCGACTGGGCTATCTCGTTCTCGTGGTGGGGGAAAATCAAGTCCTGCCCGCCGCCGTGGATGTCAATGGTCTCGCCAAGGTACTTCCATGACATCACACTGCATTCGATATGCCAGCCCGGCCTCCCCAACCCCCAGGGACTCGTCCATGACGGCTCGCCCGGCTTGGATGCCTTCCACAGAACGAAGTCCATCGGGTCTTCCTTCTCCTTCCCCAGTTCACAGCCAGACCCGGTCCTCATGGAGTCCAGGCTACGGTGAGACAGCTTACCGTAATCGGGCACGTTTCTCACCCGGAAGTAAACGCTGCCCTGAGCCGGGTAGGCATACCCCTTGTCAATCAAGCCCTGTATTACCTTAATCATGTCTGGAATCACTTCCGTGGCGCGGGGGATAACATCAGCCGGCGCGACATTCAGTGCTTTCATGTCGTCTTGATAGCTTCGGGTAAATTCCTCCGCCAGTTTCTCTGCAGAGATGCCGCGCTGGTTAGCCCGGTCAATAATCTTATCGTCAATATCGGTAACATTCTGCACGTACCTGACGTTATAGCCCCGATACTTCAGGTAACGCCGGATGACGTCAAAGATAATAGAGCTCATGGCGTGCCCCAGGTGAGCGTCCGAATATGGCGTCACGCCACAGACATACATCTTGACCGTGTCGCCCTGGGGTAAGAATTCTTCTTTCTGTCCGGAGAGAGTATTAAATAACTTCATCATTACCGCCTTCTATTAAAGCTACGGCCAGGGCCGCGATACCTTCTTCCCTGCCAATCATGCCCAGCCGGTTGGCGGTGCTGGCTTTAACGCTGACCTGGCTGACACTGATGCCCAGTGTTTTGCTTAGTTGCTCACGCATCCGGTCAACAAAATCCCTTATTCTGGGTTTCTCCGCCACTACGGTGGCATCGACATTAACCACCCGCCAGCCACCCCCCGCCAGTTTTTCTCTCGTTCTTTTCAGTAGCGTCAGGCTGGAAATACCTTCATACTCCGGCTCGCCGGGCGGGAAATGACTGCCAATATCCCCCAATGCCGCTGCCCCCAAGAGGGCATCGATAATGGCATGGGTCAATACATCGGCATCACTCCAGCCATCAAGCCCCCGCTCAAAGGGCAGTTCAATCCCGCCTAAAACCAGTTTGCGCCCCGTCACCAAGGGATGGACATCATAGCCAATACCGACACGCATCTCAGCTGCCCTGCCCCGGCAATAAGACCCTGGCCAGAGCCAGGTCATTCGGCGTGGTTATCTTTATATTATCATAAGAGCCCATGTAGAGTTTAACCTTATAACCCAGTTGCTCCACCAGAGAGGCATCATCGGTGACATCGTCTTCCATCTTCCGGCAGGCTTCGGTTATGATATCGGCACGGAATACCTGCGGCGTCTGTACTGCCCATAAATCCCGGCGTGGCGGCGTCTGCCGGACAAGTCCGTCATCCCCAACCACCTTAATGGTATCTTTCACCGGCACAGCAGCGGCCGCCGCCCCGGTCTCTTCAACTGCAGCCACTCCCCGTTCAATAAGCTCAACGGTTACCAGCGGCCGGGCACCGTCATGTATTATTACCCAGTCGCACCCGTCCAGTCGCTTCAGGCCCTCTGCCACCGAATCCTGGCGCCGCCTGCCGCCGAGGCAGACATCGCTCACCTTGGACCATTCCCCGCCGGTTACCAGGTGACGGCAGCGCGCCCGGTTCTCACTGCTTACCACCACCACAATCTGATCGACCAGGCGGCATTGCTGAAAGGGGCGAGTGGCACGAACTAACAGGGGCATACCACCAAGCTGAGCCATCAGCTTGTCAATGCCCTCCATCCGCCGGCTCTCCCCCGCCGCCACAATCACCGCACCCACTTTCCGCTTTCTATCCATAGAACACCAGCTAAATTATAAATTAAAAACGGGAATATATCTACCACGCAGAAAATAAGAGGCCGGAATGCATAAGTTATGGCTTCTATCTGATATAATGTGTTTGACTTTAAGGAGGGAGCCAGTATGAAAGTTTGCTATTATACTGACGTAGAACCTAGAGAACCCCTGCCGGGTGTAACCTTGCGTGAGGTTATTACCGGCGCTGATGGAGCACCAACCTTTCGCATGCGTGTCATCGAATTTGAGCCGGAGAAATCAACATCATCCCACAACCATCCATTTGAACATGAAATATTCATACTATCCGGTCAGGGGATAGTGGAAGGCGAACAGGAAGAGAAGACAGTTAGAGAGGGAGACGTAATCTTTATCCCACCTGATGAGCAACATTGTATTACCAATAACGGCAGGGAAATATTACGTATTATCTGCTGCGTTCCGTTATACGCTTAGAAACCGGCTTTTGTCGCACGAGACCCGCCTCTATTGCCTCCCGCAAGCTACTGACGGAAACAACCTCAATACCCCTGGTAGCCGGCGCTTTAGAGCCGACTCCCGGCACCATACAGCGCTTGAAGCCAAGCCGCGCCGCTTCAGCTACCCTTCTGTCCGGTTGAGAGACCGCCCTCAGTTCACCACTCAACCCTATCTCCCCCACCGCCGCCAGCGCCGGGTCAACCCCCAGGTCACGGAAGCTGGAGGCAATGGCCAGAGCAATGCCCAGGTCCGCTGCCGGCTCGCCAACCCTGAGCCCGCCGGTAACATTAACCATGATATCCTGATTACCCAGCTTCAAACCGAGCCGCCTGGTCAGTACGGCGGTAATCATCAGCAGCCTGTTGAAGTCAACGCCGTTAGCAGTGCGCCGGGGCAGTCCAAAGCTGGTGGGATTGGTAAGCGCCTGTATCTCCACCAGCAACGGACGGCTGCCCTCAATAGTGGGCACCACCGCCGAGCCAATGGCTTCACTCCCCCGCTGCGACAGGAAAGCCTGTGAGGGATTAGCCACTTCGACCAGTCCCTGCTCCTTCATCTCAAAGACGCCCACCTCATTGGTCGAGCCGAAGCGGTTCTTCACCGAACGGAGGAGACGGTAGGCGCTGAATGTCTCACCCTCAAGGTATAGCACGACATCAACAACGTGCTCCAGGACACGGGGGCCGGCAATGGCACCTTCCTTGGTTACATGGCCGGTGACAACAACCGGCACAGCACTGTGCTTGGCCCATTGCATCAATCTCTGGGCACAGTCCCGCACCTGGCCGATACTACCCGGAGCCGCCCCAAGATCGGGAAAGTAAACTGTCTGAATGGAGTCAACCACCACCAGAGCCGGTGATAGCTGCTCTAACTGGTTCAGAATAACCTCAAGGTCAGTCTCCGCCAGCAGGTAAAGACCTTCCCCCCCTATCCCCAGACGCCGGGAGCGGAGCTTAATCTGATGTAACGTCTCCTCGCCAGAAACATAGACCACCCTGCCCCCCGCCTGTGCCACCAAAGCCGAAATCTGTAACAGCAGGGTAGACTTACCAATACCAGGGTCACCGCTGATAAGTACTATTGAGCCCGGTACCAGCCCCCCACCCAGCACACGGCTGAATTCATCCAGAGGCAATGGCAAACGGCTCACCGACTCATCAGCTATTTGAGAGAGCTCCCGGGGCGGGATAACCAGCGAAGCCGGACGGGACGGGGTGGCCGGAGATGTAACCACCGTTTCCACAAAGCTGTTCCACTGCTGGCAGTCCGGGCAGCGCCCCAACCACTTCAGGCTTTCTTTACCGCATTGCTGACAGACAAAAATAGTCCGGCTGCCCGATTTATCCGACTTACTCACAGGTTGACTTTACCTGATTTTGCCCGATAAGGCAAGGGGAAGAAGAGACCCTAAAATTTAAGAAAGAATCCCGAAAGCGGATACGTAAATGCCGGTAATGATTGAAGTGGTAATGACTCCGGCGACATTCGGCCCCAGAGCGTAGGGGAGAATCATGTTCATCTTGTTCGCCTCATAGGCGGCATGCTGGGCAACCTTGGCGGTGGTGGGCACACAGGAAACCCCGGCAATGCCAATTATGGGGTTAAACTTGCCCTTGCTGAACTTGTAGAATACCATACCGCCAATAATCCCGCCGATGCCGGAGAGGAGCAGGGCGATAATCCCCAGAATGAGCAGCTTGAGAACCACCGGGTCAAGTATTGTATTGGCTTCAAGCAGAGCGCCCAGAGTAAAGGCGAGGAAGAAGGTTGCCCCGTACAGTAGCGGCCCGGAAAGGAACTCGATATAGCGGGTAATGCCTAGCTCTTTGATGGCCAGACCGACAAAGAAAGAGGCATAAAGCGGAGCCGCCACGGGAAACAGCAGTGAAAGCACGGCGACAGTAACAATGGTAAAGGCAAATTTCTGCTGGGACGGCACCCGTTTAATCTCGGCAGGGTTCATTTTTACCGCCCTGAGCCGGCGGGGTATCATCAGCTTTATCAAATAAGGATAGCCGGCATACGTTAAACTCAGATAAAGATAGGCAATGATAGTTATAGGCACAAACAAGTGCCTGGCCAGCATAATGGAACCATAGAGAACCATCGGCCCGTCAGCGCCGCCCACCAGGGCAATCGCGGCAGCCTCGTTGACTTCAAGGCCAACGGCGGTAGCTATGGGTAAGGTGGCGATAGTCCCCAGCTCCGCAAACACGGCTATCACCAGGCTCATTATGGGCTTGGCCATGAAATAATCAATATCGGTGATAGCGCCGATACCCATGAAGACAAAGCAGGCTATCAGGCCATTACTGAAGGTATAGTTGTATATCGGCTGGAGAAAGTTCACCTGCAGGGCGTACATAACCTGCTCTACATCGGCGGCCATTGGTGCCAGGAACAGAGTCCCGTGTTCCGCGGCGGAGAGTATCAACACTCCCGCATTTACCCCCAGCATGCCGATACCCATAGGTATCATCATCAGAGGCTCCAGTATCCTGCGGTAACCCAGATAAATCAGCAGAAAAGCCAGGGCGATGAGGAAAAGACGGGCCCCGCTGACCAGCGGCTCAGCCGTAAAGAGCGTATATACTCCCTGAAAGATTTGAAAAAACTGGGCCAGCATCCTTTACTCCTCCTCCGCAGCCTTTTGCCCCCGGGATTTTACCGCCCAGCCGATAAGCATAATTATTCCAGCCACCACCAGGGCAATAACAATGGTCAGACCATAGGTGATTAAAGCAAAGATAACCGGGCTGTCATACATCCCGTACTAACCACCCTTCCTAGAACTCGATAACGGCAACGACATCACCGGGTTTGACCACCTGCTCGGCGACAACTCCCACTTTGGTGATACTGCCGTCCAGTGGAGCCAGAATAGGATTTTCCATCTTCATAGACTCCAGTACACAGAGAACATCCCCTTCCCTGACCTCATCCCCCTCACTGACATTGACACTGACTATTTTACCGGTTATCGGGATTTCTACAATCTCTTGAGCCACTTAAAGTCCCTTCCTCTCCTGGCTAATGAAAAGGGCGGTGGACTAACTCTAGTCTACATCGCCCTAAATACAAAACAGGGTTATTATATCTTATTCTTAGTTATTTGTCATCTCCCAGCAGGGCACCTACGGCTGTCGGGCGCACGACAATCTCCTCCCCCTCCAGGTCAACGATAATGGTATCCCCGGAACTGAACTTGCCACGCAGCAAGTCCTCGGAAAGCTTGTCTTCAATCATATTCTGAATCACCCGGCGCAGCGGCCGAGCCCCGAAGACCTCATCATAACCCTTTTCCCCGAGGAAATCCTTGGCGGCGTCAGTTACCTCCAGCTTGATATCCTTCTCGCCCAACTGCTGATTCACCGTACCCAGCATCAAATCAACTATAGCACGTATTTGCTCCTTGGCCAGTGAATGGAAGACAACAGTGGCATCAACCCGGTTAAGAAATTCAGGACGAAAAGCCTTCTTCAACTCATTAAGCAGGTTATCCTTCATCCGCTCGTAGGACTGCTCACGGGTCTTGGCTTCATCACTACGAGAGGCAAATCCCAGCGTAGTCCCCTTGCGGATAAGCTCAGCGCCGATATTGCTGGTCATGATAATGATGCTATTGCGGAAGTCAACGCGGCGGCCCTTGGCATCAGTCAGATGCCCGTCATCAAATATCTGGAGCAACAGGTTGAAGACATCCGGGTGCGCCTTTTCAATCTCATCGAGCAGGATGCAGCAGTAAGACTTACGCCTCACCGCCTCGGTTAATTGCCCGCCTTCCTCATAGCCCACATACCCCGGTGGTGCCCCGACCAACCTGGATACCGCAAACTTCTCCATAAACTCGGACATATCAAGCCGGATGAGGGTATCCTCACTGCCAAACATAAACTCGGAAAGAGCCCTGACCAGCTCGGTCTTGCCCACGCCGGTCGGCCCAAGGAAGATAAAGTTACCGATAGGATGCCTGGGGTCTTTGAGCCCGGCCCGGGCTCGCCGTATTGCCTTGGAAATAGTAACGATCGCCTCATCCTGTCCAACAATACGCTTATGCAGGGCTTCTTCCATATTGAGCAGGTGACTGGTTTCATCATCAGCCAGCTGTACTACCGGAACTCCGGTCCACATGCTGACTACTTCCGCAATATCCTCGGCAGTTACTTCTACCTTCTCACTCTCCTGCTCACTGCGCCACTCCTCTTCCAGTTTCTTGATCTTCTCCTCAAGCCGGAGCTCCTGTTCACGCTTTTCGGCAGCATAATCATACTGTTGGGCTGCCAGTGCAGCATCCTTATCCCGGCGCACGCTATCCGCCAGTTGCCTGGCTTCCTTCAAACTGATAGGCGTAGTCCGGTGCTTTATCCTCACTCTGGAGGCTGCCTCATCAACCAGGTCAATCGCCTTGTCCGGCATAAAACGGTCAGGTATATATCGCGCCGCCAGTGTGGCCGCAGAATTCAAGGCATCGTCGCTTATGCTGAGGCGGTGATGCTCCTCGTAACGCTCTTTCACCCCCCGCAAAATCTCCAGGGTATCATCTGCTGAAGGCTCTTCCACCAGAACCGGCTGAAAACGGCGCTCCAGAGCGGCGTCCCGCTCTACATACTTCCGGTAATCATCAAGGGTGGTGGCGCCAATACACTGCAGTTCCCCCCTCGCCAGCGACGGTTTGAGGATATTGGCCGCATCAACCGCACCCTCAGCGGCACCGGCACCAACCATGGTGTGGAACTCATCGATAAAGAGAATACAGTTGCCCGCCGTTTTTATCTCTTCAATAACCTTCTTTAACCGCTCTTCAAACTCACCACGGTACTTCGTCCCAGCCACCAGCGACCCCATATCAAGCGTGATCAGCCGCCTTTCTTCCAGTGTTTCCGGGACATCTCCAGACACGATGCGGTGCGCCAGGCCTTCCACAATAGCTGTCTTGCCAACACCCGGCTCACCGATAAGCGCCGGATTATTCTTGGTACGGCGACTGAGTATCTGGATTACCCGCTCTATCTCTTTAAACCGCCCGATAACCGGGTCCAGCTTTTCTGCACGGGCAGCAGCGGTCAGGTCAATCCCCAGCTGGTCCAGAGCCGGGGTGCGGCTGGCACTACGGGCAATTCTTGATTTGGCGGTACCCTGGTTGAGAATATGTGTAATTTCAGCACGGGTCCGCTCCAGGGTAATACCAAAGCTATCCAGCACACTGGAGGCAACTCCTTCACCTTCACGCAACAACCCCAGCAACAGATGCTCCGTGCCAATATAGTTATGGCCCATCTGACGTGCTTCATCTATGGCCAGTTCAATAACCTTTTTCGCTCTAGGGGTAAGGCCGGTTTCACCGGCACTGGGCTTCTCCCCACGGCCAATAACAAATTCCACAGCCGAGCGCACTTTACCCAGCCCCACGCCCAGGTTAGTCAGTACCCTGGCGGCCACCCCCTCCTCTTCACGCACCAGACCCAACAGGATATGCTCGGTACCGATATAACTATGATTGAGGTTCCGCGCTTCTTCCTGAGCTATGGTGAGAACTCGCCGTGCCCGCTCGGAAAACTTCTCAAATCTGCTAGCCATTTCCCCCCATCCTTAACTACTTACTGTAACACTCCACTATGTTAATTATAAAGCATAAACCAAGTAAAGGTAAAGAACTTAGGGCGAGGTTATTTTAGATAGCTTTGATCAGGCTCCTAATTTTTTATAGCCTCCTGGCAGTGGCATATTTTCCACAAGGGGTCGCCCCCTCAGTATCGTCTGCGCTGGAGCATTTCACTTCCGTGTTCGAAATGGGAACGGGTGGTTCTACCCCGCTCTAACCACCAGAAGGCTATTTTAATCTCCGCCTGGGTTGAACAGCGTTGAATAATTACTGACATGTATATTCTAACACACTGCTCAGTAATTGAAAAGGGGTTAGACCTGAATTTAATAAAAAAAAACCCCAATCTTACCGGGAGGCCTGATTTAAAGTGCCCTTGACAACAGTAACAAACAAGTGCTAGGTTATGTTCTGGACTATCCAAACTGCCAACCGGCAAGCCCGGGGGTTTTCAGAACCTGATAAGCCAGCCACCCGCTCGATAGATACCACGCGCAGGGAATAAGACCGATAGCGGTTAAAAATAATCTTACGAGGTGGGTAATATGTTCCCAGAGCTAGTTCACGTCGGTTTCGGCAATATCCTGGCCATGAACAGGATTATCGCCATGGCTTCACCAAACTCAGCCCCTACCAAGCGCACTATCCAGGAAGGCAGAAACAAGGGATTACTCATTGACATGACCAGCGGCAGGAAAACTAAGGCGGTTATTTTTACCGATAGCGGTCATATCGTCCTGGCGGCGCTCGCTCCAGAAACCATTGCCGGCAGGCTACAGACAAGCCGGTCAAACCCGCCGTTAAGACCGGAATCAGGCGAAGAAAAAGATGAAACGTAAGGGCGAATCGCCATTCAGTCAGACGCCAAGACCTCTGCTTATCGTGCTCTCAGGACTCTCCGGTGCTGGTAAAGACGTCGTTCTCAACCGGATGAAGGAATCAGACTACTCCTTTGAGCATATTACTACGGTAACCACACGCCCCCCGCGGGAAAATGAGGTGGATGATGTTGACTACCACTTCATTGAAAAACAGGAGTTTCGCAAGATGATTGCCCGCAATGAACTCCTAGAATGGGCAACCGTCTACGATAACTACTACGGAGTACCCCGCAAGCCGGTCAAACAAGCACTGGAGCGAGGACAGGATGTTATCGTCAAGGTTGACGTTCAGGGAGCCGCCACCATTAAGAAAATCCTGCCGCAGGCAGTTTTCATTTTCCTGACACCGCCATTGATTGAAGAAGCCGTCTCCAGGCTGGAAAAGCGCAGCACGGAATCTGCCAAATCCCTGGAACTGCGTAAGAAAACTGCGGAGGAGGAAATCAAGCAACTGCCAATCTTCGACTACATAGTGTTTAACAGACAGGATGAAATTGACCGGGCGGTGGCAGACATCGCTGCCATTATCAGCACAGAAAAGCACCGGGTTACCCCACGGAATATCACCCTGTAGGTTACCGGATTAGAAGCGCCTAACCCTCCCCTCCACCTTCACCTGTCTCTTCTGCCTCTCCCTCATCTTCTGTTTGTTTTGTTTCCAGTGCTTTCTTCTTTTGCTGCCACCATGACTTAAGGCGGTTCATAACCTGCTTCTCATACCCCTGGTCACCGGGGGTATAAAACTGCTTATTCTGAAGGGAATCAGGCAGGTTTTGCTGCTCAACGAAGTGTCCCGGGTAGTTATGGGCATATTTATAGCCTTCGCCATAACCCAGCTCTTGCATTAGCGGTGTTACTGGATTGCGCAGGGGCAGGGGCACGGACTCATCGGAACCCTGTTTAATCTCCTCCTGTATCCGGGAGTACGCTTCATATAAAGAGTTGCTCTTGGGGGCGGTAGCCAGATAGACTACGGCTTCCGCCAAGGCCAGATTACCCTCGGGTATGCCGATAAAGTGAACCGCTTGCTGTGCCGCCATGGCTATCACCAGCGCCTGCGGGTCCGCCAAACCCACGTCCTCCGAGGCGAAACGCACCAGACGGCGGGCGACGTACAGCGGGTCCTCCCCAGCTTCCAGCATTGTGGCTAGCCAGTAGAGGGAGGCATCCGGGTCAGAACCACGCATCGATTTATGCAGGGCGGAAATAGTATCAAAGTGATGTTCTCCCGCCTTATCATACTGCACCGCCCGGTGTTGCAGGGCATCCTCCACGGTGGGCAGAGTGATAATGCGCCTGCCATCAGCATCAGGCAATGTGCTCATTGCTGCCATCTCCAGCGCATTAAGGGCAACACGGGCATCATTGTTGGACCGGGCAACAAGGTGACTGAGCGAGTTAGGCTCCAGCTCCACTTTCCAGTCACCCAGCCCGTACAGCCCGTCCTTCAGCGCTCTGAGGATAATGACCTGAATTTCCTCTTCGGTGAGCGGCTTCAGCGGCAGCACCCGGCAGCGGGAGAGAAGGGGAGAGGTAACCTCAAAGGAAGGGTTCTCCGTGGTGGCACCGATAAGGGTAACCGTACCGTCCTCGACATAGGGCAGGACGACGTCCTGCTGCGTTTTATTAAAGCGGTGAATCTCATCAATAAAAAGGATAGTCTTCTGCATGAGCACCTTGCGCCGCTCTTTGGCTTCCTCGATAATGCGGCGTAAGTCACCGACACTGGCGCTGACGGCACTTACCGGACTGAAATGGGCACCGGTAGTGTTGGCGATGATATAAGCCAGTGTGGTCTTGCCACAGCCGGGCGGACCCCACAGAATTATCGACGGAATGCGGTCAGATTCAATGGCTTTCCTCAGCACGCGCCCTTTACCGATGATGTGTTCCTGGCCGACAAAGGTATGCAGGCCGGTGGGTCTCATTCTGGTCGCCAGCGGCGCTTCCTGCACTCTCTGCTCTTCAGACTGTTGCTCGAACATATCCATAGCACACCCCTGTTAAGTTACTTACCCGCTCCAGGCCGGCATCCCGGCCATATACTCCCGGGCAGCTACCTCGGCGGTTGCCCTATCCATATTTTGAGATGTCATCATAAAGTTGACCATGCCCTCATACACCTCTTCACGGCTTTTCAGGCTGCCGTCTGATTTTGAGCAGTGCACACAGTATACATTGGCAGGATTCATGGCACCGTAATCTTCGGTATTGATCATGGGCATACCGCAACTCAGGCAGTTTTTAACCACCTGCGAAACCTGATTAAAGGTCAGCAGGTAACCATCAGGGTCAGTGACGGCAAAGTCCCTGATGCCGTAGGGTTCGTCTTTAATATCGACGGCTATTTTTACTCCCTTCTTCTTTAGCTCATCGTAATACTCATCAATGTCCCCGTCAATCTGCAGATAGAGGTTAACGCCGATGCCTAATTTTTCCCCTTCGCTGATACCCGCATTTTTAGTCGGGACAAACATCAGCACCATGCCGTCTTTGGAGAGATCAGCATACTCCGGATTAGTGGCATCCGGGAAACACATGCCCACCTTAAAGCTGAGGGAATCCCGGTAAAACGTGATTGTTTCTTTCATATCGCTTACTGCCAGTGTGGGAGAAAGATAGCCCATATTACTGACCTCCTGAAATATTTATAATTTGCTTTCTTACTTCTTTGGGTAAGAGAAGCTATGTCCCATTACTTATACCTCTTCACCTCAAATCTATAAAGCTTTACCGGTTCATCGGGGCTGATGCCCGCTTTCTGCCGACAGATATCAATCTGGTAGTCCACGCTGTCCACCCCTTCAAGTGCGGGAAGGAGCAGACCACGCCGCCAGCCCGCCTCGACGATAACCCCGTACTTCTGCGGGTCTAAGAGGCTCTCATCATCCACAGGCTCGGGGCGGGTGAGCACGTCCACACTGTAACTGAGCTGGTCAAGCTCGCCGGTAGTAACCGGGGGGAAACGCGGGTCTCTGGTAGCCGAGCTTATGGCGTTAGTAATAACCTCCCCGGCAACATTAGGGGTAGCAGGTTCAAAGGTACCAATGCAGCCCCGCAGGGCACCAAGCTTGTGAATTGACACGAAAACACCGGCCCTTTCTTTCATTTCCGGAGTGAGTTCCGCCGGACTGGGAGTTTTACCCTCCCTGATATATGACTCTACCGTTTCTTTAGCCAGCTTGACCAGCGGGTGCATTTCCATAGCCTTGATAATTATGCCCGCATAGCCGACCACACTGGAATAATCGCCGGAGGTATCACCGCTGGTCTGGTATTTGACCAGTTCTGCCCCTCTTGCCCCCAGTTCTTTGGCGGCAGTGATCAAGCTTACCGTGGGGGCATAGCCACACATGGAAATACCCAATTTATCAACCCGCCTTAACAGCTCGTCCTCGTCCAGCTCCAGAATTGCCTCTATTGCCTGGGTGTCTTTCTCGTGTGCCATCTCATGCGCCTCATAATGGGTCATGTCACTACTGGCCATAATCACCGCTGCCCTATCCAGTTCCTTAATAGCTGCGGCTATTTCTCTCCCCAGTTCCTTATAAACGGAACTGCCGCCATGAGCCAGAACAATTGGGACTATCTTTATATCGGGTTTAAAGTACTGCAAGAAGGGCAACTGGACTTCAATGGAGTGTTCATACTGATGAGCCAGATGGTCTTCCTGTAGAAAATCGGATGATTTCAACAGCTGCTTGCCCAGTTCGGCATCAATTTTAACATCGCCCATAGGTGTCCGCCAGGTTCCCTCAGTCATGATGCTGAACGGCTTGCCGGTTCCGGTATGGTTAGGCCCCATGATGATAAAGGTATCCTTAAAATTAATTCTGGAGATAACCGCACCCGCCACCGGCCCGGAGTAAATATATCCGGCATGAGGTGAAACCAGGCCGATAACATCCTGCTTCTCCACATCCTCATCAACCATCCGTTCCATCATTGCCTCAATCTGTGCCGCTGAGGCAGGATAAAAAGAGCCGGCGGCAACCGGGTTTCTAATCATCTCACGCCTCCTTCGCCGGTACTGTTCTGAAATTTAGTTCCGCCCCGCAGAACCGGCATAGGGAACTTTCCAGACCAACCAACTGCGTGTGGTAGCCGGACCTCTGCACGTTAGTCTTCCCGCAGGAATAACAGATGGTACTTTCACTGTGATGACCGGGCACATTACCGGCATAAATAAACTTAAGCCCCACCCTCTTGCCGATATCACAGGCATGCTCAAGAGTTTCAATCGGGGTGGGGGGCAGTTGCATCAGGTGGTGATGGGGATAGAACCTGGTGACGTGCCAGGGGGTTAGTTCACCCAGTTCATCCCGTATCCAGCGGGCAATGCCCTCAAGCTGCTCATCATCATCGTTCATGGTGGGGATGATGTTGGTCACCACCTCCACGTGCATCTTCCATTTGTCTTTGGCTCTCCTGGTAACCTCAAGTATCCCCCGCCAGTGCGGTACCTTGGCCAGCTCGCGGTAGAAGGCATCAGAAAAACCTTTTATGTCAACACGCCAGGCATCCAGGTAAGGCCCGATGGTATCCAGCGCCTCCGGTGTGGCGTAGCCATTGGTCACGTAGACGGTATATAAATTATTCTCCCTGGCCAGCCTGGCTGAGTCCAGAGTATACTCAAACCAGATGGCAGGTTCATTATAGGTCCAGGAGATACCCCGGCACTGGTAGTGCTCCGCCAGCTTAATCGATGCTTGCGGCTGGATTTCCTGACACTCCCCTAGGGAACTGCCGTCAGCAAAGGAAATCTGCCAGTTCTGGCAGTGCTGGCAGTGAAAGTTACAGCCCAGAGTACCCAGCGAGAAACATAAAGTACCGGGGAAGAAGTGAAATAACGGCTTCTTTTCAACGGGGTCAGCCGCCATGGACGAGACCAGGGCATAGTTCAGGTTATAGAGGACTCCATCCCGGTTCTGGTACATGGCGCAGGCACCGTATTTGCCGGGGTTGAGCCGGCAGTGCCACTGGCAGGTGTGACACTGTACACGGGAGTCTGGCAGTTTTTCATAGAGCATTGCCTCACGCATGGCAACCACCACCCATAAACCAATTATACCACCCACCGACAAATTATAATATTCAAATCGTGGTTTATCATCTTTACCATGTTCCGCATTTTAAACATTCGCCTGAAAAAAACAAGCGGGACAGTATGCCGATGCCACGCCTTTACGGACAGGCGATAAAGTTTTATAATAGACTGGTCTTGGTTAAAAACAAGTCGGAGGTGAAGCTTGGGCGCTTTATACATAGTCGCCAGGGATGACGCTGCCGGTAAGACCACCATCGGCGCCGGCCTAGGCAGGTATCTGCAAAGTAACGGTAAAAAAGCAGGCTTTCTCAGTATAATACCGGATGGTAATGACCGTGATGCCGGCTTCATGAAAGAGACCCTTAACCTGACTGAGGCTGTGGAGTCGCTCTTTGTCGCTGACGGTAATACCGACCAAGTAAAGGCAGCCTATGACCGTGTTTCCCAGGGTAAAGACGTGGTGATTATTGAGGGTATGCTGAACAAATCCTCCACTGAGATAGCCAAAGCACTTGGCGCCCGGCTAGTTATCGTGGAAGTCTACTCCGAGACACTGCTTCGCCATGCGGAAAGCTATCAGGAAGCCGGGGGAAACCTGCTGGGCGTAGTCATCAACAAGGTGCCGGTAAGCCGGCTAAAGCAGGTGCAGGGTGAGTCATCGGCTCAAGCTGAGAAAGCGGGCATAAGTGTTCTGGGAATAATCCCTGAGGATAGAACCCTGTCCGCCGTAACCGTAGGTGAGCTGGCTGATAATATCGAAGGTAAGATACTTAACAATGCCGAGCAAACCGATGACTTAGTGGAAAACTATATGCTGGGAGCAATGGTTGTTGACTCCGGTTTGACCTACTTTGGCCGTAAGAATAATAAAGCCGCCATAATCAGGGGCGACCGCCCCGATATGCAACTGGCCGCACTGGAAACCGCCACCAGGTGTCTTGTCCTTACCAGCAACAAAGCGGAGCCGATTTACAACGTCCGGCAGAAAGCGGAAAGTAACGGCATCCCCATCATTCTGACTGAGAACGATACCAACGCCGTAGTGGCCAATATTGAAAATGCCCTGGATAAAGCCAGATTCAGCCAGAAGAAGAAGCTATCCCGGCTTGCCGGCATGGTACCACAGCACCTTAACCTGGAAGCTATAGCCAAGGGTGTAGCCGGCTAGCCCGGAATAAAAAACGAAATAAGTTTGAGATTCATCATTGCAGGATGAATCTCACCCCCCGCTCCTTAACAGCAGTACCAGGGTTCAGGCCTGCTAAATCTCAGACTACTTCCCCTATTGATAGAAACAGAGGATTATTATACAATCTATTCCATCGCTTTGTGACGTCTGGTTCAGCTTGCCGCCAGGGGACAAAGTGAAATCTTGCCGAGGAGGTAGGTGATTGAATGCACTAGGAAAACATTTACTTTTAGAGCTGAAGGACTGCAATAAGGAGGTTTTAGATGACCTGGGCTTTCTCAAGAGTACACTTTTAAGGGCAGCTAATGAGTGTGGCGCTACCGTCCTCGGTGATTCCTTTCACCCCTTTAAGCCTAATGGAGTCAGCGGCGTGGTAGTCATCGCCGAATCTCACCTCTCCATTCATACCTGGCCGGGACTCGGTTATGCTGCCGCTGATATCTTTACCTGCGGTGATGCCGTACAGCCGGAAAAGGCCGCCGGGATACTGATTGAGAAGCTGGGAGCTAAAAGCCATTCTGTAGTCGAAGTGCAGCGAGGGCTTCTAGCAGTCAGTGTGTAAAGCACGGTCAAAGTTATGGATACAGACCCTGATAAATGGCTCCAGGATAATATAAGCGAGAATTTCGTCCAGATGCACCGCATTGATGAGGTGCTCTATACCGGGCAGACGAAATATCAGGCTGTCCAGATCATACGCAGTAGCAACTTCGGGAACTGCCTGGTGCTGGATGGCAAGATTCAGTCTACTGATGCTGATGAATTTATCTATCATGAGGCTCTGGTTCAGCCGGCAATGATGACTCATCCCTGCCCGGAGACGGTATTTATCGCCGGGGGCGGTGAGGGTGCCACCCTGAGGGAGCTATTATCTCACCGGACGGTAAAAAGGGCCGTGATGGTTGACATTGACGAGGAGGTCACCTCACTCTGCCAGAAATTCCTGCCCGAGCGCAGCCGCGGCGCTTTTCAAGATAGCCGGACGGAATTACACAGCGTGGATGCCAGGGGCTACCTGGTAAAAAGCGGGGATAAGTTTGACGTAATTGTCATTGACCTTCCTGACCCGATAGAAGCAGGCCCGGCTTACCGATTATATACCAGGGAATTCTACCAGACAGTAAGTAGCCGGCTTACTGACCACGGAATTATTGCTGTTCAGGCTGGCTCGGCATCTCTGAACGAACTGCTGAACTTAACTGCGGTCTATAACACGCTTAAAAGCGTTTTCCCTATAGTTAGCACCTGCAAGATTGATATGCCCTGTTTTGGTGGCCCGTGGGGCTTTTGCACTGCCTCCTTCAAGATTAACCCGGCACTGCTTACCCCCGTTGAGGTGGATAGTAAAATTGCCACCAGGTCCCTGACCGGCTTGAAATTTTATGACGGTTTAACCCACCAGGGTATATTTTCCCTGCCCAAATACCTGCGCGAGGCACTCGCCCGGCAAAGAAGGCTCATCACTGACAATGAGCCGATATATCTCTATCATCGTTAACCGGAACAAAATACGGAATAAGACCGTTTACCGCCTCTACTCCGGCAAATTCACCCCGCAACTATTCCGGAATCAATGCTTTCACATAGATAAAGAATGCGCAAGATTACTGTTACTCCCGCCAATCACCTTGACCTGCTCTCTCATTAGAGTTATACTGGTCACGACCAAGCACCTAGTTTTACGTACCGCGCAACCCAACCGCCACAGTTATGAACAGTGAAGCTAATTTCTTATGGCGCCATGCCATTTACTTGTCTGAAGAAAGAATACCTTGATTAAGAAGAGAAAGTCCCCCAGGATATTCTTTGGCTGGTGGATGAACCTGGTTACCGGTGCCATGTCCGGCCTGGGGCACGGGTTCTACAGTTACGGGTTCTCCGCACTCTTTAAGCCCATCTCTTCCGAGCTGGGCTTCACCCGAGCGGCTACATCTGTTTCCGCCGGAATTGGCAGAGTCGAGGGCGGCTTGCTGGCGCCACTTACGGGATGGCTTGTCGATAGATTTGGGCCAAGGTGGGTAACCATTGTCGGTCTCTGTTTCATGGCTGCGGGCCTGGCAATGATGAATTTCGTTAACTCGCTCTGGTCATACTACGTGGTCTGGGGATTAATGGTGGGAGCCGGTAGTAACCTGGCTCTTACCATTGCCGCTGACAAGGCGTTGACCAACTGGTTTGTACGTAAAAGAGGGATGGTCTTCGGCATCAGGTTCGTGCTCATTGGCATTGGCGGTGTAATCGTGCTGCCGCTTATCACCTGGCTGATAACGACCAGCGGCTGGCGGACAACCTGCCTGATGTGGTCCGGAGTGGTCCTTGCCTTCGTACCGCTGGCATGGTTGTTTGTCAAGCAAAAACGTCCCGAATACTACGGATTACTCCCTGACGGAGTCGAGGTTGAGCCTGGCTCAGCAGTCAGCACAGACGATATGATAGATAAAGGCGTGGAGTATGCCGCCAGTCTCGATGAGAATGAGTTCACCCTCCGGCAGTCACTGAGAACGTCTTCTTTCTGGATGCTAGCCGTAGCTCGTACCTTCGTGATGACAGTTTCTGCCGGCATCAACATCCATTGCATCCCCTTTCTCACCGACATGGGTATTGACCCAACCGTAGCCGGTGGTATGATGGCGATGATGGTCTTTTTCACCATACCGTCGAGGTTCCTCGGAGGATTTCTGGCCGACCGCTTCGATAAAGACCGGCTGAAGTTTCTACTGGCGGCGACCCACCTGCTTCCGGCGATAGGTATTGCCGCTTTTCTCCTGAACCCGGGCATAGCCACGGTATATGTCCTGCTTATCCTGTTCGGCCTGGGCAGCGGGGCATTCACACCCCTGGATATTGTTATCAAAGGGCGTTTTTTCGGACGGAAAGCATATGGTTCAATTCAGGGTGCGTCATTGATGCTGGCATCGCCGGTATCACTGTTATCCGCAGTCTACACCGGCTGGGTATACGATACTACTGGCAGCTACGCAACTGCTTTCACGGTATTTGTCGCCATAGGCCTCCTGGGCACGGTCCTCATGTGTCTGCTCCACTCCCCGAAACCACCTGCCAGGGTCACTGATATCCATCAATTCATGTAAGAAGCAGCTAATCCTTGATTAAGACAAATCCTGGCTTCAGCCGCTGGCTTATTTGCCCGCTACCCAAGGTCACCACTTGCCAGTCAGTTCGAGGGCGCTACCCACAATCTGGCCAATATGGACATTACCCTGCTCGTCGACCTGAGGTATAAAGATAAACCACGCCGCAAAGTCACCGTTTCCCCGTGCTCCCTGGTTAAACGTCCAGTGGCCCTCAATGGCCAGCATCGGCAGGTAGGTATTAAACGTTTCCAGCCAAACAAGCTCCAGCGGCTGGCTCTTGCCGTTCAATCTCATACTACAGGCATCCTGGCCTATGGTAAGCTTGCCGGACAGATTACCCGCCTGGTTCTCATCAACATTCGCCCGGTAGGTAAGCACGAAGTCGTCATTTATATCTCCAGACAGAATACCGCATAATTCGCGCTCATGAACCACCCACCGGCCGCTGTTGCCGGCGGGCAAGACATCTCCTGCTGATATAGTCTCGATAGACCCGCTGGCATTAAATTCCACCGGCTTTGCCGCCAGTGCCGGTGCCGGTGCCAACAGAAACAAAGCCAGGACCAGGGCCAAACTAACCAAAAATATTCTCTTTTTCATAATACCGCCTCCTTTTTTTACACTTGGTTTTAAAGCATCCTTGAATACGATTAATGTACCCGCAGACCATAATGCTGAACCCCCTGCATCAGACACTGCTGAGCACCCGGAATTGGCTGTCGTCAAGCAACCGTTCAAAATCACCCCCGGCCTTTTGAAGAAGCTTTAAACAGGCATCCACCACGCTGGGGTCATACAGAACGTTTCTCCCCCGGGATATCTCCTCAAGAGCATTATCCAGGCCGAGAGATGGGCGATAGGGACGGTGGGATGACATCGCCTCGACAACATCAGCGACACCCAGAATCCTTGCCTCGAGGATAATATGCTCACCGGAAACACCTTCGGGATAACCGGAGCCATCTAGCCTCTCATGGTGCTGGAGAATGGCCTGCCTAACCGGCCAGGGAAATTCTATCCTCTCCAGTATGCTATAGCCCACCTGGGGGTGGCTCTGAATGATACTGAATTCAGAATGGTTTAGCTTGCCCGGCTTGGTGAGAATCTCAGCGGGCACCACCAGCTTGCCTACATCGTGGAGCAGCCCGGTAATATATATACCCTTTATCTGCCACTCGGAAAGGCCCATTTCTTCCCCGATAGCACATGCCAGATCAGCCACCCGCCGCTGATGACCAGCGGTATAAGGGTCTCTCGTTTCCACCACCAATGACATAGCATGGATGACTCCATCCATGGCTTCCAGCAACTGACCGTGCTTTGTTTGCATGCTCTCATAGACACGGGCATTTTCAATACTTGCCGCTACTTCGTGTGAAATCGTTTGCAGCAAGCGCCGGTCTTCGTTAGAGTAGTGTTCACCGGAAAATTTCCTGCCAATCAGCAGGATTCCAGCCAGTTGGCTTTCATTATTCAGCGGTAACAGGAGTTCTATCTGGTTCCTTAGCAGCATCTGTTCCTCATCAACAGGCAGGGCACTCAATGCCGGAATGACGTTTAAATCATTGGCGTCGATAGGGTTATCATCGTATTTCATGGTCTGGATAAGGAGGCTGCCGGACGGCAGCGACAAACGCTTGCCATGATGCTGCCCGTAGTAGGAATAGGTAATAAAGCCACCGTTAGCATCAGATGGCAACAATAGATATACGTTACGGCTCTGCATGGCATTGGCAACTGCGGTTACCAGTGATGAGGCAAGTTGCTTGAGATCAATAATGCCCCTGGTTTCCCTGGTAAACCTTCGCAGGGCCTGAAGGTAGTCATACCGCTGGCGGAAGAACCAGCGGTCCACCATACCCTGAAACCTGGGCAGGATTGGCTGAAAGACAGCAATAGCGATACCGGCAATAAAGACCGAGATGATAGTGACCGTCAAAGAAACCGGGTTAAAAGCTCCCTGGAAAACACTGCCGAGTAAGAGAATCAGGCCACCAAGGACACCAAGCAGGAACATGCTGCCCAGTGAGTAGGCTATTCCCCGGCGGAGTATCACCTTCATTTCAAGGAGGTCATACCGCAACATAGCCACGGTAGCCATTACGCAAAACAGGATATTGCCAATGATTCCCAGCGGATACATACTCACGCCAACGGCAGGTAAATAGTCAGTAGTACCCCCGATAAACATGGCTACCAATCCGGCAACAATATAGTGAGTACGGATTTTTTCATCAACGATTCTGGACTGTCTATTATGCTTCAGCAGTACCACCAGGCTAATTACCAGTGGCGCGTAGACACAGACGACATAGAAGGGAAAAAGAAGCCCGACAACCGGGGCTTTACCATACCACATCATCTGCATGCCGCCAACCACAAGCCCGGTTGGGATGAGACACATGGACACGAAGTAAAGGATGTGGAGGGGGTAATGTATCCATCTGCCCGGCCTGATACCGGTAAGACCGATGGTGAACCAGTAAAAGAAGAGCGCCGCATTCAATATCGCCACAAATACCAGCTTCTCCCAGAACAATGCGCTCCCCGCGCTGGAGCTCAAGCGCATCATGAAGATGAACAGACCCCATAAGCCCATGCCGATGAGAAACAGGGAAAAAGGTTTCCGGGCAACATGAGGCTTGCCCCTGATTTGCAGTAAGACCAGCAGGGTTACACAGAAGACGACCTCGATAAGGGGTATAAATACATATAGACTCAACACTTACTCCTTGGTACTATCCAATGTAACCCGGCTTTCATCTCCAGGATTACCGCGTAACAGTGAACAGGTTGCTACTTTGTGAAGCATGATTGCGGCGGTCACCTTAATCGTGCTATATCACGGATACTTCCCTCCGGCTACCCAGGTTAATCAGTTCTTTGATAGCTGCTTCGGGGGCATTAATACGGGGCGGCTTTTGCATATGCAACGCCTCCCCCTGGTTCTCCTTCATCAGGCAATAATCAGCGAAGGTACCGGGGCGGAGTACCGTAACCTCAAGGGGATGAACCCCCAGCATGCAATCAAGGTCATGATACCCATTATCCAGACGCTTCAATTCATCATGTAGAACCGGAGCTATATCTCCGGCAAGATAACTGTCCTTCAGCTCAATGTAGAGATGAAGTTTGGGTTTATCCCGGTCAAGTTCCTTGCGGACTGTCCATTCTTCATGGTCAAGCCCGGCATTGGCAATCGCCTGAACAATAGTTTTTTCGCTTACTCTGGTGAAGCCGGCTATATCCAGCAGGTCATCGGCCCTGGTCTCAAAGACCATTTGCGGCAGGTAAACCTGTGCCTCCTTATCTTCCAGGGCCGTAATTTTAATCAGATGCCCCAGCCGGTACCTGATGAAAGGCATCCGGTGGAAACTGGTGATTACCAGTTCATAGCGCTCACCAGGATTAACCTCGGAAAGCAGTAACGTGCGCGGCTCGTAAAGAGAATCCCTTTTACTCTGCAACCACTCCGCTTCAGGGATAAACTCGAAAAAGTTGGAGTAAGGTATAAAGGTCAAATCCCGTTTAATACCACTCTGCAAAGCGATTATGCCCGCCTCAGTGCAGGCGTGTAACTCGAACGGGTACACCCCCCAGTACTTATAGACCAGATCTCGATAGATGCTGGTGTCAGCCCCCCAGCCGATGATAGCCTTCACCGGCCACAAATCTTTGGGCAACATGCCCCTTCCCTCCAGCTTGCTCCGCCATGAGGCACTGATAAGGCGGCAGAGCGCCGCCGGGTGTGAAAAATGCCTGGCTTTGCTGCTTTTCCGGGAGAGCCTGTTAAAATCGTTACCAATCTTAACCAGAACACTGGTCATCGCAACCAATATGTCCACACCGGTCCGCAAAGATAAGTCAAAACCCCTGGCTACCTTTTCCTTGAAATCCATGCCATCATGCATTTCGGGGGGCATCAGGGGCCTCAGCTTGAACCTGTTGCTGGCTCCGGAAGCCAGTATCCCCGAAAGATACGGGGGAGGCGCCACATTAAACAGCACACGGTCCCCCTCAGCAAGGGAACTCTGCCCCTTCTTGCTGGAACAAGCCAGAATGAAGGCAGCCATCAGGCTATGCAAGGCACTCTCATAGAATTCAAGCGTGTAAGGGACCTGTTTAAAAGTGCCTGAAGCGCCTGAAGTATGCGCCCAGGCATATGGCTTTCCCAGAAGAAAACCTTCATTACCCTTTTCAAGTTCCGGGAGGTAATCCTCATAGGTAGTCAGCGGTACGTAACGGCGGAACTCCTCCACGCTGGCAGGCATCTTTCTCCCTATCAGCTTTTCCCCCAGCGCAGAACCGGCAATCTGCTTAAGTTGCTGGAGCAGCAACCTTTCCTGGATTGCCATGAATTGTTCAATATATAAACTATAGAACCCGCAATATTTTTTCCACACTCTATCGCTTTCTGACATCACCATCGGATACCGAAGTCCTATCATCTCGCCTCTCCCATCTTGTTAACGGCTGTACCGTAACAACGCAGCAACCCTTAGCCCGTTGCTGAAATGCCACCAGTCCATGCTATGCTGACCATCTCAAGAGCACATCACGAAAGAACCCGGAATACCTACAAAAAAGTCACAATATCAACCTGCTACTGATTATTGATAACCGTTACCGGTGACCGTCAGCTATCAATCCCAGACGCGATAAATACGGGCGCTCGCATTGACGACTCTTACCCGGCTGCCCCGGGGTTCAGGCGCCTGCCCCAAGCCCCACAAGCACTACCGTCATGTGGGGGGGGGCGGGTAAAAACCTGATGCATGCGCTATAATATACCGAGGCTTTAATAAGGGGGAACGATGAATAACTCAGTAGTATTATCGGTAGGCGATACTCATCACCTGCGATTGGGCAAAGACCGCATTGTTTATGCCGGTATGCCAAATGAGAACGTGTTCTCTATCGTGCAAATGAAATGGGAATTCCTTTACCGAGGTTATTCCTGGAACCTTTACTTTCCAAAGGGGCAAAGTACCATAAGGATAGACGGAGTTAACATTCTGGTTGATAGCGTAACCCCGGAAGAAATAAGATTACGAGTGTGATAGTATATTGTTTTAGGCCCCCGTGAGACAAGGGAACGGTGGCTATTCTCATGGTTTGGCTTTCTTAGTCTAGTTCCCCATTGCCATGAAACAGTGATGGCACAACTGCTGAGGCACTTGCCAGCTCTGCCAGCATCATGCCTACTGACTGTACACCCTGTCTCGCCTCTCCTCCAGTCATAATACTGAAATCAACTGTCATCACGCCACGTACTTGCCCGCTTTATTTAGCCGTAGCGTTAGCCCGTTCTTCCTGAGACATATCAGCTAGCCGTGCCACCTCCTTAACGCCGAGTCCCAGCCCCTCGGCTACACGGCGGCCACATTCAACGTCGGTTTTGCAGAAGATGACTGTCTGGCGCCATTGAATCCGATTCTGCGCATTGCACAGATGTGATGTGACTTTGCCAATGAGGTGCTCCCGGTCAAAATGCCCGAGCTTATCCAGCAGATGGACATCCTGCGTAAACTATTTATAAAACTAGATTGCTCTAATCTAGCGGATACTATCTCAGGCGCTTATTAAAAATCTCCAGTGTCCCTAATCAACTCAACAACTACGGGGCACCTATAGCTTGTGCCACTTTGTGCCCCAGTTCTCGGCACTCGGTCAGGTCATCCGGCTTCGGTTGCCATTTAGCTCTGACACCTTCGGCGACTACTGGAATCTTACATCGTTCCAGATGCTCTTCGATAATCTTCACCGCTTCCCCACTCCAGCCATAAGAACCGAACGCAGCACCGATTTTGTTCTGAAACTTGAGCCCTTTGAGGTTTCCCAGTATGGGGCTTAGCGTTGGCAAGACTCCCTGATTGAAGGTCGGCGAGCCCACGATAACGGCTCCTGCCTTAAAGACCTCGGTGACGACATCATTAATGTCGGATACTGCCATATGAAACACTTTATATGGAACATCCTCAGCAGCCAGACCGTCACCAATTGCCTCAGCCATTTGCCGGGTCCCCTCCCACATGGTATCGTAGAGGATGACGGCACTCCTTCCCGGCTTCTGTGCAGCCCACTGCTGATATTTCCGCACAATCTGTAGGGGGTCTTTACGCCAGATGATGCCATGACTCGGGGCTATGATATCTACCGTCAGGTTAAGGGATAGTACCTCGTCGATTTTTTTCAAGACGAAACTGCTGAACGGGGTGAGGATGTTGGCATAGTATTTCAGTGCTTCCTCATATAGCTCTTCCTGGTCGACCTGGTCATTGAAGCGAAAGGCGGCGGCGTAGTGTTGGCCGAAGGCATCATTCGGCATGAGGATATTTTTACCGGTCAGGTAGGTGAACATGCTATCGGGCCAGTGAAGCATGGGGGCCTCGACAAAGACCAGGTCGTTTTTGCCGATGTTGATTTTATCCCCGGTTTTCACCGTCTGAAAGTTCCACGTCTGGTGGTAATGACCCTCAACGCTCTCGGCTCCACGTTGCGAGACAATGACGGTAGCGTTGGGCACATGTCTCATTATAGCCGGCAAGCTACCGGAATGGTCGGTTTCGGCATGGTTGGCGACTACGATATCGATCTTAGCCGGGTCAATAATCTCGCTTATGTTCTGGATTAGCTGGTCCTGGAAGGGCCCCCACACCGTATCAACCAGGACATTTTTCTCATCTATGACAAGGTAGGCGTTGTATGAGGATCCCCGGTGTGTCGACAACTCACGACCGTGAAATTGCCTTATAGCCCAATCCACGACACCGACCCAGTAGACACCTTTCGTCAGTTCAGTTACCATCAGAGATACCTCCTGTATCATTACTTCAATACAGCCGGGATCTGTCCTAAGGATGCCACCTCGCTTAACCCGAGGGGAAAATCAGTTTTTCAGTGTTTCTCCAAATACTTTTCCGTAGTCCTGACAGGCGTGCATGCCTTCGGATGTCTCCATTTTAGCCTCCAGCAGGTTAAAGGGCCCCAGCTCGAACGGCTCCATTTTATATACGTATTGCATGGTGTTAAAAATCATCTCCGGGGCATTGCCATCGTGGGTATAGGAGCCAAAGGCACCGCCAAGCTTGCCCTCGAGATTAGCCTTCCGTACCAGGAAAAGGAAGGTCTTCATCGGCTCAGCCATGTCTCTGTGATAGGTCGGGGAGCCGAAGATGTATCCATCATAGCCTGCCAGTTCCTCCGCGCTCTTGATAACCGATAACTTTTTTATTGTTATCTGCTGTCCGCTGATACGAGCACCCTCGGCGATATACTCAGCCATTTTCTGAGTAGTGCCTGTTAGGCTATAATACGCGATTAATATCTTCTTCATAACCCTCCCTCCTTTCGATTGGCCATGCGGTTCAAAGGGGTAGCTACTTGAAATTTGCCGCCACGAAATCCCAGTTCACCAGGTTCCAGAAGCCTTCGAGGTATTTAGCTCTGGCGTTTCTGTAGTCGATATAGTAGGCATGTTCCCATACGTCGCAGGTGAGCAGCGCTTTCTTTCCCTGTCTCAACGGATTTTCAGCGTTGCTGGTAGCTTCAACGGCGAGGCTGCCGTCAGGATTCTTGACCATCCATGCCCACCCGGAGCCAAACTGGGTAATGGCAGCATTGGTGAATTCACTTTTGAATTTTTCCAATGAGCCGAAGCCCTTGGTAATGGCGCCTGCCATCTCTCCGGTAGGTTCGCCGCTTCCTTTGGGAGAGAGGCAGTTCCAGTAAAAGGTGTGGTTCCATATCTGTGCGGCATTATTGAAGATACTGCCAGACGCTTTCTGGATAATCTCTTCCAGTGGCATATTTTCGAACTCGGTGCCGGGAATAAGTTTGTTCAGGTTATCGACGTAAGCCTTATGGTGTTTCCCGTAGTGATAGTCGATGGTCTCCGCCGAAATATGGGGTGCCAGCGCATCGCTGTTATAAGGTAACTCAGGTAATTTATGTTCCATAATTTGCTCCTTTATAAGGGATTATTTTTTATGGTGATTGTTATTATAAACCGATTGTAAAAAATGTCAATATGGGTTATTTACGCTGAGAAAGGTCTTAAGTGGGCACCAATATTAGGACAGGATAGAGGCAATGTTAAGTTCAGAGTCCCGCTATCCCTAATGGTACCTGGTTTTGAGGATTCTACCACACCTCCATTAAGTAGCCTCTACGTTGTTCCAGTATTTTCATGAATGTTTCCGCGGTAAACTGACTTCCCTGATTGGTGTTGAAGATTTCGGGATTCCCCTTCCTGAGAGCTTCTTCCAGTCCAGTAGAACCGAAGCGGCCATTGGTGGTATTTACGGGAGTGGGGAATACGTTCAATCCTAAAAAATACAGTAACAGTACAATTATGAAAAGAAAAACAGCTTATAAAGTAGGCCTTGCGGACGCTCCGCAAGGAGGGGGTTGGGACTTACTTAAAGACAAGCAGCAATTCCAGAAAGTCGATGTTGGTCAATATCCAATGATGACTTTGGAGGAGAGGAAGCATGGATTTAGCCTTTACCCTGGCCAGTCTATAGTATCTGAAATGAACATAGAGCCGGAAGACTTAAACAATATCTGTGTTGAAGGAACTCTCTTGAGACGGCATTTATTTCATCAATATAAAGAGCTACAAGAATCTGCCGGATAGTATGTAACATAGTAAGCAAGACTATCGCAAAATTCACTTGGGGCAATAGTGCAAATTTGTTAAGCGAAATTTTAAGGGGACTCTGCAGATGCGCAAAACAGGCTCAAAACTAAGTGGCAGCGAGTGGATTCGACCCACTGACCAAGGGCTTATGAGAGCCGCATAACAATATTTGCAAAATATAGTTTCACTGCTCTAATCGAAAACTTCCTAAATTGCTAATACCAGGTTTCGCGAACAACCGTACTTCTTAATTTCAAAATTCCCCCGGCAACCTTTCAAGCATCTTTTATCATACTAATCCCCTTTGACAAAGGGATAGAATTGTTATAATCTATGCATAGATGCAAGTTTATGCATATATTACAGGAGGGATCACATGAGGGAGCTGGTTAAGGTATATAAAGCATTGTCTGACGAGTCGAGGCTCAGGGTGCTAAATCTTCTTTTGGAAAGAGAATGTTGCGTGTGTGAAGTCATGCAAGTATTGGAAATTTCACAATCAAAGGCTTCACGAATTTTAAGTGCTCTCTATGATGTCGGCTTTCTCAATCTACGCAAGCAGGGGCTCTGGTCGCTCTACTCTATTGATTATAACAGCATGACCCCACATTTAAGAGACATTGTTGAAGCGAATCGAAAGGCTTTTAAAGGTAACAGACAAATGGATGTAGACCGTGAGCGGCTGAAGAAGGCGGAAAGAGTCGGCCCTAGCTGCGTCAGTAAATTATGTGAGGGACGATTAGCCCCTGAAGCATCACAATCTTGAATAGCCGGGAAAGCAGAAAACCTTTATGGAAATACTATCACAATTACTTCAAGGTGGGTGGAATGCGCTGCTTGAGTATTTATCAGCGCATGTTCTTACCTGTCTAATTCCGGCTTTTTTCATTGCCGGAGCTATTGCGGTCTTCGTTTCGCAGGGGGCAGTGCTACGTTACTTCGGGCCAAAGGCGAAGAAGCTACTATCTTACTCGGTAGCTTCGGTATCAGGCACGATCCTGGCAGTTTGCTCATGCACTGTTTTGCCTCTGTTTGGTGGCATTTACAAGAGAGGCGCGGGTATCGGCCCAGCAGTAGCGTTTCTCTACTCCGGCCCGGCCATCAATGTACTGGCCATCGTTTACACAGCCCGTATCCTTGGATTTGAACTGGGTTTAGCCAGAGCCATTGGTGCCATTGTCTTTGCTGCCGGTATCGGTATTATCATGGCCTTAATTTTCCGTAGGGAAGAATCACTCAAAGACTCAGCTGCATTTGATGCGCTGCTTGATGCGGCTCCTGAAAGTAAAAGACCATGGCAACAAGTTATTTTTTTGGCCGTGCTGGTAGGCATACTGATATTTGCTGCCTCCAAGAACTGGGTTCTAACCGGCATTTTTCTGGCAGTGTTGTTCTTTATACTCTCGCGCTGGTTTACCAAGGGTGAGATTGGCATGTGGATGAAGGAGACACTGCGCTTTGCCCGCCTCATTGTACCCTGGTTACTGGTAGGGGTTTTTATAGCCGGTGTCATTACCACCTTTGTCCCTCAGGACGCAGTTACCGACTGGGTAGGCGATAACAGTCTACTTGCCAATTTCATCGCTTCGGTTTTAGGTGCGCTGATGTACTTCGCGACACTTACGGAAGTACCCATTATCAGCGCCTTCATGAACCTCGGCATGGGGAAAGGGCCAACGCTGGCTTTACTGCTGGCTGGTCCGGCGCTTTCACTGCCGAATATGCTGGTTATCCGCAGCATTATGGGTACAAAAAAAACGCTGACATATGTCGGATTGGTCATAGTTATGGCGACGATTACCGGCTATATCTTCGGCTTGATAGTTCAGTAATAAAGGGGGGGTACAAATGAAAATCAAAGTACTCGGGTCAGGCTGTGCTAGATGCCACCAGCTGGAACAAACGACCAGGGAGGCGGTCAAGGAACTCGGCATTGATGCTGAGATTGCTTACGTGAAGGATATCAAGAAGATTATGGAGTACCCGATTTTGACGACACCCGGTCTGGTGATTGATGATAAGCTGGTTTGTTCGGGTAGAGTTCCATCTAAAGCAGAGGTGACTAAATTCGTTACCACGGCGCTGATTAATGCGAAAGAAGGCGGGATTTGAACCTGAGACCAAGGGTACAAATCACTACATTAACCGAGTGACCGTAGCTTGTAGACGACCAGTGGCGCAAAGAGTGTCCAGAGCAGGATTAAGCTCCAGATTCTACCCTGTATAATGTTATAGTCTAAGAAAAGTCTTGACCACGGATGCCCTATAACATAATGCCCGAATATAAATTCGAATAGTACCGTCAAGATAAGCCATATCAGCCCGATTAAGAAAGCCTGCATGGAATTTTCGGGTTTCCAGATGAGGCTGAATAGCCAAGTATAAAGACCAATCATGATTATCAGGATTATTGTAGAAACCTGATGGGCTCTTAAGTCACCCAGGGTATCTGAATATAAAGCATTTCTCAATACGCCATTAAGAACACCAAGTACAGCTAGCCCTAACCATAAAAGAGAATACTTCCAAAGCATCTATATCACCTAACATAGTATAACATTTTGGGGGAGATTTAAGCATAATAATTTGAGTGGGACTGGTGGCAACAGCCGGATTTGAATCAGCGATCAAGGTCAAATCAATATGGATAAAAAAAAGATTATTGTTTTCATTATCCCCCCGGTGTTGACAGCTTTTATGTACCCAATTTTCAATTCACTGGCGGGGGCATTAGATAATGATAGAATAGCCTGGTATCTCGGACTGATAACATACTGGCTTATCTGGGGCATGGCCTTTCCCCTCGCTATAATCGGCAATAAAGATATAAAAGAACTAATCCGCCCTCACAGACCAACGGTAAAGGCGCTCTTCCCGGCGCTGATAGCCGGCAGTATCGTGATTGAGGCGGTATCAGAAGATCTTGAGAGCAAGACATTCGATACGTTAATGTCAGCGCCGGTATCGCGCAACCACGCCTTTGCCGCCAAGGTGACAGCAGCGGTTATAACCGCCATTGCGCAGGTAGCATTATAGGCTGGCTTGCTGCGGTAAATAACCTTGTGTCATCCATAATCCGGCTCTGGTGCTGCCGCTGGCGATCACGGCTGCCGCTGCCATATCTGTAGGCAGCGCTATCATTGCCCTTTACTTCAAGAACCGGGAGCAGTCTCAGTTCGTCTATTCGATAATACTCGTTGCCGTCATAGGTGGGAGCTATTTCATCAATCCGTCGCCGTTTGGTCTTATTAACAGACTGGCTGCCGACGACCCTGACATGGGTATATTTTTGAGGTGGCGTGATACGCAATACCACTCCTGTTAATAGGCAGCGCGTTCTTTAGCGTGTCAAAAAGCTGGTACTGGCGCGACGTTGAGAAACCACTGGACATACAGAAGTAAAAGCTTATATCTAAACGAAGCTGGAGAAAGGTGCAAGGTCTCTCATGCCTCAGCCTTATAGACCTTACAAAGAAAGCCCCTCAAGTTGGTCGAGCCCATCTCTGAGTTATACGGCGGCTCATCATCGGTGAGCATATTGATGTTTGACTCTTCCCAGCAGTATAGCTGGGAAATGCCTTTCTCGGGAAACCACCAGGAATAATCAACGTTCACTACTCTGGGGTCAATACCGGTATTTAAAGTAGCTGTCTGCTTGATTCTGCCCCGTTTGGTCTCGATGTACACCAAGTCGCCATCAGCTATGCCTAACTTACTAGCCGTATTGGGATGAAGAGTGGTAACAGGCCCAGGTTTCTCTTTGCGTAAAGTCTCTAGGTGCCTGTCCTGGGAATGGTGAAAAAGGTCTTCATGCTGACTGGTAAGGATTAGCGGGTATTCCTCTACCATCCCCGGCGCACTACGGGGTGTTTCCGGAGGCTCACGATATACAGGAAGAGGGTCATAGCCCCACTGTTCAAAGAGGCTCGAGTATATTTCTACCTTACCGGAAGGCGTATTGAAGCCATTTTTGAGGTATTGACGATATCGCTTCGTGCCTGCAATTCTCACTTGTTGCCTGAACTCCTCAAAGGTCATACCGGCGGGTTCGAGAAAAGCATCAAGAAAATGAGGGATATCTTCCCAGAAGTACTCGGCTAATCCCAGTCTCTTGGCCAGCTCGATTAAGATCTTCACATCCGGCCAGCATTCACCGATCTGGGCTACCTTTTGCTGAAGCTGAAGGTAGGACATTCCCATGTGCTTCTTTAAGACATCGACACCGTCTAACTCAAGGTAAGTAGCAACCGGAAGCACTATATCGGCCAGGGCAGCAGTCGGCGTCATCACCAGATCAGCAACCACCAGGAAATCCAGCTTGTTTAAAGCTTTGTACGTGTTTTTGGCGTTGCTCCAAGTGACCAGCGGGTTGCTACCGAAGATGCACAGCACCTTAACAGGATAAGGGTCTTCTTCAAGAATAGCTTTCACCAGACATTGTGGTTTTATTTCCAACGGCATATGGGCAACCATGTCCCAAAGAGAGTTTGGCGGCAGGAAACCGTGTTCAGCCCCGATCTTCTTCTTTTCCTGCTCCTTGGGGAGCTTATCCCGCAGGGTGATTTCGGGGCCGCCCAGTTCGCAAATTATCTCCTCAACGTCAATAATTCCACCGGGTATACCCAGGTGTCCGGTGATAGCATCCATGATGGCGATGGCACGCGAGAACTGGACACTGTTCAGGTTGTCCTCCATGGCGTTACCGGCTTTGATGCAAGCCGGCTTAACCCTGGCAAAAAGTCGGGCTGCCTCTGCTATCTTTTCTGCCGGCACCCAGGTTATCTGCTCAACCTCTTGGAGGGGATACTGCTGGACATGTTCACGCAACTTGTCGAATCCAACCGTCCACTGGTTAACAAAGGCTTGGTCATACAGTTCCTCATTTACTATCACGTTCAGCATGCCCAGGGCTAGAGCTAAATCGGTAGCTGGCCTGGGTTGTAACCAAACATCAGCTATGGCGGCTGCCTCAGTTTTCATGGTATTTACCACGATAAGCTTGGCACCATCCCGGAGATCTGGCTTACCTCTGGTCCCCCACCACAGCACGCATTGTGGAAAGGACGTTAAGTCGGAAACACCGTCATAACCATAGGTGATAAGCCTGCCGACGGCGCTGGGTACATAACAAACGTGGTCAATACCCACAACATTGGGGGTGCCGAAGACATAGGCTAGCCTGGAAACATAATCACAGTTCAGCTTGCGGACACCCTTGGCAAAGGCGACCGATTCGGCTCCGTATCTTGCCTTAGTACTGCTCAGTTTTTCTGCTATTGTGTCTAACGCTTCTTCCCAGGAGATTCTTTGCCATTTACCTTCGCCCCGCTCCCCCACTCTTTTTTGCGGGTACTTCAGACGATTCGGGTGATAAAGCTTTTCTGTAGCCACCCTGCTTGTTGTGCAGATAGCCTGGCCGCTAAGAGGGGAATCAGTGTCCACTTCTATCTTGACAACCCGCCCCTCCTGCAAACATACCAGTATGCCGCTGCCGCACGGGCAGACACTTTTCACAACCTCGGTTTTCGGTTTCTTCGTTCCCATAACTTGCTCCTTAACAGATTTCACCCCACAATCTCGGGTAAAACTTGCCTTGGAAATTGGGCTGCGTAACCTTGAATGAATTATACTTGAACGACAGCCAAGGGTTCAAGAATACAGTGAGTTAAAGATGTGAGGCGAGGCCCCCACGAATTTATACCGGTTTTATTCGTTAAATGTGCTTGACGCTCTTTGAGAGATGGTAAAATGGTAGTATAATATTTGCAATTATTTTTTTCGTAGTGAAAGTTTTCTAATATAGATAGTAACAAATGGTCGGAATTTTTATCAGGAGGTGAGTAAATGACAGCGGAGCAGACTTCAAAAGGGGCGGTATTCCCCATACTCGACCCACGCGGTATCAAGCCAGAAGTGAAGATAACGCCTCTGACGGCACCGCGCCTAGATACCCTGGAGGGTAAGACGGTATATGTCTACGGCTTCGAGGGTTTTGGTCAGTTAATGCCAGAAATAGCCAGGATTTTGCCGGAGTTTGCCCCCGGGGTAAAAGTATCCCTTTGGGACGAATCAGTAGGCAGTGACCAGGGCCCGGCCGTGGTGGAGGGTAATCTGGTTAAGGAGATAGCCGATAATGCCGACGCCGTCATAGTCGGCAATGGCTTCTGAGTGGGTGCAGTTGTTGCAGTTTGCAACACAGCATCGGCAACAGAAAAGGCAGGTATCCCGACAGTCACTGTTTACACCCCGGCCATGACCGAATACATGGGGCAGTGGCAGGAGTTCTTTGAAATGCCTAATCTGCGTACCTGTGCTAGCACCATGCCTAATAGGCATACCTACCAGGACTTAGCCAGGACGGTTTTGCCCAAGCTGGTGGAGGCTTTGACGACGCCGCTAACTGAAAAAGAGAAGGCGGGAAGAACCATACCCAGAGAGGAGCGTCCGCGGATTGCCTTCACCGGTACTTACGAAGAATGCCTGGAATTTCTTAATAATGAGTTCGTACCCTTCGGCACGGGGGTGCCTCAGGCGAGGTACACCACCGGGACCAGTGTCGTTTTACCTACCCCGGAGCTGGTCGAGAAGATGCTGGCTGGAACCAGTCATTCCCCTGATGAGGTAATCGGGCGCGTGCTCCCAACCGGACTGGAATTCACGGTAGAGAAAGTGGCTATCAATGCGGTAATGGCCGGCTGTAAGCCAGAGCATCTGCCCGTGGTCCTGGCATTTTCCAAGATTCTGGCTACGGAGGGACATTGCTTAGGCCAGGGAGGCCCGCCAACTTTGTTCCCGTTAGTAAGTGGCCCAATAAGCAAAGAGATAGGCATGGACTCCATTAATTACGCCGGTGCCGGTAATCCCGCCAATAACTCCATCGGACATGCCATCACCCTGATGCTGGTCAACCTTGGATCAGTGATTTCAGGAGGAGGGGCAGCCTCAATATTGGCAACAGCTCGGTTAACTGCCTCTGCCGAGGAATATGACAGCCCGTGGACACTCCTGAGTGAAGATGTTGGCTTTAGGCGAGACCAGAGCGCGGTTGCCTTCATTGGTCAAGCTGGCGGTGGTGGATTTGTAGGGGTAACTCCTCCTGCCTATAGAATAGACGGGGAGATGGAGTGGCTTAAGATGCTGGCCAGGGTAATTTCCGGGTCGTTCGAAGCACGTCCTACCATCATCATGAATCCGTCTATCGCCAGAGACCTTGCCACTAGACAGGGTATGACCAAAGAGGATGTCAAGCAATGGCTCTATGACAACTGCTTCATAACCAAGCAGCAATACATGCAGATGCCGACACGGCCCAGGCCTGTGCCCAAAGAGATTGAAGCACTCGCTGACGACGCGAAAATACGGGTTATTGGCAATTCTTGCCATTATCGGGGTACAGGCACGGAGGACACCCCCGACAATATCTGTATCGTGGTGGTCGGCGGTGAGGAACAGTTTGGCGGTACGGCGGGGTTTACCCAAAGAAGCCCCTATCGTAACTGGATAGAATCAGTAGATGTTTGGCGGTGAGAACAAACATAAAGATGAGGAGGTGAGTGTACAGCAGTTAATTAATGACTGAAATTTAATTAAAAAACTCTATAGATTAAGGCGGAGAAATGCCAGTTCGCTTGAACGCAAGCCCGAATCCAGGAACAGTAGAATCATGCCCTTGTTGCGCAGTTCGCAAAAACGTGCCCCGCTCTTGATGTCAAATTCGCAGACAGCAAGGAACCTTTTCAGTTCGTCAAGGCTATATGGCTCAATCGGGGGTGGGGGTGGAGTCTTGTAGCGGAGTCCTTTAACAGGATGTTCCTCAAGAAGACCTTCTTCGATGCTCCAGTTAAACAGCCGCCTGACCGCCTTGTAGGAGCGCCAGGTTTTTGAGGCTCGGGGGAGGGCGGTTCTTCGGGCATTGTTCCCGGTCGTAAATTCGTAAGTTCGCGTTGCAACCCAGGTAAGGAATTCTCTGAAGTGCCTAACTTCCAGATGGTTAACGCGGTCAGGCTAAGACTGGTTTTTGGAGTATTTTATAAGACACCTTAGATATTTGGGGTAAGATTGACCTTCCCTATCTTTTTACAGCGGTGAAGACCCCCGGAACAATGCCAAAGTAATCAAATCGCTAGACCAGGCTGGTAAGTTAATCAACAATTTATAAATCACTTAAGAATACAGGATAAGTTTTTGGTGACTAATATTAAGGGGCTAGCCATTAGTAAATGATATAATATCCTCATATAATGGAAGGAGGAGTTGGAAAATGGGAAAGAAAGCTTTGATTGTTTACGGTACTCGTTATGGGGCTACTGAAAGCACCTCGGAAGAAATCGCCAAAGTCCTCCAGGGAGAAGGGCTGGAAGTCAAGGTTTTCAATGCTAAAAAAGAAAAGGTTAAAGACATTTCTCCATATGATTTGATTATTATCGGTAGCGGAATGCAAATGGGAAAGTGGACTGGAGAACCGGAAAACTTTCTAAATCAATTTCAGAAAGAGCTAGCAAATAAGAAAGTAGCCATCTTCGTCTCATCTGCCGCTCAAGCTTTGATTGAGTACGAAAAGAAGACGGAAGAAATTGAGAATAACAGGAAGAAATACTTGGAAGAAAAGGCTGCCAAGTACAATATCAAGCCCATTTCTATGGTCATCCTCGGAGGCGTCTGGGACTTTAACAAAATGAACTTCTTGATTAGAAGAACTTTAGCCAGTTTTAAGCCCAGAATTGAAGCTGCCGGATTTAAGGAGATAAAACCAGGGCTTTACGATACTCGTGACTGGAACGACATTCGTACCTGGGCAAAAGAATTGGCCATCAAAATAGCGTGATTCCCAGGATATTAATCTAGCGTTATAATTTGGAAATTTGAAGCTAAAATCGAGGCAAACAAAAACGTGGCAGCGAGTGGATTCGAACCAAGTTATTAAATGTTGAACATCACAACCGCATTAGTGTGGAGTGGGCGGGTGAAGCCATTCTTCACTATAGGTGATCTCTGATGGCGATAGTATTTTATCCAATATTTCGAATAAACCTTGAGTTCTCCACAAGGTATCTATATTCCTTG
>Ga0180432_10000329_pt1 | contig 76344 bp, 52 predicted proteins | sample SS_ome_10_FD_132414 | JGI IMG/M metagenome (GOLD analysis project Ga0180432, IMG submission 132414) | Hypersaline lake sediment archaeal communities from the Salton Sea, California, USA - SS_1_MS_2 metaG | ecosystem: Environmental > Aquatic > Non-marine Saline and Alkaline > Hypersaline >...
CCTCCGTGAGTGTGACGATATACCATTTTCTCATGATAGGCCTCCCTGCCTTGGTACCCCTTCTCACCATCGGCAAAGAAGCCTACTTCAGTCCATCAATTCTCGGGAGACAGAGCACTAGTCCGTCGCCGCCGCCGCGCCGCAAGCAGTCCAGTGCACCACCTCGGGAGTTTGCAGCCGCGCATGCCGTGGACTTCCCAGTGCAGGCGTGCGAGAAGGAGATCAGCCCCCGCCGTCAGGCGACGTGTCGCAGTACACCAGTACGGCCGGACGCGCCAACTTGAGTCCTCCGCCGGGGGGGCGGCCTCCCCCGGGCGGGGGGAGTGCCCAGGCACCGGGGGTGACGGCGGCGGGGGGGGGCACGGGCAGGCCGCGGGGCCGGATAACATAAGGGCTTCACAGTGGCGAATTTGGGTGGACACAGCCGATGTCTGTGATATACTTGGGCTTTCGTGATGCGGTCCATCACCTGGCGCGGTGGGAAAGTACGCGACCAGTTGCGACGCGGAGACGTTGCTCCTCGGGCATAGGAGGCCCACACTGCATGCATCTGAAACGACTGACCCTGACAGGATTTAAGAGCTTCGCCGAGAAAACCGACTTCGACTTCCACAAGGGCGTCACCTGCGTGGTGGGGCCCAACGGCTGCGGCAAGAGCAACCTCGTGGATGCCTTCAAGTGGGTGCTTGGCGAGCAGTCGGCCAAGAGCCTTCGCGGTCGGCAGATGCTCGATGTGATCTTCAGCGGATCGACCACGCGCAAGAGCAGCGGGGTGGCCCAGGTCGACCTGCTCTTCGACAACTCCAGCGGCAGGCTACCCGTCGAGCAGACGGAGGTCATTGTCTCCCGCCGTCTCTACCGCAGTGGCGAGAGCGAGTATCTGCTCAACAAGCAGCCCACCCGGCTCAAGGACATCCGCGAACTGTTCATGGACACCGGCGTCGGCACGAACGCCTACAGCGTTATCGAGCAGGGGAAGGTGGACATCCTGCTTCAGGCCAGCCCGATGGAGCGGCGGATGATCTTCGAGGAGGCGGCCGGCATCAGCAAGTATAAGGCCCGCCGCAAGGAGGCCGTCCGCCGGCTCGAACGCGTGGACCAGAACCTGCTGCGGGTCCAGGACATCGTCGAGGAGGTCGAGAAGCGCCTCCGATCCATCAAGTACCAAGCGGGCAAGGCGCGGAACTTCAAGGCCTACAGCGAGCGGCTTCGGGAGTTGCGTGCCAGCTTCAGCCTCGCGGAGTTTCACCGCCTCACTGGCCAGATCGAGGACCTCGACCGACGGGCGGGCGCCGAGACGGACGCGGCCGCGGGCCTGCGGGGCGACATCAGCCGCAGTGAAGCGGAGATCACCTCGCTGGACGGCAAGGCCCTGGAGATCGACCAGCAGCTCTCCCGACTGGACAACGAGCTGCTGACGATTCAGTCGCAGATGACGGGCAATCAGGAGCGGATCGATCAGTCTCGCCAGCGGATCGAGGAGCTGGAGTCCAACCTGCAACGGGACCGTCGTCGCTGCGTGGCCGAGCGGCGCCGCATCCGGGAGCTCGAGCGGCAGATTGCCTCCGAGCAGGACAGCGCGAAGGCCATGGAGGCCCGGGCCGCCGAGCAGTCCCGGTTGATCGAGGCGCTGATGGCCGAGGACCAGCGCCGCAGCCGAGAGCTCGCCGAGATGCAGGCCGAGCTGGACGACGAGAAGGGGGGCGTGCTGGACCTGCTCCGCCGGACGACGCAGCTGCGTAACGAGATCCAGACGATCCGCCACCATCAGGAGGGCTTGCTGGGGCAGAGGGACCGGCTGAGCGTCCGCGACGCGGAGATCCGCCGCCAGCTGGAGGATCTTCTGGCGCGCAAGGCCCAGTTGGTGGCCCGAGGGACCGAAGTCAGCGAGCTAATCCGCGTCGAGCGGCAGCGTTTGGATGAGAAGCGTCTGGCCGCCGCTCGTCTCGACGAGACACGGAACGGGCTGAATCAGGAGCTGGTCGAAGCCAAGGAACGCCGCAGCGGCCTGCGGAGCCAATACGAGGTCCTGTGCGACCTGGATCGTCGATACGAGGGCGTGAGCGCCGGCGTCCGGGCCGTTCTGATGCGACGGGAGGCGGACCCGGAAGGGCGGGCCTTCGACTACGTCGAGGGGCTGGTGGCCGACCTGCTGGAGGCGGACGTGAGTCACGCCGCCATCATCGAGTCGGTGCTCGGCGACTTGGAGCAGCACCTGATCGTCAGCGATTCGTCCCGGCTGTTCGCCGACGAGGATGCGATCGCCGAGTTGGACGGCTGCGTGCAGGCGATCTGTCTGGATCGGCTGGGGCCGTTCATCAACGGCCGCGATTTCTCGGGGATGGACGGCTTCGTGGGCAACGCCGCCGACATGGTCCGCTACGAGGAGCGCTACGAGCATCTGGTTAGACACCTGCTGGGCAAGACCATCGTGGTCCGGACGCTGCCCGACGCCTTGCGCTTGTCGGAGATGAACTACGGCAACCACCGGTTCGTCGCGTTGACGGGTCAGATCCTCGAGCCCAACGGCCGCGTGGTGTTGGGCTCGTCGTCGAGGTCGGTGGGATTGATCTCGCGGAAGAGCCAGATTCGCGAGCTGGCCGATCAGCTTCAGCAGGTCGATCAGCATATCGCGGTCCTGACTGATCGGATGGAGCGCACCTCCGCCGAGGCCGAGCACCTCGAGCGGATTCAGCATGAGCTGCGGTCCGCCATCCACGAGGCCACCATTCAGCAGACCGAGAACAACGGCAATCTCCAGCAAGCCGAAGAGAACATCCGTCGGCTGACCGAAGAGCAGCCCCTGATCGCGGGCGAGGTCCAGGCGATCGAGGAGCAGATGGCCGAGGCCTCGGAACGCAGCTCGTCCAACGAGAACCGGCTGCAGGAGCTCGAGGCCGTCCGGGCTGAGCGGGAGCGATCGATCGATCGACTCACCGATCAGATCGACCGGGCGGTGGAGGACCGCCAACAGCTCAGCGAGCGTCTGACCGAGGCCCGGATCGACGCAGGCCGATTGTCCGAGCAACGCGCCAGCCTCAACGAGCACCTGACGGATCTTCGACAGGAGCATCACCGGGCGCAGGCGACGCTGGTGGCTGCCGGTCACGAGGTGGACGAGACGGCCGCCCGGGTCGCCTCGGCGGAGCGGGCGATTCTCAAGGCCGAGTCTACCCTGGCCGGCCTGTACCTCGATAAGGAGCGGTCAGCCCGACGGGCCCTGGCGTGTCGGCGTGAGCGGGCGATGGCTCGCGCGTCATCCGAGCAGCTCGCCCAGAAACTCAAGGAGGACCGCCAGAAGTTGGAGGAGGTCGAGCAGCGGCTCAACGAGCTACGTTTGGGACTGCAAGAGGCCCGCGTCCGGCGCGACGAGCTGGCCGGACGGGTCCGCGACGAGCTGGACATCGACCTGGCCGAGCAGTACCAGGGCTATGAGCCGACCGAGCAGGACTGGTCCGCGGTCGAGGCTGAGATTGCCGATCTCCGCGGCAAGATCGATCGTCTGGGCAACGTGAACCTGGACGCCATCACCGAGCAGGAGGAGCTGGAGCAGCGGGCGCACTTCCTGACGTCGCAGCGGGACGACCTGATCGAGTCGAAGCGAACGCTCGAGTCGCTGATCCAGCGGCTGAACCGCGAATCGCGCGAACGGTTCCTGGCCAATTTCGAGTCGATTCGCAAGCACTTCCAAGAGCTGTTCCGCAAGCTGTTCGGCGGCGGGCGGGCGGACATCATCCTGGAAGATTCCAATGACGTGTTGGAATGCGGCATCGAGATCGTCGCCAGACCCCCAGGCAAGGAGCTGCAGAGCATCTCGCTGATGTCCGGCGGCGAGAAGACCCTGACGGCGGTAGCGCTGCTGCTTGGCATCTTCAAGAGTCGTCCGAGCCCGTTTGCGGTGCTCGATGAGGTGGACGCCGCTCTGGACGAGGCCAACGTCGATCGGTTCAACAGCGTGGTGCAGGAATTCCTGGACCGGTCCCAGTTCGTGATCATCACGCACTCGAAGCGGACGATGAACAGCTGTGACGTGCTGTACGGCGTGACGATGCAGGAGCCGGGGGTCTCGAAGCGCGTGGCGGTCCGGTTCGAGAATGAGGTGGACCAGGCGTCGGCTGTCGCGTAAGATGGTCTGGGTTCAGGCTCGGGCTCAATAAGCAGAAGGGACAGACATGTATAGACGCCTGCTCTTGGCGGCGACGGCGTTGCCGCTGGCTGCCGACATCGGCTGTTCGCCGCTGGCCCCGCTCGCGTACAACCACGAAGAAGGCATGGCGTTGTTCAAGACGTTCATGTTGACGGTCCTGACCGGCTGGGTCCAGGTGCTGGTCCAAATGATCCTGGGCGACGGGCAGACCACCTTGTTCTAGCGTCGAACGGATCGGTTCCGGCTTCGTGACGATCGGGGACCGGCCGTAACCTGAGGAAATCGGGTCTTGAGGCAAATGCCCGGGTCCGAAGGGAGGGACGAATATGTCCAGGCGGATGTTACTGGCAATGACGGCGCTGCCGGCATTGGGGGCCGTGGGCGGCTGCACCCAGCAGCAAACCGCGGACCTGCTGACGCTCGTTCTGCAGGCCGCCGTGACTGCCCTGATTCCCATCCTGGTGCAGATGCTGCTCGGCGGCGGCACGACGGGCGTGTTCTAGGGACGCACGCGCCCGCCCTGGCGTTAGAGCGGCGCGAGTGGATGCGACAAACGCTTGCCCCAAGGCGTTGTGCGCGCAGTCGTTCCCGGCGCGGTGTGATGTCATTGCACAACATCGGCGCACCGAGTCACCGCGGGCGCGGGGGTCTGCCGTGTCCGTGTGATTGCCGGCCCATCGACTGCGGATCGCTGCATGTGACCGTGACAAGTGCAGGCCAGCAGGCAGGGACACGATCATGGCGGATTTGACCGTCAAGGGCACAGAGGTCATCGCCGTCAACGTGCCGATCCGCGACGTGCCCTACCGCAATATGGTCCGCGAGATCCCCCACTGGACCCTCTTTGAGATCTGGAAGGTGAGGCTGGCGTGCGGGGTGGTGGGCGTCGGGGAGACGATGCGCTACTACACCTGGGGCGTCAGCACGGCTGAGGACGCCAAACGGGTCCTCGACCGCAACGCCGCCGAGCTGATGTGGGACGATTCGCTCGGCGCGGGTTTGCAGATGGCGTTGTTCGACGCGGTCGGGAAGGCGTGCGAAACGCCGGTCCACTCGTTGCTGGGGCACCGAATCCGAGACCGGGCCTATGTCAGCTGGTGGGACATCGACATGCCCGCCGAGGACTGGATCGCCGAATGCCGCGAGGCCCTGGCCGCCGGATACACCAGTTTCAAGACTAAGGCCAGGCCGTGGTTCTGCCTACGCCAGCAGGTCAGGGACCTCTGCGCGACGCTGCCCGACCATTTCGAGCTGGACCTGGACTTCAACGGTCTGCTCAACGAGGCCGCTCACGCCAAGCGGCTTCTGGTGGAGATAGAGCGGCATCCCCACGTCACCATGTACGAGACGCCCATCCCCCAGGACGACGTCGATGCGGGCCGGCATATCCGCCAGGCCACCCGCGTGCCGATTGCGCACCACTTCGGTTCGCCGCCGATCATGACCGCTCTTCACGAAGACGTCTGCGATGGGTTCGTTGTCGGCGGCGGCGTTGGCCGGGTACAGACCAGCGGCACGATCGCCGCAACGGCCAACAAACCGTTCTTCCTGCAGATCGTCGGGACGGGTTTGACCGCGGCCATGTCATTGCACCACGCCGCGGTCCTGTCGCATGCCCGTTGGCCGGCGGTGACCTGCAACACGCTTTACCAGCATCAGCTCCTGGCGGATCCGTTCGTCGTTGAGAACGGATCGGTCGCGATTCCCGACGCCCCTGGGCTCGGCGTCGAGCTCGACGAGGATGCCGTCGAGCGGCTCCGGCTCGACGAGATGCCCGAGAAGCCCTACCCGCATCCGGGCCTGCTGTTGGCCATCCGCTTCCCAAGCGGCACGACCGTGTACTACACGCACACGCGGCAATACTGGGACGATTTCGCCAACGGCCGTCTGCCGAACTTCGTTCCTGGTGTGAATCTCGAGCACATCCCAGACGACGGCGGCACCGAGTGGGCCGATCTGCAACGGCGCGCCCAGCAGGGCGCGGTGCACACGGCCAAGCCGGCGCTGTAGGCAAGAGGCCCTGCGCGCCGAGTCCTCATCGCTCCACAGTGGCGCTAACGGTCGCCGGCGTCCCGCCCGTCTCTGCGACGGCTTGCGGACACTCTATCGGCAGGATGACCGTGAACGTCGAGCCGACCCCGACCGTGCTGGTCACGGACACCGATCCGCCCAGGAGAATCGCCAGCTCCCGGCTGATGGCCAGGCCGAGTCCCGTGCCGCTGTGCTCGCGGGTCTCGGATTGGTCGATTTGCCGGAACTTTTCGAAGATGGTCTCGATGTGCTCCGGCGGGATGCCCGGCCCGGTGTCGGTGATCTCCAAGCGGACGCGGTCGTGCCCTTCGGGGCGGACGGCCAGCTCGAGGCGACCCCCTTCGGGCGTAAACTTGACGGCGTTACTCAGGAGGTTGTAGAGGATCTGCTTGATCTTTCCGCCGTCAGACCGGAGCTTCGGCAGACCGTCCGCCAGGTGGAGCTCCAAGTCCAGGCCTCCCTTGCTGGCCAGGGGCCTGACGAAATCCATCAACTCGCCGCAGATCACCCGCAGATCGACTTGCCCGATCCGCAGCGCCGCCTTGCCCGCCTCGATCTTGGCGAGATCCAGCAGGTCGTTGATGATGTCCAGGAGCATCCGCCCGCTGGTCAGGATGTTCTCGGAGTATCGGGACAGTCGCGGGTCCGCGTTCTCATGGGCTTCCTTGAGCAGCTCGGCGAACCCGATGATCGACGACATGGGCGTGCGAAGCTCGTGGCTGACGTTGGCCAGGAACTCGCTCTTGACCCGGTTGGCCTCGAACAGGGCGACGTTCGACTGGGCCAGATGGTCGAGCTTGATGTCCAGCGACCGATTGACCTCGCGGAGTTCGTCCTGGGTGCCCTGTAGGTTCGCCAGCATGGTGTTGAAGGCGCGGGCGAGATCCTCGAACTCGTCGCCTGTCGCCGTCTTGCTCCGGACGGACAGGTCACCGGCCGCCACCTGCTCGCTCACCCGCCGCAGCTTGCGGACCGGCGACAGGATCAACTTCTGTGTGATCAGGTAGAAGACCAGCAGCGCGAGCAGGCCCGCCAGCCCACCCGCGGCGATCAGGGCGATCCGGTTCCACCACAACTCGGCCGTGGTCTCCGGGGGCGCGAACCGCGCCGTCACGATCCCCACTAGCTTCTGGTCGCTCTTTCGGCGAACGGCCAGCGCGAAGCGATAGACCGTCGTGCCGTCAGGACCCGTTTCCCACTTGCGCGTTTCCTCCTTGTCTGTCCGCCCTCGCAAGAACTCAATGGACTGCTTCGCGAAATCGCTGATTCCCTCTGGGATGTCCTTGCTGAGCGGATCGAGTTCGACGAGTTTCGGTATGGGCGTGGCGGGCAGTTGATGTGCGCCAGCGTATAGGGGCCACCACGTCTTCAGCTCATTCTGCTTATCCGCCCAGCTGCCCCCCGGCAGGTCGGAATGGGCATGGGCAGCCAGGGCCATCTGCTTGACGGTCTTGAGCTTCAGCTCGTGAACCAGCGTTTCCATCCGATAGCCCGGCACAAACAACGCCGCAGCAATGATCAGCAGAACGGCCAAGCCGAACAGCATCCGGCATTTGCTGGCCAGCGAAAGCTTGAATCTGTCCCTCTTGCTCATCGCGTCTGACGACCTCGTCCCACCATGATAGCATGACCGACGTCGGTTTGCCGCACGTCCGGTCGCCGGTAATCCTCCGGCTCCTGCAGGCGGGCGTGCATTGACAAGGCCGGGCGGCCTGTCTGTAATGCCGATGCAGCATAGGTGATTTCGCGATTGTCATGGCGAACCATGCGCACATCTGTATCGTGGCTGATGATGACTGCCTCGAACGCTTCGACTCGGCGGTGCGTCATCTCTGCGTAGGCTTGATCGACGAAGCGGTTCGGACCACCGTCGTCGGCCCCCGCTCGGCCGGCATTGATTCCCTGGAAATCGGCCCGGTTCGCGTACAGACCTACGGCTCGCTCGCGTGGTGGCGGAGAAAGGGGTCCCTGGCCGACCTGGTCAGCCGCCTTGGCGAGGACCGACCCCATCTGGTGCATGCCCTGTCCGGGGGGACGGCTTCGCTCGGCGCCCACGTGGCGGCCGCGCTCGACGTTCCGTTGGTGGTTACCCTGACCGGCACCGACGAGCTCGATGAGCAGACCGAGCCGGTCCTTAGATCCGCCGCGGCGATCGTGGCCGTCAGTGATCCGATTCGAACTCAGGTCATTCAGCGACTCGAACGCAGCGCCGAGGACGTCGTGCGCGTCCGGTGGGGCCTGGTGCCCCGACAGGAGCCGTCCTGCTTTCTCGACGAGCAGAAGGACCCGACGCTGGTGGTCATTACGCCCCTGGCCGCCGATGCAGGCCTCGAGCATCTCCTCGAGGCCATGGGCCAGTTGAGCCGTGGCGCCCAGCCGGTCATGTTGTTCCTGCTGGGTAGTGGTCCGGCCGAGAGCGACCTCCGCAGACGCGTCAACGCGCTTGGCCTGAACGAGCGGGTGACGTTCGCCGGTCTCATCCGGGAATGGCCGTCGGTCTTGCAGGGAGCCGATGTCTTCATCGTGCCGGCCCCGCAGCACACGCTTAGCATCCACGCGATGACGGCCATGGCTGCGGGCCTCGTCGTCGTTGCCGTCGAAGGCGGCGACCAGGATTGCCTGATCGACGGCCAGACGGCTCGCATCTATTCGCCCCCGAGCGCGGAGCTGCTGGCGGCCGTCCTGGCAGAGGTCTTGGGGGATCCGGGGGGAGCTCGACGCCTCGCGGCGGCCGGCCAAAAGTACATCGGCCAGAATCACCGGGTCAGCGGCATGGTCGACGAGACACTCCAGCTCTATCGTCGTCTGGTCCTCAACCAGCAAACCATCCCGATGCGTCCCGCCGAGCCGTCCGAATCCGACGAGCCATAGGAGAGGGGGTTGGTCTGCGTCGTTGGCAGGTTGTCCTGCAGGGGTCGTCCTTGCCCATCTGCGCAAGGATAAGCCGCGCCCAGACGCCGATGATCGATCAGGCCTGGGCGCGGCGGTGTAGAACAGATGACTCGCTTTGGTCGGTCCTCAGTCGTACTGCCGGCGACGCCGGCCAAACGTCAACCCGGCGCCGATCATCAGCAAGCCCAAGGTGGCCGGCTCCGGCACGATGAACCCGCCGTTGAGTGCGTCGTTTCCGCACGTCATGACGTGGTGCACGCTGGCCGGGCCAACGGGATTGCCCAGGAGGGATAGCGGCATGGACATCTCCAGGACGTAGGTGTCGGTCCCGTTGCCCTCGAGGTCGCCGGCATTCAGGTAGACGAACGGAATCGTTCCCACGTACGTGCCCCCCGAAAGGGTCGAGGGCCCGTCCTGGGGGAATCCGATGAAGCCGTGAGGGAGCGACCAGGTGGGACCGTAGTACACATCCCCCTTGTTGGCTCCGTGCCCGACGATGCCGTACTCATAGACGTCGTCGCCATCGAGATCGATGGCGATGTCACCGGGCATGACCTGGTTGCCTTGAGCGAAGACGCCGCTCTCGGGAAACGACGTCACGATGGTGATGCAGAGGTCACCGCTGTCCACCAGGGCGTAGAGGGCTTCCTGGTCGAACGCCTCACCCCCATAGGGATAGGCCCCAGTCTCACCGGGGTGATCGCCCCAGTTCTCCTCGACGTACCAGGCGGGCGCGTCCGGCACCCAATCCACGAACGGCGTTGTCCCCCAGTCATCAAGCTGGCCGTCGACGATGATCGACGCAAGCCCGCCCTGGGCGAGCAACATGACAGCAACACTGCAGACAATCGAACTGACGCGCGAGAACATGATGAGTCCCCCCATTTCTGGTCAGCGCTTGGTCTAAGATGTACCCTAGGGACTCAACCGAGAGTGGTGTGGTCCCCCCCATGTGTTCAATACAGTAGGCGCGCGGTCCAGCGATTTCTTCCTCTGGCCTCCTTTTTTTTTCAGGGGGCCCTCGCTTTGTTCTCGAATCCTGGACGCTGCACAGGCCCAAGAACGTCCGGCTGCCCATAAGGACCGGACCTGGCCGATGTGAGGAGGGAGATTATGGACCCCGCCCACTGTGGCCCATCGGAGCGGCGGGATGCACGTCACGGCGGGAAAATCCACAGATCGGGACGTTGGTTTGGGCAGGAGGCAGAAGGGGGGGTCATGCGCGGCGAACGTTTGTCAGGGCGTGTGATTCGTCGGCACAAACCATCCACGCTGCCTGATGACGGCTGCTCAGCGCGATCCGGGCGTTGGGCTCGTCGTTTTCTCGGACCTTGGCAGCGGCCTGGTCCGGCGGCATGCCCCCCGCGATGTGACGGGCGAGGAGCCCATCGCGACAGGCCTCCGGATCGATATCGAGCCACAGCGGCAGATCGATCTGGCCGAGCACGTCGGACCATGCCCCCGCGCCCAGCAACAGGTAGTTGCCTTCGATCAGGAGGGTGTCCGTCCCGCCGGGAACCACACCAGCATCGGGCACGGGTTCGTGTAGGTTGCGGTCGTACAGGGGAACGCGCACGTCCTCGCGCGCATGTCGAATTCGCCGCAACGCTGACGCCAAGGCCTCCGCGTCGAACGACGGGGGGGAACCCTTCCGCCTCCGTAGCGGGATGGACGAGCCGTCGTCGGATGTGAACGTTCGCCGATCCAGCTCGGCGTTGGTCAGATGCCATCCATCCATCCCCACCACGGTCAGGGCCGGTCCGGGCTCGACGTGACGCCACAGTTCTGCCAGCACGGCCGCCAGCGTCGACTTGCCGCTCCCCGGCACGCCCGCCAACGCCGCCACGGTCCGCCGGCCCGCCGATTGATGTGCCTCGACCAAGATCCGCATCAACGGCAGATACCCCCGGATCAGCTCATCCCCACGCAGCACGACCTGCGACGACAGGCCCGCCACCACGACCTCGAGTCGGAGCTGCTGGACCGGCGACGCCGCGGCAGCCGGGGCATCGTCGCCCGGATGTGCCGAACGCGTCAGCATGCGGCGAAGGATGTCGACCGTCTCGGAGTCCATGGGACGTATCCGTGCTCGGCTCCCGGCACCTGGAATCGGTCGCGGGCCGATACGACGGCTTTGTACTTGATGGCCTGCCGAGTGGACAAGCCCGACCTTGCCATGACCAGATGGCGGCCGAGCGGGAGGGGCAATACTGAAATAACGCCCGTCGAGCGGTGTCCAACTTGGCGGCACGGGTCTGCGGGGCGTGGCCACAGAACCCAGATTCTGATTAGATATCGGCCGGATGAGCGAAATCCGAGATCAACCCGTCATCGACACGACGTTTGACTTCGAGCGTCTGCCCATCATCGCCGAGATGGAGCTGGACCGTTTCTGTGACCATTGCGGATACAACCTCCGCACGCAGGCGATCCGGCGTGATCCGCGGACGCGGGTGCTGCTGTGCCGCTGTCCCGAGTGCGGGCGCTTCCATCCGGCTGCCGGGCAGACGTCGGTCTTCAGCCCGTGGCTGCAGCGTCTGGCGACGCTCCTGCTGGCGTTCTGGATCCTCATCATCGGCGGCGGCTTCGTCGGGTTGGCCATCGCGGAGGGGGCGATGACGGTCGTCACCGTGGAGGATCTGGGCAGGCGCCGCTATGCCTACTCGCAGAGCGCGGGCCGCTGGCAGCGCAGCGGCTTGCCGCTCTACATGCGAACCCACGAGCGGCAGTACATCGAATGGGTGGTGGGGATGGCCATCGGCTCGCTGCTGCTGAGTTTCGGCGGCATGGCCCTGATCACCGTCTTCTGCTACCACTGGCGAAGGTGGACGTGCGACGCCGTCGCGGTGGCGATCCCAACGCTGGTGGGGTTGGTTCTGTTGTTGTCTCTCCGCTACGGCGGTCCGCGAAACACCCTCGCCTGGGCGACCCCCTATATCATTCAGTACACGCTGATACAGATCCTTGGAGGGATTCTGGGCATCGCCGCGGGTCGGCCGCTGGCCAGGTTGGTCGTTCGCGTCTTCCTGCCGCCCCGCGCGCGACAGACGCTCGCCTTCCTCTGGCTGGCCGACGGCAAGAAGCCGCCCTCCACGGCAACAGGTCCCACCAACAGTCGTCCTTGACGGAAGGCGGAGCTACCGCTCGCGGTAGGCCACGCCGGCCAGGCGCTTCGACGTTGCCAGGCCGATCGCGCGGTACTCCGACCCGTCCTTGCGCTTCCCGCACGACGTGGTGAAGTGGTAGAAGACCTTCTCGTGCTCGATGATGCACGGCTTGTGGCAGTGGATCTCGTCGTAGCTGCCCCGCGGGCCAACGTCCATGATCGGGTTCAGCGGGCTCTTGGTCCACGACAGCAGGTCGTCGCTGGTGGCGAGGCACTCGCGGGCGTGCTGGCCGTCGAAGGCGAAGTAGAACATGTGCCATGTGTCCGCCAGCCGCATCACCCATGGGTCGGCGATGATGCGGTGATCGCGGTCGCGCTTCGGATCGCCCTTGCGGAGAATCGGATTGTCCTGGTACTCGAACCAGTGGATCAGGTCGTCGGATCTGGCCACGCCGATCTGTTCGCAGTTGTCCTTCGATCCGTGCGCGTTGTAGAACATCCAGTATCGCCCGTCGTGCTTCATCACGAACGCCTGGTAGACGACGTTGTCGTTCCACCCGCCCTTGGTGCCGACGCGATGCACGGGATTGTGCGGCGACTTGTGCCACGTCTCCAGATCATCCGTCCACGCCAGCCCGTGCTGCCCCGGGCCCGTCTCGTAGCCGACCTTGGGGAACCCGCAGTACATCGTGTAGACGCGCTTGCCCTCGACCCATGAGAAAGGCCCGCTCAGTCCTCCGTGATCGAACGCGCCCGGCTTGCCCGGCTCGAGGATCTGCCGCCGGTTCCGCCAGCGGACCAGATCGTCGCTCTCGCACAGCCCGATCGATTCGTGAACGACCCCCTTGGGCTTCGCGATCCCCGTGTAGGCCATATACCACCGACCGCCGTACCGAAACACCTTCGGGCACTCTACGGCATGCCCATCGAAGTCCGCCTCGCGCCCCGTCGGCTTGAGCACGAGTTCGGCGAGTTTGTGGCGCTGGAGGTAGGCAGGCATGACCTTCTCAGTTGGGCCCGATTGCCCCATCTTTCCGCCCTGAGCACCGGAAACCACGATCACTGCGAGTAGGTGCAGATTCCGAAGCATGGACTCTTCCTATGTGCATATCGCCCGAAGAGCGAGGTCAGCGCCCCGAGGATGCCGTGGTCTTGCGACGGCGCTGGGGTCGGCGGGGGGACGTTGCCTCGATCGCGCGCATGGCTTGAGGATCGTAGAGTTGCTCTCCGCAAGAGGGGCAAACGTCGACCTCTATGCCCCGTGCTACGTGCTTTCCGCCATCCAACTCGACATCGCGGACCTCCCGACGCATCCCTTTCCGATGGCAGCTGGGACACCGGGACAGCTTGGGTTTGAGCTTCGTCATGGCTCCACATCCAGCTTGCCGGAGATCAGGACATAGAACACAGGCTCTCGGCGCTCCCTCACTAGTTTACCTTTCGTGTAGACCGCTGTCATGTCGAACGTGAAGGACCGGATGACGTAGAGCCGATCGCCCGCTGTTCCCTGACGCCGGCTTCGCGACCTCACTACCTTGTAGATGCCCTGTGCGTTCAGCAGGCTTTCGAAAACATCTTGGACGGCAAGCCCGTCTGAGCGCATCTCGTCCCGCGCCTTGGCCGTGAAGATGACGCGATCGGCCATGACACAGCGCTTTATCTGGATAAGCGGATCCATTGGCTCTCGCGCCCTAGCCGACCCAGGCCGGTCATCGCTGTCTACTCGGCTGGAATCGTAGATGGCCCGCGTTCGGCAGTCAAACCGCCTACCTGCCCGGGCGGGACGCGGCGGGGGCGGAGGACGGCGGGGTCTGGAGTCGCACCAGGGCGCGTCGAGCGGCATTCAGGCCATTTCGGTAGAGGGGTTCTGTGGGGTGGCGTTTCGAAAGGGCGGTGTATTGCTGGGCGGCCTTGGTCAGGGCGACGCGGTCGCGATACGCCAGGCCGTAGCGGTACATCGCAAGCGCCGTGTGCGGGTTGGGGGCAGGGGCGGCCGACTCCAGGACGGCCAGGGCCTGGGCGGCTTCGTTCCGCCGGTCGACGTCGATCAGGACCTTCACTGCTACGCCGAGCGTCTGAGCGTCCGCGGGCTCCTGTCGGCGGATCATTTGCCAGGCGTAGCCGGCGGCGCGGGACAGGTCGCCCTGGTGGTGGAAGTACGCGAACAGCGGTCTCATTGCGTTGGGGGGGACCTTGTGTGCGCGGTTCGGGTCCTCCAGGGCTCGTGCGATTTCGTCGGAGGCCCGGGCCGCCAGGTCATGCTGGCCCGTGGCCATCGACGCACCGACGTACTGGATGAGCAGATGCTCGGTGTCCGCGGGGCGCAGCCCGAAGACATTGATGTTGCAGAAGACCGCCAGGCCGGCCAGGATCCCGACGGGCTGGGCGACCCGCCGCCACGCGATCGGCGGCCTCAGCAGCCGGATCACCTCGACCAGGCCGAACGCGGCCAGCGGCATGAGCAAGTAGACCATCGGCAACCGGTACCGGGACGTGATGGGGAAGAGCGCCCCCGGCAGGACGAGCGCAAGGATCATGGCAACCTGGTAGCCCAGTCCGGCCGGCCGCTGCCTCCGCCCCAACGCCAGCAACAGGCCCAACACGCCCAACGGACAGATCACCCCGAAATGCAGCCACGACAACGCACGCAACAGACGGCTCGAGTCGAGAAACGCGTACAGATCCTTGTTGAAGGGGTATTCAAAGGCGTTGAATGTGTAGCAGAACCGCTTGAACCAGTCGCTCAACAGCTTGCCCGGATACTGGCGGATGTAGTCCTTGGAGAGGCGCGAGTAGAAGTCCGACACCTCGGCGTTGGTGGGCCGATGGCCGAGCTCCTGGGCCGCGTAGAGATACATGCACACGGCCAGCTCGGCTCCCTTCGCCCACGAGAGCGTCATGACGTCCTCGAAGTAGGGGCTCTTGCTCGTGTCCAACGGCGGACGGGTCATCCGTCTCGGGTCGGAATGCGGGTTGTTGCTGGCCCAGAAGGCCCCCGGGCCCCAGACGGCGATCAGGGCCCGCTCGTGCGAGACCAGCAGGTTGCGGAGCGTCACCGGCGAGATGGCCAGCAGGCATCCGACCGTTAGCAGCGCCGCCCGAGATAGACCAGGTCGCAGCTGCGCCCAAGCGGCTGCACGAGGCGATCGAGCGATCACCGCCTCCCGCGCCAACCAGACGACCATCACCGCCAACACCGGCGCGTATGCCAGGATGTTCGGCCGGGTGATTGCGGCCACGCCCATTACCCCGCCGCTGAGGAGCCACTTCCACCAGCGCTCGTCCGCCACTGCCAGCAGCACATAGACCAGCAGCAAGTAGAACACGCACGCCAATGTGACGTCGAGCAGCTCGGCGCTGAAGAAGACGAACGTCCAGTAGACGGCGCTGAGCCCCCCGGCGATGACGGCCGCGGTCGGACCGAACAGCCGCCCGGCGATCAGGAAGACCAGGACCGGCGCGAGACCCGCGATGAACACCTGTACGAATCGAGCGCGAACAGGATCGGGCCCGCCGACCTTGTAGATCCCCCCCAGCACATACAGATACAGCGGGGCCCGAGGGTAGGCGATCGTCGACAGCGTGTCGTTGGCGATCGCCTGGGCCACCTCGTGATGCGTCCGCTCGTCGATCGTCGGATACGGGTAGAGCGGATTGTGTCGGGCCTCGAGGAGGAACAGCAGTCGAACCGCAACGGCCAGGACGTAGACGGCCGCCGCCGTCAGCACCCATCGGCGTCGAGGCCAGCGGCTGCCTTCAGACATGTCTCTCGGATTCCTATGTGACCGTGCGTGAATCCGCGTCGCTGTGGCACGGGCGTCTCGCCCGTGATGGCCATGGGCAAGATGCCCATGCTACGTACCCGCCGTAGCCCCGTTTCCGATCTCGCACGGTCATTTGGTCCCTGACGGTGCGGACCCGATGACGGCAGGTCCGCCCCGCGGCGTCACGGAGCCCATGTTAGCAGGTTCGTCCTGGCGCGCTAACCCGAGCAGCGTGGCCTGAAGTGCACGCGCCGACCCTGAGGTCGGCGCGGGGGATGGAGGTGTGGCTGTACCGAGTCTTGCGGTCGGTTCCGCGTAGGGGCGCAATCGATCTGAGGACGTCGGGCGTCTCTCGTTGTCCCGGTTCCCCTATCGTCGTCGCCTGGCCAACAGGGTGACCGTGAGCATCCCGATGACCATGGCAGCCGCAGGTGCCGGGCCGGTGTTCCCACAGTCGAAGACGGCCAGGACCTCGAGGTCGTCAGTCATCACGAGGCTGGTCACCTCGTTGGCGTCGATCGTCGCGAAGTTCGCGTCGCCCGGGTGGTTGGGGTCGTAGATCTCCCAGTGGTCGAAGACCTTCCCCTCAACCGGCACGGCCGTCAAAACGACCTGTGAGCCGGCTGGGAAGACCAGGGGTGGCAGGTCAGCGAGATTCGGTTCGACCTCGACGCTGCCCAGGTTCTTCTTGTCGATCGTCAAGGCCAGCGTGTAGAAGTAGGGGGCCCCCGGGAACTCGTCGGACCCGATGTCCACGATCCCGGCGTCGGGCATCACCCTGGGGTGGCCGTCGATGTCGACCTGACCGGCGTAATCCCCGTTGGGATCACCCCCGTCGACGCCCGGCGAGCTGGGCGACAGATGGAAGTCATTATCCGCCCAGGTGTTGGGATCGTCGTCCGGCCCATCGGCATCGACGAACTGTGGGTCGTCGTCGACAGTTCCCTCGCCCCAGATGAGGACATCGAAGGGGTCGACATAGATGTCGTTGGGCTCGTTCCGGACGATGCAATGGTTCAGCGTGAGCGTACAGACCGTCTCGGGCGTGTCCAGGAGGAACTCGCTGCCCATGGTGATTTGGCTGCCGTGCGCCGAGCTGTTGTTCCAGATGATGCAGTTGTCCAGATTGACCGTGCTCGACTTCCAGCAGGTCACCCCGGCGCCGTAGCCATTGGGCTCGAGGAGCACATTGTTGGTGATCGTGCAGTTTCTGATGTCCAGATTCGTATCGGTGCAGGTGTCAAGGCCGCCACCATAGAAGTGGGCCACGTTGCCGGTGATGGTGCAGTTATAGACCCGAACAGAGGTGCTCCACCACGTTTCGATGCCGCCGCCGTCGATGGCCGCGTAGTTGTTAGCGACCAGGCAATTGGTGAACAGCGGATTGGAGTACAGGTAGCTGCATCCCCCGCCGCCGTAGCCCTCGGCGAAGTTGTCGGTGATCGTGCAGTATGCGATCGTGGGAGAGGACTCACGCGTGACGATCCCGCCGCAGGCGAGCGCCGGTCCGAGCCCGCTGTTGCCCGTGATCGTGCAGTATTCGATCATCGGATTCGCCAGCCAGCACATGATCCCGCCTGCACAGACGCCTCCGGTCCCGGTGTTGGAGGCGATCGTGCACTTCGTGATCGTCGGACTGCTGCTCTCGATCAGGATCCCTCCGGCCGATACGGCGTATCCGTTCTGGATCGTCAGCCCGGCTACAACGGCGTCGGGGCCCTCGCCGCTCTCGAAGAGGAACCCCCGGTGATTCTCCAGTTCGGTGCCGCCAGCGTCGATCACGGTCGCGGCCACGACGTTCGGATCGTTCGGGTCGGTACTTCGGACAGTGATGGCCCTGCCGCCGAAGTTTAGATCCCGATTTCCAGGACCCGAGTAGATTCCTTCGCTGACGATGACGACGTCCCCGTTGCTCGAAGCATCGATGGCCGCCTGAATGGTCGGGTACTCGGGCGTCGGGACGAGCCGGACAGCTCCTGAGACCCCCTCAAACGTAACCACGATCGCCGAAATGAAGACAACGAGACCGACACGACCTATGGGGCTTCCGCGGTGAGTCATGGCTATGCCTCCTCATTGCGACGGCGCTGATCAAACGGACACGAGCGAGACTTCCCGCTTGCTGGTTGGATGCGTCGGGGTCGAGCTTCCTTCTCCTCAAGACCGAGAAAAACGAGCCTGATGTCGCCTGGGCGCGGATTCGGCGGTGTCGCTTGCGAGGTCGCCGGGTTGGGAAGAGGGCTGTTCTATCCGTCAGTGACGGCGAGGTGTTTGCTGAGCTTCGCCATCCGCCGGCGGTTGATGAAGAACATGCACTTGTAGAAGGCGGCGACCGTCCACGTGTCAAGGAACGGCGCGAAGACGTGCCGACGCAGGCGAAACCGGAAGATCGACCGGAAGATCCTGAACACTGCGCGGAAGAATGGCGGACGGTTCTTGATGGCCTCGTCAGACGCCTGGAACAGCCCCCCATAGCTAACCGTCGAGTACTTCCCCCCGGACAGCGTCGGCGAGGGCAACATGCCGGGACTCGTGGTCCACCCGATGTTCCAGTCGTCCAGATGGGTGTAGGGCTTGTAGCCGTGCTTGACCGCGAACTTGTAGAGCGGTGTGCCTGGATAGGGGACGTACCGGTTGAACTGCCACAGAGCCGCCTTGGGATTCGTGTCGAGGAGCTCCATGGCCAGATCGATCGTCTGTAGCGTCTCGGCCCGGATCTCGGTCGGGGCGCAGAGGATGAAGCTGTATCTGGCGATGAAGTCCGCCTCGGCCAGCATCCGGTTGGCGTTGCGGGTGTCGTCGGCCGTGATCCGTTTGTTGAGAAGCTTCAGGATGCGATCGGCGCCGGACTCGGCCCCCACGTATACCTCGCGGACACCGAGGTCGTAGAGCTCCCTGAGATCCTTGGGCGTCATCTCCAGGATCTGGTCGACCCGCATCTCGGTCCACCAGTTCAGGACATGCCCCCGGCTCCGGACGCCCTGGAAGATGTCCCACGCGCGGTCGCGCTCGACGAAGAAGTTGTCGTCCAACGCCAACAGCGAGTTGATTCCGAACGTCTCGACCAGCTTGTCGACGGTCTCGAGCGTCCACTCGGTCGGGAACGGCCGCCATTTGCCCTGGTTGCAGAACCGGTTGTAGCAGAAGGTGCAGGCGTAGGGGCATCCTCTGCTGGTGAAGATCGGCGCGACGCGCGTGCCGAACCCCAGGTTCTTGATGACGTATTGGGCGCCGTCGACGTCGTTGAAGTGGATGGGTGCGAAGTCGCTCAGGTCCAGGACCGGCGCGGGGGGTTTGAGGCTGACTTCGTCGCCGTCGAGGTAGGCGACGTTGGGGACGTCGCGCGGATCTCGGCCGGCTTCCAGGGCTGCGACGAGCTTGGGCAGGGAGTCTTCGGCCTCGAAGCGGAGCACGTAGTCTGCCTCGGCGTCCCTCAGGACCATCTCCGGCGCGATCGTGGGCAGCACGCCGCCCCAGACGATTCGCGTCGACGCTGACATCTTCCGACACAACGCGCTCGCCATCTTCGCGAGGGGAACCGCTGGCCCGCAGAAGAGGGACACGCCGAGGACGTCGGGTCGCTGGGACAGTTCGGCCTTGAACCCCTCGTAAGCTTGGCGTCCCATCTGGAAGTCGATGATGCGAACGGTGTGACCGTGCCGCTCCAAGGCGCTGCGCAGATACAGCAACGCGTAAGGGATGAAGCGTTTTTCCTGTTCAACAGGGGAGGGGTTGAGGAGCAGGATCCTTGCCATGTGGGTGCTCTGGCGGCTGCGCGACTGCCGGCATTCGTATCGAGACGTGCCCCTCACGAAGATCGGGATCCTCCAGCATGGAACCGATCCATGCCGGCATACCCCGCGCGGCGGGCAACGCAACAGTGATTATAGCCCTCGCGGATCTCGCGCTTCAACCGTCGCTGCGGGATCTGGGCCAGCGGAACTCGCCGGGGCGAGGGTTTGTATGCGTTATGGGACCCGACCGGGCCGGAAGACGCCCGACCCCGCGTGGAAAAACGGGCAAAATCTCATGGTCCTTGACGACACGCTCCTCCGCGCTCCGTATATAATTGATGTCTGGACGGCCGGCCGGAGGAAGAAGCGCATGGCCTCAGAACGCTGCGCACCCAACGTCAACCCCCTGACCGATTCCCTGGGACGATCGTTGTTCCGCCTGAAGCGACTGGTCCAACCTGTGGCCAAGCGGGCGTTGTTCTGGCCGGGGATCGGCCCGGTTCTGCTGAGCATGATCAAGCGATCGCCGATGCGCAACATCTCGGTCATGTGGTCGGTGACGTACAAGTGTCCTTGCCGGTGCGCCCACTGTGGCGTCAACGACGTCAAGGACCGAAGCAAGGTCGAGCTGAGCACGGACGAATGCTATGCGCTGCTGGACGATTTCGCCGCGCACCCGTTCGCCATCAGCGAGATCTTCCTGTTTGGCGGCGAGCCCCTCGTCCGTCGGGACATCATCGACATCATCAAGCGCAGCACGTCGCTCAAGCTCAGGGTCGTTGTCGACACCAACGGCTGGTTGGTGGATGAGGCGATGGCGGATCGCCTCGCCGAGGCCGGCCTGGAGGAGGCGAGGGTCAGTCTGGACTCGCCCCGGAAGGAGGATCACGACCGGAATCGCGGGCTCGCGGGATGCTACGACCAGGCGATCCGGGCGGCCCGGCTCCTTCACGATCGTGGCGTCCGGGCCGATCTGTCTACCTTCTGCACGGTCGATCGGATGGAGCGGGGCGACATCGCCGCCATCAAGGAGATCGCTCGGGAGAACGGGCTGGACGGCGTGCGCGTCCTGCCGATATTCAAGAGCGGGGCGCTGGCGGATGAGGATCCCCTGACGCCCGAAGACGAGCAGATGGTCTACTCGTTGCTCGAGCCGGGGTTCACCTACTACGAGCTGCACGTCGTGGACAACCCCAAGAGCAAGTTTATCTGCTCGACCATGCTCAAGATGCTGTTTGCCGTCTCGCCCTATGGCGACGTCCAGCCCTGTGCGTTCTGTCCCGCCTCGTTCGGGAACATCAGAGAGGAGCCTTTCAACGATATCCTGGAGCGCATGTGGGCCAACCCCATCTATGATCATGACTGCCATACCTGTTTGATGAACCAACCCGCTACGCCCGAGTGGCTCGATTCGTTGTCCGCCGATGGCGACGTCCGCAAGAATCCCGTCCTGCTGCGGCATTCGTGTCGTAGGTAGCGCCGAGGGGTTGCCTACCTGGCCGTCGGTCCTACACCGTCTGCATTCCATCATGTTGACTTGGCTTTGAGGCGATGTTAGCGTGAGTCGCGTCTACAGCAGCGGATTCCCGAGGACATGATGGCGGTGCATTCATACAAGATGAGGGTGGTACAGGGAGCGTTGCTGTTCGTCGCGTGCGCGGTCGTTGGCTGTAACATGACCGAGCGCCCGGCGGGACGGCGCGTGGGCGACGCTTGGGAGGAGCCGGCCTCGCCACCGGCCGGCGAGCTCGACGACTGGGACGCGCCCGAAGCGGATTCGTCGGGGATGCCCGAGCGGACCGGGGCATTGCCGATCGCGACCGTCAACGAGCGCCCCATCTCCCGCAAGCGGCTCTTTGGACTATTGCTCCGCACCCACGGGATGAAGGTGCTGGGGCAGTTGATCGCGGTGGAGGTAGTTCGCGATGCGGCGGAGAAGGAAGGTGTCGCCGTGACCCCCGCCGACATCCGCGTCGAGTACGATCGGGCGCTCCTGCGGATCAGCTCTCCCGTGCCCGCCGCCACGCAACCGAACCTGGGCGAGGCGGCGCGCGAGGCGATGCTCACCGAGATGTTGGCCCGACGGGGGCTGACGCGCGAGGAGTTCAACCTGGCGATGGAGCGGCAGGCCTACCTGAGGAAGCTCGCCGCCAAGCGACTCAAGATCACCGACGAGCAGCTCCGCGCGCAGTACGAGATGATGTACGAGGAACGAGTCCAGGTGCGGCACATCCAGGTGCCCAGTTTGCGGGACGTTGGCCCAATCCGCAGGCTCCTGGCTGACGGCAGGGATTTCGCGGAGGTCGCCAAGTTCCACAGTCGCAACCCGCGCACGAGCCCCAACGGCGGTCTGCTGCCGCCGTTCAGCCGAAACCAGGATGACGTGCCTCCCCAGCTTCGCGAGGCCGCCTTCAAGCTCCAGCTCGAGCAGGTCTCCAGCGCGATCCGGATTGACCGGGACTACCACCTCATCAAGCCGGTCAAGCGCTTCGCGAAGTCCAACGTCAAGCTCGAGCACGTCAAGGAGATCGTTCGCGTCAAGCTGACCGAACGCCTGTTGCCTGAGCTGATGGATCGGATCGAGAAGGAGCTGGTCGAGGAGGCCCGCAAGCGGATCGTCATTACCGATCCCGTGCTCCGCAAGCAGTTCGAGGAACGGTACCAGCCCCGTCCTCGGGCCGCGACGGGCGGAGGCAGGTAGGGGTTTTCCAGGCATGTCCGACTTCACCATCGAACCCGCGGATCGGATCAAGCGCCTGCCCCCGTACCTGTTCGGTCGGCTCAACGCGCTGAAACACGCCAAGCGCCAGCAGGGAATCGACCTGATCGACCTGGGCATGGGCAACCCGTCGGACCCGACGCCGACGAGCATCGTCGAGAAGCTGTGCGAGGCCGCTCGCGACCCGCGCAACCAGCGGTACAGCGTGAGTCGCGGCCTGTTCAACCTGCGTCGGGAAATCGCCAAGAAGTACAAGACCAAGTGGGGCGTCAGCCTCGACCCTGAGACCGAGACCATCGCGTGTCTGGGCAGCAAGGAGGGGTTCGCGCATCTGTGCCTGGCGATGCTCGGGCCCGGCGACACGGCCGTGGTGGGCGATCCGTTCTTCCCGATTCACGTCTACTGCGTCGCGTTGGCGGGCGCCAACGTCATTAACGTGAAGCTCGGCAACGATGAGGCGTTTCTCGAGCGGATCGAGTACGTGGTCGAGCACCTGTACCCGCGACCCAAGATGCTGATCCTCAACTACCCGCACAACCCGACGGCGATCACGGTCGAGCCGTCGTTCTTCGATCGCGTGGTGGAACTGGCCGAGCGCGTCGGCATGGTCGTCGTGCACGACTTCGCCTACGGCGAGACGTGCTTCGAGAACTATCGCGCCCCGAGCTTCTTGTCTTCGAAGGGCGCTAAGAACTTCGGCGTGGAGTTCACCACGTTCAGCAAGCCGTACAACATGGCGGGGTACAGAATCGGGTTCTGCGCCGGCAACCGCCAGATGATCGACGCGCTGGGTACGATCAAGGGCTACTACGACTACGGCATCTTTCAGCCGATCCAGATCGCCAGCATCATCGCCATGCGTCAGGCCGAGGAGGACGTGCGGCGGCAGGCGCGGATCTACCAGAAGCGTCGCGACGTCGTGGTCGCCGGGCTGGAGCGGATCGGCTGGCAGGCCGACCGGCCGCGGGCGGGGATGTTCGTCTGGGCCCGCGTGCTCGACAAGCACCTGGCCGGGCGGGACACGATCCAGTTCTGCATGGACATGATGGACGAGGCCGAGGTCGCCCTCGCCCCCGGCCGAGCCTTCGGCGAGAACGGCGAAGGCTGCGTTCGTATCGCTCTGGTAGAAAACGAGTTGCGCCTCAAGCAGGCCCTCCGCCAGCTCGACCGCGCCCTCAACAAGCCTCGCGCCGCGCCACGCCGGAAACCCGCGAAGCGCAAGGCCTCGCAATGACACGAGCGGCACGTCTACTCAGGTCCGGGTCCCGGGCAGATTGACGTCTACGCGTTCTACGTATATCATTACGTAATATGCGTATGTCCTCACCCATCGACGCGCTTCTCCCGGGCACGCGGCAGGAGATCCTCGCCGCAACGCTGATGCACCCGGAGCGGTGGTGGTACCTGAGCGACCTGGCGAGGCACTTGGAGCGTAGGCCCTCCAGCCTTCAGCGGGAACTTGCCGCCTTGACGGATGCCGGCATTCTGCGTCGACGGCGCGACGGGAACCGCGTCTACTTCCGAGCCGAGCCGGACTGTCCGTTTCTGGCGGAGCTACAGGGGCTCATGACGAAGACTGCGGGGCTGGTCGATGTGCTTCGCGAATCGCTCGAGCCGTTGGCGGGCCGTATCGATTGGGCGTTCGTACACGGGTCCATCGCTCGCCGCGAAGCGCTCTCATCGAGCGACGTGGACCTGATGATCATCGGTGGCGTGGGCCTTGCTGATCTTGCACCGGTGCTGCGTGACGCCGAGCGGCGCCTCAATCGGCCCGTGAATCCGAGCGTCTACACTCGGCAGGAGCTTGCCAGGAAGCTGGCAGACGGGCATCATTTCCTCACGTCGGTGATCGATGGCGAGAAGATCGATGTCCTGGGGAGCGGCGATGAGCTGGCAAGCGCTTCTGGCAGCAGACCGCGTTCGGGCGCACACCACGAGCCAGCAGGAGCTTGACGATCTTCGTGCCGTCATCGCCCGGGATCTGAGAGACGCGGCCATTCCGGGGCTCTCACCGGACCGAAGGTTCGCCACCGCCTACAACGCCGCCCTTCAGTCGGCCAAGATGGCCATTGCGTGTGGCGGCTACCGCGTCGTCGGCAGTGGGCATCACCAGACCACCTTCGAGGCCCTTCCGCTTGCCCTCGGTTCCGACAGCTCTCGCCTGGCGGTCTACTTCGACACCTGTCGACGGAAGCGCAACCAGCTAGACTACGACCTGGCAGGCGTCATCGCCGAGACGGAAGCCGATGAGATCTCGTCCAAGGCCAACGAGCTCAAACGTCTCGTCGAGGCGTGGATTGCCGAGCACCATCCGCAGTTCAGAGCGTGAGACGCTGTCCGCTTCCCCTCGTAGGGTACGTCTTGACGTACCCTCAATGCTAACCTACCCGTGCCGAGCTGTGTCCGTATAATATCCACGATTACGCATTCGATCCGCGAGAGGGGTGCAGACATGACGGCACGCGCGATGGGGGGTGTGTTCTTTGTGGTCTTGGCGCTTCCCCCAACGCTCGCCTTGGCTGAGGGGCCGGAGCGCCACGCCATCGTCATCGGCATCAACGACTATGCCGACCCGGCCATCCCGGACCTGCGGTTCGCCGAGTCCGATGCCAAGGCCATCTATCAAACACTTGTCGATCCGGCCATCGGGCGATTCAAGCAGGACCAGGTCACGCTGCTGCTCGGCAAGGACGCCACACCGAGCGCGATCAAGGCCGCCCTCTACAAGCTCCGCGGCGTCGGCAAGGGTGACCTGGTCGTGATCTTCTACTCCGGCCACGGGGCGAAGGAGGGCGATGAGGCATTCTGGGTCACGCAGGGGGCCGAGCGCAAAGCGCTGCCCGCGACGGCCTTGTCCAACAGCGACATCCGCAAGTTCCTCCCCCAGATCCCCTCCGAGCGCCTCGTGATCCTGCTCGACTGCTGCTACGCCGCCAGCACGATCAAGAAGAGCCTGGATGACCCGGCGTCGCTGTTCGGCGCGTTCGCGGGCAAGGGGCGCGTGACGATCGCCGGCGCGGCTGAGAACCAGGAAGCCCTGGAATACGAGGACAAGAAGGCTGGCGTGTTCACCTACTTCCTGAACACCGGCCTGCGAGGCAAGGCCGACGGCAACACCGACGGCGTCGTGACGTTCGAGGAGCTGTGGACGTACCTCGGCGACAACGTCCGCAGGGCGTCCGTTAAGCAGGGCGGGCTCCACGAGCCGAAGATCATTACCGAGGCCGGCCTGACGCCGCAGTTCCTGCTGACGTACAACCCGGCCGTCCGGGCCGAGAATGAGCAGGGCGTCGCGGCGCTGCGGAAGCTCTTCGACGAGCGCAAGATCACGGGCGCGCAGTACGACGAAGGCTTCAAGGCCCTCTCCGAGCCGGCCATCGACGCCGAGTCCGTCGCGCGGCGTGAGGTGTTCGCCGACCTTGTCGCCGGGCGGCTTGCGCCCAAGTACCTCAAGGACGTGCTCGACCGCCGGCTGAAGGAAGCTCGGGCTGAGGTCCCGCAGCCCGCCGGCCCCACGGGCAAGCCTACGCTCGCCGTCGTCCCGTTCGACACGCTGGGCGAGATCAAGGCCAAGGACGCCGGCAGGATCCTGGCCGAGCACCTGCTGCCGCACTTCGCCGGCAACTACACGCTGATCGACCAAACGCAGCTCAAGCACTTCGTCGACCAGGACGACCTGACGCTGGCGGGCCTGGCCGAGCTGGCCAAGCAACCCCGCACCAAGGCCCTCAGCAAGGCCGTCAAGCTCCGCGCCGTGCGATACCTCATCGTTGGGACGGTTTCGGGCCTCCCGGACGGTTCACTCTCGGTGACGGCGCGGATGAGCGACTGGCAGACCGGCCGCATCGAGGGCAGTCGAATCGGTCAGATCGCCGCCAGCGGTTGGCCCGACCTGCTCGCGCGGATGGGCCACTTGGCCGGTAAGCTCGGCGGCTCGCCCGGGCATGTCGAGGTCGCTCGGACCAAGCCCGTGGTGCCGCCCAAGCCCGCTGCTCCGCCGAAGGACCTTACGTTGGACCTTGGCAAGGGCGTAACGATGGACCTGGTGTTGATCCCCGCCGGTGAGTTCATGATGGGCAGCAAGCTTTCTCCATCCGAGGTCGCCGCCAAGTTCGGCGGCAAGGAGGAGTACTTCAAGGACGAGCACCCGCGCCATCTTGTGCGCATCGAGAAGCCCTTCTACATGGGCAAGCACGAAGTGACCAAGGCGCAATTCGGGGCGTTCGTCGATGCTTCCGGCCACAAGACCGACGCGGAGAAGGAGGGCTATGCCTACGTCTGGACCGGCGAAAAGTGGGACAAGAAGCAGGGGGTGTCCTGGCGGGACGTCGGGTTCGAGCAGACGTCAACCCATCCGGTCGTCAATGTGAGCTGGTGCGATGCCGACGCTTTCTGTAGGTGGCTTGCCCGCAAGTCGGGTCGCCCGGTCCGGCTGCCCACGGAGGCGGAGTGGGAGTACGCGTGCCGCGGGGGAACCGACAGCGTATTTCAGTGGGGCAACGACCCCGATGACGGCAGGGGCTGGTGCAACGCCGCCGACCAGACGGCCAAGCAGAAGTTCTCCGGCATGAGGATCTTCAGCTGGTCGGATGGTCATGTGTTCACGGCACCCGTCGGCTCATTCAAGCCCAACGCGTTTGGCGTCCATGATCTGATTGGGAATGTGTGGGAGTGGTGCGGCGACTGGTACGATCGCTATCCGAGCAACACGGAATCGAGCGACAGTAACAGTACGAAGTATCGTGTGGTCCGCGGCGGCTCCTGGCTCTACGATCCGTGGCACTGCCGTTCAGCGGATCGCGGCTGGTACACCTCCGTCTTCCGCGTCAACAACTTCTGCAAGGACGTCGGGTTTCGGGTGGTGTCGTCTGCCGGCTTGGACTAAGAGAGTTCCCCTTTGACTTTTGTGCTGTTACCCTCTGCCCCGAGCGAAGCGAGGGGCGCGCATCTTTCTGGAGCAGCTCTATCTGGAAAGACGTGCTGAGGGATGACCTGTTTCGCTGAGCCCGCGGCTTTCGGGCCGCGTTTCAACGGGGCAGGGGTTGGATAGCCGGCCGTGTGGTCTGCGGTGGCTCGTGGAACAGCGACCCCAGGAGCTGCCGATCCGCGAATCGCAATAGGAAATGCCTGGCAGCAATCGAGAAGTCCTCACGGCCGAGATGGCCGCGCTGCGGTGGCACGGGCGTCTCGCCCGTGTGGTAAGCGGGGTAAGGCGTGGATGAAGGATCATGGCCGGGGACGGCCATGCTACGGCCACGGCCAGTTTGGTCGCGCTGCGGGGAGCATGTGCGTGGATCCGAACCGGCCCATCGAGAAGCGCTACGGGGCTTACCTGCCGCACTGGTCTCAGGAGGGGGCAACCTACTTCGTGACGTTCCGGTTGGGCGACTCGCTTCCTCGAGACGTCGTGGTTCGTCTCAAGCAGGAGCGCGCCGAACTTCTCAAACGGGCAAGGAATACTAAGGGCGGGATTGCTCCGCGGGAGCTCGCTCGGGTCAAGCGACTGCTGTCGGAGAAGGTGGATCGATACCTCGACGCAGGGCGCGGGGCCTGCTGGATGGCCCGACCCGAGGTGGCCAAGATCGTGGCGGGGGCGTTGACGCACTTCGACGGCGATCGCCATGCGCTGTTGGCCTGGTGCGTCATGCCGAACCACGTGCATACGGTCGTTCAGCCTTGGGGATTGCATCGTCTCGAAACGGTGTTGCACAGCTGGAAGTCGTTTACGTCCAGGGGGATCAACAGAGTAGTGGGCCGAGGCGGCCGAGTCTGGCAACCTGAGTACTCTGATCACCTCATCCGAAGCGTGGCCGACCTGGAGCATGTCATCCAGTACACGCTCGGCAACCCGCAGGCTGCTGGTCTGAAGAACTGGCCTTGGATCGGCGGGAGGGCCGTAGCACGGGCGTCTCGCCCGTGAAGAAAGCGGCGTAAGGCGTGCATGAAGGATCATGGCCGGGGACGGCCATGCTACGGTGGCACGGGCGTCCCGCCCGTGAAGGAAATGGCGTGAGGCGTTCATCGGGGATCTCATGGCCGGGGACGGCCATGCTACAGCTTCGTGATGGCGATGGTGGTCGGGCGGCCTGCGACGCCGAAGGTGTTGACGGTGCGGAGACGCAGTTGGTTGGCGCCTGGGTGGAGGGGCCACTTGAAGCCGGATTCGACCGTGCGCCACGCCTTTCCCTCGCCATCAATGGTGGCTTCGTACCGAGACAGGTTCGGTGTCTGTGAGTCGAGGTGAACGATCAGCGTGTCGGCGTCTTGCTGCTGGAGATCGACGGCGATCCGGTTGAGGGGCCAGTAGAAATCGGCCACGCGGTTGGAGAGGTAGCTGTACTCGGGGTAGGTCGGGTCATCCACGCTGACGGTCCACCATAGGTAGCGGTCCCAGCGGTATTGCTCTCGGCCGTGCTCGATTTCGGCCGGGGCGGGCTGGGACAGGTGGTTGTTGCGGAGCGGGATGCCGAAGCGGACAAACAGGTGCATCCACTTGTCGTCCAGCGTCCAGGGCTCCTTGAGATCCTTGTGGGGGACGGCCTGGACGGGGCGCTTGTCGCGGTAGGCCTGGTGGACCTCCAGGGCGTTGAGCCATTCGCCGGACTTGTCCGCCTGGTAGGCGAAGCTGACGGGGTATCCCTTGGGGCCTGGGCCCGGGCCGGTGTCTTGCAGGATCCACTTTCCGAGCTGATTCGACCACACCTCGGCCACGCAGTGGTGGTCGATGATGACCGAGCGGGCGTTGTACCCGACGGCGGCGGCGGCTTGCACGTAGGTGCACGAGTAGTGCGTACACATGCCGAGCGATAGGTCCTGGCTGGCCAGCTCCAGGAGCTCCAGGGCGTCCCAATGCGGGACGTATTCGTACTTGCCGTCTTTCCAGCCGTTCTTCCATTGATGGCTGACCCACTTGCGCAGGGCGGTCTGCCGGGCCAACTCGTCGCCGGCCCTGCCGATCACGTCGGGCAGGTTGTACTTCTCGCGGAGGTGCCGGATGCGGGGCGTGTCGGACTCCCAGGTGAACGGGTACGAGCCGCGGGCGATCGTCGGGTTGTCGTACGTGTCTACTCGGAGGCCGCTGAGGTCGGGCTCATCCACGTCCGCCTGAAGCTCGAGCCGGACGCCGCGGATGATGGGCGTCCGCGCTGAGGAACCGGTCTTCAGCGTGGCGCGCCACTGGATGTATCGATGACCGGAAATCGGGACGGACCCGCCCGGCTGGATGGGCTGCCAGTTGCTCCAGGTTCGCCCGACGACCGTCGGCGTCGGGCCGGAGCGCACGGCATACGCGATCTCCGTTCCCTCCGGGGTGTCTTGCTCGGTGCGCAGCGTTAGTTTCCTGACGGCCAGCTTCGGTCGGATCTTTGGGTCTTTGGGGTAGACGGCCGGGTCGATCACGGGGCCTGTCACCTGGCCCGTGGGCGGATGGCCGTACATCCGAAGCCGTACGATGTATTCGCCCGACCACGCGCCGTCCGGACCGAGCGCGTCGGGCTTCCAGGTCTTGCCGCCGTCGAAGCTCCGCGCGCTGCGGCCTGTATGGCTGAAGGTGTCGACGTGCAGACCGCCGGCACCGCCAATGACGACGTCGTTTGCGCCGGCCTTGAGTTCTTCGCCGGCGATGTCGTGCCGGGCCCATCCGCCGGTGAGCATCCGCGCCTCATCGTGCACGTACGGCCGCCGTCTTCCGTTGACGGCGACCGATTTCGGGTGGGCGTCCTTGTGGGTGTAGCTGCAGTAGATCAGCAGCAACCCGCGCTTGAAGTCAGGGAGGGGAATCTCGAAACGGATCTTGGCGAAGTCCTGTTCGCCGAACCGATCGAAGTACTTGCCCGTCACGCCGGTTTCGTTGGTGATCAGATAGGATTGGGCAAGGCGGATGCCCTTCAGCTCGCCGTCGACGGCGATGAAACGATCGCGCGTCGCGGCTTCGAAGGCGTCGAGGCTCTCATGCTCGATCGTGATCGTCTCGGCCTGAAGCATCGTGCACCCCGCAATCATGACGACGACAGCCCGGAGACTGCGTTCTCTCATGGCGTTGTCCTCGATTCGGGCGCGATCCAGGGCCGGTCAAGCCGTCGAGTTGTCCGCAGTGCATGATCGAGGGCGGTTACGTCTCTACCGGCGCCGCGCCGACCAGGGCATCGAACGACGACATCGTGCTGGTATCGCCGCTCAGGATCAACTCCTGGGCGCAGCGGATGCGCGGCATCCGCGTGGCTACCCAGCGCTGGGCGCGGACCAGCTTGCCTTCATCGACCGCGGCGTCCCGGAGAAACAGGCAGCCGCAGATCAGGTCGATAGCGACGTCGACGATCTTCCGCCCGCAGAGGTCCATGTAGGTCGGCCCGGGCTGGGCTTTGACGAACGTGACGATCTCATCGAGGCGGCTGCGACCGTCGGCGAGCTGATCGACCACGGGCTTGAGGTCTCCGGCCCAGGTCTGCGAGCCCAGCAGCTCGTCGATGAACTTGCCGGCCGTTCCCGACGTGACGCCGCGGACGGCCGCGACGATCTGCAGTTGGCTGGTCCCCTCGTAGATGGGGGCGATTCGCGCGTCGCGGAGGTACCGTTCGCAGGGGTAGTCGCGCATGTAGCCGCTGCCGCCCAGGACCTGCACCGCGTCGTAGGCCACGCGGTTGCACATCTCCGAGGCGATGTACTTGCTCATCGGCGTGAGCATGCTGTTGAGGCGTTTGTAGGTCCGCTCCTGGTTGCGGAGTTGCCTGAGCGCTGTCTTGTCGTCGGGCTTGTCCAACTCCATCTTCCGGGCCGCACCGTACATCATGTCGACGCAGTAACAGGTCTCGTAGGTCAATGCGCGGGCCGCCTCCAGATCCAACCGCATTTCGATCAGCATGTCGCGGACGGCGGGCAGCTCCTCGATGGCCGTGCCAAACTGCTTGCGGGACTGCGCGTAGTTGCGGGCCACCTGGTAGGCGGCCTCGCCAATGCCCAGTCCCTGGGCGGCGATGCCGATCCGCGCCCCGTTCATCAGCGCCAGGACGTACGTGATCAGGCCCCGCTGACGTTCGCCGATCAGCTTGGCCGGTGCGTCGTTGAGCTGTAGCTCGCACGTCGGCGAGCCGTGGATGCCCAGCTTGTCCTCCACCCGGCGGACGACCACCTGCGGACCGCGCTCGACCAGGAGCAAACTGAGGCCCCGCCCGTCGCTGATCTCCGGCTCGGTCCGGGCCAATACCAGCAGGATCTTGCCGCAGCCGTTCGTGATGAACCGCTTGACGCCCTGGACCCGCCACTGCCCGGTCGGGTCCTGGTAGGCGCGGACCTTGACGGCCTGCAGGTCGCTGCCGGCGTCGGGCTCGGTCAGGACCATCGCGCCGTCAAGCCGACCCTCCGCGAAACCGGGCAGGTACTCCTGCTTGATCTCGTCGCTGGCGTAGGCGTTGATGGTCTCGGCGATGCCCTGCAACCCGAACAGGTTCATCAGGCTGGCGTCCGCCCGGCTGACGAGCTCCGTCGCGATCGTCAGGACCATGTTGGGGAAGTTCAGCCCACCGAACCGATACGGCAGCGTGCAGCCCATCAGATCGGCCTGGGCGAGTTTCTCGAGGTTTTCCGCCGTTCCCGGCGCGTAGCTGACCGAACCATCTTCGTTCAGCGTCACGCCGGTGCGATCGACGTCGTCGGCCCGCGGTTCGATGAACTCGGCGCACAGCTCGCCCAGACTCGAGAGGATACGGCGGTAGTTGTCGATGGCGTCTTGCGCGTCGCGGGGTGCGTAGTCGAACTCGGCGGCGTATCTGAAGCCGTCCTCCATGAGTTCGGCCGCCTCAGCCAGCTTCATGGTGTTGAAACGGAACTGGATGTCGTCGTTGTCGTCGAAGAAGTTGGCCATGTCACGACCTCGCCTTGACGGCCTTGATCATCTTGGGGAGCACGACATTCAAGTCGCCCACGATCCCGTAATGTGCGATCTGGAAGATCGGCGCGTCCGGATCGGTGTTGACGGCGATGATCTTGGCCGACTGGTCCATGCCCGCCCGGTGCTGGACCGCCCCGCTGATGCCGCACGCGATGTAGAGCGCCGGTCGGACCGTCGTGCCCGTCTGACCGACCTGATGGTCGTGGCCGATGTATCCGCCATCGACGGCCGCCCGCGACCCGCCGACGGCGCCGCCCAGCGCGTTGGCCAGGTCCTGGATCAACCGGAAATTGTCCCTGCTGCCCACGCCCGCGCCGCCCGCGACGATGATGCGGGCGGCCTTGAGATTGACGCGCTTGGGCCGACGATGCTGCTCGATGAGCTTCATCACCAGATCGGTCGGCTCGACGCCGGCCGGCTCGCGAATCACCTCGCCCGACCGCGCCGCGTCGGGGGGCTCCATCGGCATGACGCCTTCGCGGACGGTGGCCATCTGCGGCCATCGCCGCACGTTGACGATCGTCGCGATGATGTTGCCGCCGAAGGCCGGGCGGATCTGCATCAGCAGGTTCTCGTGCGTCTTCTTGGCGGCCCGGTCCTCGTGGCTGCCGATCTCCAGATCCGTGCAGTCGGCCGTCAGCCCGCACCGGCAGGCCGACGCGCACCTCGGCGCTAGATCACGCCCCATCGGCGTGGCGCCGTACAGCAGCATCTGCGGGCGATGCTTGTGGATCAGGTCGCACACCACCTTGGCGTAGCTGTTCGTCTGGTATTGGGCGAGCAGGGGGTCGTCGACGAGGTAGACCCGGTCGGCACCGTGCGAGACCAGTCGGTCCGCCAACGGCGCGACGTCGCTGCCGAGCAGCAGACTGCCCACGGGAACGCCCAGCTGATCGGCCAGGACCCGCGCCCGGCCCATCAACTCGAGCGGCACGTCGCTGAGTTGGCCGTCCTCCTGTTCGGCGAAGACCCAGACCTCGCCTTTGGGATTCGGTTCTATCATTCCGTCACCTCGAGCCCCTGATGTCTCGCGCGCTCGCCAGACGGCTACCCGATCGTGTGGTCTTCGATCAGCTCGTGGACCATCGCGGCGACGCCTTCATCGGTCGGCTCGACGCTCTTGTAGCCGCTGCCGGTCAGCACGATGGTCTGGATGCGATTGACCCAGGTCGGCGAGCCGCGCAGCCCCACCCAGTCCAGGTCCGCACTGACGTCGTCGAGGCCCACCTGCTCGATGAGGAGTCCGTTTGCCTTCAGCTCCTCGCATCGTTTCTCAACGGCCGCCTGCTTCTGGTCATCTGGTGCGTCGGGGTCGGCCTCGTCGATCTCGCGTCGCATTTCGATCGGGGCGCGGGCCCGCTTGCATCTCATGATCCGCCTGGCCGCCGGCGGCCTGGGGACATTCGCCTCGGCCGTTACTGTCAGCAGCACCGGGAGCGGACCCTCCAACGTTTCCCAGCCGTTGCCCACGCCCCGCCTGGCGCGGATCGTGCGGTCATTCAGCTCGACGTCTGCCTCGACGTACGTGATTTGCGGGATGCCCAGCTTCTCGGCGCACTGCGGGCCGACCTGGGCCGTATCGCCGTCAATCGCCTGCCGACCGCAGATGACCAGGTCGAACTCGCCCTGGTGCTTCACCGCACAAGATAGGATGTGGCTGGTGGCCAGCGTGTCGGAGCCCGCAGCACGTCGGTCGGTCATCAGGATGACGCGATCGGCCCCACGGTACAGCGCGTCGCGGAGGACGTCGCATGCGGCGGGGGCGCCCATCGTGATCACGGTGACCGTGCCGCCGTACCGCTCTCGGATTCGCAGGGCCGATTCGAGGGCGTTCAGGTCCTCGGGATTGAAGATCGCCGGCAGGGCGGCACGGTTGACCGTGCCGTCGTCATTCATTGCCTTGCCCGTGACCTTCTTGGTGTCGGGGACCTGCTTGACCAGCACGACGCAGCGGTATCCCATCGCCAGACGGCTCCAACCCGTGTCCACAGACGAAACGCCGAAAACGAAGCAGGACACCATATCCCAGCGGCTCGCCTCCGTCAACGTCATGTCGATGGCTGGAAATTGGCAGCCACTGCGCTTCGTGTTAAACTGCCCCGCGGGGTTGCCTGGGCAGGACCAGGACGACGAATCGCACGTGCAACACGGCGGACCGCGAATGGAAGATCCGCGAACTGACGACGGGCATGAGACGGGTGCGGATCTGCGATACGAGGGCCGATACGACGCCTTCGATCCGTCCGGTCTGCAGACGTATCCCCTGTCGAGCCGTCCGAACAAGGTCAAGCTCGAGGATCTGGTTCGTCCAGCCGACGTGCTCGAGAGAGATTATTCGCCCACGCCCGACCAGCTTGCAGTGATTGACGACGCGGCGGATCAGATCGTGACGGCCGGGCGAGCGGATCGCCCCGTCGTCATCATCACCGGCGCCCACCTGATCAAGAACGGGTTAGGTCCGCTGCTGTTCGACCTGATCGAGCGGAGGCTGGTGACGCTGGTGGCCACCAACGGCGCGGGGGCCATTCACGATTTCGAACTGGCCCTGATCGGCGAGACGAGCGAACACGTTCCCAACGCGCTGCCGACCGGCCAGTTCGGTATGGCGTATGAGTTCGCGTACATGAACGAGGCCATCAACCTGGGTCACGCGATGCACCTCGGGCTGGGCGAGTCGCTCGGGCGGATGATCTGCGATCGGGTCTTTCGGCGGCAGGTCCTCGAGCGGGTCCGCCGCGAGGGATCGCCCGAGTACTTCGAGCACCCGGAGGTGAGCGTGTTGGCCGCCGCGTACCAGCGTGGGGTGCCGATGACGGTGCACGCCTCGATCGGCACGGACGTGACGGATCAGCATCCGAGCTGCGACCCGGCTGCCAAGGGCGGCACAAGCGGACGAGATTTCCTGATCTTCACGCAGTGTATGACCACGTTCACCGAGGGCGGGGTGGTCTTGAATATCGGATCGGCCGTCACCGGGCCGGAGGTCTTGCTCAAGGCGGTCAGCATGGCCGGGAACGTGGGTCGACCGCCGAACGGCCTGATCACCGTCGACTTCGACATCCGCCCGCGCGAGGCCGATGCGATGACCGACGAAACGAAGGCCGGGTACTACTACCGTGACCAGAAGAGCGTCGTGACGCGAATCCCGGAGGCGTTCGGCGGCCGGGGCCTGTACGTACAGGGCGATCAGCGGGTGACGATACCGGTGCTGTATCAGGCCATCCGCAGACGACTGGGATGACCGGTTGGCATATGAGGCAGCGAGGGAACCATGGACCGGACGCGCTTGAAAGCGCTGCTTGACGCGATCGCGGCCACGCGCGTGGCCGTCATGGGCGACTTCTGCATTGACGCCTACTGGGTCCTCGACCCGAGCGGGTCGGAGATCTCGCTGGAGACGGGCAAGCTCACGCAGACGGTCGGCCAGCAGCGATACGGGCTCGGCGGAGCAGGGAACGTCGTCAACAACCTGGTCGACCTCGGCGTCGGGCAGGTCTACGCGGTGGGGGTGGTAGGGGAGGACCTGTTCGGCCGTGCGATGAAGGCCATGCTGACGGCCGCCGGCGTGAATGCGGACGGGATGGTCGTGCAATCAGCGGGGTGGGACACGGCCGTGTACGGCAAGCCGTACCTGGATCGTCAGGAGCAGTCTCGAGTCGATTTCGGCGCGTTCAACGAGATATCGGCCGAGACCGAGGATCGCCTGATCGAGAACCTTCGAAGTACGTTGCGCTCGGTCCAGGCGGTCATCCTGAACCAACAGATCGTCCGCGGCATCAACTCCGACGCCCTGATCGCCAAGCTCAACCAGGTGATGGCTGAGCATCCCGATCACATCTTCATCGTCGACAGCCGGCACAAGAGCGGCCAGTACGCGGGGGCCATTTTGAAGCTCAACGACATCGAGGCCGGCAGGCTGGTGGGCGTGCCCCGTCAGGTCGGCGACGTCGTCTTGCTCGAGGAGGTCCACGACTACATCACCAAGCTATACAAGCGAACTGACCGGCCGGTGTTCGTCACCCGCGGCGCGCGGGGCTGCGTCGGCTATGACGGCGAGACGATGTGGGACGTGCCGGGCGTTCAGATCTTGACCCCGGTCGATCCGGTCGGCGCGGGCGACGCGTCGGTCTCCGCGATGGCGGGCGCCCTGGCCGCGGGGGGGACTGTGGGCGAGGCGGCCGAGTTGGGCAACTTCGCCGCCGCGGTTACCGTTCGCAAGCTCGAGCAGTGCGGGACGGCCGCGCCGGCCGAGATCCTCGAGATCGGCGGCGATCCGGATTACGTCTACAACCCCGAGTTGTCCGACGACCCGCGACGCGCCCGCTACCACGACGGTACGGAGATCGAGGTGATCACCGGCACGCTGACGCTAGGCCGGATCGAACACGCCGTCTTCGACCATGACGGCACGATCAGCACGCTGCGTCAGGGCTGGGAGGGGATCATGGAGCCGGTGATGGTGAAGGCCATCCTCGGCCCGCAGTATATGGAGGCAGACGAGGGTCTGTATCGCAAAGTTGTCGACACGGTTCGTGAATACATAGACAAGTCGACGGGCATCCAGACCATCTTACAGATGGAGGCTCTGGTCGAGATGGTCCGGCAGTTTGAGTGCGTGCCGGGCGACCAGGTGCTCGACAAGTTCGGCTACAAGGAGATTTACAACGATGCGCTGATGGAGTTGGTCCGGTCCCGGCTGGCCAAGTTCGAGCGCGGCGAGTTGGACGTCAACGATTACACCGTCAAGGGTGCGGTGAGGTTCGTCGGTGAGCTGCAGTCGCGCGGCGTCAAGCTGTACCTGGCCAGCGGCACGGATCGCGAGGACGTGATCGCCGAGGCGACCGCATTGGGGTACGCCGGGCTGTTCGAGGATCGCATTTACGGCTCAGTCGGCGACGTGAGCAAGTACAGCAAGAAGATGGTCGTCGAGAAGATCCTTCGCGAGAACAGACTGACGGGCCCCCAGTTGGCGTGTTTCGGCGACGGGCCGGTCGAGCTCCGCGAGGCCAAGAAGCGGGGGGGCATCGCCGTCGGCATCGCCAGCGACGAGGTGCGACGTCACGGCCTGAGCGCCGAGAAGCGTGCCCGGCTCATTCGGGCCGGTGCGGACGTCGTGGTGCCCGACTTTTCGCAGACAGAGGCATTGCTCGGGTATCTGTTTGGGTCGTGACGTCCTATAATCAGAATGGATACCGGGCGAAACGTGCGTTCAAGACATCCGGGAAGGCAGCGACCCAGAGGTGGGGTCGCCCACGGCGAGCCAAACGCCCAACAAGACTTGGAGACAAGCCATGTGGGACTACTCCGAGAAGGTCGTGGATCATTTTCTGAACCCACGGAACGTGGGTGAGATCGATGACGCGGACGGCGTTGGCGAGGTGGGTTCGTTGGCCTGCGGCGATGCGTTGAAGCTGACGTTCAAGCTGGGCGCGGAGGGGCGGATCACTGACGCCAAGTTCAAGACGTTCGGCTGCGCCAGCGCGATCGCCAGCAGCTCGGCGCTGACCGAGATGATCAGGGGCATGACGCTGGAGGAGGCGGAGAAGGTCACGAACCGCGACATCGCCGAGTTCCTCGGCGGGCTGCCCGAGCAGAAGATGCACTGTTCGGTCATGGGCCGCGAGGCGCTCGAGCTGGCCATCGCCAACCACCGTGGGCTGAGCGACGGCACGAAGCGCGAGCTGGAAGGAGAGGTGGTCTGCCACTGCTTCGGCGTGATGCGCGAAGACATCGAGCGCGTGGTCCGGGAAAACGGGCTCCGGAAGATCGAGGAAGTGACGAGCTACTGCAAGGCCGGTGGGGGGTGCGAGACCTGCCACGACGCCATCCAGGAGATCATCGATGAGGTGGCCCGTGCTGGCCCGGTCGCACAAGCGCCGGTCGATCGTCCGGAAGCCGACCGACTCGGCAAGAAACTGACCAACATCCAGAAGATCCGCCTGATCGAAGAGACGATCGAGCGGGAGATCCGCCCGCGGCTGCGACTCGACGGCGGGGACATCGAGCTGATCGACCTGGACGGCAACCGGGTGATCGTGGGAATGCGGGGCAACTGTGCGAACTGCATGACGGCGCAGTTCACGCTGAAGGAGACGGTCGAGGGGCCGCTTCGTGAGTTCGTGTCGGACGATCTGGTGGTCGTGCAGGAGGAGGCTGAGGCGTGAACGTCTACCTCGACAACAACGCGACGACGGCGGTGGCTCCCGAGGTGATCGACGCCATGACGCCCTTCTTCAAGGATCAGTGGGGCAATCCGTCGAGCATGCACAGGTTCGGGGGGGCGGTGGCGCACCACGTGCAGCTCGCTCGGGAGCGCATTGCCGCTCTGCTGGGTGCCCAGCGGGGCGAGATTGTTTTTACGAGCTGTGGGACCGAGAGCGACAACACCGCGTTGCGGGGGACGCTTACGCGGATACCGGACAAGCGGCATATCATCACGACGAAGGTGGAGCATCCGGCCGTCCGGACGACGTGTCGTTGGTTGCGAAGCCAGGGGTATCGGCTGACGGAGCTCGGCGTGGACGCCCAAGGCCGGCTCGACCTGGATGAACTCACCGACGCGATCAGCGACGACACGGCCATCGTCAGCGTCATGTGGGCCAACAACGAGACGGGGGTGGTCTTCCCCATCGACCAGATCGCCGGGATCTGCAAGTCCCGGGGCGTGCTGTTTCACTGCGACGCCGTCCAGGCGGTGGGCAAGATCCAGATCGACTTGAGCCGGACGCCCATCGACCTGCTGGCGATCAGCGGGCACAAGCTTCACGCGCCGAAGGGCATCGGCGTGCTGTACGTCCGACGTGGCACCAAGCTGTCGCCGTTGATGATGGGCGGCCACCAGGAGCGCGGGCGGCGTGCGGGCACGGAGAACGTTCCGTATATCGTGGGGTTGGGGCGCGCCTGCGAGTTGGTCGCCGAGAACATGGCCGAGGAGAACCGCCGCGTCAAAGCCATGCGGGACCGGTTGGAGCGCGAGCTGCTGAAGCGCTGCTCCAGCGCGGTCGTGAACGGCGACGTGGAACATCGCTTGCCCAACACGTCGAACATCAGCTTCGAGTACGTCGAGGGCGAGGCGATCTTGCTGCTGATGGACCAGGTCGGCCTGGCTGCTTCGTCGGGCAGTGCGTGCACGAGCGGTTCGCTCGAGCCGTCGCACGTCCTGCGGGCGATGGGCGTGCCGTTCACCTGCGTGCACGGCTCGATCCGATTCAGCCTCAGCCGGTACAACACCGAGGCCGAAATCGACTACGTCATCGAGCAGATCCCCCGGATCATCGAACGCCTGCGCGAGATCTCGCCCTATACCGAATCCAAACCCATCGCCGACTCGGTCCGGTCCGGCTCTGATTGACTCACTCGCGAGCCTGTAGCCGTTACTTGGCGGTCAGGCGGTCCTCGTTGAGAACCTTCCCGTCGGGGCTGTGGTGGCGGAACGTCAGCGTCGGCTTGCCGTCGATGCGCTCGACGGTTCCGGAGAGGAAGCCGCCGACCACGTTGAGGTAGCGGTGGGCCCGGGTGCGCATGCTGTTCTTCCAACCGCCGGCGTGCTCGTTGCTGATCGGGCCGCAGGAGTACTCGCGGACGCCGGTCTTCGGGTCGACCGAGACGTACTGCCAGTGTCGATCGCCGCAGGCGACGACCATGTTCTTCTGACTTGCGATGAAACGTCGCAGCTCGTCGCCCTCGTGCGTGAAGCCCTTGTTGGCGTGGTTATCGTTCTTGGTTGCCCGGTCGGGCCCGACGAGGGGCGTGGGGCTGATCAGGACGCGGAACGTCGCGTCGGACTCCTGCACCGTGCGCTTGAACCAGGCCTTCTGCTCTGCGCCCCAGATGGTCTTGTCCGGGCCGTCGGGCATCGTGTTGGGGCTGCGGTAGTCGCGTCCCTCGACGAGCCAGATTTGGAGGTCCTTGCCCCAGCGGCGGGTGCGGTAGGTCAACTTGCCCATGGGGACCTGCTCGAGGAAGACACCCAATCCTTGCTTGAAGGTGAAGTCCTTCATGTTGTCGCGTTTCATCGAGGGCCAGCAGTCGTTCTGCCACGTGTCGTGGTCGTCCTTGATGAAGTAGCTGGCGACCTGGCGGTGGAACGCCACGTTGGTCGGCAGGCTGTACGTCCGCTGCCAATGGTAGCGCGCGAGCGCCAGGCTCTTGGCGAGACTGTCGTAGTAGACGATGTCCCCGGTGTGGACGAAGAAGCTGGTGCCAAGCTTCAGCATTGCGGCGTAGCTCTTGTACCCGCCGCCGGGGGCGTCCTGATCGCCGAAGGCTTGGCCGGTCACGACCGCAAAGACGACCCGTGCCGGATCGTCGGCAGCAGGGGTCGTGAGGAACCATCCTTCGAGCGATTGGCCCGCCGCTCCGTTCTTGCCGACGCGGGACTCGACGCGGAGGAGGTACCGGCTGTTTGGCGTCAGGCCCTTCAAGAGGAACTGTCGCGTGAAATCGCGCTTCGGATCGACGGGTTGCCAATCCGTCTGGCGCCACGCGCTGGCGTCGCGCCTCTTGTAGAGGGCCCTGACCTCGCCCGATGTGCCCGGCGCGGCGTTTCTGATGTCAGCCGCGGTCATGCCCTCTGGATAGATGATGGCGATGACCTTCTTGCGCTTGTTTCGTACATTGCCCTGGCCGTGCTTGTCTGCCTTCTGGTATCTGAACCGGACCATGGGCGCGTCAGGAGGGTTCGGTTTGGCGTTCCGGGTCAGCCGCGTCCAGACGATCGCGGTCGTGTCCGTGACCTCGCCGACCTTGAACCCCGTGGCTTGATAGCATTCGCCTTGACCTGCAGCCGAGGCAGGGGCCGCGACGAGTAACGCCAGGGCGAATCCGATCGCTCCGCCACAACGCCGTGCTTGTTCGTGCATCTCGTTCATGACTTGTCTCTCCCGGCTTGCTGGCTCCTCTTGACCTGATGACGGTCAAAGGTACCGCCGAAGCCGCGCGGGCACAATGCGGTAGGGGTGCATCCCATTTCCCGTTGCACAGTTGCCATTGCAGGGCGCGCGACGAGAGGGCACCCGAGCCGCGGGGTTCATCCCGCGCGGACCGGTCGCGGCGCGGGATGAATCCCGCGGTTCGGGCAACCCCATTCGGACCGCAAGACAAGGCCACGGTTTGCTGGATGCCCCCATGCGGTAGGAAGGGCGGGGGATGAGCGTGCGACCGGTCGGGAAATCGGGTATCGTTGCCCGGTCGGCAATCTGCGGGTCTCTTCAGGAGGACGATGACCATGTTGAGGGACGTGATCAGACAAGCGGTGTTGTACAGCGGGGTGATGATGACGGTCGGTGGGGCCGTTGCCGGGGCGGAAGAGGCGCGGACCCGTGCGGGCAAGGCGCTCGGGTGGCGTCTGGGGGTTCAGACGTACACGTTCAAGCAGGTCACCTTCTTGGAGGCCGTCGAGAAGGTCAAGGCGTTGGGGCTGACCTGCGTGGAGGGGTTTGCGTGGCAGAGGATCAGCCCCGACCTGAAGAAGATGCAGCTGAACCACAAGGCGTCGCCGGCCGCGCTCGACCAGGTGAGGCAAGCGCTGCGCAGATCGGGCGTACGACTCGTCAACTACTACGTGTCCAACTTCGGCAAGGACAAGGCCGAGATGCGAGAGATCTTCGCCTTCGCGAAGAAGATGGGGATCGAGGCCTTCGTGGCCGAGCCGAAGGCCGAGACCATCGGGGCGCTGAGCAAACTGGCCGACGAGTATGGCGTGAAGGTGGCCATCCACAACCACCCCAAGCGCCCGAAGAAGCCGTCGTATGTGAACTGGGACCCCGATCAGGTGATCAAGATGATCCGGGGATGCGGCAAGAACATCGGATGCTGTGCGGACACGGGGCATTGGATCCGCTCGGGGTTGGATCCGGTGGCGTGCCTCAAGAAATACGAAGGTCGGCTGATATGTCTGCACATGAAGGACGTAGACAAGAACGGGCATGACGTTCGGTACGGCACCGGCTCGGGCAACGTCAAAGGGCAGCTGACGGAGCTGAAACGCCAGGGATTCCGCGGCATGATCGCCATCGAGTACGAGAGCAAGAAGGGCGATACCGAGCAGGACGTCCGGCAGTGCGTGGCCTACTACAACCGGGTGGTCGGCGAGTTGACTCGGTGAGCCGAGCCCGGTCGGCTGCAGCGCCAAGAGGATTCCGACATGCTCGTCGATCTGCCATCGGCACCGGCCTTGGCGATCTCGTGCCTCGTCCTGTGTGCACTGGGGGTCGCGCCGTCCGCTGCCGGCGTTCTGGCGCCCGTCGACCTCACATGTGAGTACGCCGCCGATCCGCTGGGGCTTGACGTCGCCCGGCCGAGGTTCAGTTGGGTGCTCCAGTCGAGCCAACGCGCCCAGCTACAGTCTGCCTTTCGTGTTCTCGTGGCGAGCAGCAAGGAGCATCTGGCCGCGAATCGGGGCGACAAGTGGGACAGCGGGAGGGTGGCCTCTGCCCAATCGGTCAACGTCCCCTATGAGGGCCGCGCGCTGGCGAGCGGGGAGCGGAGTTGGTGGAAGGTGCAGTGCTGGGACAAGGACGGTCGCGAAGGGCCCTTCAGCGCGCCGGCCACCTTCGAGATGGGTCTGCTGGCCGAGAGCGACTGGCAGGGCAAGTGGATCGCGATGCCCGGCGCCGATCCTGTCACCTACGTGGCCGGCAAGTCAGGACGGGCGGTTCAGCTCGACGGAACCAGCGAATCGGTCAAGATTCCCCACTACGCCGCCCTGAAGCCGGGCGCACAGATCACGATCAGTGCCTGGGTCAGGCCGGGCAAGGAGGTGGGAGAGGCCTGGCGGGAGATCTATCGCAAGGAGGATGGACAGGGGCGGCACCTTCTCGCGCTGGGCAAGACGGGCGATACCACGGGGGTGTGGCTGGGCCTTGGCATTGGCGGACGCTACGTCGAGTTCGGCGCGAGCGCGTCACTGGATAAGCTCAAGGACGGCCAGTGGCACCAGATCACGGGAACCTACGACGGCGCGTGCATGAGGCTTTACGTGGACGACCGCGAGATCGGGCGCGAGGCGCACGCCGGATCGCTGGACACGGACGGATCGCGCCCGGCCTACATCGGCTCCTATGACGGCAACAAGGAGCACTTCTCGGGTGGGATCGATGACGTTCGCGTCTACGATCGGGCCCTCTCGCCGCGTGACATGCGGACCGCGTCTGCGGTCGGCAAGCCCCCTGTCGGTTGGTGGAAGCTGGACGGCGATCTGCTCAACGCGGTAGACGGTCGTCACGGGCAGGCCGTTGCGTCGAGGCCGTCGCACGCCGCGCCGCTCTTGCGCAAGGAATTCGACGTCGCCAAACCCATCCAGGAGGCCAGGGCATACATCTCGGGCCTGGGTTGGTACGAGCTGTACATCAACGGCAGGCGGGTCGGCGATCACGTCCTGGATCCCGCCATGACGAACTACGACCGCCGTGCCCTGTACGTGACATACGACGTGACCGATTTTCTGCAGGAAGGAAGAAACGCCATCGGCGTCGTGCTCGGGAACGGCTTCTTTAGCGAACCGCGCTTCAGCGCTCAGCCCGTGTATCACCCCAAGTTGCGGTATGGCGACTCGCCGCGACTCCTGTTGCAGATGAACGTTCGGCTCGCCGACGGGAGCCGGATGAGCCTGGCGACGGATGAGACGTGGAAGGCGGCGACCGGCCCGATCGTCCGGAACGATCTGTACGGCGGGGAGGTGTATGACGCCCGGTTGGAGCGTCCGGGATGGGCGAAGGCGGGTTTCGATGACGCCGGCTGGGACGAGGCGGTCGTGCGCAAGGGCCCGACGAAGCGGCTCGTGTCGCAGTTGATGCCGCCCATCAAGGTGATCGAGGCCCTTCGGCCGGTGTCACTGACCCATCCGGCGCCAGGCGTCCATATCTACGACTTCGGTCAGTTTTTCGGGGGGTGGGCGAGGCTCCGCGTCAAGGGCCCGAGGGGCGCTCGCGTCACGATCAAGTACTCCGGGCGCATCTTCGCCGACACGGGACGGCTGGACACGCGGTCCTATCCCGAGCCGCGGGAGACGGACTATTACATCCTGAAAGGCGATCCGGCGGGCGAGGTCTATGAGCCGAGGTTCACCTTCCATCCCGTTCGATACGTCCAGCTGACGGGGTTTCCGGGCACGCCCGGGCTGTCGAACCTCGAGGGGCGGGTCGTTCACGGCGCGAACGATCTGACGGGTGATTTTATCTGCTCCGACCCGCTGATCAACGCGATCCACCGCAACGTCACATGGACGCTCCGGTGTAGCCTGTATGGCATGCCGCTGGACTGTCTGTCCCGGGAGCACTGGGCGTACGACGACCCCGCCAGCGTCATCTCGTTGCTGTATACGCACAAGCACCTGCCGCGCTTCTGGGCGAAGTGGTTTGACGACCTCAAGGACGCTCAGCTGGCGGACGGTGGGATCCCGGACGTCGTGCCGGTCTACATCGGTAGGGACCACGGGGATCCGGCGTGGGCGGGGAACTACCCCATCCTCGTGTGGTACTTCCATCAGGTTTACGGAGACACGCGGATCCTGGACGAGCACTACGCCGGCATGAAGGCGTGGGTCGACTATCTGTCCGGTATCGCGGACGGCCACGTCGTGAAGAAGGGGCACTATGGCGACCACATGCTCCCCGGCAAGACGCCGGGCCAGGAGGAGTTCATCTCCTCCGAGACGCCTAGAGCCCTGCTGTGGACGGGCTACTATCACCGCGGCGCGAGCATCGTGGCCCATGCGGCGCGCATCCTGGGCAAGCGGGTGGACGCAGAGTGCTACGGCAAGCTGGCGCAAAGCATCAAGGACGTGATCAACCAAACCTGGCTGGACGAGAACGCCGGGCGCTACGCCACGGGATCGCAGACGTCCAATGTCTTCGCGCTGGCGCTCGGCGTCGTGCCTGACGCCCATGTGCGACGCGTCGTGGAGCACATCACGAAGAGCATCATGGTCGAATACGACGGCCACTTGCACACGGGCAACATCGGCACGCCGTCATTGATCGAGGCCTTGACGAAGCACGGCGGCGGGGAGGCCATGTATCAGGTCGCAACCCAGACCACGTACCCGGGCTGGGGCTACATGGTCCGACAGGGAGCGACAACGATCTGGGAGGCGTGGGGCAGGTACCTGGGCGGCGGCAAGCATCGGCGCGCCGACAGCATGCCTATGTGGGCGTGCATCGACGGGTTCTTCTATCATGAGCTGGCTGGCATCAATGGACCCTCCTACTTTGGCCCCGAATACACGACGCCCGGTTTCGCGGAGATTCGCATCAGGCCCTATCCGCTCGGTGATCTGACCCGGGCCTCGGCCTCCATGAAGACCGTGAGGGGGATCGTTTCGTCGAGCTGGCAACGCAACCGGGACGGGATCTTGTTGGCAGTCTCGATACCGACCGGCAGCCGGGCGAAGGTGAGCGTCCCCAAAGCCGGGCGGCAGCACGTCGTCGTCACCGAAGGTGGCCGCGACGTCTGGAAAGGCGAGACGTTCGTGAAGGGCGTGGACGGGGTCCTGGCCGGCAAGGACGACGGTGAACACGTTACGTTCGACGTCGCCTCGGGATCGTATGCCTTCGTGCTGAGAGAGGAGCCGTCCTCTTAGTTCCCCGTGTCTCAGTCCCGGAGGGCGGCTACTCTCTGTAAGCGGCGAGACCTTGTCGACCGAATGGAGGTTGCGATGCAAGCGGCGCGTCACGTCTGGATCGGCGGGGTTCTGGCCGCCCTGTGCGCCGGCCGCACGCACGCCTGGCAGAACGTGACCGCGAACGACCTGATGAACGAGATCCGCCGGAACGATCTGGTGGTCCGCGGGACGGTCGTTCGTGCGCGGGGCGAGCGCTTCACTCCGCACGCCTTCACCCAAGAAGTCTACCTTCGGGTCAAGGACGTCTACATGGGGGACTACCCCCATTCGGAGATGCGGCTGTTTCTGAACTTGCCGATATGCCTGCACAGGGAGAAGGCAGGTCGCCCCGCCCTGGCGGCCAATGTCGGGGACGAGCTGATCGCGCCCGTCAAGGCGATCAGGATCTCCGCCGTTTGGGGAGAGTACCTCCCGCCGGACGCGCCGGACCACTACTACACCGCCCCGAGCTTCTATCCGATCAGAGACGGGCGCGTGACGGGCTCTCCCTACCCGCTGTCGAAGGCGCTGGCCAAGCGGTCTGGCCTGGAGGATTTCGAGCGGCTGCTGGCCGAGAAGGTCAACGAATACCGATCGGCCAGGCATGACGAATACAGACTGGGAAGGGTCCTGTTCTTCGACGATTTCGACGACCACTCGCTTGCCGGATGGACCTTCCTGGTCGGACACCGGGGCAATGCCGCTGCGATCGACAGCTTCTATGGCGAGAAGTGGGTGGGGCCAGGGCTGCGTTGGAAGCACAAGTATCCCAGAAGCAAGAGAGGCACCCGGGGGCGGCTGAACCGCGACAAGGCGACGGGCAACTACGGCGGGGTGCTTGACGGGGCGCGGCTGGAGATTGGCGTGTACAACGGCCGGTTCCGGCTTCGGTGTAACCGTCTGTGGCATCATGTGACCGTGGTCGCCGGAGACCCGAACTGGCAGGACTACCAGGTCGAGTGCGATGTGTACAACTACCTCGATAGAGCATTGCTGCTTCCTGAACTGATCGCGCAGCCCAACTACCAGGAGTTCGGCCTCTACGGCCGCGTGCACGTTCCCAATCTGCCCGAGACCAAAGGTGAGCACTCGCTGATTGCCGTGGAGTTCGGGCCGTATTCCAACGAGCTGGCCCTGGTGCCGATGTGGACACGTGTGCGGCCCGGTCTGTGGCACAACTTCTGTCAGATCCGAGCGAAGCTGCCCGATCCGGACGGCCCAAGGGAGCTCAGCTTCTGGCGGAAGCGGACGCATATCCTGGCCTGCGCGGCGTACAGGATCCCTCCGAACAAGCGGATCAGACTCAAGGCCCGATTCATGGGCAACCGGGTGGAGGGCTACATCGACGGCGTGAAGCACTTGGACGGCGTGCTCTCACCGATGCCCGATGTCCTGCGGGCGGGTCGGATGGCCCTGTGGGTGTTCGAGACCTGGGCGGAGTTCGACAACGTGAAGGTGACCGAGCTCGTCCGGCTGAACAGAACGGCGCGGGAGTAGACCAGACCGCCTCCGTGCGCGAATCCGCGCCACCGTGGCACGGGCGTCTCGCCCGTGATGGTCCATGGGCAAGATGCCTATGCTGCGTGCCGGCATATCCCCGGCGCCCGATGAGATATGCGGGCTAGCCATGTGTAAACCGAGGGGATGGCAATGTGCCGGCCAGCTTCTGCCCCGACACGTCGTGAGGAGTCTGTAGAGGTGAAACACCTGTTGACTGTCGCGATCTTACTCGTGGGCGGATGCTCGCACATCGGCGACACCAAGCCCGACGCACCTACCGGAGCGGGCGACGCGGCCTCTGCGGACGCATTTGCGGGCTTGGATCGCTTCATCCAAGCGCAGATGAAGTCCATGAAGATGCCCGGGCTGGCATGCTGCATCGTCAAGAACGGTCGCGTCGCATGGGCCAAGGGATACGGCTGGGCGAACGTCCAGACCAAGCAGAGGGTGACCGAGGATACGCTATTCACCATTGCCTCGGTATCCAAGACCGTCACTGGAACGGCCGTGATGCAGCTCTGCGAGCGCGGTGCGATCGATCTCGACGGTGCCGTTAACGACCACCTGCCGTTCAAGGTGTGCCATCCGAAGTACCCCGACGTGCCCATCACGTTCCGCATGTTGCTCACACATACCTCCGGCATTCAGGACTCGGACGCATACAGGGAGCATTACACGCTGGGCCGCGGCGGCGGCGACTCGCCCATTGCGCTGGGAGACTTCCTCAAGATGTACCTCCTGCCGAAGGGAAGCGTGTACGACCCCGAGGAGAACTTCACCGCCCACAAGCCCGGTACTCGGCACGAATACAGCAATGTCGGCTACGCCCTGCTTGGCTATCTCGTGGAGACCATCGCCAAGATGCCCTTCAATGAGTACTGCAAGACGCACATCTTCGCCCCACTCGAGATGACGCGCACCGGGTGGTTCCTGAGCGAGATCGACACGTCAAAGCTGGCCATGCCATACAGACCACGTGGACGTTCGTACACCCCGCTTGGCCATTACGGATTCCCGACCTATCCGGACGGCCTGCTCAGGACCTCCGTCAAGGAGTACGCCCGCTTCATCCTTGCGTACCTCAACAAGGGCACCTTCCACGGGAAGACCATCCTGTCGCCAGAAACGGTTGCGGAGATGCTCACGCCGCAGATCCCCCAGATCAACGAATACCAAGGCATCACATGGGTTCTTGGCCATCGCGACGGGCATGACGTCGCGGGAAACGCGGGTGGAGATCCCGGCGTTCGTACGGGAGCCTGCTTCCTTCCGGAGAAGGGCACAGGTGTGGTTCTTTTTGGCAACTGTCACGTCGATGTTGACACCGCGCGCGCATGGGCTGCGATCGCCCGAAAGATGATTCAGTGCGCTAACGCAGACAGATAGCGCGATCTGCTCCGAGATCGCTGGGGTGTTCCGGGAACACCGTTCGTCCGAACTGTCCACGCAGGCCGCGACGCGCAAGCGAGGATTATCGCAACAGGGCCTTCTGGTCGGACGCGCCGATGATGAACCGAAGCGAGTGATGCACGGCGATCAGACGGTCGTAGACGGGCAGGCGGTTCTTCTTGCAGAACGCCCTTAGCTCGGCGGACAGGGGCTCGCCCAGTTTGATCGCCCGCTGGTGGGCGGTGCGGACGGCCTTGGCGTCCTTCAGGTCGACATTGGCGAACGGAGCGCGGATGGTCCGCAGGTAGGCCACGACCTTCTGGGTGAAGTCGACCATCGTTCGGGCCATGCGGACCCGCTTGCGGACCGGGGGCGTTCGGGCCACTCGCTCGGCCTGTTTGACGGCCTCATCCATCGCGGCCAGCACGTCCGGCCTGAAGAAATCCGTCGCGACCAGCGTCACCCACTTCAGTCCGAAGCATGAGAGACACTGATCCGCATCGACGAACGCCCGCTCCAACGTTTGCCAGTACGTCCGCATCGGACCGGCCGCCTCGCCGTAGAACTTCGTGTAGAAGTCCTCCAACAGCCGATCGACGTCGAGCTCGACGTCCCAGGCCAGCTTGGCGGCGATGTAGTGATTCAGGCCGACCGCCGGCCAGCGGCGTCCGGCCGGTTGGGTGTAGAACCCTTCGGCGCCGAGCTTGTGGTAGTAGGGCATGTCCTGGCGGATCACGTGGACCTGATGGTAGGGCAGCCCGCCCCAGGCGCCCTTGTTGTAGTACTCGTAGATGAACAGATGCTTGGTCAGCTTGGCCCACCGTTCGAGTTCCTCGCCGAAGAGCTTGCGGTTCCGCTCGCACGTTGGCGCGGCGATCCGGTGGTTGTTGCACGAGTACGTGTGGCAGGCCTGCACGGCCAGGTTGGCCTCGGGCCGGTAGTCGGCGTCGAGCGGGACGCGCATGTACATCGCGTAGGCGCCGACCTTGATGAGCTTGTCAGGATGCTTCTTGGCGACGCGCTTGGCCACCGCGTTGTTGAAGATGGCCAGCCGACGAGAGTAGCGGGCGTGCCAGGCCTGGTCCGGGGGGCGCTTCTCGTCGAGCGCGCGGCAGCGCTTGCATTCGCAAAACCCCCCGCCGTCCTGCGGGGCCAGCGCGATGATGTCGAGCGTCGGATCGGCGTCGAACAGCTTGATGATGTTCTTGGCGACCTCCTCGACGAGTTGCGGATTCGAGGTGCAGAGCTGTCGGCCGTGCTGTTTCGGTTTCGGCCTGCGGCGCTTGCCCCCGATCATCGAGAACCACTCCGGGTGGTCGTCGTAGTACTTGTCGGGCGGAATCAGCAGGAAGAACGTGTGGAAGCCCCACCGCCACTTGATGCCGACCTCCTTGTCCGAGACCGAGACCCGAACGTTCATCTTGTTCCGCAGCGCCCACTCGCCGGACTCGATCCAGCGGACGCGAAAGGAGGGGACGCTGACGTCGCTGAACGTGCCCACGCGAAGCGCCGGTGTCTTCGGAACCACCTCGCCAAGCTCGCCGGGCATGAACCAGCGCACGCCGAGGTGTTTCTCCAGGAACTCATAGGTGCCATACAGCGTGCCCAGGTCTTTGGCACCGCAGATGAAGATGCCGTCTTGGTTGCTCTTCAGGACAAAGCCGTCACTGCCGAGCCGCTGCCAGTCCTGCCCACCGAGGCGATCCCGAGCGGCCCGGCCGAGGTAGATGGGACGCAGCGCGCCGCTGGCACGAATGGCGACTGCCGGCTTCACACCGGTGATCTTCTGAACGTAGCCGACGAGTTCGCTTGTGGCATGTGATTCGATGGGGGAGGGGGCCTCTGGGAGGACGACGGCGCATCGCGGCTTCCCGTCCTCGGCAAGCATATACAGAGGCGGGACCGGTGCGGGATAGGGGTCTTTTCCACCTGCGAGTGACTCGCATGCAATGACGGTAAGCGCCAAACAGGATCCGACCAGGACTCGTCCTCGACTCATGTTTGGTATCTCCAATGCGCCGGCGAGACGCGGTGTGGTCGCGCCGACGTCAGCCGTACCATCACTTCGCCATGCAGACAAGCTGACCGTTCCGCAGGGCGATGTACAGACGTTCATGGGCGGCCGCCATCCCGTCCCACACGGGCGGGGATGCCAGCCGGCGTTCAGCAAGTCGCCTACCATCCGAGGTGGAGACGGCCCAGAGCAACGCGCCCTTCCGCCCGTCCAGCGCGGCGGCCTGTTCGGCGAGCTTGGCCTGGCTCTCGGCCTCGCTGAACTGTCGCCGCGACGCCTCCTCGTCGACCACGTCCGGCGGGCCGGCGATGAACAGCCTTCCGTCCGCCAGGACCATCGCGCGGACCAGGAGCGGGATCTCCCGCGTCCAATGGTACTTGACCATGTGCTGTCCCATGTGCTTGCGTCGTCCGGTGAACTTCATGCCCTTGCCAAGCTTGCCTGGCACGGACTTGGCGCCGTCAACTTTGCCGTGGTTCTTGTTCCCGGAGCCGTCGGCGGCGTCACCCTTGTCAAATGCGTAGCGGAGGACCAGCGTCGCGTTGCCGGCCTTCGGCGCACCGGGGGCCGCGCTGTGCTGACGAATCTCGGCGGCGGTCAACGTGCCATGGTAGATCCTGACCTCGTCGATAATGCCCGCAAAGCCGGAGGGGCTCGGGTAGTTGCCGACGCTACCTTCCTCGTCGGCGCCGATCTCCATCGCCTGATGTGGGTCGGCCGCGATGAAGCCGGGGACCTTGGCGGACCCCGATAGCTCACCGTCTACGTAGATCTGCAGGCCCTTGCCCTCGGTCAGCACACCGGCCAGATGGACCCACTTGCCCACCACTTTCTGCGTTGCCTCGACGGAAAACGCTTCTTCTTTCACGCGAACGGCGAATCGGGGCTTGCCGCCGCGGACGATGAGGGCATACCCGTGCATGGGCCCGCCCCTGGCAACGACGACGCCGTCCGGTTTCTCGGCCTTGACCCATGCTTCGACGGCGAGAGGCTTGCCGGCGGGATTCAGGCTCTTGGATTTCGCCACCCGGATCAGCGGGCCCTTGCCGTTGCCGATCGGTCCGGCCACCTTCGGTGCGTCCTTGTCAGTCGCGAACAGCTGGTGCTCCAGGGGGGTGGTCCAGCGGTAGTATCTGGGCTTGCGTCCGAAGCCATACACGCGTGACGCGTCGAAGGCGAGGATCCGCCCGGCCGGGGCGAATTTGCCGGCCTCGAAGTACCCGTTCCATCCAGAGGAGAACGACCGGCCGTACACCCAGTAGGTTCGGTGGAACCACGTATCGTCCAGAAAACCGGTCGGGCAGAACAGATGCGCGCCCTCGCCCTGCTGGGCGGCGCCCTGTTTGGTGGGGTTGCTCGAGTGGGGCCCGAGCTGCAGACGCTTGCCCTTCAGGTCGAACATCTGTGATCGCATGTAGAGATACCGACCGTCGCTGGACAGCACGTCGGGAAGCGCGACCGGCATGTTCAGGCCCATGACCCGGGTCTGCAGGTTCTCGCCGGTCTGCGGGTCGCGGTCGTCGAGCACGGTCTCGGACAGCCTGCGTCCCGTCTTCGGGTCGAGGCTGAGCAGCCGCAGTCCGCCGTCCAGGAACATGGACCGTCCAGCCACGCACCAGACCGCACCGTCTTGGATCAACACGTTTCCGTGGACGGGCCAGACCGACGCCAGCTGCTCAGCGGCCATCAGGCGGGCGTCTCTGGGCGCGGCTCGGAACCGCCAGACGAGCGCGCCGTCCGACGCGCGAAGGCAATACACCCAGCCGTCGGCCGAGCCGAACAGTGCGCGGCCTTCGTAGATCGTCGGTGGCGAGTCGACGCGCCCCCCGGTTGTGTAACGCCACAACGCCTTGCCGGAGACGGCGTCGAGGGCGTGCACCGTGTGCGTGTCCACAGACGCCACGAAGACCTTGCCCCCGGCGACGACGACGCTGCTGAGCCTGCCACCTACGTCGGCTTGCCATGCGGGGCTCACATCAGTAGGAACGGGCGTTCCCGCAAGGCCGCTCCGCTCCGGGTCGTGGCGGTACGTCGGCCAGTCTGCGTCTCGGGCCTCATCCGAACGCGCTTTGGCGGCCGGCGCGGTGCGGATCTCCTCCGCGTAGGCCGGACCCCGCACCAGTCGGACGTCGTCTGACGTCTGCATCCTCGCTTTCGACGGCTGCGCCGGCGCGAGGGCGTTGAACCCGTTCAGCTTCGCCTCGAGATAGCACGCACACGGATGGGGTGGCGCATAGAGCAAGCCGTTGCAGGGCATCACGCCATACAGGCACGCGCCTCGAACCCAGTGATGGGGTATCCAATGCCTCGACTCGTGGTCGATGAATTCGATGCCCGTCCTCGAGACAAGCAGGTACCGGTCGGTTGCCTTGCCGCGGTGGCAGCGGTGATGGAACCAGTACGTCTTGACGTCGGGTGGGAACTGATGCTTGATCTCGCCGGTCTCCAGATCCCGGCCCGTGAACACCCCAGTGAGCGAGCCGCGTGTTGTTCCCCCGGTCCAGACCAACCCGCCGACGACCAGGACGTCCTCAGGCGACCGGTATCCCGAAGGGGGATGCTCGGCCGTCCACAAGACCTTGCCGTCCTTGGCGGACAGGGCCGTCATGGTGTCGGTCCCGCCGACGTCATGGATCATCTTCTCCCCACCCGCGAAGAGGACGACGTCCTTCTGTACCGTCAGCGTAGGGGCGAAGTACGACCGGATGGGCTTCCATCGGGCAATTGGCTTGGACGCCCACACCTGGTTTCCGCTCTTGCGATCCAGGCAGACAACCTTCTCGCCATCGTGGAAGAACACGCGTCGTGCGTCGACGGTCAGCGTCAACGGGAGGACGCGCGCGGTCTTTTCCCACAAGACCTGGCCGCTGTCGGCCTGGACGGCCATCACCTTGCGCGTCACTTCTTTCCAGGTCGCCGCTCGCCCTCTGCGCTTGATGTCATCCACGGTAGCGGCCTTCCGTTTGGCCTCGTCGGGTCGTTCGTCGACGAGCAGGAACAGGACCCCGTCGGAGGCAATCACCTCGTCGGTGGCCGTGCTGCCTTCATACGTGCGGATGGTCTCGCCCGTGGCGGCGTCCAGGGCGGTCAGCGGCGCGGGTAGTCCCAATGTGACATAGACCCGTTCACCGACGGCGACCAGACGGCGCGGCAGGTAGGCGGGCCCGCTCTTGAGCGGCCAGATGCGCGTGTGCCACGTCGGAATGGGCCGTTTCCACAGGATCGTGCCGTTGAAGGCGTCTCGCGCGATGATCGACCATTTCGAGGGCAGCTGAATCGAGGCCGTCGATCCTTCGTCGAGGATGTAGAACAGCCGCCCGGCGGTCGAGACGACGGCGCTGATGCTGGACATGTGGTCGTGATGTCGCGTCCATCGGGGACTGCCCACCCACTGGAGGCGTCGCGGGGGGCCGACGACCGCGTCGTGGGCGACGGGGTTGTTGGTTGCGTCGTGGAGGTAATGGGTCCACTCGTCGATCTCCTTGGGGCGGGGCTTGACGGTCCTGTTCCATCTTCCGTCTTGCCTGAGATAGGCCACGCCGTTGGGGACCAGGACGCGGAGGATCTCGTCCATGGGAACCCGAAGCGTCTGATCCGACACGACGAGGTTGACGAGGTTGTCGACATAGGGCAGACGCTTGCCCTCCCACTGCTCCACCGAGATCTGGCCGTACCGGCCGAGAGACTGGATGTGCTTGCGGGCCTCCGCGACGTTCGCCGCATCCCCGTCCAGGCCGTGCACCAGATAGCGGCTGTTTGCGCACAGGGCGGCCGTCAGCTTGCCGTCGCCGCAACCCACGTGCACGATCAGGCCTCCCTTGACACCGGTTGCGTCCAAGATCTCCGTTGCCTGCGGCACCTCCGCAGCGCTGGCCGCGCCCACCGGCCACAATACGGTTGCAAACACGCTGAGCACTGCCATCCGGCGTACGTTCGTCTTCTTCCACACCATTGCCTGTCTCCTGGTCCGTATCCCTTCGGCGCATCTCCGAGATGACGTCGCTTGTCGATCGATGGGCAGACGCGTAGGCGCTGCGCTCAATGCAGCTTGGACGGCTGGGCGTCGATCGTCGGCTTGCGGTCGCCCTGGATGGCCCGGATACGGTCGGCCGCGCCCTTGACCTGATCCTTGCCGATCAGGACCTCGACGTCCAGGGCGACGCGGTGACTGGCCCCCGGGGCCAGTTTCGGCACCCGGCCGAGCTTCCGCTCGATGCTGCGGTTGTGGGGGAATCCCGTCCCGGGCTCCAGGCCGGTCACGCAACCGTCCTGCTCCGCGACGGTGTTCTTCCAGAGCGTGAAGTAGGGCAGGTCCCGGGTCGCGTAGGCCAGCGAGACCGCGCGGTCGCGGGCCTTGTTGCGGAGCATGACGAGCGTCCGGCCATCCCTATCGGTGAGCAGACGCATGCAGAACACCTGCTCGATGTATCCGGGCTGCGGGGCGTCGTACTGGTTGTACGTCGCCACCCCCTTGGCGGCGGTGTCGTTGAAGGGCGTCAGACGCTCCACGGGAGCCAGGAACGTCGAGCCGGCCTCCAGCAGCGGCTTGCCGTAGTTGGTGTGGTAGAGGAGCTGGAACTCCTGCGCCTGGCCGCCGTGGTTGGTGATGACGTCGGTGATGCGGAGCGTCGCGGCCCCGGGCTCGGTCGAGATCTCCGTCTGGAGCTCGAGTTTCGGCCCGAAGAACATCCGTTCGTCCACGCGACCGCGGACGCGGATGCGATACGGCGGTTGGCGATCAACGACGACCTCGACCTCCTGCGCCGGCAGGTTGGCGATCTTCCCGTGGAGCGTCAGCATCATGGTCGCCTCGTCGCCGACGTTGGTGATGAACTTGTCGGGCCCGGGGTGGCCCATGAATTCCAACCCGCAGCGGCACATCCACTCGTTGAAACCGTCGAGCCAGCCCAAGCCGCCCCGGCTCTCCAGGTTGACGAACTGCGGGTGAACCACGTCCTTGACGGGCGAGTCCCAACCCAGCCGCACGTCACCCATCGTCACCGACAACACACCCATACCACGCGTCGGGATGACGGTGAATTGCAGCTTGCCGTTGTCCACGACGACCAGCGCGACGCCTTCCTGCTTGCCGCCGTGAAGGGCGTACTTCCGCACCGACCACGGCGTGGGGCAGGCGGGCGTCACGTCCCGGCTCGAGACCTCCCAGGTCTGGATGTCGACGTTCCGACGGGTGCTGGTCAGCACTTGACGGAAGGGCTCGGCGGACGCCGGCACGGATGTCGCCAGGCACGCCGAAATGAGGGCGACGGCTCTGATCCCTGTCATCGTCTGCTCCTTGTGCAGGTGCTCTGTTCGCCTCGCATGTGCATCAGTTTCATGGTTTGCCACGGTTGAGGCAAGATGTCTGTGCGTTTCAGGACTTCCCGCTGTCTGGTTGCGATCGGTCTTGCAGTCGCCCGAGCGTTTGGCCCCTCGCAGTGGTCCGTACACTGCATGCCCAACGCATGTGTAGCCATCAACGTCCCGCTCACGACGTGGGGGCGGGTGACGACGAGGGACAGCGCACTGGCTCAGGCGGCCCACCGACCCTTGACCTGAAGGCCAGAAGCGCGTTTGATGATGAGTGGGAGGTGGTTCAGCCGCCCCGGCAGATCAAGGGTGCCCCATGAGCAACGTCCGTAAGCGCGTCTATCAGGTCTTCGATCCCGCTCCCCTCGGTTCGGACCAGACCGATCTGTACGTCGACCTGGATGACGTCCGCGGAAGCACCGGCATCGTCCAGAAGCTGGCAGACGCGATCCGACTCGCCAGTGGGCCGACCTGCCAGATCCTCGCCGGCCACCGCGGCAGCGGCAAATCGACGGAGCTGCACAAGCTCCAGCGCCAGCTCGAGCAGGGCGGTGAGCGCTTCTTCGTCGTCTTCTGCCAGAGCGACGACGACATCGACCGAAACGACGTTGACTTCCCCGAGGTCCTCATCGCCGTCGTGCGACAGATGGCGGCCCAGCTCAAGAAGCGGGCGGAGACTTCGCTCAAGCCAGGCGTGCTAAAGACAGCCTTCGAGCGCATCAAGGGGCTTCCCGGTAGCATCGAGCTTGAAGGGATCGAGATCGGTGCCGAGCTCTTCAAGATAAGCGCAACCATCAAAGGAAGTCCCGAGACGCGAACCGAGGTCCGCAAGGCGCTGGAGCCGCACACGGGCAGCTTACTTGAGGCCGCCAATGACGTGATCGGGCAGGCGGCGCTGGAGCTTCAGAAGAAGGGATTCCGGGGTCTGGTCATCCTCGTTGACGACCTGGACAAGATGGTCCTACGTCCGCATCCCACGGCCGGATGCTCCACGGGCGTGCACCTGTTCGTCAATCGCGAAGCCCAGCTTAGCGGGTTCGAATCGCACATGGTCTACACCATGCCGCTCGCCCTGGCGTATTCGGGGCAAGAGCAGACGATTGCCAACCTCTACGGCGGTCACGTCCCGGTCCTCCCGATGACCAAGATCAGACAGCGGCCGCCCGATGGCCAGCCAGACGCCGAGGGAACTGCTAGATTCCGGGACCTCATCGCCAAACGACTCGTTAGCATCAATGTGAAGGCGTCGGAGGTCTTCCAGGGGGATGACGTCCGGGACAGACTGATCGCGCTGAGCGGCGGCCAGCCACGCGAGTTGATGATCCTGATCCGTGAAGCTATCGTCGGCGGGGAGTTACCCATCGACATGGGCGCAGTCGACCGTGCCGCCCGTGAGGGGCGGCGGGCGTACGCCCGACAACTCCGCGCAGAGCATTGGCCCATCATCGAGCAGGTGAGACAGACCGGTTCGATCACGCGAACCCAGGAAAACGACGAGCTGGTCCGCGACTTGCTCGACAGTCGCGCGATCCTCCAGTACGTGAACGACAAGGAGTGGTACGCGGACAACCCTGTGATTGCCGAGTTGAAGGCCCCGCCCTCGCCATGAGCACCAACTCGCCCAAGCCGGCAACGCTGCAGGAGACGGAGCGCCAGGCCGCTGAGCTGGAGGCTATGCGGCGGATGCTAGCCGCTTCTCAGGGAACGTTCTCGCTCAGCATCGCCGTCTGCAATTCCCCTGCCCTGCGGGATCACCTGATCGATCGCCTCAAAGCCACTTGCGATGGGATCGACGTGGCCTCCATACCCGGCGACAGCGCGGATGTCCTCGATATCGTTGGCGCATCGGGGTGGGTCAAGGAACCAGCCGCGCTGTTCGTGGTGGGCCTCGACAGGTCACTCCCGTCGTCTGAGAAAGACCACCCGATCCTCAGTGCGCTCAGCGCGTCGCGAGAGCTGTGGCCCCAGACGTTTCGGTGTCCCGTCGTCTTCTGGCTCCCCGAGTACGCCGTGACGTTGTTGGCCACTGAGGGCCGTGACTTCTGGGCCTGGCGGAGTCATCAGTTCGACTTCGTTTCGGAGCTCGCGTCGCCCGCCCAGGCTATCGTACATGACAGGGCGAGCACCGAAGTTTCGCAGGATTTGGACGCGGATCGGAAGCAGTTCCGGATCGCCGAGCTTGAGCAGCGGATCAACGAAGCGGGTGATCCGCCCCTTCCCGGACTGGGGTGGCACATTGCGATCTGGTTGACTGAATTAGGTCATCTTCTTGCGACCGTGGGGCAAGTGGACCAGGCCGAACAGATGTACCGTAGAGCGCTTGAGATGGACGAGGAACTCGATCGGGAGGATGGCGTGGCGTCGGACTACAGTTACCTCGGGCTCATCTACAACAAGCGTGGGGATCTGGACGAGGCCGAGCGAATGCACCGCAAGGCGCTGGAAATCAGCGAACGCCTGGGTCACCAGGAGGGGATGGCTGCCGACTACGGAAACCTGGGGGTGATCTACTGCACGCGTGGGGACTTGGACGAGGCCGAGCGAATGCTCCGCAAGGCGCTGGAGATTCACGAGCGGCTGGGCAACAAGGAGGGAATGGCAATCGACTACGGGAACCTCGGGTCCATCTCGAGGATGCGAGGGGATCTGCAGGGGGCGGAGCAAACGCTCCGGGAGGCGTTGGAGATCAGCGAGCGGCTTGGCCGCCAGGAGAGGATGGCGAACGAGTACGGCAACCTGGGGTTGATCTACCGTGCGCGCGGAGACTTGGACGAGGCGGAGCGAATGCATCGTAAGGCGCTGGAGATCGACGAGCAGTTGGGTCATCAGCAGGGAATGGCAATTACTTACGGCGATCTTGGGGTGATCTACCGGATGCGTGGGGATCTGGACGAGGCGGAGCGAATGCACCGCAAAGCGCTGGCGATCAATGAATACCTGGGCCACCAGCAAGGGATGGCAGCCGACTACGGGAACCTTGGGCTGATCCATGAGATGCGCAAAGAAGTCGATCAGGCACGGGAGTTCGCCGCCAAGGCACGGGACTTATTCGCGAAGATCGGGATCCCCGACGAGGCCAGCAAAGCGCAGGCTCAGCTGGACGCGCTCGGGGGTGAAGGAGACCAGTCGTGACACGCTTCGGGAGGCGGACATCGGCGGGGACTGTGTGGGTCTGGGCTGCCAGTGCGCTGATCGGCCTCGGGACGATGACGTGTCTTGCGGAGGAGGGCAAGGCAACGCCTGCGGGTGATGCGAAGAATGCGCAGGGCGCGACGCGACGATCGGTCAAGTGCAAGGGGCTCGCGATGGACAAGAGCTGCGACTTTGGGCGGTCCTTCATTACGTTTGTGACGCCGGGGGGGCGGAACAATGCGCGGATCCAGGTCGAGGCGCGGTGTGCGGTCGTGGATCGCAAGACGGGCCAGCGCGAGGACTACTACCTGGTCGCGTCCTGCAAGGGCGAGGACACGTACGGCAAGGGGCCGTTGTTTCTGGAGCCGAGCTACGACTTTTGCATGATCTACTCGACCCGGGACTTCAGGATCATCCGTGTGCACGGCAACGCCCAGCGGGACAACGAGACGGTGGACGAGATCGCCAAGCGGTTCGAGACGGCGCACTTCAACATCAAGCTCGTTGCCGCGGAGGTGCTGGCCGACAACAAGGCCGTCGTCGCCGCGACGCTGGCCAACCGCGTCCTGAACGGGCGGGTGACGTTCGTCGACCCGTCCAAACGATATGAAGCGACGATCGAGTTCCCCATCAAGACGATGAACGTCAACGCCAACACGGTGATGTATCAGGTGGACACGGGGCCGATCCTGGTGCCGAACTGGAACGCCGAGAAGGCGCGCTGGGTCGAGCGGTTCGACCTGGCGTTCGTGGCCTACAACAAGCCCGACGACGCGCACTTCGTGATCCAGACGCCCACGCCGGTGGTCGACGGCGATGCGAAGGGGCCGAAGGTGAGTCACTATTCGCGTACGATGCGTCAAGACGCCAAGTGTTGCGTTGTTGCGCTGGGGGATGGGGGTTAGGGGCTAGGGTTCAGGGGCTAGGGTTCGGGGTTGGCCAGCGGATCCCGGATCGGAGACGTTAGACCCTGACCCCTAAACCCTAACCCCTATGCATGCCATGAAAGCGATCCTGGCTGAGAAACCGTTCGATGTGTCCGTGGTCGACGTGCCTGAGCCGACGGCTGCGCCGGGGTGGGTGCTGCTGAAGGTTCGGGCGGTGGGGATTTGCGGGACGGACGTGTACGCGTACAAGGGGTTGCACCCGTTTCTGACGTATCCGCGGGTGTTGGGGCATGAGCTGTCGGGGGAGATTGCGGAAATCGCGCCGGCCGACGCGGACGCGTCGGGCCTGGCGGCGGGCGACCCCGTGGCCGTCGAGCCGTACTTCCATTGCGGGCAATGTCACATGTGCCAGGCGGGCCGGAGCAACGCCTGCCTGTCGCTGGAGGTGCTGGGCGTTCACTGCGAAGGGGGGATGTGCGAGCGGCTGGCGGTCCCGGTGGGAAAGGTGTTCAAGCCGCCCGAGCCGCTGGCGGACGACCTGTTGGCGCTGGTCGAGCCGATCAGCATCGGTGCGAACGCGGTCCGTCGGGCCAGTGTGGCGTCGGGTGAGTCGGTCGCCGTCATCGGCGCCGGACCGATCGGGATCTCGGCGATGCTGATGGCCCGATTGGCCGGGGCGCGGGTGGCCGTCATCGACCTGGAGACGACCCGGTTGGCTCGGGCGGCGGAGATGGGGGCGGCGTTGACGATCCAGCCGGAGCAGACCGACCCGGCCGAGGCGTTGCGGGATTTCGCCGACGGGCTCGGCCCGCACGTCATCCTCGAGGCGGTCGGGCTGCCGGTCACGATCCGCCAGTCCATCGAGTGGGTTCGTGCGGGCGGGCGCGTGGCCATCCTCGGGCAGAGCAACAAGCCCCTCGACTTCAGCTACGGACCGATGATGAAGAAGGAGCTGGACGTGCTCGCCTCGCGGAACAGCGTGGGGCAATTCCCGCGGATCCTGCAGGCCATGGTCGACGGCGAGCTCACACCGTCCAAGATGATCTCCCACCGCATCAGTCTCGACGACGTGCCGGCCACACTGGCCGACATGCACGAGCATCCCAGCGCCTACTGCAAAGCCGTCGTTTGCATGTAGTGCCGCGGGATGCGGCCCGAACCCTCACGAATGGCAGACCACGTGACGGATCAGTTTGCGGATGAGTTCCGCGTCTGGGGCCGCCGCGCGGCGCATGACCTCGAAGACGCGATCACAGGCGGGGCAGTACCAGGCGGCGGTTTCCAGCCGACGTTCGCTGCGGCGGCGGAGTCGGCTCCATGCGTCGCGGACGCCCTCTCGCACGACGACGTCGTGGTTTTGGTGGACGATCGACTCGTCGAGGCGCCAGGCATACGTCTGTCGGGAACGCTTCTCGAGTTGCGTCATCAGGTCGACCGGACCGAAGTCGTCGCGGAGTTGACCGGCTGAGGCGACGCGGGCGAATCGAACCAGCTCGCCGCGCCGGCGCGCGAAGCTCAGATAAGCACTTCCCGTCTGCAGCTTGCTGTCGGAAAGCCTGAATGGTTGTGGCACTGCGAAGCCAAAGTCATAGATTGCCCACGGCACCATCGGCTGATCGGACAGGTCGCCCAGGCTGGCGGAGACGCGGTACATCACGCCCTCGCGATCCTTCAGGCCGCACGGACTGAAGCGGGCGACGAGGACGCGTCGGGAGGCAGGGCTGTTCAGCACCAGGCGCACCTCTTCCGGGACATCGCTGATGAGCTCCTGAGCGTCGGTGAACGCATCGTTCAAGGGCCAGTGGTCTGCGGGACGGCTCTCGGCGTCGGTCATGCTGCCCAGCTGCTTCTTGACCGACCGGCGGAGGTCCGCCGCCTTCTTCCCCGACCAGGACACCCACGTCAGTTCCAGCCGAGCGGTCTCCAGATCCGCCAACACGGCCGATCCCCGCGCATGGGTCCCGGTGAGCATCACGGGGTTCCAATCCGGAGGGACGCGGAGCTGCCATCCGTGCCAGCCGAAGTGGGTCCATGCCGCTGTCGGGTCCGTCGAGTCACGATGCGGTTTCTTTGCGGGCATGGAAGGCAGCTGCGACGTGCGGGCCACGTGAGCGGGTCAAGACCGTCACGGTGTCGCCGGTATCCAGCCGGACCGGATCTCGTCAGGACGATGTGCCTAGTATAGCAGGTCGGCTCGCGGTCCGTCGGTCGCACTCGGCCATCCGGATGAAACGCCCCATCCCGCAGCTGCTGATCGGAGGACACGGACACCTGCAGCGTGCGAAGATCGGGTTAGTGCACGTGGTCGTGTAAGGGATCGGCGGCTTCGTGATTTTCGTCGTCTTCGACGACGATTCCCCACGCATCCTGCAGACAGCGCGTGACCACGGCGGTGACCACGTCACCCACGTAGGTGCCGGAGATCGCTGCTATCTCATCGAGCACATCCTGGTCGCAGCCGGTTGCAGCCAACAGCAAGCAACCGATCACCACGAATGCAACAGCGGTCCTTGCAGGGCCAATTCCATTCATGTTACGTAGCTCCCATCTTCTTTTTGCCGAGCAATATTCGGATCACGACGCACACGACGAGCATCGCACCGAAACAACTGACCAACGACGAGCCGGTCGGCATGTCGCCGACGGCCGATAGCAGCAGTCCGGCCACGGTGCCGACGACGGCCACCACCCAGGCGAAGACCAACTGGGAACCGAACCGCTCGGTGAACAGCAAGGCACAAGCGGCCGGTATGATCAGGAAGCTGAACACCACGAAGACGCCGGCGACGCCCACCGACTGTGTGACCATCAGGGCGAAGGACGCGTAAAACAAGCAGTCCCAGTATCTGACGCGTATGCCAGCCTTGTCGGCGGCGGCGACGTCCTTCGTGATCTCGGTCAATCGCTTCCGAACCGCGATGTGAAGAACGCCCAACCCCAAGTATAGCAGTCCCATCATGCCGACCTGCGACCAGTTCACGAACAGGATGCTTCCGATCAGCATCGCCTCCATCTTCTCGTGACCGTGGGGGGCCTTGCTCAGGATCAGTACGCTGAGGGCTGCGCAGACCACGAAGATGATCCCGATGATGGCTTCATGCGGGACGCGCTCGTCTCTGAACCTGCCGACGGACAATAGCACGGCGCCCAGCAGCGCGAACAACAACGACATGGCATAGCCGAACCGACCGTGTTCGTCGTGGTGGCCTTCTCCGTGTGCGTCGTGCTCTGTGTGCCCGCTGGCGGCATGGGTCTGAGCGTCGGGGGCCTCTTCCTCCAACGCGAGCTGATCGGCCAGCTGCGATTCGGTGGGCGCGGCCAGGTTCGTCAGCCCATGGCTATGCGGCGCAAGCGTTTCTGGCCAAATGAGCGGGGCCACGAGCAGCGCCACGGCGGCGCCCAAGGCCGCGCTCTGCGCTAGGGCGAGGTCGACGAAGATCACGCCTCGCCTGATCACGTGCAACCCCATGTAGCAATGCAGCGACGCGATCACGATGCACGCCGCAAACGGAACGACAAGAACCGGAAGGGATTCACATAGACCCGTCATCGTGCGCCTCCCGCGAGCTGTCCGGCCTGGCCTGGCTCATTTGCCGAAGGCCTCGGATAGCCGGTTGACGATGTTGTCGAACAGCGTGAAGTAGTCCTTGGCTTCCGGCTGGGCGCCCGGAAACATGGCGCACTCGACGACGGTCATGCCGGCCTGTGACGCGACCAGGTCCGGCGCCTTCCGCGTGAAGTAGGTGGCCATCAGCAGCACCTTGATCTGGTCAGCCTTTGCCCGCTGGATGACTTCGGTGAGGCGTCCGGGACTGGGAGGGATCCCCGGCTTCGACTCGAGCTCTGTCGGGACCACCAGCCCGAACCGGTGAACGAAGTAGGACCAGTTGCGGTGATAGGTGAGCAGCTTCTTGCCAGCGTGGGGGCGCATCGTCGCCAGCCAGCCCGCCAAGGGAGGCGCGCCGGACGCCTGGAGCGCGCCGTCCAACCGGCCCTTGAGCAACAGTGCCCAGAGCTTGCCGCCGCCGAGCTTGGCTACCGCCTCGCGACCGAACATCCGTTCATCCAACTGGCGCTGGAAGGCCTTGACCTGCTGGTTGAAGTACGCGGCGTCCCCCGGGGCGAGCTTGCACAGCTTCTTGCCAATGGTCTTGGCCACGATCCGGCCGTTGAGCGGGTCCAGCATGTAGTGAGGATTGCCCAGCGGATGGATGTCTCCCATCGACCGATCGATCTTCTGCGTAGGCACCTCCAATCGCAGGACCCCGATGGAGGAATCCAGGTGCCCCGGTGTGCCGATGCGGATCTTGGGATTGCGGCAGCCGTCCAGGATCAGGGACTCATAGCCGATCTCCAGCTCCATGCCGGTCCGGATCCACAGGTCGGCCTTTCGGACGGCCATCATATAGCTGGGCTTGGCGGCGATGTGGTGTGGGTCCTCGCGGCCGGTCGCCACGGACATGACCTCAGCCTTGTCGCCGCCCACGAACCGGGCGATGGCGGCCAGATCCGTCGTGGTCGTGACGACCTTCATCTTGTCGGCGCCCTTGGCCGGAAGCGTGAGCAGGGCGGCCATCCCAACGACCGTCGTCAGGACACGTTGTGTCTGCGGACGTGACATCAGTGGGCCTCCAATAAGCCTAGTACTTGTGCGCCCGGTGCGGGCCGATACCGAAGTTGCACTGCAGGAAGATCTCGTGCTCGTTCTCGTTGCCGCACACCGGGAAGTTCCGATCAGTGAATCTGTATCCCAACCGCCAGTACAAAAACTCGCTCTGGATGAACGTCAGAAAGGCCGAGTAAGCGTGCTCGTGGCTGCTCGAGCTGTAGGGGAGCTGCGAGTAGTCGTAGAGCGCGCCGACCGTCCAGCGGCGAGCGAACTGATAGTCGACGGCGGTGTACATGCCCCAGGAGGTCTCCTGGCCGCCGATCAGGTCGGCCTGCGCCGCGAGCAGTTCGCTCTGCCACAGAAACGACTTGTACAGACCTGCCTCCGGGGGCTTCCACTTGTACGTCAGGTCAAGGCCCTCGACCATCGTGCGGTTGCCCCCGTGCCCCTCGTCGTTCGGGGCCGTCGCGAAGCTGAACCCGGCCTCCAACGTGGAGGCGTCCGACAGCTCGAAGAAGTCCTTGTAGTGCACGAGGTGGACGAAGTCGTCGGTCTCGCTGCCGGCAAAGAGCGAACTATCATTGTTGATCATTTCGTACGTCAGCTCAATGTACCTGTCCCACGGATTGGGTACCAGCCAGCTCACCCCGACCCCGTCCCCTGACAGGCCCTCCTCACCGAAGTAGTTTTGTATGATCAGCGGATACTCGACCCACGGCAGGGCATGCAGGTGGACGGGATTGGCCTTGCCGAAGCTCGACTTGAACCGCCCCACGCGAGGCTGGAGGTCCAAGGGCATCGTTAGGAACGTGGCGTACGCTTCCTCGACGTGGATCTCCCATTCATCATGGTGTTGGTGAATCCCGAGATAGACGTCCGCTCGAGCGTAGGGATCGATCGGGGCCGAGAACCCCAGCTCCAACTCCCGGAAGAGCCATTCGTCGTCCAATTCCCCTCCCTCGCGATTCGAGTAGTGCCCGACGAAGTCGCCGATGACGCTGATGTCGGGGTTCATACTTTGGAAGGCCCGGCCGACGGACGCAGCCAACCCGGGTTGCTCTCCCAAGCCGCCTCCCTCTCCCTCAGAGAGCTCCTTCAGGACGGACGCCAGCTCGTCCTCGGTCTCTTCTTCGTCAGGCTGAGCCTCCGGGGCGGGCTGAGCCTGGAGACGCGTCATTTCCTGCTGCATCGCCTCGAGCTTCTGGTCGTAGTGTTCTTTCTGCTCTTGGAGCTCCTTACGGAGCGAGGCGATCTCCGTGCGGAGCGCCTGGATGTCCTCGGCCGTGATCGCTTGAGGCGATGCCCCGTTGGCCAGAGACGCGACGCAGAGCGCCAACCCGAACGCTCCGCGCGCCGGCGGGATCGGTTTCATGGTGGGTTCCCCTTGCTGCATCGTGCGCCGCCCGCGTTTGCGGGACTGCAGGGCCGGCTGCTGTACCGGCGAGGCGCGCCTTACTGCTTCAGGTTCGGTGTCAGGTGACCCAATGCAGACGACTCGGAAGGAGACGGGAAGGTGGGCCGCGCGGGGCATGGGCCTCTACGCACTCGGCCCGCTGAGCATGCGTGAGCAAGACAACGGTGTTTGGCCACGACACGGGGGGGTCGGGCACTTGGTAGTGAACGTCCGGTGGTGGCGCCCACCCGCCGCTGGCGGCGACGCACAGGGGGCAGAGATCGCCGTGGCTCTCACAGTCATGCGCCTCATGTGCCATCAAGAGCGGGGAGGCGAACAGAAGGGCTGTCGTCAGGACAAGGGACGTCAGGAGCCGACCTGCCGCGGCCAGCCGCCTTCTCGAGCATCCCGAGATGTGATCGAGCCCGACAGGCATCTTCGACGGTCCCCGGACCCACCAACGAGACCGTCTCGTCGGCGCCGCCCTCACAGGCGCATCCACGTTGCTATTATCGGTCGTTCAATCGGATCCTCTCCAGCCTTCTGTGATCTATCGGCGTGGTAGTGTCCTTGTGCGGCCACGCGAGGCCAGCGCAATCATGGCCCGACGAAGCTCGGCAAGTAGAGCAGGACGCACGACGGGGGAGGTATCGAACATCCCTCGCTCATGCCGTTGACGGCGTTCGAGGGTGTCGAGCCAGCAGCCAGGATGGTAGCATGGCGACCAGACTAGTGTTTGGTCACACCTGTTCTGGCGGGTTGGACGTCGAACACAGATGCCGTCCCGAGCGGGCCTGTCCGCAGGCCGGTCAACCGGCTCGAGGATTCCCTGCGGTTCAGGACCGCAGGGGGCTCGTCTGGGGACGATGGCGGCGATCGAGGCATTATACAAGTGAGTCAATCTGGGGATAGTAGTTTTTTGATTCCGTGAGCCCTTCACGCATTTGTGACAAGGAGGCAGGCATGGACAAGCGCATACCTCATTCCCTCGGCTCGGTTGGACGTTGCTGGATCGCATTAGCGATGGTGGTTGGCATCGTCCTTGCCGCACCGCAGCCGGCTCTCGCAGAACATGACGGGTTCCTGAAACGGGACGGACGCCGGTTGTTCCCGATCGGGTTCTACGAACTGCCGAAGGAGGACGCGAAGCTGAAGGCGATGGCCGAGTCCGGCGTCAATCTGGTGCGCTGTCGAACCAGGGCGGATCTGGATCGCGTCGGGGCGTTGGGGATGATGGGCGTTGTCCCCTTGAGCGTCCAGTCGGGAGCGACCGACAAGCTGCGCAAGCTCGTGGCGTCGCTGCAGGACCATCCTGCGTTGGCGGCCTGGGAAGGTCCGGACGAAGTGGTCTGGAACTTCACGGCCTTCAGCGGGCTGCACAGGAAGCAGGGCGTGCACAAGTCGCCCGGGGAATGGTGGCGGCAGACCCCACGGGCCGTCAGCTACTCACAAGAGCGAGCTGGCAAGCTCATCCCGAAGTTGCACGAAGGGATCAAGCTGGTACGAAGCCTCGACGACCGCAACCGGCCCTTCTGGATCAACGAGGCGCTGAACAGTGATGTGCAGTACGTTCGCCAATACCTGGATGCCGTGGACGTCACGGGATGCGACATCTACCCGATCAACAAGGGGAGCCGCCGCGTGGTCTCCATGGGCTTCGCCACGGAGCGCTGGAAGCAGGTGGGACGCGGCAAGCCCGTCTGGATGGTGCTTCAGGCCTTTGCGTGGAGCGAGCTGGGGGAGTACTACGGCGTGAAGGAGACGGCCTACCCGACGTTCGCCGAGTCTCGCTTCATGGCGTATGACGTCATCGTCCACGGCGCCAGAGGAATCTTGTACTGGGGGTCGCACTATCTGAAGTCCGCCGCCTTCCGCGAGTCGGTGTACGCCCTGACCAGCGAACTGGCGGCGCTGCAGCCCTTCCTGGTGGCACCTGAGGAGAAGGGCGTTCGGGTCACGGTGATCGAGTCGTACGACATGCGAGACCTGCTGGGGGTACGCGTGAGCGCCCGCCGCGTGGGAAAGGACTGGCTCATCATCCTCGTCAACGAGGACGACCGCCGGCACATGGGCGTGGAGGTGGCTGGCCTGACGCCGCTGAACGGCCAGTCCCTGGAATTGCTCTACGGTCAGGAGGCCGTCACGGTGGGCCGCGGTGAGTTCGTCACGCGGATCAGGCCGCTGGAGGTGAAGGTCTTCGCGACGGGTCGGAAGTGGGAGACATCTCGGCGGAGCGGGCGAGACTACATACAGGCGGCCAGCGAGAAGTAAGTGCATGGGACAGAACGCCTGCCGCGTTTCGTTCGGCAGTGCAAATTACGGCTGTCAACCGACTTCGGGAATCCCTGGTAACCATGTGAGGAGCGGACGCTCGAGAACGACAACGCGAGGCCCGGGCCGAACCGGAGGCTTGGACGATGTTCGGGATACGTCCGCTCATTGCTGCGACGGTCATCTGTTCCCTCTTGCCACAAAGCTGCGAGGAGACCCCGGCGGCACAGCTCGAGCTGATCATCAGCGGGGGGGTCTACCCGAAGTGGTCGCACAAGAAGAACCTCATCGTTTTCAATCAGTTGGTGGAAGGACCGGCGTTCACGCCCAGAATCCCCGGCACGTACGAGATCTTCACGATGCGGCCGGATGGTACCGAGGTGACGTGCCTGACTGCGGGCGCGCCCGAGGTGCTCCGCGGCTTTCACAAGGGCCAGCCGTTCTGGCATCCGAGCGGCAAGTACATCGTCTTCACGGCCCAGAATGAGCACACCAAGCCCACCGAGCACAACCTGGATTCGTTCCCCGGCATCGGTCATAACCACGACCTCTGGATCATGTCCAGTGACGGCGGCACGTACTGGCGCATGACGAACTACCCGGACAACTGGGGCGTCATCCGCCCCAGCTTCTCCCACAACGGCAAGATGATCTACTGGAACGAAGAGTACTCCATGGAGGTCTACCCCGGCGAGGGATCGCGGTGGAAGCGGGAGGAAAACCGCAAGGGGGAAGAATGGGGCCTCTGGCGGATGAAGCTGGCGGACATCGCCTTCACCAGACGGGGGCCGGTGATGTCCGACGTTCGCACGGTCAATGTCAATGAGATTCACGAGGGATTCAGGTTGATCGAGGGCTCCGGTTTCACGCCGGACGACAAGCATCTGATCTGGGAGGCCGCCAACTTAAAGGAAACGGACGGCATGATGTGGTGGGGCGACGTCTACATCAGCGACTTGCGGGGCAGATCGCTGCAGCGGATCACGAGAACGGCTCCCCTCCGCCAGGGCAACGAGAATATGGAGTACTCTCCCGACGGGACCAAGATCGCCTGGTCGCATCACAACGACGAGGAGCCCGGCCGGAAGGTCGAGATCTACGTGATGGATGCCGACGGGACCAACGCGAGGCGCCAGACCTTCTTCAACAAGTGGGGCCATCTCCACAGAAAGCAGTTTCAGCAAATCGGCTCTACGAACGGATGTGGGGAACTGGACTGGGGACCGGACGGCAGGCGTATCATCTTCTCCATGAGCAACGGCGGCATGCTCAAGTGGCCGCACGTCAAGCCGAGCATCTATCTGCTGACGCTGGGCCCGGAATGACAGCAGGCCTGAGCGCCGCGAGCCTAGGCGCGAACGTGCGTGGCGATCAGCGGGTCACTTCGATCTTGCCGAGGACGTTGATGCCGTACCGGCCCTTTGCATCGACCCACCACGGAACGTCACGATTCGCCACACGGACTGCGTAGCGCGGGTCCGTCCGGATGGTCTTGTAGGCGTCGGGCATCCACAGGCCGAGACGATACGACTCCGTCTTCAGCTTCAACGGCAGAGATGGTCTCGCGCGGAGTCGGTGGACGAGCGGCTTGAAGTCCTCGTCCCCGGGCTCATGGGGTTGCCACTTGCGCGGGTCCGCGTCGGCGACCGGCAGCTCGACGACCTCGCCGCGAGGACCTATCAGCACGAGGTAGACTGGCCGGGGGTTGTGGAACGTCGAGAAACCCCGATTGATGAGTTCCACATCGACTGACAGCCCTTCGCCCGCCCTCGCACTCGTCGGGAAGGCGGCCCGCTGCAGTTCGATCCGGTAGCCCAAGTGATCGCGGATGACCTCGAACGCCGTGCGCGAGACCTCCTTCCCTTCGCCGTCACGGAAGTAGCCGTCCGAGACGGGAAGCTTGGCAGCGCGCAGCTGAGCGACCGTGAGCGGCGTCTTCATCCAGGCGTCGATCGAGAAGGGCTTGCCTTCCCGATCCGAGAAGCTGTGCGCGAGACTGAAGCAGGTGTAATGGTGCAGCCGCATCCGGATGGCCGCTCGCAGCCCTTCGACCTTGCCGCCCTGATCGGACCAGAACAGCTCACCGTCAACGGGAACGAACGGGCTTTCGGCGGTCATGGTGTCAAACTCCGGGTTGCCCGAGTTGGCGTAGTGGGGCGGCTCGGGCCAGGTCCCCCCGCAGGTTCGACCGGCGAGGAACCCGTCGTTGTGAAATCCGATCCGTGCCGCCGGGTGGTCCGAGTGCGCGATTCGGCGGTCCACCACCTCGTGGGCTCCCAGTACCGGCTGTTCGAGCACCCAGCGCTTGTACTTCGGGACGCGAACCTGCGTCATCCGGTCGGAGGGCAAGACCTCGAGGACCTTGGCGACGATGCTGGCCAGCGCAGCGTGATCCTCACGCTTGATGCGTGTGGCGCTGTGCCACTCTCCCCACGCACCGACGAAACCGGCCTGCAGCACAAAGATGACGTCTGCGTTCTTCCGGATGATCGGCGCGAGCTGGTCGATGTGGTCCAGAATGGTCTGGGCCTTCGGCCCGCCACGACGCTTCATGTCCTTCTCGTAGGCGAACCGCAGCAGGACCTTCAGGCCGTTCTTTCGAGCCTCGTCGAGACTCCGTTGGAGAAGGTCCAGCTTCTCTGAGGGAATCGGCCGGTCGCAGGATTCGGTGAGATAGCAGTAGGTTTGGGCGAGCGTCAGGCCGTGTCGTTCGTAGTGCCTTGCGTCCAGGACCCACCAGTCGTCGCTGTACCCCGCACTGACCTCTCCCTTGAGATGATGGGACGGCCCCCACGCCTTGGCCCCGGGGGGCTCGGCGATGAGCGTCTCGATCCGCAGCCCGCGCTCCGGATTGCGCAGGCCATTCCGACCGCCGGGGTCGGTCGGTCGGATCCCATGGAAGCGTATCTCCTGTTTTGCGCCCGCTTCGCCGCGGTTTACGTCTCCGCGGACATCCGCTTCGACGGACGCGACGAGGAACCCAGCCCGGTCGATCACTGGCGCCGTCGATCGCAGCCGCAAGTAACACACGCCGGGGCTCGGCTGTTTCGATATCTTCAGGTCACTCACCGGCTCCCCCTCAACCAGAACGCCGCAATTCTCCGCGTCGAGATTCCACGCCAGACTGATCGTGTACCAGCGGCCCGATTCCAGTCGGGTGCCGTTGGGAAGGCGTCCATCGGTGCCGATCGGCAGCACGGCCAGCACCTTCTTTTCACCCGCGGCGTCGGTCGGCTGAATGAACCGGTCGGCCAACGCAATGCTGGCCCCGCCGAAGCCCTTTCTTAGAAGGATTCGGATCGAGAGCTTTCCCCGCCGTCCCACCGGGAAGTTCCAGACGGCGCCGTCGCCATCCTTCTCATCCGGCCTGCGGACGTGCAGGACTCTCGCCCCGGCCTTGCTCGGGTGATCGATGAGCTTGGGGCCCTGCGTACGGTTGCGCCACCAGCCCTTGGGCGCTCCGAATGCCTTGAAGACGCACCAGTCCTCCAGGCCCTTGGAGAAGTCAGCGGCGCGCCGGGTCTCGCATAGCCATTTCGGGTCGACCAGCAGGATGTTGCGACGCCCATGTCCCTGTCCGGTGACCACCAGGACCTTCCCGTCCTTCGTGGCGGTGGCGTACGGATACGCCGTTCCCCGATCGCCTCGTCGCGGCGGCGGGTCGTTCCGGAACGGATCCAGGCAGATCTCGCGATACCCCTGCCAGGTCTTCCCCTCATCGTCGGAGATCGCCGCGTGGAGCGCGTCGCGGTTCGTGTAGACCCCCGCGCCGTTGATGCGTGACGTGTTCTCGCAGTTGTTCCAGAAGACCACGATTCGGTCGTCGGAGAGGCGGACCAGGTAGGCCGGCGAGTCGGAGGAGCAGAACCGTGAGGGGCGCGGGGTCGACCAGGTCGCTCCGTCCTTCGAGAACGATTCATACAGCCGTCCGGTCTGGGTGCGGATGAGCATCCAGACCCGACCGTCCTTCAGTTCGATGATCGTAGGCTCGCACGCTCCGTAGTTCGCGCCGTTGTAGTTTTCGTAGCAGGGCGCGGTGAGCGCGGCGCCGGGCGCAGACCAGGTCTTGCCGCCGTCGTCCGAGTGGATCGTTGTCGTGATGTTGGCGCCCGTGGGGGGAGCTTCGGGCCGCCCGCCGACCCAGTACGCAAACGGCAGGACGATGCGGCCGTTCCGAAGTTGTGTCATGCCGTTGATTGACCCCACGTAGCCCTCGAAGATGCGCTTCGGCTGGGTCCACTTCGTTTGGCGATCCGTTGACCTGGCGTGCCATATGTCGATGAAGTAGTCGACGGCGGGTTTCCCGCCGTGCCGACGAGCGACCATCCAGAAGAGCTGCAGCTCACCATCCTGCGCGAGCAGAGCCAGTGGCGTGCTCCAGTTCTTGTCGGGCAGCTTCATGATCGTCACGGGGTCGGACCATGAGCGCCCGCTGTCGGTCGTCCGCTTTCTTGCCAGCTCATGCACATCCGCCGTCGTGCGCGTGAGGAGCATGTCGATCGCGCCGTCGGGCGCCGCCACAAGCCACGAGCCGCCCGCGGGTCCCTGCACGACGGGTGGCTGTGGGGTCTGCTGACCCGCAGCACGTGTGATTCCGGCGGACAGCCCCAACGCAGCCGCGCAGGTCAATCCCACTGCCGATGAGCACGTCGAACCGAGGCGCTGATTGCACATGGAACCCGCTCCACGAACGTCAATCCTGGTGTGCACATGACCGTGCGCGAATCCGCGCCACCGTGGCACGGGCGTCTCGCCCGTGAAAGCTCATGGGCAAGATGCCCATGCTACGTGGCCGCCGTAGCGGCGACGCCGGATCTTGCACGGTCGTTTGCCTACTCGCTACCGAAACTGAATCGCATACAGGTCCGCGTCCTTCATGACGAACCGCAGGCGGACCGGCTTTCCCGCCAACTTGCCGACGTCGCAACCGGCCTTCCAGCGAACGACGCGGTCGATCTGATCCCCGATGATCTCGACGCAGTCGTTCGCAGTGAAACCGGGGACTGGCTTGCCGCCCGCATCCTGGATTTCGACGCGCATGCCGCCGACGGCGCTGGTGGCGAAGTTGATGTGCAGCGATGCGCCCGCGAACGTCAGCGGCTTGGTGATCATCTCGCCGCCCGCATAGGGAGCCTGAACAGACGCGAAGCCGTCTATTCGCAGGACATACCGTCGTATGTGCCAGGACGTCTGGGCGTAGTGCCGATTGACGTAGATCGACATCTCCGCCGGGCCCGTCGGCACGACGCCCTGGATCGGGTAGTTCGTGCGGGACGTCCAGTTCTCGGGTCCCGGGCCGGGACGGACGAAGACGTCCATGAACGTGCGGTCGTAGCGCATGCCGCCACGACTGGTCATGAAGGCTCCGTCGGAGCAGTCATGGAAGTACGCCCCGCCGCCGAGCTTCACCATGTTCATCTTGCGCAGGTCGGCGTCCGTCACGACGCGCCGCTTTGGCATGAAACGAGACGGAAACGCCACACAGATGTGCGGCGCGCGGTAGTAGGCGTCGGTCATGTGCTCGTACAGGTGCTGGCTCGGCTGGGGGGTTCCCGTGTCGCTGTACGTCATGGGGGCTGGCTTGGACCAGTTGATGAAGTCCTTTGACGTCGCCCGCGCCACCGCCCGCACGCCACCCACCGCGCAGCGGAAGTAGCAGGCATACACCCCCTCGTGCTCCGACCAGAAGCAGTGGCAGTAGCCGTCGAAGGCGTTGGGCAGCGTGGACGTCAGGACAGGAGCGTCGCGAAGCTTCTTGAAGTGGATCCCGTCGGGCGATACGAAGCCGAGCAAGCCGGTCCGGTGGCTGCCCGCCAACGCCTTGTACCGTTCTTGGGAACCAACGCCAGGCCGAGGGTCCAGAAACACGGCGAAGTTGTTGGCGAATGGCGCCTCGACCCAGATGACGTTGTTCTGCTTCGTGCCCGCGACCGTGTGGATGCCCAGGTGCGGTTTGGCCCAGTGGATGCCGTCACGGCTTTCGGCGTAGCAGCGGACCGGGGATGCCGACGGCGGCCAACCGCGATAGTACATGCGATACGTCGAACCGTCCTTGATAACGCCTTCGCCGTAGTTGAAAGCGCCCTCCCACGGGTGGTCGACCTTGACGGCCACCTCGGCGGGTCGGGGTTCGTGAAGTCTCAGGCGCGCGCCGGGCAGCCTGTCGATCAGGAGACGATCGATGAACAGCTCGCGTCGCGAACCGATGTTCACGGCGTCGCCTTGCCGGCTCGACCCGGCCATGGCCGATCCAATCACAACGCCAAGCACGCACGTCATCGACAAGGGCGATGATGACATGGCACGGTACCTCCCACCGGTTGATCCCGTCCGTCGGTCCGTTTCCGTCCAGGATTCTCCCGGTCGTGGCGGACGAAATCCAGCACAAAGCTCCTGTCCTTCCCAGACGAGCTTCTGGGCCACAGGCCAACGGATCTGAAGATCCTGCAGACGCTGAGGGGGCGCGACTGATTCAGCGGGATGCATCCAGGCCCGTAGGGCCGAAGGAGTGTAGCCAGGGGTGGAGTCCGCCGCTTCGGCGGACGAAACCCCTGGTGACCGACCGGGCAAACCGACCAGCCCTGAAGGGGCGAAGGAAGGCTTGGCGTGCCGGCCTGCACTTCCTGCTCGTGCGCCGAGCGCATGGGCAGAACCACCGCGAGGGTCTGCTTGTCGGAGGACACACAGGGACGGCGTTTCGCCCAAGCGCGTCAGCGGTGCGTCTTTCCTCCGTACCTGCCTACGCAACCGACCGCTACCACCTAAGGAGCCTTGACGTGCCAAAGAACAGCACACCAAATCCTTCCACAATCACCTTGACTTCCCATAGCTGGTCTCCGGGGCCAAAGCTTCGCGGGTCCTTGCCCTTGCGTGTGTCTGCCTTGGTTTCGCCACGCTGCCTGGGCAGCCATGCATCCGGACCCGTCAACAGGTGTCGCGTCGCCACCAGGAGGTAGGCTAAGCGATCCATGCTGTGGGCTCTCTAGAACGGCTGCCGCATTCCTGTGCTGCAGTTGGGGGCTCTGCTGACATGGACAGTGTGCTCGAGCTCCTCGCGCTCTAGCTGGAAGAAGTCTTCCATGCTGAGGCGATCATCGATGATCCTTCCCTCCTCCTGGCATCTCTCCACCCGGTACCTGTGGAGGATCCAGTTCTCATCGATGGCAAGGGGAGCGGCGTACTTCTCCATATTGCTCGCGGGCTTGACGCCGGCGGCGCTGGCGAAGTTCACGGAGATGATCACGCTGCCGTCTACGAAGCGTGTGTACAGCTTAACCCCCATGGCGAAGACGAACGCGTAGGTTGGGACTTCCTCGTCGATCAGCACGGGATGGTAGGTGGTGTACCGCAGCGGGCCGTGCAGCTTGACCACCTCCCGCTTGAGGCGCATTGCGATAAGGACAGGGAATCGGAGGACCGCCGCCAGCGGATGCGAGGTCTCGCCCACGTAGAACCCCTCCTGGAACCCCAGCGCTTCCAGCGCCTCGATGTCCCAGGCGTATCTCGCTCGGATCTCGTCCTGAAGGCTGGGCCGAGACACCTCCTGCATGGTCGGAAACGTCAATCTGGCCGAGAGGCTACCGAACATGTCTTGGATTCCTGCTTGACGGCCAAGATCGTTTGCCCTGCAGCGCAACGCCGCCGCGGGGAAACGAAAGCGTCCAGCATGAGCGCCCCAGAGCGCCCACCAGCAAGCGGCCACCGTCCGATAAGGCGACTCGTCCCTCCCCCAACCGCGGATGCGTCCCCCAGGTGTCCTGCGACGGACATCGCGCTTATCGACCTTCATCATCCCAAACTGAACAAGAAAGGGCCGATCGAAAAAGGTGGATCGAAAAAGGTGTCAGGAACGAATGGCATGAAGCTAAGCGCATACGTGTCCTCCTTGGCGATGATACCAGGATCGTGGTTTGACCAGGAACGTGTAGGGTTTCGGTCTGCGTTTGACGCGTCGCGGTTC
>Ga0180432_10000331_pt1 | contig 76298 bp, 69 predicted proteins | sample SS_ome_10_FD_132414 | JGI IMG/M metagenome (GOLD analysis project Ga0180432, IMG submission 132414) | Hypersaline lake sediment archaeal communities from the Salton Sea, California, USA - SS_1_MS_2 metaG | ecosystem: Environmental > Aquatic > Non-marine Saline and Alkaline > Hypersaline >...
CCCATGCAATCCAGCAGCCCTCCAAGGTAGGAGGCATCGTCCACGCCGGATTCCTCCGGGGAGAGGATTTTCCCGTCCTTCATCATAGTGCGGAAAAGCAGCGCCTCGGCGTACTCCGAGCGCATGCCAAACATCCTGTGCTCAAATTCCGGCCTTTCCAGCTCCTTCATGCCCCGTTCTGCCTCGTCGAGCAGCGCATCAGCTTTCTCATAGTTCCCGAGCTGGGCTTCCTTCACCGCGGCAGAGCACTTGCGCACGACGTCCCTCTGCCCCCTGAGGAAATCGTCCAGCCGCTTCTCCTTCCCGAGCATCCTCTCCTCCAGTTCCTTCATGAATTCCATGCCTAATTTAGGCAAAACTACCTTTTTAATCCTATAACGCAATAGTCAGCCCATGATAGTATTGAATCTGAAGAATTACAGGGAATCCATGGATTTCTGCGCAGACCTTTCCCGCGCAGCCTCGGTAGTTTCAAAGGAAACCGGAGTAAGGGTAATAGTGTGCCCCCCTCCCACGCACCTGCGCGTTGCGCTGGAGAACAGCGCGGAGGTTTTCGCGCAGCATGTGGATCCCTTTGAAGCGGGCGCGATGACCGGCTTCTGCATCCCGGAGGGCCTGAAGCTCGCCGGTGCAAAAGGCTCATTGGTAAACCACTCCGAGCACCGCATCGGAATGGACAACGTTGCGAAGGCAGTGGGCCTGCTCCAGGCAAACCAATTGGAGGCGCTCGTATGCGGAGAAAGCGCGGAGGAGTGCGCCTCCCTCGCGCAGTTCAGGCCCGATTACATTGCAGTCGAGCCCCCCGAGCTCATAGGCAGCGGCATAAGCGTCTCAACTGCCAAGCCCGAAATAATCACCTCTACTGTGGAAGCAGTTGCAGCGGTAAACAAGGACGTGCAGGTCCTCTGCGGCGCGGGGGTGGGCACAAAGGAGGACGTTGCAAAATCCATTGAGCTCGGCGCAAAAGGGGTGCTCCTCGCCTCTGCATACGTGAAATCAAAGGAAAGGGAAGAATTCCTCAGGGATTTCGCAAGCGCGCTCTAGCCGTGGAAAATCGGCCTCTTCGAAAGCTTCTGCGGCAGGGAGAGCTTCTCAAAGGGCATTCCCTTGCCCGCCTTCTTTATCTCCTTCACGATTTCAGAAGCCTCCACCTCCTTCTTTTTCCCTTCCGCGCGCACGGTGGCCGTGAGCCTGCCGCTTTCCATTTCCTTGTCCCCTACCACTATTATGTATGGCACCCATTCCTTTTCCGCATCCCTGATTTTCTTGCCAAGCGTCTCGCTCCGGTCATCGATGTCTGCACGCACGCCCTCGAATTTCCTGAGCAGTTTCCCGGCGAATTCAAGATGGCTCTCCCCTATTGGGATTATGCGCACCTGCGTGGGAGAAAGCCAGAGCGGCAGCATCGCCTTCTCCCCCCTCGCCATCTTCATCGCCTCCTTCTCAAGGAGGGAATACACCACGCGCTCAATGCTCCCGGAAATTGATGCGTGCGTAATTAGCGGCCTCGCCTTCCCGCCCTTCTCGTCCACATATATGATGTCATAGGTGTCCGCATTCTCCACGTCTATCTGCACCGTGGTGAGCGCGCTTGCCTTGTCCGCGGAATCCACGAAGTTGAACTCAAATTTGGTGATGAAGTAAGCATACCTCTCATCGAACATCTCAACGAGCACCGGCTTCCCGAGCTTCTTCACCATCTTCACATACCAGTCCCGGTTTTCCTCGAAGAACCTGCTTTCTATCCTGAAGCCCACTTCGGTCCAGTCGTATAGCTCCACGCTCTCCAGCCAGTCCACCCCCAGCTCGAGCTGCTGCTGGAATTCTTTCCTCGCCATTCCGTAATCACTGAGGAATGCATGCATGTCCGGCATGGTGAAGCCGCGCAGGCGCTTCAGCCCCGCAAGCTCTCCGCTCTGCTCCCTCCTGAACGAATAGCGGGTAAGCTCGTACATCCTGAGCGGCAGCTGCTTGTGGCTCGCCACCATGTCATGCGAAATCAGGAACTGGCCGAAGCATGCGGCAAACCTCAGGAAGAACCTCTTCTCTTCCGAGAGCACAACGTACTGCCTCGCGGGGAACCTGTTCAGGTACTTCTTGAGCGAGGGGTGCTCGTAATCGTACATGAGCGGGGTTTCCACCTCCATTGCGCCGTAGTCCACGCAGCATTCGGTAATCCAGCGCTCGAGCAGCTTCTTCAGCAGCCGGCCCTTGGGGTACCAGCGGAAGTTTCCAGGGTCGGTCCCCGGCTCGTAGTCCACGAGCTGCTGCTCCTTCATGAGCGCAATGTGCGGCGGCTCCTTATCATATGCGCGCACCTTCTCAGTCTCGTATTTCATGAATTTCTTCAAATTCGGGAACTCGGAATAATCGAATTTCTCATGCTCGACAAGCTCCCCCTCCGGGGTGAGCACATAGAACTTGCTCTTCAGCTTCGATTCCGCCTTCAGGGAAGTGGACACCTCTATCTTCTCCTCCCCTTCCGGAGTTTCCTCCACGCTGAATACCCGCGACAGCTCGCTCAGCGGGTGCCCCTTCGCATGCACCGTGAATTTCTTGTACCAGCCGAAGGGCGCCCTCACCACCGTAAATCCCCGGTTGCGCAGCGCGCCCGCCATCCCCTCGAGCAGGCCTATTGCCGCCTGCGGGGAGGACGGCTTCGAGCCCATCAGCAGGTGCGCATACGGATAGAGCATTACGTTCTTCGTCTTCACCTGGTCGGACACGCTTTCGATGTCCGCAACCGCCTTGTCCGCAAGGCCGTTGATGTCCTTCTCGTCGCCTTTCTCGACCGCAACCCTCACCCAGATTACGTCCTCCATCTCGCCCGTGCGCATGTCTTCGGTAAGCTCCTCCGCGAGCTTGGTCTTCTTGGTAACCTCGTAAGAAACCCTGTCCGCGTGGATTATGAGCTCTTTCATCAATATCCCTGGGATGTTTTCCGGGGGAATTGTTTTAAATTGCTTTTTCTGCACAGGGTATTCCGGTGCCTTTATGATTGAAGCTTCAAAAAAGGAATATGAGAGCGTAAAAGCCTGGGGAATGCTGACCAGCCTCGACCTTGCGGGCTGCGACAACGAAACGGTCGAAAATCCGGAAAAGATAAAGCAGTGGATAATTGAGCTCTGCGACCTCATAGACATGAAGCGGTTCGGAGACCCGACCATAATCCGCTTCGGGGAGGAGAAGCGCGTGGAGGGCTATTCCGCAATCCAGCTCATTGCGACCTCCGCAATCGCGGGCCACTTCGGGATAGACGAGGAAACCGGCAGGGGGTACGCATACATCGACATATTCTCCTGCAAGCACTTCGACCCGTGGCAGGCCGCCGAGTTCACAAAGAAATCCTTCGGGGCCGAAGACTACAAGATAAACACAATCTACCGCAAGGCCTCCTTCCAGGAGAAGGCGGAAATGAAGAAGGGCCGCGCGGTCTCAATAGGGATAAAGAAGCTATTGGAGCAGAAGCAGTCCCCCTACCAGTTCATCCAGATATACGAGACCGACCATTTCGGGAAGATGATGGTGCTGGACGGCGCGGTGATGTTCACCGACTACGACGAGTTCTCCTACCATGAAATGATGGCGCACGTGCCCCTGCTCACCCACCCCCATCCGAAAAAGGTGCTCGTAATCGGCGGCGGGGACGGCGGGGCGGTCCGCGAAATCGCAAAGCACAAGGGCGTGGAGGAGATCCACATGTGCGAAATCGACAGGGATGTGGTTGAGCTCTCGAAGAAGCACTTCCCGAAGATTTCCTCTGCGCTGGGCGACCCGCGCCTGACTATTTTCTATGAGGACGGCTCGAAATTCATAAAGGAGCGCAAGGGCTATTACGACGTGATAATGGTGGACTCCACCGACCCCGTCGGCCCGGCCGAGCCACTCTTCAAGGAGGGCTTCTACCAGGACCTGAAGGACGCAACAAACGAGGAGGGGATAGTGGTCACGCAGTCCGAGTCAATGTTCTACTACCGCAAGCTGCTGAAGGAAATGGCCGAATTCAACCGGAGGCTCTACCCGGTTTACAAGTATTACAACGCGCTTGTGCCAACATACCCGAGCGGGGTAATCGGCTTCTCATTCCTCTCGAAGAAATACTGCCCCATGAAGGATTTCGGGCCGGGGGCGGAGAAGCGCGCTGCGGAGCTTCCGGACTTGCATTACTACACCCCGGAAATACACAGGGGCGCGTTCGCGCTCCCGAAATTCTTCAAGGAGGAAACGGGGCTCTAGGCACGCCTGTCATCTTCCGCGCTCCATGCCGGGTCCACTACGCACAGGAAAGCCAAGTCGGAATTTCCGGTGTTTTCAACCCACTGCACGGCTCCAGGAGGGACGCAGGCCACGCACCCTTCCTCCACTTCGGCGCTTTCACCACCAATGTGCATGATGCCTTTTCCCATTAGGAAGATATATGCCTCCGCGCGCGCCCCCAGCACGTGCGGCACTGACTTCCCCCTGGCGGGCACGCGTGCATGCGCTATGCTGCACTTGAAAGCAATATCCTCGTTTTTGGGATGCAGCACCTCCCTGAGGAGCGTGCCGTCATTTGCCTCAAACTCCCTGCAATCAGGAATCCGCTTAACCAGCATGAACTGATATCCACGGAAAAGAAGAAAACCCTAATCCTTTGCGATGTCCTCGACTATCGCCGCGTAGGCCGGCCTGGAAATGAGCAGCCCGAGCAGCGAGCCCAGAATCGTCGAAATCGCGAACCCGATTACTTCCACCAGCCCGGAAAAGAGCAGGGGCAGCATCGCGACTACCGCAACCGTAACGTTGGTAGTGATTATTGCAAACGCATTGTCCAGCCGCTCCGCGGCGCTGCCCACCTTCTTGAGAAGCTCGTCCGTAATCACGATTTGCGCGTCCACGCCCACGCCTATTGCCGCAATGATGCCTGCCATGCCCGCAAGGTCTATGGTAAACGAGCCGAGTATGGAGAGCAGTATCACCATTTCGGAGAAACTGATAAGCACGATGGGGAGCAGTATGTTGAATTTCCTGTACCTTACCGAAACCAGCACCGAAATCGCCACAAGCGCAAGCACGAGGCCGATTATGCTAAGGTTGAGGAATTCCTCACCCAGCGGCGCAGGTATCGTGGTCCGGCTGCCCACTGAAATCTGTATCGGGAGGGCGCCTCCCTTAAGTATTGACTCGATGCTGCGCGCCGCTTCATATGCATTTATTGACTTCTCCTGCCCGGTGCCGGGCGCGGTTCCCGAAATGGTGTACCCGTAGCTGGGTATCCCGGTAGTGATTGAAGGCGAAAGCACGGGGGACGAAAGAAGCCCAACCGCCTTCCATTCCTCAACCGCGACTTCCCCGGTGTTCTCGTTGAAAAGGAGCATGGGCTGGATTTCGCCCTCTTCCGCGATTGAAAGCACGAATCCGCGCGCCTCGAGCTGCGCGCCAACCTCATCCGCAAGCTCCTGCGAAAGGATCGCTTCCGTGGAATTGGTCGCGGGCACGAGCGTCTCTATGTAAGTGTCCTCATAGATGTGCACCGGGATGTCGGAGCCCTCCAGCTTCAACGCCTCTTCGAGAGCGTCTGCCGCGTCCGAGGGCATGCCTGCCTCGAGGTTCGCGGCCGCCTCATCCTCGGTAATGAGCACTATCGCGTCCGTGGGCCTGTCAAGGAACATGTATACAGGGAAGTTAGCCTTTCCCTTCACGGTTTCCGCAAAGTGCTCCGCGCCCTCCCGCGTTACGGAAAAGCTCACGCCCCAGTCCGCGCCCTGCAGGTATTGCGCAGGCAGCTTCTGTATCGTCCCCGAAAGGACATATTCGCCCTTGAGGGCCGCCTTCCCGTCAACCACGCCAGTAAGCACGCCCTGGTGGGAAAGCACCTCCTCCACGGACTGGATGAGCTGCGGGTCGCCGCTCGGCACCTCAACATTGATTTGCGTGTCCCCTATTGCTTTCACCTTCACCTCGGTAAGGCCGAAGGCGGACGCCCTCTTCTTTATGGTGTCCACCATCTCGTCCATCACCGAATCCGGCGCAGGCGATTCAAGTATGACCGGGATGCGCGTTCCCCCGCTGAAATCTATGCCGAACTTCATCCCATGGATGCCTACGTTGAATATGGAAATGAGCACAATCGCGGCGAGGCACATCAGCTTGGTTTCCCTCTCCTTCCACACGTAGGAGAGCGCGCCGAATGCAATAAGCCCTCCGATGAGCAGGAGCCCGGAGTACACGGGGTAGAAGAATATGCCTGCGGCAAACAGGAGTACGAGCGCGCCGATTACTGCCCTGTGGTTAAGCATTTCATTTCCCCCCGGATGTCTTTTCCTTGTACCATAGCACGAGGACCGCGTTCAGCCCCCAGGTCGCGAACAGGTCCCCCACGAGCCCGGCGAGCGCGACCGATGCAATCTCATAGTAAGTCGCGATGTGGGTTATGTTCGAGAGTATGAGCAGGACTGAAAATGCGACAATCGCGGTGATGCTCATCGTCATCCCGGTCTTCATGGAATCAAATGCGTTTTCCCTCGGGTCGCCCTTCCTCTTGATTATCCTCATCGTGAGCAGTATGTCCGTGTCCAGCGAGAACCCGATGAGCATGAGCAGGGCGGCGAAGGAGGGCAGCGTGAGGGGCAGCCCGAAAAAGCTCATCGCGCCCAGTGCAATCACAATGTCGCTGAACGCGCCCAGCAGCACTGCGAGGCTGGGCACCAGCGTCCTGAAGAAGAAGAATACGAAGATTACCGAAAGCACCGCAGAAGCAGCCACCACCCAGAATGCCTTCTCAAGGAAGTGCGTGCTCAGCGCCGGGCTCACCGTTTCCGAAGAATAGGCGGAGTATGTGGCATGCCGGTCCACCACCTCCATTATCCTGCCCACCTGCGCATTGTAAACGACCAGGTATGAATCTATGAAGTCCTTCCTCAGCTCATTGAGGCTGGGCTCGAGCTCCGCGCGGGTGTTGAGCCCTGCAAGGTCGAACATCCTGTTCGCTATGCCGTAGAGCTCCTCCTTCTTCTCCCCGTATTCCACGGTATAGGAAGCGTTTGTGTAGGTATAGGCCTCAAGCCGCTCCACTTCGCCAATCAGCTCGTTGAACTGGGCTTTCAGCTCGTCCGCCTCGGCCATTTGCCCGGTCTGGGAAACCTCCACTTCCGCCTTGCTGCCCACCCCGGTTTCGAACACCTGCACCTTCGCATCGAACCCGTTCGAGAGCAGGTCTTCGGAGAGCGCATCCCCGTCCAGGGAGGAAGTGAGCTGCAGCGTGATGAGGGTGCCCCCCCGGAAGTCCACGCCGAGCTGAAGGCCGGGGATGAAATATAGTGATATTAATATCAGTATAAGGGGGATTACAACCAGGTAACGGTATTCGCCCTTGTAGATATTAGGAATCATCTCATACCCCGAGAATGGGCTTCTTATTGGACTGTTATGTTTTAAACCCTTTTCCAGGTTAATGGCTATTCGCTTCCGAGCGGCCGTAGTCTAGTGGTAGGATTCTGGCTTCCCAAGCCAGCGACCCGGGTTCGAGCCCCGGCGGCCGCACTTACCCACTTTGTCATAGTCCAACTTCGGGCAAAGTGGGCATCTCAACCCCATTAGGCCCACTACGTATTCTGGCAAAATCAGCAGTGCAAAAACCCTAAGGCACACTCCGCCCTACCCCAAAACCCTGAGGCGTAATCGTGCCTTCCGAAAAACCTCTGGGCGCACCTCTCCTTCTGCCGGAGGAAACCCCAAAGCTAATATAGCTTCCCTGCAATTGAAGTGCGATGAGGGCTTCAGCAATCGTTTTCGCGCTAATGCTCCTGCCGATGCTCCACTCTGCGTGCGAGGGCGAAATCACGATGCCCCTGCCGGCAGTCACCGAAGGCGAGGGGACTTTGGTGGAAATAACTATAGAGCTCATCCCCGGAGAGGGCGATTCATACGTCGGCACCGAGCCGCCCGTTGGCACCGACACACAGGCCTCCCTTGCCGATGCGATAGGCGTTGCCACCGGACTTGCCGGCACAGGGGGCCAGTGCGATTTCCTGATGCGCGTGGAGGGCAGCAACACCAATGGGGTGGACGGCCCCTCCGGCGGCGCGGCATTCACGGTCATGGCATACTCCATACTCACGGGCATCCCCCTCCGCGAAGATGCAACCATCACCGGCCGCATAGACCCTTCGGGCAGCGTGCAGGGCGTGGGCGGGGTATATGAGAAGGCCCTTGCCGCAAAGAAGCTCGGCTTCGACTATTTCATCGCGCCTCCGCTCAGCGTGGAGGAGCGCATGATGGCAGACATCATCACCGGCATCACAATCTACCAGGCATCCACAGCAGAAGAGGCGATCGCCTTCTTCGCAAACGGCACGGTACCCGAGCAGCCGCCCCTCGAACTCATACTCCCCCCGCTTGCGAACCTCACCCCCTACTCCGGCCAGCGCGTTGCGGGCTTCACATGGGTGATGCACAACATGATTGGGAGGGAAAAGGCCGCAATCGCGGAGATCAGGGACCCGGAGGTGCGCTCCTATTTCGGGCAGAAGATGGGGCAGCACGAGAACCTTTCGCGCCTTGGCTATGACTATTCCGCGGCAAACGGCGCGTTCCTCACCTATATCTCGGCTTCGGCGTTTTCGCAGGTCACCAGCCCGGATGTGGACGGCCGGGTGGAAGAGGTCGAAGAATGCCTTGCCTCCCTTGAAAAGCCCAACCTCACCACGCGGAATTACGAATGGATAATGGGTGGGGAGGCGCGCGAGCACCGCGCCCTCCAGAACCTGCGCAGATATATCGAATTGGATGCGGAAACGCTTGAGGAGAGGTACCTGCTCGTATACCAGCTGGGGTATTCGGTCGCATGGTGCGAGGCTGCCCGCGACATGTATTCCGTTGCGCGGGACGAAGGCGGGGAGCCGATGGGCGCATCCGTGTTCAAGCCGTATGCAGAGGAGCTCCTCAATTCCACCGAAGACGCAGGCGACTGGGCGGAATACATGGAAAACGCAATGGAGCTCTATGACCAGGGATTTTATGCAGGCGCGGCATATGAAATAACCTACGTTTCCTCGATGCTGGAGGCGGACGAAGACCTCGTTGAAGGCGTGGAGGCGGAGAGGTTCGGGGAACTGCTTTCCGGGGAATCCGTTTCCATATGGGGCAGGGTTTTCCGCGCGCAGGCCTCTTACCTGAACCAGAGCGATGAGCCGATAGACGGCTACCGCATAGCGGTATTCGCGGACAACATGGATTCCTTTGTGGAATCCTTTGGAATTCCTGAAGGGGAGGAAGGGCCCGCCACCATGCCGGCCCCGGAAGGGCCTGCGCCCCCTGAAGGCGAAACGCAGCCCGAATCGCCCCTCTGCCTGTTCCCGTTCCTCATCCTTTTGGCACTCTTTATAAAATCAATTGGACAATACTAATTACAAGGTCGGTTTAATGGGAAAGGTTGATGCGAGGACAGTAGGCGCCATCATCGAGGCCAGGAAGAAATACGCTGAGCTTGTTTTCAAGAAGGGTTTCGTGGAGAGGAACTCCCCGGGCAGCAAGGAGCTGCTTGAAGAGGTGGAGAGGGAGCTAGGTGAAGCGCAGGCGAAGCTCACCGCGCTGGAGGAAAGGGCCTCTTCCTCAAATGTCGAAATAATCCTCCCGTTCAAGTCCCGCCTCGACCAGCTTGATGCGGAGATTTCCCAGAAGGAACCGAAGGAAATGGACGAGGCGCTGAAGGCGAAGGAGGGCGCCCTGTTCACGCTGCTTTCCGAGAAAGGGGCGATAATCCGCAGCAATGTTGAGCACAGGCTCGAGATAGGGAAGCTCGCATTCCTGCTCCCCCAGTTCCCAAAGGAGCAGCGCGACAGGCTGAGGGGGATGGTTGAGGCAGGGAAGGCCGAGGAGATGCCCATCCCGAACAACGAGAAGAAATCAAAGATGCTGATTGCGGTGCTGAACCGCCTCGGGCTTGGCTGCAGGCTTGAAGCCGGCATCCTCACCCCCACCCAGGAAGACTGGGAGGAGGGGAAGGTGCAGCTGAATAACGAATACATTTGGCTGGACAAGACGCGGCTGCCCGCATTTGCCCAGAACGAAAAATCAATAATGGAGATAAGCACCAAATTGCAGGTAAAGAATGCGGAAAGGCAGGTGCGCGATTTCGGGGAAGAGGAAATGAATGAATTCAACGACCTGCAGAGCACATACCTCACGCTCCTCAACATGCGCAAGGACCTTGCGCAGGACTACGAGAATGAGCTGAAGGAAGTGCACTAAAGCTTCCTTGAAACGTAGGGTCCGTCGGGGCAATATCCGAATTTGTAATAATATCCCCGCGCCCCGACGCCACTTATTATCACCATTTTCCTGCAGTCAAACTCTTCGCGCGCAACGCATTCTGCTTCCGCAAGCAGCTTCGCCCCGAAGCTCCTGTGCTGGCTTTTCCCCCTCCCTTTCCCTATGCTTTCCTCCTGCCCATACACGTGCAGCTCTCGCACGAGCGCGCTGTGCCCGGCGATTTCCTTCCTGAACGGCCTGTGCGGAATGCGCAGCCGCATGAACCCGATGAGCTTCCCTTCCCATTCATATGAAAGGAAAACCTCCTTCCCGCCGCTTGCCCTGTAATCCCTGCGCACAAGCTTTGCCTCTTCCGCCGGGAATTTTTCCGCTCCGATTTCCCTGGAGCGTATATCCCTTGCCCCCTCCGGCCCCAATTCCTTCTCGATTATTTCGCGCAGGTTGCTCCTTGAGGCCCCTGCCCCGATTTCAGGCGCGGGGATGTCCCTCATCACCCTCATCACGCGCACGTATTCCGGGATATGCCTGTACATCTCCGCAATCACTTTCCCCGCCTTTTCAGAGGAGTACGGCTCATATTCCCCACGCCTCCACATCCCATGCAGCCCGGTCCCGGGCATCACCAGGGTGGGGTAAATCTTGAGCATGTCCGGCCTGAACTCCTGCCTCCCGAAAACCTTCTTCACCATCGCAATGTCCTTCTTCCCGTCCGAGCCCGGCAGGCCCGGCATCAGGTGATAACATACCTTGAACGCGGAATCCTTTAGCAGGGCAGTGGAGTGGACAACCTCCTCCACTCCGTGCCCCCTGTTCACAAGCCTGTAAATCCGGTCCGACGGGTTCTGCACACCCAGCTCCACGCGCGTTGCCCCGTATCCCAGCATCTCATCTATTTCCTTTTTCCCGCAGATGTCCGGCCTCGTTTCTATCGTAAGCCCGATTACCCTGTGCTTCGCCTTCTCGTTCTTCTTCTTCGCCTCTGCAATCGAGCGGGATTTCGAGCGGTTGAATCCCTCGTACATCCCAAGGATGAATTCGCGCTTGTATCCATGCGGCATCGCGAGGAAGGTTCCGCCCATCACGATTGCCTCGCACTTGTCCGTCGGGTGGCCGGTTTCCGCGAAATGGCCGAGGCGCAGGCGCACCTGCCTCTCCGGGCCGAACCCTCCCTGCCGCGCCCTCAGGGCAGCAGGCTCCTCCCCGGTGTAGCTCTTCGGCGCTTTCCCGGTAAATGGGCAATAGATGCAATTCCATTTGCACGAGCCCTCGGGCCGCACCATGAGCGCAACCGGGGTTACCCCGGAAAGTGTGCGCATTGGCCTTTTCCTGAGCAGGAGAACAATTTCCTTTGTCCGCTTTGCTTTCGGAATTGCGGCCATCACCTCGGAATTCTTCGGGAATTCGCTAAGCTTGTACTTTTTCGCAGCTTCCCGCTTCAATGCTTCCAGGTCCCCCCTGCCTTCCAGGATCTGCCTTGCAATAAAAAGCGCCGCCTTTCTCCCCATGCTCACCACAGGTTTGAAAGCAGGCCCATGAGCGCGTACACTGGAGCCTCGACAATCGGGAAGAGCAGCGCGCCGTTGTTTATCGCCTTGTAATCCGAAAACACATCCGGGTAAACGTAGATTTCCACCGGAATGCTCTTTTTCACGAGCGAAGATGAAGCGGATTCCACAACAATCGACGGCTCGTATTTCTCCTCCTCATGGGCTGCCACTTCGTAGAGCAGCTTCTTGCTTCCCTTCCCAGAAACGTAAATGGTCTTGGTGAAGGACCATTTCGGGACCCCCTCCGCGGAAACCCTGAAAACGTCCCCCGCATTCCCCTTGTTCGTGATCGTAATCTCAAAAGTCGCGGGCTGGGCGATGCCCACCCTCTGCTCCAGCGGGCTCACCTCCGCATCCATCACTTCGTTGCTTATCTCGACTTTCGCAATGAAGTCCACTGCCCCCAGCAGCTCCCCGTTGCCCTCGTCCTCAACCGCAATGTTGACGTAATAAGTTCCCTCCGTTGCGAGCGGGTCCGCGGTGACGGTCACCTGCAGCGGATCGCCGTACAATTTGCTCCTTGTGGACTTCCATCCCCCCGGGAGCGAAGTCACGTATGCAAGGTCATAGTTCCCGCCGATTCCATGTACCCCGCCTTCGTAAACTTTCGGGTGGATGGAAACCTCCATCGTCTGCCCCGGGCCCATCACGCCCAGGTCTACGGTATCCCCCCCGTTCACTTCCATGAGGTGGGGGTCCACCATCTGGATGGCAAAAGAAAGCGAGACCAGCACCAGCGCAAGAGCAAGCACCCTCATGAGCCGGTATTCATCTTCCAGTATTAAAAACAGTGCTGTCAGTACTCGATGTTGAAGTAGTCGAACTCCGGCTCAGCGTCCCGCAGAAACTTCACTACCTCCACCCTCTCCACCTTTGCCGGGACCGCGTCCCCCGGCTTTTCAACCGCCCTGAGGAATTCCCTGTAGGGCTTCTCCATGGGCGCCTCGCACATTATCTCCACATTTCCATCTGGAAGATTTTTCACCCAGCCCTTCAGCCCCAGTTCCTTTGCGGTCTTCTGCACATACCACCGGTAATTGACGCCCTGCACTCTGCCATAAGCAATAAGGTTCGCCCTTATCACCATGCTCACACCTTCATCTCTATGCCCTTCTCCCCGATGTCGAACGGCACGCGCTTCATGAGGTGCCTGCGGCCCTTCATCTTGAGCACTTCGACCCCCCTCTGCCTCTTCCCCTTCAGGTAGGAGTAGTCCATGTGCACCCACCCGTCCGTGAGGGACTCCAGCCCGTACGCAGTCTGGGGCAGCTTCGTGCCTTCCTGGGAGTGCGCTTCAGTGACGATGAGGGTGGTGGTCTTCCATTTCCTTATGTTGTGCACGAATTCGAGGAAGCCCTTCTTCCTCTGGTCCGCGGTGGCGAACAGCAGCGCCACGGGCATGATAGAATCTATCACAAGCCTCTCAATCCCCATGGTGTCTATGAGCTCCCCTATTGCGCTGTTCTGGCTCATGAACTGGTCCACTTCGTACGCGGGATAGTCCAGGAATGTGAGCTGCTTTGTGCTTTCCAAACCTTCGAGGTCCCACCCCCTGTAGTTCATGTGCTTGAGCATGCTGTCCCGGGTTTCCTCAATCACCACATATAGCCCGGGCTCATTGTACATCTTCGCTCCGTTCACCAGGAACTGCAGTGCGAGCGTGCTCCTCCCCGAGCCGGTTGTCCCGCTCAGCGTGCTTATCGAGCCCTTGTTCAGCCCTCCCCCCAAAAGCTTGTCCAATCCGGAGATGCCGGTCTTCACAGTGTCCTCCATGCGCTCATTCCTTCTTCTTTTCAAGGAGCCGCTTCCCCGCCTCTGCGCGGGCCTTCAGCCCCCTCTGGAATTTTTCCCTGTCCTCTGCATTGGAGGACTTCTCAAATATGATTTTCTTGAGCTCGTATGCCGAAGTGGACATGCCCATCAGCAGCTCCTGAGCCTCGGAAACCCCCATCCTTACCTCTTCCGGCTTGAGTACCTCCAGCGAGAACGGGCTGTACATCGAGCACAGCCGCCCGAGCGAGCCGAAGTCCCTCGTGAGCAGCTTCACCTCGAGGGAAGTGGCCCACATGCCCCCCTGCTCCATGGGCTCGTCTATCTCCCCCACCGCGTACACCACGCCCTCCTCCGCTATGAGCTTCTGCACGAAGCCCGTGCCCAGCTGCACTAGCTGGTCCCTCTCCTTCCCGTGCATGTCAAAGTAAAGCAGCGCAAGCACTCCGCCGTCTTTGATTGTTTCCTTTGTGAGCCTCTCCACATCTACCTCTGCCATTGAACCACGTGAGGATAAGGGAGAAAAAGAAATAAAAATGGGGCTACTGCGCCCCACCGTAGCTTGCGTAGCATGCGTCCCTTGCGTCCGCAGGAAGGCCTGCGCACGGGTCCGTTGCAGGGCCGGGCTGCGCCGCCATCTCCATCATCGCAATCAGGTCATCGGTGATGTCGCACACCTTCCCGGGAGTTTCGAACTTCTCGTCCCCGAAGGCCCCTGCCCCGCATTCATAGTCCTGCGGAGTTGCCTCGAAGTCCGGGGTTCCCGTGAACTCGCTTTCCTCCTCCCCGGATTCCGGCATCTCGCTCTCCAGCTTTTCGCTGTCTATGAGGTACCATGCGCAGCCGGTCTCGTCGGTAAACATGCCCATTCCCATGCCGGTTCCATCATCCTTCATGTACATCTTCTTGCCCTTCATGACCATCACGTAGGTGTAGGTCTCGCCGTCGTAGGTCGAGGTGCCCTCTGCGCGGTAGTTCTCGCCCTTGAGGTACATGTCGAACGTGCTGGCCACGCCATCCTCGGTGCTGCTCCCGCTGCAGTGGATGGGGCTCCCCATCGCCATCATGGCCGCGACGTCCCAGCCCTGCAGGCCCAGCCCACCGGTGCCTTCACTGCCCGCAGATTCCCCGCCGGTTTCGGCTCCGCCCTGCTGTTCCTGCGCGGAAGCCTGCTCCCCTCCCTGCGGGGTGCCTGCCTGCGCAGCGGTCTGCTGCTGCCCTTCCGGCGCCTGCTCCCCTCCGGGGCAACCGAAAAGGAGGAGCGCAACTGCCATTAATGCAAATATTCTCTTCATGCAAATTCACCTTAACGGAAATCCCTCCAAATGGTTTAAAAGGGTTCGGAAGAAGTCTAGGAAAGGAGAGTTCATGGAAGAGGTTTTTTTCTGGATACTTGGCGCCGCAGTTGCAGATGCGCTGCTCGGCTTCGTGGGGGCATTCTCATTATGGCTCAGCCAGAGGAAGCTTGACAGCCTCGCGCATATCCTGATGGCGTTCGCCGCGGGCAGCCTGCTGGGGGGCGCGTTCTTCCACCTCCTCCCCGAAGCGCTCGCAGAGATGCCTGCGGATGAAGTCTTCCTCGTCGCGCTTGCGGGCTTCGTCCTGTTCATACTCCTTGAAACCTACCTGCACTGGCACAGGTGCAAGGAGTGCGACATCCACCCATTCTCTTACATGGTGATGGTGGGGGACGGAGTGCACAATTTCCTAGGGGGCCTCGTGCTCGCAGCGAGCTTCCTGGTCAGCATCCCCCTCGGGATTGCCACGATAATAGCGATTGTGGCGCATGAGTTCCCCCAGCAGCTCGGCATTTTCGGGGTGCTGGTAAAGGGAGGGTTCAAGCGCAACAAGGCGATACTCTACAGCTTCATCGCGCAGGCCACGATAATCCCCGGCGCGCTCATCGGCTATTTCCTCGCGGGCTCCATGGACTGGCTGGTGCCTTTCCTGGTGCCCTTTGCCGCGGGCAACTTCATCTACATCGCCTCCTCGGACCTGATTCCCGAAATGCACAAGGCCGAGGGATGGGACAAGGCGAAGGGGCTGGTCGTGTTCTTCCTGGGCATAGCCCTCATGATATGGGTAAAGGTTGCCTTGGGCGGCTAGGAAAGCTTTTTATGTTGTAATTTGTAAAATTGAATGTATGGGAGGGCCCATGCGTTTTGCTGCAGCGCATTCTGCCAGCGCAACTGCCGCTGCGCCTCTGCGCCGAAAGTTCCGCAGCACGAAGCCGGACCCGGAAACCGGGCGGCTTTGCACCCGCTATGGCAACCCCCTTACGCCCAGTGGAGTGAGAGAAAGGGTAGGGAGGCAGCTCAGGAAAACCGGCAAGAAGCCCAGCCAGTTCCAGCAGAAAGACGTATTTGCCGCAGGCCTGCGCCACCTTGGGCTCAAGCCGCACGAAGTCCTGGTGTTCGCCGGCTACAGCATACTACCGTGGAAAATGGACGAAACCCCGCACGGCTTCTGGCAGGAGCCCGAAAACCGCATCTCCGCGGTAAAGTGGATGGTGGAAGAGCGCCTTGCGAAACTGAAGAAAAACAACGGAAAAACCCCCGAGCAGATTGCTTCCGGGCTGTGCTATTCCTCATTCGCGAAGTGCGGGCTTCTGGGCCTGCTGAGCCACTACGGCGGTTCCCCGTATCGTGCCGCGCATGAGGCGTACGGGCTGATGCCATGGGAGATGGAGAAGGCACCGTACAATGTCCTGCATGAGGGCGGGGTGCCGGCCGAGGCCGTCCGCTGGCTTGCGCAGAAAACCGGCAAGAAGCCGGAGCACCTCAATTGGGGCGACTTTCTCGAAAACCACCTGGGTTCCCTGGTAAAGGGCAAAAGGAGGGGCGAGGGAGCGCCCGGGGAAAATTCCTATCGTTCGGTATATGGCCTCGTTTCGGCTGCCTTCCCTGAAAGGAACCTCATGCCGTGGCACATGCGCTACCGTCCGCGCGGATTTTTCCAGAGCAGGGAAAACCGCCTGTTCGCGGCTGCATGGGTCATGGGGAAGCTGCTGAAGAGCGGACGGCTTCTGGAGCCTTCCGTGCTGGTGCACGGGCATCTCAGGCAGGAAGGCGCGGCAAGGGCCGCGCAGGTCCATCCCGGAGGGGTGGTCGGACTTCTGCGCGACCTTGGCTATGAAGTGGACCCCGAGCGCAGGGAGCGCCTCCTCAGGAAGATAAAGAGCGTACGCTGTTCCAAAATGCCCGTAGAAGAAAGGCGCTCCGCGCTGGAGAAGTTCATCAGCCGCAAAGGCCCGCCGCGCATTGACCGCACGGTGCTCTCCACCTCGGATTTCTTCCGCAACAAAAAGCACGGCTTCATGGCCTGGTATGTGGTGGTGCGTTATTACGATGCGGACCCGCAGAAGGCAATGAGGGAGCTCGGGCTGCTCTAACCCCTAGCTTCAATGACTCCTTCGCGGGTGTAGTCCTGCTTCATGAAAATTGCATCCAGCACCGGCCCGCTGAGGGTAATCGTGCGCTTTGCATCCGCAAGGTCCTCTACCCCTGAGGCAATCCCCACCGCATCCTCAACGCTGAGGTCGTGCATGTTGAACGGCTGGTTGATTGCGCACCAGAGCATGTAAAGCGCATCCTGCGGCATGCCGTCCGTGCCCATCTTCATGGGTATTCCCTTCTCCACAATCTGCCTGAGCGGGTTAATTCTCTTCATGGTTTCCCCGAGCCATTTCCCGTAGGCCCCAACGTCGTCCCAGGAGAAGTTTGGGTTTGTGAGCACGTGGGAAATCGCCCCGCATTCTATCGCTCCCTTTACTGCCTCAAGAAGTATCTCGTCCCCGGAAAGCTCGAAGTGCTCTATGCTCACCGGCCTGTCCACGGCATTGCGTATCAGGTTAGCCATGCTGAGCGCATGGATTATCCCCCTGTTCCCGATTGCATGTATCGCAACTTCGGGGATTACCTCCAGGGGCACGCGCTCCCTTATGCTCTTGCCGATAAGCTTCACTGCCTCAATGTCGTGGTAGTATATCCCCTTGTTCATGGTGCCGGAGTAAGGCGAGATAAGCGCCGCGGTCTGCGAGCCGATTGAGCCGTCCGCGAACATCTTCAGCCCTATTCCCCCGAACTCGTCCATCGCCTTCACGAGGAGGTTCTTGTCCGCGGCCACTTCCATGAGCCCTTCTATTTCGCAGTAAACCCTGGTTACCGGGAACTCGCCCCCCCACCTTTTCTTCGCCTCAAGGAGCATCTCGATTCCGAGCGCACCCATCGCCTGCTTGTCGTGGATTTCGACGACCCCCTCCCTGCGCTGCTCCCTGAGCCATCCGAGCAGGCCCTTGAGCAGGGTATCCCTGCCAGTATTCTCTGCCGCGAGCTTCAGGCAGTAGTCCAGGTACTGCTCCTTCCAAACCCCGCTGTCCTCCAGCGTCCCGATTACCAGCTTTCCGGCGGATTCCATGAATATTTTCTTTGCGGCCTTTGTGTTGAGCAGCCCGCCGTGGTAAGAGGGGTCGAATAGCATTATGTGGTCCTCGTGGCTTATGCCGTCTATCTCCCTGCGGGTGAGGTGGCCCAGCCGGTCCGTATCGAGCCCCGAGGCGATTATGAGCCCGGTGCCCTTTTTCTCCTCGAGCGCCCTGGTCAGCTCGGTTATAGTGCTGCATTTTGAAATGTCGACGAGCCCCACGGTATGCAATAGAGAGTAGACGAACGGGTGCGTATGCAGGTCCTTCAGGCCCGGGATTGTTATAGTTCCCTCCTTGAAGTTCTTCCTCCAGAGCCTGCTGTCGGGGATTCTCCGCACATCGGTGCGCTGCGCATTGGCTGCCTTGTTCATGGATATATATACCGTCAAAGACATATTTAAACATTTCTCCCCACCTAAAAACCACCGAAACCCTTTAAAAACCACATAATTTGCTTTAAACCGCTTTCGGGCTATTGAATATGCATGGCCATTCCGGGTGCAGCCACCTCAGGCAAAATCCTCAGTGGGATAAAGGACGGCACCTACCAAAAGCTCGTCTACAGGAGGATACCCGCATTCGTCATGCTCTCCATGGGCATGCGGGTGGGGGACGAGGAATCCAACCATAAGGAGCTCGGCTACCCTCACGTACTGCCCACCGACCTGAACGTGGGCAACACGGTCCTCTTCTCGAAGCAGGAATGGGACAGGGACTTCGAGGCGGTTTCCGCTATGGCGGAAAAAGACCCGAATTTCCTGCACAGGGTTCTTGAGGGCGGCACTGCGCTCGGGGAGAAGCTCATGGGCATGGGAGACGAGATATTCTCCACCAGTTTTGAAGGCGAGAGAGAAGTCCGCCTTTACGAAGAATTCGGCAGCTTCTACTTCGAATGGATAAGGATATTCAGCTACCTCGATTCCATCCTCAACATCGAAAAATATATTGAATCCAAAATGAGGCAAATCCTCGAAGTGCGGGGCTGCAAGGATGTGGAAGGCACCCTCTACGCAATGGCCAAGCCGTCCAAGAAGACAATCGACGCGAACGAGCGGCTGGACATGCTCCGCATCGCTTCGGAATGCAAGCAGGGAATAAGCGAAGAGAAGCTCAGCGGGCTTATAGACGAACACATTGAGAAATACTGGTTCACCAGCTTCTCCTGGGGCTCCGGCTCCCCCATGAGCCGTGGGGACCTCCTACTGCGCATCAAAGAGGCAAAAGAGCCGGATGCGGAACTGGAGAAGCTCGCGTATGAGGAAGAGATGCAAATAGATGACATGGAACTACGCAGGTGGTCGGACCTCGGCCGCGGCTACGCCTGGCTCCGCACCGCCCGGCACCAGGCCGCAAGTTTTTCCCTTGTGAAAGTCCAGCATTCCCTCCTGAAGGAACTTGGGAGGAGGAAAGGCATTGAGCCCTGGGACATATTGTGGTCTTACCCCGAAGAGCTCACAGAAGGCAACCTGCAGCCCGCTTCCGTGCTGCGGGAAAGGCAGCGCTTCCCTGTTTTTGGGACTCTGGAGGGTGAAGTTGTCAAACTATACGGCGATTCTGCAGAGGCCCTCGTGAAAGAGGTAAATAGGTTCTTTATCGGAGAAGTGGAATTTGCAAAGGGCATTGTTGCGAACAAGGTAATGAATATTTCCGGGAAAGCGAAAATAGTGCGCACCGCGGACGAAATCGGAAAAGTGGAGCACGGCGACATCCTGATAGCGCCCATGACTGCCCCTTCCTTCGCGCCCGCGCTTGAGCGCGCCGCGGCATTCGTGACCGACGAGGGCGGCATCCTCTGCCACGCGGCGATAATAAGCAGGGAGATGGGCAAGAGCTGCATAGTCGGCACCAAAAGCGCAACTGCAATTTTCAAGGACGGGGATGTAGTGGAACTGGACATAGACAAAGGGACAGTGAAGAAGGCAGAGCATTCTAAATAATCTTGCGGGCATAGGTGAGCCAATGGAAGAAATGCAGCTTTTGGGAAAAGTGGACCTCAAGCAGGAATGGACGCACAAAAGCTTCCATGGGATACTGCACACTTTTTTCCCTGCGGCAGAGGAAGCGTTCAAGCCCCTCAGGGACTATTATGGTGACTCCTTCACCAGCCATGTTTTCTTCGTCTCAGAAGACCATGCAAACTGGTATTGGAATACCACGGACATGAAGCGGATGCGGGATTCGCTCATAGCAAAAGTAAACGAAGACCCGTCCTTCCTCGATAAGCTGCAGGAGGACTGGCTTGTGCGCGTGAAGGCATTTGAGGAAGCGATGGCAGAAGTTGGTTCGACCGACCTTTCAAAGCTTGATAATGAGGAGCTTTTCAGCCTTTACAAGAAGCTATACCTGGCATATTTGGATGAGTTTGCCCTGTGCACAGGCCTTCAAGAGTCCTTTTCCATGCATGCAGATGAGCTTGTGCTGCCCGCGATAAAGAAGTTCCTTGAGGAAAAGGGCATCGGAGATTATTTCGTGGAGTACTATTCCATCCTCACTGCCCCGGTAGACGAATCCTTCATCTTCCAGGAGAGGTTCGACCTCCTCAGGATATTGGAGATGGTGCAGAAAAGCCCGGAATTGACGGATTTGTTCGGGAAGGATGCTGCGGAGATCGAAGAGGAATTGGAAAAACACAAAAAACTGAAAGCCATGCTGGAGGCGCATGCGGAGAAGTTCTACTGGGTGCAGAACAATTACGCAGTAGCCAAAGTCCTTGACATGAGGTTCTTCATCAACGAAGTCAAGCGCCTCCTTCTCCCGGAAAATGCAGTTGATGCATCCGGCGAATTGAAGAAAATGGAAGCTCAGGTCCCTGAAATAAAAGAGAGAAAGAAAAAGCTGATTGAGGAGCTCGGCATTCCTCAGGAACTTCAGAATCTGCTCCGGATAGGGGAAGTTTTCACCTACATGCAAGACGTCAAGAAGAAATACACCCTCATCTCAAACCATTACCAGAAATTATTCAGGGATGAAATTGGGAAAAGGCTGGGGCTCAGCGAAGAGGAGATGGACTATACTTATATCTGGGAACTTGAAGGGATGCTGATGGATGGGAAAGTGGACAAAGGGGCACTGCGCTCCCGGAAAAAAAATTGCATGGGCATCTTCACCTTGGGCGGCTACCAGATAATATGCGGCGATGAAGCCGGCAGGATTTATGACCGGCAATTCAGGATTAAAGCCAAGGCAGATGAAATACGGGGAGCTGTTGCCTCTAAAGGAATCGCGAGAGGGATAGTCCGGGTTGTGAGGAAGACCCACGATTTGGTGAAGGTAATGAAGGGGGACGTGCTGGTCGCAAGCATGACCCGGCCCGAGATGGTTACTGCGATGGAGAAGGCCTGCGCAATAGTAACGGACGAAGGGGGGCTGACCTGCCATGCGGCAATTGTTTCACGTGAGCTCGGCATTCCATGCATAATAGGAACAAAAATCGCTACTACTGTCTTGAAAGATGGAGATGAAGTGGAAGTGAATGCGGACAAGGGAAAGGTAAAAAAGATATCCGGCTGAATGGAATTCGCATGAAGAGCGTAGAGGAAGTGAAGGAAGAAGCAAAGAAGGAATGGTACATACAAGGGTTCAACGGTGCTCCGAATTACATGATGCTGGGCGAAGTTTCGGGGATTCGGGCATGCAACCGCATGAGCGGCTACGGCTACACGAAGTTTCTCTCGGAATACAGGAACGACTATTGCGATTTTGGGTATTACGCAAAGGACCTGGAGAATGTGGGGAGGGAATTCATGCGCAGGCAAAGGGAAAACCCTGCCTACCTTTCGGAAATGATAGCGAAATATGATGCGGAGGCGGAAAAGCTCTTCTCATTCGTGGAAGAGCTCAGGAAAAAGGACCTTTCCTCCCTCCCGGCCGGCGAGCTTATCGGCATTTACCAGGAATTGTTCAAGCGCTATTACGGGCCGCTCGGCTACGGCCACCTGCTGGAGGGCCTTGTGATAACCTCGGATGGGGTGATAAAGGCGAAGCTGCTGGACGTTCTGAAGAAGGCGAGGAGGGAAAGGGAGCTGAACAGGATATTTTCGGTCCTTACTCAGCCGGTTGAGCCGTCCTTCACCAACCTGCAGAACCTGGAGATGCTCAGGCTGGCAAAATACCTGAGGGACAACGGCTATGCAGGGCTGTTCAGGGGCTCTCCCGCGGAAGCGTGGGAAAAGCTTCCCGAAGGGCCGAAGGAAATGATATGGCGGCATGTTGAAAAATACTACTGGCTGAGGTGCAACTATGCCTCTGCCGTCCCGCTTGGGCCCGAGGACATAGTGGAGGAGCTTGCCGGGCTCGTGACCGAGTTGAATCTTGAAGAGCAGATAGAAGCGGAAGAGAAGCGCTATGCGCACATCCGCTCGGAAAAGGAAAAGCTGATGGAGGAGCTTGGCATGCAGGACGAAGAGCTCAGGTCCTACCTGTCCATGATGGAAACGGTTGCCAAGTGGCAGGACGACCGCAAGATTGAGATACTCGTCGGCATCGCAAACCTCGAGAATGTGCTTTCCGAAATCGTCCGCAGGTTCGGCCTTAAGCAGGAGCTGATGCGGTACTTAATCCATTACGAAGTGGATGAAGGCACCCTCAGGAAAATGACCAATGAAATGCTGGAAGAGAGGAGGGATGGCTGCGTAATCTATTCAGAACTGGTGGAAAAGGATGGGCTCCCCGACGTTGAAACCACAATTTTCACCGGGGACGATTATAAGGCGCTGCACCGGGCCATCAGCGCGGCAAGAAAGGGCACGAGCGAGGACCTCCACGGGCTTACCGCTTCCACGGGAAAGGTTTCCGGCAGAGTAAGAATATGCAAGAGCCTTGAAAGCATCCGCGACTTTAAGGAGGGAGACGTGCTCGTTGCCTCCATGACAAGGCCGGAATTCGTGCCCGCGATGAAGAAGGCCGCCGCGATAGTCACGGACGAAGGCGGCATCACGTGCCACGCCGCCATAGTGAGCAGGGAGCTGGGGATTCCCTGCATAATCGGCACGAAGATGGCTACAAGGGTGCTCAAGGACGGGGACATCGTCGAGGTGAATGCCAACCACGGACTGGTGAGGGTGCTGGAGAAGAAGGAACAGTAAAAAAGATATCCGCCTAATCTATTTCCATGAAGACTCTTGTTTCTGTTTCAGATTTGAGCAAGGAGGACATCCTGAAAATCCTCGACTATTCGGACAAGTTCGACACCGGGAAGCTTGAGCCCTACGGATATGCAAAGGGCAAGGCGCTCGGCATAGTCTTCCTGCAGGAGAGCCTGCGCACCTCCGCTTCCCTGAAAGTGGCGATGATAAAGCTGGGCGGCGGCTGGGTGGACTTTGACCTCAGCTATGTGAAGAGCGGCGAAGAGGACCTGGAGGACAGCCTCGTGGCGATTGCGCCCATGGTGGACATCATAGGCATCCGCGGCCCGGCGGACATCGACATCGCGCCCATTGCGAAGGAGATAAGCACGCCGATGGTAAATGCGATGATAGGGATGGAGCACTCAATAGGCGTGATATGGATGGCGTACACCGTATGGAAGCGCCTCGGGAAAATGGAGGGGCTGAACGTCGGGGTTTACGGGCTCAGCAGGTACTCCCGGCCGGCGATTGCGCTATACAGGATACTTTCAAAGCTGGGCGCGAACTTCATAGAGGATTCCATCATTGACGAAGCGGGCACGCAGCCGGAGCTGATTGGGGAAATAGAAAAGAACGGGGGCAAGTTCAGCAGGGGCAAGCTGGAGGATTTCATAGGAAAGGTGGACTTCCTCTTCGTGCCCGAAGGCCTGCCGGTGAAAGGCGCAGACCAGAAGATAGTGGATGAATTCAACAAAGGGTACAAGCCGCTGAACAATGAAATGCTCAAGGGGCTCAGGGAGGACGCGGTTTTCGAATACTCCATGCCCCGCGCATTGACTGACGGGAGATTGGTTGCGGAAAAGGAAGTGGACTCGGACAAGCGCCTCATTACCTACGAGCTGATGGAAAAGGCAATCCCCGTGAACATGGGAATTTTCGCATGGTGCTTTGAATAGGATATGGCTCACGCTGAGTGCATCATTTTCCGAATAAAAATTCGGGGAAAAGATGACAACAGAAAATTTAGCGTATGTATTATGCCTTTAGTAACTGCAGGCTGAAAGCCTCGCTTGCGCTAAGCTCTTACACCCCAGTTCTATCAAACGGATCTGTTATCCGCGGCCTTTGCTTATTCGTTTTGAGAGTGGCTTCGACCTTAGATGCTTTCAGGTCTTATCCACGTAGAGCGTAGCTGCCCAGCAATGCATTGATACAACTGGTCCACCAGAGGCTCCGAATCCCTGTTCCTCTCGTACTCAAGGATCCTTACTCTCAATAAGCAACACTTCCTGAAGATACTACCGTACTGTCTCGCGACGTACTGAACCCAGCTCATGTGGGACTTTGATGGATGTACAACCCAACCCTTGGTGGCTCCTGCACCACCAGGATGTCCCAAGCCGACAGCGATGTACCAAGCCGCGAGGTCGATGTGTACTCTCACCCGCGACGAGCCTGTTACCCCCAGGGTAGCTTGTTTGACAGCTTAAATCCCTACCAATAGGATATTAAGGTTCACTAAGCCCGGCTTTCGCCTCTGCGTTCCATGCTTTTAAGAACACAGTCAGCCCTGCATTTGTCTTTCACCCTCTACAGCGGATTTCTGACCCGCTTGAGCAGAGCATTGGGCACCCTTGTTTCCCTATCGAGGGCGTACCGCCCCAGCCAAACTATCCACCTGACGCTGTCCTCTTGCGAGTAAGCAATACCAGAATGATTAAGTGGTGTTACACTTTCGCCTCCACGCGGCCCGGAAGCCGCGCTTCGAAGGCTCCCACTTACTCTCGGTAACCACCCCGATACCACAACATCAGGCTATAGTAAAGCTCCATGGGGTCTTCGTTTCCCTCAGGAAGTCCCCGGCATGTTCACCGGGTAGTGAGTTCACCAGGTCCCAAGCAGGGACAGTGGGAGCGACGTTACGCCGTTCATGCAAGCCGCCAATTAAGCGGCGAGGTATTACGCTCACGTTGTTACTCGCTTCACAAGAAGCGGGGCCGGTCATTTCTGCCGGCCTCCGTGCATCGCTGCACGGGTCGGACTGTATCTTCGGCTTTCGCCGTCTAGCGTTCAGTCTCTGAGGATTCTAGATACTTCGGGATCGGTTTGCGGTTCATCTGGGAGATTATCCGGGCTATCCGGTCGAGCCCTTCCCTCCGGAGGTGTTCCTTTTCCTCCATCATGGAAAGAACTTCTTCGAACAGCTCGAAGTTCCTGCGCTTGGAAGTCTGCAGCGGGTGTTCCTTGAAGAACTCAATGAGTTTCCTCAGGTTTTTCACCCCTCTCACCCGGAACTCCTTTCTGTCTCCATTGTTCTGGGTCACTTTGCCGAATCCGAAGTAATTCCGGATGCGGTAAAGAACTTCCTCATCGCGCTGGTGCTGCACCACCCTGAATTCGGGCAGCACAGTCCAACCGAGGGTCATTTTCCCGAGCTTGTTCAAAGCCACGTGGAAACAACCTTCTCCGTCGACGAAACCGGCAATCCACTCAGCATCCAGCCTTTCCTGCTGATTGCCTGCACCCATCGCTTTTTCACCACCTTCACGAGCTCTGCAGCGGTTATTAACCGTTGCCTCACCGCATTTCCGGTGGTAGCGTGGGATACACAGGTATTCCAGCATATAGCTAGATTTTACTAAGGCAACTTAATTCACCTTAAGAGGGTCAGAGTTACCCCCGCTCTTTACCAGCCCTTCTTTCCCTTGGACAGGACTTTCAGGTACTGGCAGTGAGCAGGCGTCGACCATCGTACGCAGCCTTTCGACCTAGCGATGATCTGTGTTTTTGGTAAACAGTCGCACTCCTCCGGTCTGTGCCACCTGCCCTTTACACAAAGGCAGGCATCCCTTCTTCCAAAGTTACGGGACCATTTTGCCGAGTTCCCTTGCCTGGGTTATCCTGACACACCTGAGCCTTTTCAGCTAGGGGCACCTGTACTAGTTCTAGGTACGGTTTCAGAGGATCGGATCAGCTTCTTTTTCACGGGCCACTGGAATCAGCCGAAGAAATTCCCATTAAGGCCTTAATCCCCTTCTCCTCATAATAAGACTCCGGGGATTTATTGCCCGTAGACAGGGTCTCCCCTGCTCGGCCTATCCAAAAGCGTCGGAAACTGAACTTGCGTTGCCGCATCTACCTCCAAAGGGCAGGAATATTAACCTGCTTCCCTTTCCTGCACTAGGAGTTACCTGTGCAGTTAGGATCGCCTAACCCTCAGCTGATTCACATGGCTGAGGAATCCGTGCCCTATCAGGTGTCCAGGGTTCTCACCTGGATATGCTGCTACTAACGCCAGGATATTCGTACCAGATCGGTCCACAGGAACTCACGCCCCTGCTTCTCACCAACCCGGTCGCCCCCCTACTCCATAGGCTTTTGGCCTGGGTAAGGTATCGGAATCCGGTTTAGCCCCGTCAATTTTCAGAATCTGCATCCTCGACTGGTCCGCTATTACGCGTTGTTTAGAGGGTGGCTGCTTCTGAGCCTACCTTCCAGCTGTCTTTGGATAGAGACTCCTTTACGATTAACACTTAACCGGAATTTAGGGCCCTTAACCTCACGTACGGTCGTTCCCGTAAGGTTCTACAGGCTTACCCCGTAGAGCCCACCGCCTTCGTCTAAAGAGACAACGGATTCGGAGTTTGATAGGAAAGTGACACCTTTCGGAGCCGCTCTTTCCAGTCAGTGCTCTACCCCGCTGTCATCCTCGGAAGACGCTGTGCTGAGACACATTTCGGAGGGAACCCGCTATTGCTGTGTTCGACAGGACTTTCACCCCTACACCCCGGTCACCCAAGGGGAATATACCACCACTGGTTGCGGGCTTCCACCAGCCGTCAGGCTGGCTTCACCCTGCCAAGGCGTAGATCACACAGCTTCGGGTCCGTAACATGTGACTGGTCCCCTTTTCAGAGGATGCCCCTCATTGCTTGCGGGCACTTGCTTTCGCTTCGGCTCTCGCCTTGCCACATGCCATGACTCCCTGGCTCTTGCTTCGAGAAGAAAGATACGACACTGGTTAAACCGCCTCGATCCCACCCTTGCGGGAGTTCACTTCGGCGGCCCTACCCTTTCGCGCCGTACCTGCCTGTTACCACGTAGTTTCAGGGTCTTTTCGCACCCCTCCCGGGGTCCTTTTCAGCATTCGCTCGCGCTACTCATTCGCTATCGGTCTAGTGCCCCATATTTAGACTTGGAGATTGGTCTCCCCATATTCCCGTCCTCAAGCCGGAGGACGGTACTCTTCATGGATCGCTCCCTTCGCCTTCGCATACGGGACTGTCACCCGCTATGGTATGGCTTTCCATCCAACTTCTGCTCAGCTCAGGGATGCTCCCCGCCACATCTGCCCTGCATTGCTGCAGGGTATTCGGCTCGGTCTGACCGGCTTTCATTCGCCATTACTAACCGGATCCCAATTGGTTTCTTTTCCACCCGGTACTAAGATGTTTCAATTTCCGGGGTTCTTACACCCTCAGCATAACCGAAGGTGCACCGTCAGATCCTAGGATCATAGCTTGCGTGCAGCTACCCTAGGCGTATCGCCGCTTACCGCGTGACCGTGCGGGCACCAGCCTAGCCATCCACTACGTGGATTGCAACATATCCAAACTTTCTGTTGCCATCTCTTCCTGAACGTGTTCGCGCATAAAGCGGTCTCAGTAGCTAATGAGCCGCAAAACCTTTTCAGGCCAATGCGCCGCTCTCCCCTGATTGAGGGGACAAGCTAAGTAGTCTCTTAGTCACCGCGCCATACATGCAGAGGGCGCTCAATAAGAGGTAAGCTAGATATATGAACATACGGCTATTTAAAGGTTTCGTCGGTCCGGAGACGGGCAGCAGCATTTTTCTTCCTTCTATAACGAAAGCCATTTAACCCCTATTTGCCATAAATAAGCAATTATGCTCGAGCGCATACCCTGATTGTGAAAGTGGTTGAAAAGAAAGAACACGGGGAGAATGGCGCAGCGAAGAAGCTGGAAGCGCTCGGAGTGGATCCGGCAAGCATATCCCGGAAAAAAGCTTCCATATCCTATACTATCCTCGCCCTTTCAAAAGAAGGGGTTGAGCTGCCCATGTCCCTCTCGTTCCCCGATGTGAAGGCGGCAACGGAAGCAAGGCGGGCAGAGCTTGGGGGCGCGCGCATGGAGATGGCAGGGCGCCTCTGCTTCGGATTCAGCCCGGTGCAATAGGCACATTACAAATTTTTCAGGAAAAACAAAAAACTTAAAAGAATCGCGGAATTTATGCTCTCGGTGCATGACCATGTTGAATGCAAAAAGCTTGGGTCTTGCTGCAGGTGTCCTTTGGGGGCTTTCAGTCTTCATAATGGCGCTTGTGGGAGTAACCGGGTACCTGGCAGGCCTAGTGGCCGGCCTCGGGACAGTGTACATCGGGTATCAGGAGGGAATCGTAGGTGCCATCATCGGGCTCATCTACGGATTCATTGACGGATTCATCTTCTTCTACCTCCTCGGCTGGCTGTACAACATGTTTGAAGGCAAGAAGAAGTAGGCCTTTCCATTTCTCCTTTTTCTTTTCTATTCTTCCAGGTACATTAAGTAGGTAAAGCCGTCCCTGCTGGAGCCCTCGATGTAGAATTCAAGGAGCGGCAGCCCATAGCCCCTGCCCGCCTCGAACGGGTTGGCGTTCCCCGGCATCACGAAGACCGCCGGGACCTTCCTTCCTGCCGCAAGGTCATGCTCTCCGGAATACACTTCGAATTTTTCCCTTACTCCGAGGTCGCACCCGTCTTCGTAGCACCCGGGGTAATAGTCTGCCTTTATCACAACCGGCCCGTCATCTCCCCCGATGACTATTACCGGCACGGTCGTTTCCGCCCCGGCAACAACGCCCTTCATCTCATGCGGGCCCTTCACTATGTTCCCGCTGTAGAACGTGGTCCCGGAGACCGCAACCGCCCCGCCGGCGCCGTTCTCCACTATCAGCTTCGCGCCCACATACCTCTCAAGGGAGCTGTCAAGGTGGTGCGCAAAGGAGAATGGCTTGGGCAGGATGGGCGCAACCGTCCCGTTGAACACTTCGACGTCATTGTTTGAAACGTTGTAAATCGCAAGCGTGGTTACCGAGAAATCGGAGTTGTTGTAGAGCACTGCATTGGCATCGGCAGTCACCGAAACGTCCACGAATTCAGGGGTGGTGACGCTCACCTCAGGCATCTCCGCAATCAGCATCGCCGGGTCCCCGAAGAGCTGGAACTGCATGAGCTGCTCCTTCCTTTCCGGGGTCATTGATTCGGTAGTTGCAAGCATGCGCTTGTACTGGCTGAGCATGTCCCCGAGGCGGTAGTCGCCCCTCAGGTAGCCATGGTTCCACGGGTCAAAGTGCACGGGCGCATGGCTCCTGCTCGCGCCTATGAATGCCACAACGCGGCCGGTTTTGAGAAGCCACTCGGCCAGCACATCACTGCCATGGTCTATGGCCCCCACCAGGCATGCATATGCAAAATACGCCGGTGGCTTCTCAACCGCCGTACTTGAATAATTCAAGTAGTATCCATATGGCCCCATTTCCAGGATTCCGTAGGTCCATCCATGGGAAAAGCTGCTTACGAAGTCCGCGCCTTCCTCATTGATGAGGGAGGCAATGTCTCCCCCTTCGTCGGTTGCGCACGCATGCGGCGCCACATCCTTGACTTCCGGGAGGTTCCCCCGCACGATGCTTTCTTCTATGTTTTCCCTCTCTTCCGTGCTGAATCCATCCTGGCAGTAGCCTCCCTTGGTGACTAAGTGCACTGGCCGCTCCTGCGGCGCCCAGCCCATAATGGTATCAAGCATGGCCTCAAGCTCCTCAACGGTCTGCACGGGCAGGCGGCCCACTGCCGTTTCCCCGTCTAGCGAGAACTCGTCCTCCATGAGGCCCATTTCGCCGTAAATGCCGTCTCCATCCGTGTCCCACGTGCCGGAGAAATTGGCATAGTACTCATCAGCAGGCATGATTGAGTCGTTGTATGACTCCTCCAAGGTACCAAAATCTTCCATCGGCCCTTCGCTATAGTCCGCACCTTCCATGCTCACATAGCGGGCGTGCACTTCCCACGGCTTGTCGGTTTCGTAATTGGGCCATTCGCCCTGCCGGTAATCGTCAGCGTCAACATCCCCAATAATGAAAAGATAATCCATGCCGCCGGAAACCCTGAGCTGTGCAAGGTAATCCCTTATCCTCCCGGGCGGGTCATCCCCGCTCCCTGAGGGGATTTCCTCGACCGTAACCACTTCAACCTCAAAGCCTTCCTCGGCCTTTGCATCAACATAGCGCTGGAGGGAACCCTTGAACATTTCGCGCGTGAGCACGACAATCTTTTTTGCCTGCTCCGGAACCACCGCGGTGATGGGCGGCCTGTTCGCGGTAAAGCCCGGTTGCGGGTCCTTTGGCAAATTCCCGTCCTTGCCGCAGCCCACGAGCCCGCCAACAATAATAGAAGCAGTGAGAACCGCTGCGCGGCCGAAAGCCCTTATGCCGCCCGGGCGGCGGTCCGGCTCCCGCTCTGTGCATGGTGCATCGCTGCGTGCCTTCCTTATGGGGGCCATAGTAATACTATTGTGGCTGGAAGTGTTTATAAATGTATTTTTTTGGCAGAAGGTGGTTGTTCGCGCACACCCGTGTTCCCGCCCGGAAATGGGCAAAAAACCGCAACCTTTATATTACACATCCTTCCCTAAATAACCATATGGTTTCTGCACTGGACGAACGGCCGCTAATTACCGCCACCTACGATGGCGCGTACTTTGACCAGTTCATCGGTAATGCATACAAGACAGAAGGCTACGCGGCAGCACGCGGCTTCTTCGACCTTCTCATCCACAAGGCAAGCATGGAGCCGGAGAAGCTCCACCTCGGGGAAGTGGAGAACGGCTGGTATTACATCGCCGCATTCGGGGACACGTTCCTTGACGTTTTTGATGGAGGAGAAATTGCGAGGCTTGACACTTCCTTCCGCAGCATAACCGGGATGTCCGACCTTGACGCGAACGACAGCGACCCGCGCGTGGACTTCCTCATGCACTGCATTTCCAACCTGAATGACATGGATTATTCAGGGCGCCTCATGCTCAACAACCACATGCACCCCGAGGATGATGCAGAGGACATAGGCAGGCTGGGCGAAACCTACCCCCGTTGGCTTTCGGAAAATTCGCTGCACATGCTCAGGGAAAACATAGTGATGTTCTACTACCTGATTGATTTGGAGGGAATGAGGCAGTATCTCGAGGGGAAGATAAAGAGCCTCGATGCGGACGTAATACGCAATTCAAACGAGACGATGCAGAGGCTCATGAACCTGCTGGGCAGAATTCCTCCGGATACAAAAATAAAGCGGCTTGCGGAGCAGTCAATCGACTCGATACTGGATGAGATGGACATCGACCCGCAGCTAGTCCTCAATTTCGGCAGGGGCTACGGGGACGACGGCATTAGGTTCGTGGTGGGCCTCACCGAGCTCGCCCTGCGCACCGTGCTCTCCGGCTTCACGAAGGAGGCGATGCTCCACTCCCAGATGGAAGAGCTCAGGGGCGCGGACATGAAATTCATAAGGGGCAGGTTCACGAAGAGGACTTTCCTCGACCGGAAGAGCATTCCCAGGGAAAAGAACCCGGTGCGCATCCCGCGCGAAGCGGCCGGGAAGCTGCTTGCCTAGGCGAAAAGCGCCGCGCCCAAATACCCGAATATAACATACCTCAGCATGCGCCCAGCCGCGCATGCAACGAAGAACTCCCTCTTGGGCATGTTTGCCGCGCCCGCGGCAAGCCCAGCAAGGTCGAAGAACGGGTTCGGGAGGAAAGCAAATACGAAAATGGCGAGCATGTCGTTCCTCACCATCCACTTCCTGTATTTCCCCAGCATCTTCTGCTTCTCAAGGGTAAGCTCCGTGACGCCTTTCCCGAAAAAGTAGCCGGTGAATTCCCCAAGCGCGGAGCCGATTCCCGCAATTATGCCCACAATGAACGGATTCAATATGGCGCCCATCGCGAGCACAATCCCCCAGCCGGGCAGGGGTACGAAGATGGTTGCCGCGGAAAACAGCGAAATCAGGAACACGCCCAAATACCCGTATCCCTCAAACTGCTGGATGTAGCTGCTGAAATAGAGTATTATCCCTGCGACAATGAGGGCGAAAATTATTTGCAATGCCGCCTGCAGCTTTCCCTCCATGCAGTGGTTTTGGAGCATTCCTTTATATTTGTATTCGGAGAATCTCTCCCATGTTGCCTTCCAGAAGAAGCGATAAGGTAAGGTATGCAATCAGGGACATCGCCGCGGAGGCGCGGCTACTCGAACTTGAAGGCAAGGAGATAATCCACCTCAACATAGGCGACCCGTGCGAGTACGATTTCGACCCGCCTGCGCGCATAAGGGAAGTGGCGAAGGAGGCGCTCTCCCAGAGGTATGCGGCTTATGCTCCCTCGGGGGGCGACGAGGACCTCCGCGGGCTGGTCGCGAAGATGGAAGGCGTCACAAAGGAGGACGTATTCGTCACCACGGGCCTCAGCGAAGGAATAGACTTCGCAATGAGCATACTGCTAGACCCCGGGGACGAGATGCTGCTCCCGAACCCGGTCTACCCTCTGTACAGCTCGAAGGCCGAGATGCTGGACGCGAAGCCGGTCTTCTACGACTGCGACGGGGAATGGGTGCCCATACTCGAAGACATAAGGAAGAAAATCACCGGTAAAACAAGGGGCATAGTGCTCATCAGCCCGAACAACCCCACGGGCGCAATCTGGCCCGAAAAGACCGTGAAGGGAATATGCGACATCGCCTCCGAGCACAAGCTCCCCGTATTTGCGGACGAGGTGTACGACCAGATAGTGTTCGAGGGCTCGTACACGAACGCCCGGAAGGTGCGCGGCGACGCGGTCGTCATGGGGGGGAATTCCATTTCCAAGAACTACTCCTACCCCGGCGCCCGCGTGGGCTACGTTGCATTCCACGGCGACGCGGAGAAGAAGCTTACCGATGCGTTCCTGCGCATGTGCAACCAGCGCCTTTCGGTGAACTGGGAAATGCAGAGGGCGGCAATCGCCGCATTCAGCGAGCCCGCGGACCCGGCGTACATTGAAAAATTGAAGAAAAGGCGCGACCTGCTCTACAAATTAATTGAGGAAACAGAAGGCCTTTCTTCGCCCAAGCCCAACTCCGCGATGTACGCGATGGTCAAGGTGGAGGGCTACCCGGGCAATGACTGGGAATTCGCAAGGCAGCTCATGCGCGAGGCAGGGGTGCTGGTCGCGCCCGGCTCCGCGTTCCTCAAAGGGAAAGAGGGCGTCTATTTCCGCACCACTTTCCTGCCCACTGAGGAAAAGCTCCAGCAGGCATACGAGAACATAGGGAAGTTCCTCAAAAGCAAGGCGTAGGGGAAAGCAGGGAAGACAGCCCGGCCTGAATTGCAAGCGCCTTGGGAAAACCTAAAGTCGCTCCCCGTATTCGGTGATGAAGCGCTCGTACTCCGCAAGCAGCCCCGCAGTAATCGAGGGCCGCATGCGCGAGATTATGTCAACAACTTTTTCAGTGGTCAGCTTCGGCTCCTTGCCCGTTGAGCTCTCCCTGAGCAGGTACATGCGCGCCTGCTGGGCGACCGCAGCGATGTCCGCCCCGGAGAATCCCTCGGAAACCTTCGCGAGCTTCTTCAGGTCCAGCCCCGTGGCGAATTCGCCGAGGTGGATGTTGAAGAGCTGCTCGCGCCCGGTGGAGTCCGGCGCGTGCACATAAATTATCTTGTCAAAGCGGCCGGGCCTCAGGATTGCGGGGTCGAGCATCTCCGGCTTGTTCGTTGCGCCCACAATCATCACGCCCTCCATTCCCTTTATGCCGTCCATCTCCACAAGGAACTGGCCGGTGATTTCAGCGCGCCCGATATCCCTAGAAGGCGCAACCGTTTCAATCTCATCTATGAAGATCACGGAAGGCGGGTTCTCCCGCGCCCGGTTGAAGGTTTCCTTGATTACGTTCACCGCATGGGTGTAGCCGCGTTTCATCAATTGCGCACCGCCCAGCGAAAGGAACGTGATGTCCAGCTCGTTGGAAGCTGCGCGGACAACAAGCGTCTTGCCGCACCCGGGCGGGCCGAACATCAAAATCCCCTTGGTGGGCTTCACCCCGTACCTCTTCACCAGCTCGGGGTGCAGCAGCGGCGTCTCAATCGCCTCGCGGAAAGAGCGCTTCACGTCCTCCAAATCCGCAACATCGTTCCAGCCGATTTTCTTCTCCGCCTCTTTCTCTTTGGGCGCCTTCTCCGCTTCGCGCTCCGCAACCCCTGCGACCGAGCGCTCGAAATCGGTCCTGAACTCATCGTAATCCTCAATCTGCGCAAAAGTGGTGCTGGGCTTGGTGTGCTCAAGCACAGCGCGCAGCAGATCCATGGTGACCGGCACTACCTTTCCGGTCTTCTTTGCCTGGCCTGCAGCGAGCCCCACCGCCTCCTTCACTACGTTTGCGATGTCCGCGCCGGAGTAGCGGTCGCTCTCAGCCGCCAGCTTCCTGTAATCGACCTTTTTCCCGAGTATGCCCTTCTTTGCGAGCCCTTCCATGTGCACCTTGAATATCGCCTCCCGCGCCTCCTTGTCCGGAAGGTGCATGTACACTATCTTGTCAAAGCGGCCGGGCCTCATGAGCGCCGGGTCCAGCTTGTTCGGCACATTGGTTGCGCCAACCACGATCACCGGCTTCTTGTTGTCGGTTTTCAGGCCGTCCATTTCCTGGAGGAGGATGCTTAGCACGCGCGGCCCCACGTCATCTGAAGAGGCTGCCATGCGCTTCTTCCCCAGCGCATCGATTTCATCGAAGAAAAGTATCGCCGGCGCGCTTTCCCGCGCCTTTGCGAATATCTCGCTTATGTTCTTCTCGCTCTCGCCCACCCATTTGGAGAGGATATCCGAGCTTTTCACATAGTACATGCGGAAGTCCAGCTCCTTTGAAAGGGCGCGCATGAGCATCGTCTTCCCGGTGCCGGGAGGCCCGAAGAGCAGTATCCCCGAAGGCGGCTTAATCCCGTATGCGCTCGCAAGCTCAACGTTCTGCAGGGGCAGCACTATGGAGCTGCGCAGCTCATCCTTCACGTCATCGTAGCCGCCCACATCGTCAAGCCCCTCCTCGCCCCCTCCGATGGACATGTCCTGCAGCCCAAACTTCCCGAATGATTTCATTTTCTCCTTCGCGCTTATCTTGCGCTCGCGGGATACGTGCGCCCCGAGAAAGTCGGCCGCGCCGACCACCGCAACCGCAAGCAGGAAATAGGGGAACATCATCCAGCTGAATGCGAAGCCCACAAAGGAAAGAAGGAAATATGCAAGGGGCACCAGCAGTATCGCAAGCGCGGATTTCGTCTGGTTCCACCTCCCCTTCCTGAATACGCGGGGGAGCATCCCCACAACGTAGAGCGCCGCACCCCACACCATCAACTGCACAATGCCGCCGTCCATGAACAGCAGCGTGACCGAATTGGAGAATATCTTCCCGAGCACCGCCCACACATGGGTTGCGGAGGCGAAGTTGAGTATTGAGCCCAGCGCAGCCCCGATTTCGGAGCCGAGGGCGCCCAGCTCAACCGGCCCGGCCCTGAGCGCAAGCTGGCCCACCGCGGGCTCATATGCGGAAAGCGTGACCGGCAGGAATGCGTTGTTCGGCACCAGCCAGAGCGAAGAGAGCAGCAGTATGATGAACACCGCGGGCACGGAAATCAGCACGCTCTTGCGCGAGCCGAAATGGAAGCTGCCCAGCAGCATGAGCAGGTAAACCATCCCGCCGAGCATTGCAAAGGGTGCGGCGGCAAAGGGCAGGAGGCAGATTACTTCCAGCAGCGCGATTATCCCCCAGTTGTCGAACATCTCGAAGAAGACAATTGCGAGAAGGAGGAGCCCCAGCCAGCCCCATACGGTGGACTGGAACGCGAATGCGGGGATTGCGAGTATCCATGTCGCGCCCACCCCGAGGGGCGGCTTCTTCATTGCGATTGCGCCGCAGATGAGCGCGAGGACGAATGCAACCGCAATGGGGTAGAATGGGATTGCGGTGAGGAGCGCAAGCGCCCCAAGGAATACGAGTATTGCATTCCAGAAGGATTCGCTCTCCTGGAGCTGCTGCGTGTAGGCCACTATCCTTTGCTGAGTGAGCGTCGCCCCGGCCATGCTAGAGTAAAAGGTGGAAACTTTTTATACGTGCGCCTCAGATGCGCTTGAAGGCGGCGACACCCGCGGCCGTCTTGCGGAACCTGTAGCCCATCTTCATGAGCACCTTCTCGGTCTTTGTGCCCCTCTGCACAACTATGTCCGCCAGCTGCCCGTCGGGGTTTGTGGGCGAGGTAATGGTCACTGCGAACTCGAATTCCGCCTCCTTCCCGCGCTTCTCCCTGCGGTCAACGAGCAGCTCGCGCAGGCCCTTCCCCTCATAGGGAAGCAGCACCGCATCATCCTCAAGGAAAACCGCGTTCTCCTCCCCCTCGACTATCCCCCCCGAGTCCTCATCAAAGTGCACCCCCCATGCGAGGCCCACTGCAACCAGCATCCTGCCGACAAATGCGCCGTAGCTCATGCCGAGCCCAAGCACGTCCCCCACTTCTTTTTCGGTAACGGAGAAGAGACACTTCCGCATGATGCGCGAAACCTCTTCCGTATCAGAGGGCTCAAGGCGCTTGATTTCCGCCTCCTCGAATTCCAAGGGCGCATGGAACTTCTTCTTTTTCTCTTCCTTTTCCTCCTCTTTCTCGTCCACTACGGGCCCCTTGAACTCAGACATTCACACAAACCTCGTCCTGCATACCGGGCAGCGCGTCATGTACCCGCCCATCTCGTAGCCGCATATCGGGCAGCGCCACACCGTTTTCTTTGCGCGCTCCATCTCCGCCTTGAAGCTGAAGCCGCACTTTTCGCACACATTCGCGTCAAGGTCGTTGAGCTCCTTGCACTTTGGGCACTTCTTTTTGAACATGGATTTTATGCGGACCCCGCAGCTCGGGCAGCGCTCCATGTCCAGCGTGACCTGCGCCCCGCAGCTCGGGCACTTGAACTTCTTCCCGGCGAGGGTTGATTTGCCCTTGCCGCCCACCGCGCCCTTCAGCACGTCTAGTATGCCCATCTTGCCACCAGCGGCGCAAGCAGTATCAGAAGCGAAACGCAGCAGACCTTCTTCTCTTCGGGCACTGGCCTGTTGAACGGGTCGAAGCCTTCATCCCCGCCGCCCCCTTCAAGGGAGCCGCTGCCCGGGCTACCCGTTTCCTTCTCCACGGCGGGCAGCTCCTCCGGGAGCTCCCCCCCGCACTCATTCTCCATCGCGGCGTTCACCACCGAGAGGTCCAAATCGTAATCGCCCGCCTCCAGGTCGGATTCGAGCGAGGCGATTGCCGCGTCAACCGTGGAGCTGGAGCAGGACCTGTCGCTCTTCACCTTGAGCACGCCGTCAATTTTTTTCACCGCGGCCTCGCATGCGGCCTTGCCCTCCGAATATTCGCGCGCATCCTCGAGCGCGGGGCCGAGCAGGCTGGCCGCGCTGCTCACCTTGCACTGGCTCAAGAATGTGCGGGCGCTGCCCGCCTTGCCCGAAAGGCTTTCCACATCAAAGGGGCAGCATGCTCCGCTCGTGGTGCAGTAGTCCCCGCCCTCGAGCCCGGAGTAGAGCGCCTCCAGCTCGTCCGCATCCTCGATTGCCTGCGATTCGGAAGATGAGGGGTAATGGGTGAGGTTGTCCAGCTCTATAATATAGTAATAGTCGTCCCCGAGCTCGAACTTGAGCACTTCCACCCCGTCGAGGGTTTCCTCGGGCTCGCCCCCGAACTGGAAGGGCATCTCAAGGTCCTCGTTGTCCCCACACACGCTCCCGTAGGAGGAAATGCTGCACTCTCCGATTTCCACCCATCCCCCTGTTTCCCGGTCCATGTAGTAGAAGGTTGCGGTTTCGGATTCGCCGTACGGGTTGATTATCCATATTTCGAAGCTCACTATGGAGGGGCCGCTCGAGCCGCAGTTGGGTATCCTGTAGCCCGGGTGCACGCCCCTTACCTCTACGTCTGAATCGTCCATCTCGGTTGCGGCAAAAGCAAAGCCGGAAAGCATCAGGAAGCCTGCCAGCAGCAGGAACAGCGGCCTTTTCATGCGTCAGGATTAACCGGCAACCCTTTTTATCTTTTTCCTCGAAAGTGGCGCATGCGAAAGGCGCTTCTGCTACTGGCAGTGATTGCCCTGTGCCATGCAGGCGGCGCCTCCCCCAAAGTAGACCTCCCTGAGCTCGGGTTCGTATTCGTTGGCGCGGCAGTGCTCCTTTCCACGGCATTCATCGCGATAGCGTACATGGTCTCCAGCGCGTTCCAGAACCCGCAGGCGATTGCATGGTCGAAGAACCAGCTGCGGGAACTGATTGTCGGGGTGTTCATAGTGGTACTGGTTGTCGGCGCGTACGTGGCGGCGAACGAGCTCATCTCCAGCATGACCGGCTACCCCAACGCGGTGGAGCTGGGGGAGGACAACATCCGCGATATACTCGCCCCGATAGAAAAGATATACAAGAAGGTGGGCGAGGCCTATTTCACGCTCGGCCAGTACCAGGGCTCTTCCACCTCATACGTCTCTGGCAACCTCGGCTACATATACTATCATGAGTCCAAGAGCCCGTATTACGGGGTGAGCCCGGTGATGGGCAGCCTCAACCAGCAGACCTACCAGCTCACGATGCAGATACTCTCCTTCCGCTTCCTGCTTGTGCTTCTCCAGTACATAGACGTAGTGGTGCCGAATTTCCTCCTTCCGCTGGGCATGGCCTTCCGCGTGTTCCCGTTCACGAAAAAGATAGGGAACACGCTGATTGCGCTCGCTCTCGGCGCGCTCTTCATGCTGCCCGCGTCCCTGCTTGTGGTGGACGAGATGCGGAAGGCAATCACGTTCCAGCATGTGGACGCGGCCGCGCTCATGAGCTTCCAGGTGAGCAGCGCCATGGGCGAGATGACCGGCAGCGCCACAGGAGATGCGCTCTACAGCCTCCTCATATGGCCCTACCTGGTCGCAAAGGAAACCTGCGAAATAGCGACAGTCCGCACGTTCTTCTCTTTGGGGGAAATAGTGTGGGGCGTCATATATGCGACGCTTGCCGCGATAAAGTGCCTCGCCGGCTATGCGGCCTGCTGGGTGATTGAGTTCAACTTCTTCGTGTTCTTCCTGTGGCCGTGGATAATGTTCTTTGCGCAGAACATACTCGCGGTGCTTGTCGCGATAGCCGGCACCCCGTCAGCGGGGTTCATCTACGACCTGCTGGTCGCGGACATAGTAAAATACCTATTCCCAGCGGTGAGCGAGCTCACCACCTTCTCCATAATGTCAATAATAGTGATAGCGGTAATCACGTTCACAGGAACGCGCTCGATATCTGTCGCCCTGGGAGGCGAGTACGCCCTTTCAGGGCTTTCGAGGCTGATATGATGAGGGCCGCGCTCTTCCTCCTGCTGCTTGCGCCGCTGTGCTCCGCGGCAACCTGCGACTTCGCGAGCGACGTGTTCGCGGATGCAATCCCGATAATCGCCGCTGCGATACTTTTCTCAGTGGCGCTTGCCGCAATAATGTACATGGCAGGCAGCGTGCTGCACGACCCCGGCCTGCACGTGGGCAGCAAGGACCTGCTGTTCCAGGCATTCGTCTCCATACTGCTAGTGCTCTTCATACAGGGGCTGTTCACCGGGCTGTGCCTCATGACGGCAGATTTCCTGGGAGGGCAGGATGCCCTCTCCACCGCAATCTACGATCTGAGGCAGCTCAAGATTGAGGGTGCGCAGATACTCACCAACCTGATGAAGAAGGTGGTGAACGAGAAGTTCACCGCGGCGTATTTCTCCGGCTACTACATCCCGCTGAGCGGGGGCGAGACGTTTTTCCCCTACGGGGAGCACAACGCATATGCGCGCCATGCGGAAATCGTCTTCGACATGGCGATGATCGGCTACGTGAGCGTGGGCATACAGAGCATGATACTGAAAGGGATACGGGACCTCACGCTCGCGATACTGCTCCCGTTCGGGCTGATACTGCGCTCCCTCCCCAAGCTCAGGGAGGGCGGCAACATCCTCATCGCGCTCGCTCTCGCATTATATGTGGTATTGCCGTTTGCGTATGCTGTGAATTCCACCGCTGCGGACATCATCCCTGATTTCTGCGACGGCGATGACGGGGTGTTCGGCGCATGCGGGGATGGGTACGGGTTCGGCACGGTCGGGCTCTACCTGTTCCGTACGGTATTCCTACCGAACCTCGCGCTGGTGATTTTCGCAACTTCCGCAGGCGCGCTGGTGAAAGTCGCGAAGGTGATTCCATGAACAGGCGCATAGCGGCATTGCTGCTCCTCGCGATATTCCTTTTCGGGTGCGCCACGGAAGGCACTGCGACCGAAAGCGCGATAATCGAGGCGCAGGAGCGCGACACGCTCGTAGGCAACATGGTCGCGAACTGGGAGCTCTTCGCGGTAATGCTGATGCTCATCTCCGTGGGCCTTGTCGCAATGGCGTATGCGATTTCCATCTCCTTCAACCTCCCCGACCTGAGGGCATGGGCGGACGTTGAGCTCTCGGAAGTGTTCACCACCGCGCTCATAGTGATTTTCATAATCGCGATACTGGTATTCGTGGATGTTACTGCCGGCGCGATGGTTGCAAGCGAGCCGATGTTCGCAGGGACGTGCGACCCGATGCTGAATCCCGAGGCCGGGCATGCCTTCTGCCCGTCCCTGCTCGCAAAGGAATACATCGGCCAGTACGTGGATGCGGCGGAAACGCTTTACGAAAAGCTCACCAAGCGCGCGATAAACAAGGCGCAGGATGCGACCTACTCCTCCGGGCTCGGCATCTCTTACCAGATTTACCTCTACCTCTCCATCTCATGGAGGAACCAGCCGTGGGAGATGATGAATGTGGAGCGGCTGGAGCAGCTAATCAATTTCACCGGCATGGTGCTGGGCGCGCTGCACACGCAGAGGTTCCTGATAGATTCCATGTCGCTCGGCTTCGGGCCGATTGCCCTGCTCCTTGGCATAGTGTTCCGCTCGTTCTTCGTAACGCGCAAGATGGGCGGCCTGCTGATGGCATTTGGAATTGGGTTCATGCTGGTCTACCCCGCGTCGTATGCGCTAGGCTGGTTCACGCTTAACGTTGCGATTTACGGAGTGGAGAACGTTGCGAGCGGCCCCACGGGCACATGCCCGCAGTCCTGCCTGCAGGCCCCTCCTTCCGGCTTCTACACCGACACGCTGGAGCCCGCGGCGTACAATGACGTTTATGCGGCCGCACTGGAAGAGGCGGACGGGGATGCGGAAGCGGCAAATGATGTCCTCCGCGGGTTCTTCAATGGCTCTACCCAGCGCCTCGGGGGCATTGAGTCGTGCGAATACTACGGCAATGAAGATGCGCTGAACTGCAGCTCCGCATGCAGGAGCCTCCCCTACCCGATGCAGTCCTCGGGCTGCGCCGCGCGGGAGGCGGCATGCGCGGAGATGCCCGATGCGTGCATAATTTCGCACTATTACGATTCCGCGGACCCGGTGCTCCAGAACATAGATGCCGCAGCGGAGGTGAAGGCATGCCCGGCGGACTGCCAGCCCCTCGTGCCGATGAAGAGGGACTGCATCGAGGAATACGGGTATTCATGCCCGTCCCAGTGCAGGTACGTGATACTGGATACCGGGACCGGCGCGACAAAGACCGAGCCGGGGTGCTGGTGCACCGAATATTACCCAACTAATGCGCTCGAGCTATGGAGCGGAGCCCGCGCGGAGGAGAGCTGCGTGTACATAATTCCGGAAAAGGTCTATGACCAGCCGACCTACTGCAATGACTGCAGCTACACACTCGATCCCGGGCTTGCGTACAAGCCGCAGGTGTTCGTGGACTGCACTTCCCTTTGCGGCTCATCCACCAACCCCACCATAAACACCGAGGACCCGGCAACCGCTTCGAACAAGGTGGACGGGTTCATAGGGAACTCGGACATCAAGTCCGCGGCGAAGCTGGTGGTCCCCGCGTTCCTGCTGCCGCTGTTCAACCTCGCGGTAACCTTCATATTCATACAGACGCTTTCCCCGATGCTCGGCGGGGACATCGACATACCGGGCATGATGAGGCTGATATGATGAGGAAGCTGCTGCTGTTCGTGCTGCTGGCCGTTGCGGCCTGCTGGGCTGCCGAGCCCTATGAATGGCAGGCGCTCTCCATCATGGCGGTGTTCGTCGCGTTCATAGTCCTGGTAATCCTGTACATGCTCACCTACCTTGCGAATTCGCCGGAAATGCGCACAATGGTGAGCAGCGAGATGTACCAGGTGATATTCACCCTTTTCATAATCGCGATATTCATCGGGGTGGAGGCGTTCTCCGCGGAAGTGATCGGGCCGGCTTTCGGCCTCGATTTCGGGGCGGCGGAGGGCCAGAACCAGATAGACTACGCACTGGAGGTCACGGGCGGCCCGGACGCATCCGACGGCCTCATCGCCTACCAGTGGGGCGAGATGCTCTCCTTCGCAAACAACGTGGTCTCGCCGCTGGGCACGCTTTCCGCGCTGAGCGCAAGGTGCTCGTTCCTCGGGTTCTCCTTCGGGTTCGCGGGCTGCGCAGGGCTTGCGGTGCCGTTCGCCTCCGCGTCCCTCGCAATGCGCGTGCTCTCAACCTCGCTGCTTATGCTCAATTCACAATACTTCCTGCTGAAGCTCGCGCAGGGCTTCTTCTTCCCGGTGCTGCTGCCGGTGGGGCTGTTCCTGCGCTCGTTCCACGTCACTAGGGGCGCGGGCGCCCTCCTCATTGCAATTGCCGCGGCATTCTATTTCATGTACCCGGTCGGCGTGCTCGTGACAAAGGGGATGGCGGACATGGTGGACTACCCGGACCCGGACATCCCGCACTTCGAGGCGCCGGACCCGACCGAGGCAGGGGAAATCCTTGGCGTGGACCTGCCCCCGGACGTCGACTGCAACCCCTTCGACAATGACTACAAATACACGAAAAGCGCGATGAACAAGCTGCTTGATGACGATTTCCTGCAGCCCATGCTGTTCCACTTCATGATTGCCGGCCTGCTGAATACTGCCCTGAGCCTTATGATAGCCCTCTCCGTTGTCGGGGGGCTTGCGAGGCTGTTCGGCGCGGAGGTTGACGTTTCCGCGCTTGCGAGGATGATATGATGGGATGCCCTATTGACCTTTCAGGAGTTTACGGCCTTTCGGTGCTGGCACTGGGCATTACATTGATTGCCGTGGGGCTTGCTTATGCGCTCGGGCAGATGCTCAGGAACCCGCGCTTCAACGTTTGGGCAAAGACGGAAGTGTTCCAGGTATTCGTTACATTCGTGCTGGTGATTGTCACGCTTTTCCTTGTGGACAGCCTGTGCACGTTCCAGTATGGCGCGCTCACCTCGCTTGCGCCCATCTCGGTTGAGGCGTATGAGCATCCCGCAATATCGGATACGGACGTGGTGGCGGACGCCGCGGGAGGCTACCTCAAGAACCTCGCGTATTTCGCGCACATAGCAATGGGCAACTCCCGCGCGGTTTACGGCGGGCTGGAGAAGGCGCTGCGCTATAGCCGCTCCCCATGCATGCCCGCGTGGCTCCTCTGCATGCTCGGGCCGAACGGGTACACGCTCGCGCCCTACAGGGGCGGCTCCGGATGGATACAGGTCGCGAACCTCACCCTCTACACAGACACAATCTCATATCTCACGGTGCTTGCGCAGCTTGCGCTGCTGCAGTTCATACTCGGGGGCGGGCTCGCGGTGCTGATGCCCGCGGCAATAATCATACGCTCCCTCCCGTTCATGCGGATATTCGGGGGAGGCCTGCTCGCGATATGCATATCCCTGCTCATAGTCTACCCGTTCCTGCTGATGGCGGAATCGCTTTTCTGGAACCCGTATGAGATGATAGGGCAGGAGAATTTCGATGGCCTGGAAGACCTTGCAGGGAAGGCGCGCGATGCCAGCCACTCCGATGACCTCACGCTTTGGTCGGGAGGCGACGGCTATTCCAAGCTGCAGAGGTACTTCGACCAGGTGTTCCTCGGCTCGTCCGCCACATTCATGTCCTCGACTTTCCTGTTCATGCTGAACGTGCTTGTGATTACTGCCTCCGCGAGGGAGTTCGGCCGCGTGCTCGGAGTCGAGGTTGACATGAGCCGGCTGATGCAGATAGTGTAGGTGATGAGATGACTGCAGGCGTTGATGAGATGCTCGGGACGGTTTTCCTCAGCCAGTGGGTTGCGCAAATGGGCTGGTTCACCAATGCGGTGCTCGCGGTCATCGTCACCGCCTTCATATTCGGGATAATCTACGTGATTGCGTACGCAATCAACTCCTTCCCGCTGAGGAGGTACGCGACATCGGAGTTCCTGCAGCTCGCGGCTACCGCGCTGATGGTAATCGGGCTGGTGGCCTTCATCCAATTGGGCTCTGCCGCGGTTTCCACCTCCCTCGAGGGACTGGGCGTGCCATGCATGGGCGAAACATATGTTGAGCCGATAAGCGCCGCGATGTGCAAGACGGAAGAGCGGCTGATATTCTTCGATGAGGCATGGAGCTTCCTGCGCGAGGACGTGCGCGGGGCGGAATGGTTCTACTACTTCACGATTTCCTATTACGGCGTGCCGCTGTTCCAGGGGCTTTGGGTGGCGTCAATCCACAGGCAGGTGGAGACCGCGCACTACCTTGCGTACAAGATAGTGTCCATACAGCTTTCCCTCAATGCGCAGATGTTCCTGCTGAAATACATACGGGAAAACATGCTCACCATCTTCCTGCCGCTGGGGATAATACTGCGCACGTTCTATTTCACGCGCGGCATAGGCGGGTTCTTCATAGCGCTGGCGCTGTCCCTGTATTTCATATACCCCACAGCGCTGTTCATCATGACCGCGGTTTCCATCGGGCCGCCGGCCGTGCCGGTCCCCTCGCTTACCACAGTGGGCATCTGCGACCTTCCAATGTACTCCGGAATGGCGTTCGGCTCCGCGAACCTTGCGACCATGGCCGGCACGGGCGGGAGCACGATGGCCTCCGCAAGCGTGAACACAATCGCATCCTTTGTGAATACGGTATTCGTGAGGATGTTCTATGAGAACATGGTCGCGTTTGCGATTGCGCTTACCGCGCTCCGCTACGCAGGGGTGCTGCTTGGCACCGAGACAGGGGTGTTCCTGCACATGGTTTCGAGGTGGATATGATGAAAAAGCTTCTTGCGCTGCCCGCAATCGCCTTCCTTTTCCTTCTGGGGTGCAACGCGCCCACTTACCAGGATTGCTGCCTTTACGCGAACGCAAGCGATAGCGGCATCTGCGTGATGCTGAACGGCACAATCTACGATGACAGCACCTGCGACATGGAACTGCTCACCTGCAACGTGACGCTGGACGACAGGGAGCTGGAGATCCCCCTCTGCCCGAAAGTGGACAAGGTTAGATGCAACACCTCCTGCGTGGGCGTGTTCTGCGGCAGCTTCGACTACGACCCGAGGCCGCTGCCCAGCCCCGCGGATGACATGCAGAGCGACGATGAGGAATCGCAGGAGCGGGTGACTGCAGGCTCCGCTTCCGAGCGCGGGCCGATAAACCTTTTCCAGTCCGAGTGCAGGGTGAAGAACATCACCCCCGCGTTCCTGCGCGCCGCGAAGAGCACGGGCGGGTTCACGCTCAACGTGTTTCGCTTCGGGGTCGGGAACTCCTTCGCGGAATTCGACGAGGCGATGGCATACTTCCCGCTCACCGACCTCTCCTGCAGGATAAACATGTACGGGACGAAGGACCGCTACGTGAACTACGTGCTGCCGAACAGCATAGACGGCTCGGAAAAGCTGTGCAGGTTCACCGGCATCCTTGACGCGATGTATATCTGCAATATTGATTCCACAATCGAGTCGCACAGCTATTACGACTGCGCGAGCAGATGCGCGCTCGCATACCAGGGCTACGAGCCCAATGTGGACCCGGACAACCCCTACCCTACGGAGAACGAGGCCGGGGAGCTCGTGGGCAACCCGTTCTCGTACGGGATTTACGGCACCTATTCGCTTGCTCCGGCCGAGCCGCTTGTGCTGAGCAGCAAGTACCGCGACCAGGTTGACATGTCCGGCATCACGTTCACTTCCACCTCGCCATTCAAGGACGAGTACCAGCCGGGCTACAACTTCTACGGCGCGACCTTCAGGAAATCCGATTCGCTCAGCGCGGAGAGGGGGGGAATAGACTGGGCAGTCGCAAGATACGGCCTGCCCATTTTCTTCACCGATTCCATATACGACTATTACTCCGGGGAGATGGAGGACACGGACTCCATGGAGTTCTCCGGCTCCACCACCGTTTTCACCACCGCGGAGCAGGACCTGCACGGCGCGTACATCCCGCTGCTCACCCACCACTCGGTTTATGCGGACCAGCTTGCCGAGGGCCACAGGCTAGACAACGGCTCATGGATGCCGGGCGCGGAGTTCGAGTGTGCGGACAATTCCGAATGCATCTCCGGCTTCTGCAACACTTTCGACTACCACCGGGGCAACTGCATCCCCAAGGACAAGTGGATTCTGGGCGAATATATCTCCAACTATGAAGTGCCGTGCGGCTGCTGGGAATACCAGGGCGAGACGCTCTGCCCAGGGATGCAGAGCTATGAGGCGCAGGCATGGGACGACACAAGCGAAAGGGTGCGCGCGACCGCAGCGCTTTCCGCCCCCGTGCGTGCGCACAAAGAGCTGGAGGTGCTCACCCCGCTGCGGAGCATGCCCTCCAAGGGCCGCGTGTTTTCCCATGAGGATGATGAGACCGGGGAAACCATCCCCTACGTAGTGATACAGGTCGGCGGGGAAAGCAGGCACCCTACTTACGGGTACACTAATTTCGGAGCCCTGGACATGGCAGGCGTGTTCGATGATGAATCGTACAGGGCCGCGATGGCAGCATGGCTCATGGCCGTCGATGCAAGAACCCTTACCATCGACCAGGCGCTTTCCCGTGACAAGTGGGGCCAGTGCGGCACGGACTGCGGCAAGTTCTACACGACCTTTGCGGAGGCATGCATGCCCGAATGGGATTCCGACCCGGATGCGTATGACTATTTCCACATGTGCAGGGAGTTCCCCGAGGTTTCCGGCGGCTCTGCACCCCCCGCCGCAGTCTACGGGAAAAAAGTGTCCCCTTCCACCGGGGAAGCGGTGGATTCCGGCTTCTGCGCCTCCCTCAACGGGAACAGCGAGCTGTACGATGAGGTCTTCTGCTATGAGCGCAACATAGACGATGACTGCGTAGCATGGTCCACTACCGCGATAGTTGTAGAGCCGCGCCCGGTTACTTACCGCGATGAGGAGGGCAGGGAAATTGCAGGCTATGCTTTCGGCAACTGCCTTGCGGACGAGGACGGCACGGAGCTGCTCACGCACACCTACGGGATTTGCGAGCAGTGCACCTTCCTCACGCTCGCGAAGCAGGAAATCGTTCCCCTCCCGCAGGACGAGGACGACCCGGGCTACCCAGGGAGCGGCGACAGGGAGGACAACAAGTACTGCCCGAACGTGGTGGTGGAGACGCCCTACGAGCCGAACGACCCTGCAGTAACGAAATTCGGGAGCCTCGGCCCTTATGACGAGTGGCAGGTTGGCGGCACTCACGGCACCGAGGACTATTCTCAGTGCTACATGCCGGACTATTCCGAGAACGGCCTGCAGGAAGCCTGGGCCGACTACCTGCCCAACGCATACTACCTTAAGAGGAAAACCGAGAGCTACCTAGTGCGGGGCGTGATGCCCGTAATCGTCGCGACCAACGACAGCCTCTGGGAGGCATACACGAGCCCCGGGGGCGAGAGAGACTGGGCGCTGATGGCGTATTATTGGAACCACATCACGAGGGATGACGAAGGATATGCGCGGGTAACTATAGACGCGAGCCACCCCTACATGATTGAGCTTGCGGAGAACGAGCCGCAGCTGCTGGAGCAGTTCGCGCAGCATGACGAGGCCGGGGAATACTATGCCTTCGGAGGCCCGCTGCTCCTGAACGGCATACAGGACATGGGCGCCGCGATAATCATCGTCGGGAACCAGGACCTTGGCGACTGGAGCAGCATACCCCTGTTCGGCGCTTACAGTGCCGGGGGCGGGGCAAGCAACAGGGACAGGGCCAGGGCGGTCCGCCTCATCTGCCCCAACTGCATGGTCGCAGTGGGCGCGGGTTATACCGGATACGGGGGGGATGCCGAGAACAGCTACCAGCGCCGGCTCGATTTCGCGAACTTCCTTTTCCGCTACCAGAACGAATCAACGCATTACATACTCAACGGGCCGGACAGCTACAACCTGACCATCCCGTGCGAAGACCCGCGGCTTGAATGCGACAACGAGGCCCTGAACCTGGTGGACGTGCTTGCGATGAAATGGGAGCTCAGCAAGGAGGATTCCTTCTGCGAAATAGAAAATGAGCAGGAGCGCTTCCAGGCAATCCTTGACGCGGAAACCGGCCTCGGCTCGCGCATGCTTGCGCGCTTCCACAAGCCGGTCGTGATTACGGACTTCAGCATAGTGCTCACCGAGTTCGATACCTGCTGGGACGCGGAGAGCGCCGCACGCTTCATGGTATTCCTTTCGGAGCACACGCAGGAGCTTGCGGAGAGCGGCCACCTAGGCATAATCTATGATGCATGGACGAAGGAGCGGGCGGAGGCCGCGCCCACGGGCACCGCCACCGCTGCGGAGCAGGGCCGCGCCTACATCCGCGTGGACTCGGGCGACGTGGACGGCAGGAGGGGCACGTTCTATGAGGGCGCCTTCATCGCCTCGCGCATCTTTGCGGGCTACGAGCACAAGACCTATTTCAACGAGGTGAGCGCAACCGAGGAATGCTACTGCGAGCCCTGCCTGCCCTCCGACCCGGATGAGATTTGCAACGGCCGCTACCGCGGGGTTGGCTATGAGTGCAAGGACTATGACGGCTCGCGCAGCAAATGGTCTGAAATGTGCGTCTCGCTCAACCAGTGCACCCTCCCCGGCGAGGATGATTATGAGATTGAATGCGACGTGATATACAACAACGGCACCCGCACCACGGAAACCTACCATTCTGATGACATTGCGGAAACCCCTCAGCTCTACATGGACGTGATTGCCTCAATCGAGGAGGGCTACGGCACGCCCTGCTTCAACTTCAGCGGCAATTACATAAGCTATGTGAAGATTGGCGAGCCGATTTTCCAGGCAACGCCCACGATGTTCAGGACCGATGGCGACACCGCCAAGTCCTGCACCCCGCTGGAGGGCTTCGACCTTTCCTTCTGCGGCTACACGCCGCCCGTGAGCGACAGGGAGATGCACTGTGAAATACTAGGGGTGAGGTGAGGGTGATTTAATGTTTTGTCCCGAAATAAAGGCGATGAGGCCCGCCGCATTCCTTGCGCTCCTGATTCTCGTTTCCCTAGCCTTTTCCACGACCGGCCGGCTGCCCATGCAGATCGACCAGCCGCCGCTTATACCCGGGATGGGCGTCCCGCCCATGCACGTCCCTCCCCCTTGCGAGGAATGCCCTGCAGAGGGTTCCCTGCAGCCGTTCATGTTCTCCTCCCTAAATGAGGAGGCGGAGATTACCACTGTTACGATGGGGGTGCAGGCTGCGGACGAGCGCTACCCCGTGGAGGGCGCCACAATTTTTGCATATGTTTACGACCGTGACGGGTTCGAAACTGACAAGTGCAGGATGTACACCGATTCATCCGGCACCGCGGAATTCGACTTCAGCGGCATCCCGGAATGCACCGGAGGGGACGGGTGTACGATGCGCTTCATCTTCTGCTGCCCGAACCCCGGGCAGGGGTGCCTCATCGCAAGCTGCCTTGACGAGCCGATTACCGATTATACTGATTTCCCAATGTGCGCAGATTACAGCGGCGGGATATGGCCCGAGGCCGCAACGGTAGACGGTTCAGAGGAGCCGCTTTTCCCTGCGTATACCGAAACGGTGAGGCCGCCCGAAGAGGTGGTGATTGGCACCGCATTCGAGTTCGACCTCTGCTTCCCGGTGCTTGTCATTTTCGGCTTCCTTGCGGCCGCGATGTTTGCCGCGGGCAGGAATCCCTTCTCTGCATTTTCCATCTACACCCCGCGCTACACGCGGGGCGCGGAGCGCGCAATCAGTGCCCGCGGGTTTTCAATTGACGCGGCAAGCGTCGCGAGCGCGCTCGGCCTCGCCATGGCAGGGGGCAAGGCGCTCAAGAAGGCCGCGAAAAAGGCCGCGGCAAAGGCCAAGAAAGCGGGAGTGAGCGCCAAAAAGGTGCAGATGGCGGTGAAAGGCGCACAGACCCCTTCCAAGAAGCTGGGAGTGCAAGAAGGAGAAGAGGCAAAAGGGGGCGCGCAGGCCCAAAAGGCCGAATTGACCGGGGCGGGGGGGCCGACGCAGGCGGAAATAGCGATGGGCGCGGCCGCAGGAAAAGCGATGCCCGGAGGCACCGCGATGGCCTTCGGAAAGTCCTTCTTCAAGGCAATATTCTCAATATTCAAGGGCGGCGATGCCGCAAGGGCAGCATGGGCGGAATTCGGGCAGCTGATGTCTGCCGGCAAGTTCAGGGGAGACATGGCGGCCCAATACCAGGGAGCAGGGGTAAGGGAGGCAGGGCTCGCATTCCTGGATACCCTCCTGCTGTTCGCAACCCCCTTCGGCCTTTACTATGCATTCGGGCAGCTGGGCCCGGTCAAGAAGCAGCTTGCCAAATACCAGGGCCAGAGGAACGCTCTTGTCGCGGCAGGCCTCATAAACCAGTTCAAGGAAGGCACCGCCTACATAAAGGAGAAGGACGGCATAGTCACGGTGCAGTTCGACAACGTCGCCACCGGGGAAACAGTAAAGGAAACGTTTGACATAACCACAGAAAAGGGCATGAAGGCCTACCAGCACTTCCTCAACATCAACATAGTGATGCCTATCCAGATAGGCACCTCATTCATCCAGAGCCAGATGCAGGAAGGCCAGCAGGAAATGGCAAAGCAGGGGAACGGGGCGCTTACAGGGGATTCCGGGGACCTGCTCACCCAGTTCTACCTTGTCGAGCAGGGCATGAACGTTGCGGAGCTCCAGAAATACTCCGACGCAAAGGCAGTCGACGCGGTGCTCACAGACCGCAAGGCCACTTCCGAGCAGAAGCTCTTCGCATTCCTTGCCTACATGTCCTCGGACAAGGCGAACCTTGCGAAGGCATCAAAGGAATACACGAGCTTCAACAGCTTCCTGCTCGGCTACGGGGGGGCCGCGGACCTAGTGGGCGAAGACGGCAAATTCAACGTTTCCGCCCTTACCGGAGCAATGCTGCTCTCGGGCCAGCTGGAAGGGGTATCCGAGAAGAAAGTCAGCGGCATAGCCGCGTTCAAGGCGAACCTTGAGGGGACCGTTGACCGGACAACCGGAGCGGCGCAAAACGAGGCAATAGAATCCCAGCTGCTGGCAATGGAAGCGCAGATGCTGCTTGAGGGAAAGGGCGAAAGGGAAATCGCGGTTGCGAAAAACAGGCAGGAGGCATACCTGCGCGGGAAGGGCATGGGGATTTCCTCCGTCCTCGCGACCGAAGGCATGGGCGAGGACAGCAAGGCCGTCCAATTGGGCATACTCTCCCTGGGCTTTGCGAACATGGCCTATTCCGAGCAGCTTGGGAACAAGTCAATTGCGGAAACCGGCACCGGCAAGCTGAACAAATACTCTGCGGAGTATGCCGCGTGGAAGAAGCTCGAGATAGACGTAAGCGAGAGGAAGGGGGAGAAGCTGGAGCAGTTTGCGGATTCCTATAAGGATTATCAGGCATTCCTCGGGTATTCGCAGGAGATTGCGCTCGCGCTCCCGGAAATGCCCCCCGCGCTGCAGTACAAGCCGGAGGGCTCGCCCTCTGCCATGGCAATCGGCGTGGTTTCTGGGCAGGCGAAGCTGGAGAGCGTCCCGAAGGTGAGCGTCGGGGACGTTGCGGTTGCAGGCACCTACCAGATAGTGGGCAACCAGCAGGAAGCCGCGACGTATCTCAAAAACCTTGGGCAGATAGGCAATGCGTTCGAAACGATGGGAATGCTCCTGCAGCCGATGGCAGTGGCCAACAACATAAACGCAATGAGTGTAGGCGGGGACCCGGAAACCGGCAAGGAAGGCAAGCCAGTTTACGAACTGCTCGTTTCGGGAGAGCCGAAAGGCAAGAAGAAGGGAGAACTGTACGACTCGGCCATCTATGTAATGATGAGCACGCTGGAAACCTCATTCGGCGAGCCGCTTTCCACGCGGGGGGCGGAGGAGTATAAACAATTCGACTACATAAACTCCGGCGCGAAAAAGGCAGGGGAAAAGCCGCCGGAATATAAGGGCGCGGAGCTGCAGAAGCAGCTGGATGCGCAGGCAGCCATAATACTTGACCCTGCCGCAGACCCGGATGCAAAAGCCAAGGCGCTTGAGCAGTTTGGGTACCTTGCGCTGGGCACAATCCAGAGCTCCGGCAGCGCCAAGAAGGACAGGGGCATTGCGCTGGATGCAATTGCAGAGCTCGGCGTGACCAAGGCAACAAACCAATATACGGACGCAACCCTTGGCCCAGAATACCTCCCCACATTCGAGACGACGACTGCCGAAACCGCCGCGGCGGAGCAGATACAAATAACAAAGGTGCAATACCAGGCCCCCCAGCCCGAATATTCGAAGCCGGAAACCTCAGGGATGCTTACGACTTACCTCACCATGGGAAATACTTTCGCTGGCACTGAATCAATCCCCGGGGGGAGGGACCTGAAGAAAGAGATTGACTCCCAGACAAAGGTAGCGACTGACCCGAATTCCTCCCCGGACCAGGTAGCCGAATCGTTGCTTGTGCTTGGGCCGCTGACGCTTGGCGTTCTGCAGAACCCTGAAAGCAGCGCACAGGACAAGGCGCTGGCAAGGGCGGCCCTCACAGGCCTTGCGGACAAGGTGCCTGCTGACAACCTGCTGCCTCCCGAAGAAACGGTTGCCGAAACCACAGCAGGGGAACAGTTCAAAATCACGAAAAAAGGTTATGGCGCTCCGCCCCCCGCATATGCTCCCCCGGAGCCGGGCGCGAAGCCTCCCCTGGCCGGGGTGGAAGGCCTCGACCCGATGCAGAATTTCCAGAACATATACAACCTGCCGTCAGCGCAGAAGGCAATTGGCAAATACATGGAAGACCCAAAGATCCATGATGAAGCATTCAAGATGGAAAAAACCGCGAAGGAAACCTACGAAAGCATACCTGTGGGCGGCTACATAAGCAAGGAAGAGAAAGAGACCGTGCCCTTCCTTGAAGAACGCCCGTTGCCAAGGGCTACTGAGAGGTTTGAAGCGCCGCACGAAGCGACCGGCCCAAAAACAAGGGAGGAAAAGGCCGCAGGGCATTCCAAAGGCGGTAAGAAATGACCGGAACCCGGCCGATGAGGCGCCTGAGGCGCCACCTCACGGTTGAGAACCTCTGGCTATACATCCTCTCATTAATCAGGAAAAAGAAGGAAGTTTACGCATATGCGCTCCCGGAAGAGATAGAGAAGCGCTATTCCTTCAAGCCCAGCAGGGTGATGATGTACATAGTATTGCACATGCTGGAGGATGAGGGGCTTATTACAAGCAAAATGAAGGAGCGCAGGAAATATTACAGGCTTACGAAGAAAGGCAACGAAGCGCTGAAAGAATCCAGGAAAATGCTCACATCCCTTTCAAGGAAGCTCTGACCGGTGCGGAAGCGCCATGCTGGCACCCTCCGGCGCAATGGGCCGCGGGAGCCCTAATCAATGCGGAAGCGCAAAAGCGCAACCAGCCCGCCGAAGCCCTTGAGCTTCTGCGCGGCATCGCTTTCCGAGAAGAAAACCACTTCCGCCTTTTTCTTTTCAGCGGCTTCGACTATGTCCTCTACTTCTTTGCTCTTGCGCAACGCCTCGTCAAGGACGAGCAATTTCTCCACAGCAGAGGCGGCAACCGCATCCTTCACCTTCCCAAGGCCGTAGCATGCAAGGCCGCTGTCCCTGTGCAGCTCCACCATGAACTCCTCCATGAGTGTCTCTTCCCTTTCCACCTGCGCCTCCCCCGCGACGCGGGCGACAACCCCTCCCTTGAGGAGCTCATTCACCCCGGTGCGCTCGGCATAGGAACAGGTTTCGAAGACCATCCGCTCAAGCAGGGCGGGCTCCTTTTTCTTTATGAAATCCCTGAGCCCGTCCTTTGCAAAGCCAGGGCCGGCAACTATGAATTTCTCCGGGTGCTTGGAGATGAAGGCCGCAACGTCCCCGTAATACTGCAAAAGCTTCTCCTCATATTTTCCCTCTTTTTTCGAGCCGTGGAATTCGAATTCAGGGCCGTAGGAGACCCCGTAGCCGCGCAGGACCGCGGTGAGCGCGTGCTCCTCGTCCATCGCTATTATGCGGAGCACCGGCCTCTTGGTCTCTTCTACTGCTTTTTTCAGCCGCGAGACCTCGAACTCCTTCCACTTCTTGGTAACCTTGGGCTTGCTGCCGGGCCCGAATTCAAACGTATGGTGCCGGCCCCTCTGCACGAATTCCTCGGGCGTGCCCGCTTCAATCGTGCCGCCCACCCGCAGCCGGTTCGCATACTCCGCGAATTCAGCGCTTTCCATGCGAAGTGCAATCGTAACCGGCTTTTTCTCCTCTTTTCCTTCCCCAAATTTCACGCTGCGCCACGTCCTTGCGGTAACGAGGTCGCCGGGGCGCAGCACCCTCTCAAGGTGCCACAGGTCCTCCAGCCGCTCAAGCAGGAGCTTCATCTCGCCGGTTTTCCGGTCGAAGTGCACTATGCGCATGGGAAGGATTAGCATGGAAAAGGCATTTAATCAGAGCGGGAAAGCCGCTCGAGAATCGCTTTTTTCTCCTCTTCCGGGATGCCTTCGTCGTCCCTGAAGAAGTCATTGTAGAATTCGCGGAGCAGCTTGCGCGTGCGCTCCGGGTCGATGCGCCATGCTTCGCGTATGTGCAGCCGTGCCTTTGGGGAATCCAGGAATAGGTAGCATACGCCGAGCATAAAGTTTACGTCAGCATCCTTTTTGAGCCCAAGCGCACGGTGGAGGTGGTTGGCGGCCGCCTCGAACTCGAACCGCTCCATGTGCAGGTGCGCGATTGCCTTCAGGTACTTTTGGGAAACCTTGGAATAGAGCGCGCGGGTATAGCATTCCATCGCGCGCATGGAGTCGCCCTCGTGCTTTGCGGCCATGCCGAGCATGAACCACGCTTCCGCATCCCCCTTGTCCTTCGCGAGGCGCTCCTTTGCAATCCTGCGCACTTCCCCTGCCTTTCCCTTGCTGAGAAGCGCAAGAAGCTCATCCATGATTTTCCTTCCACATCCGCTTTTAAAAATAGTTGTGCTCCTTTCCAATACGAAAAGCCCCGTCGTCTAGTTGGTCTAGGATAGCAGGCTTTGGAAAGCCTTTTTGGCTTTCGGGTGTCTCAGGGCAAAAAGCCTTGGGAAAAACCCTTAGGTACGCCAAAGGCTTGGGGAAACCTGCAGGCACCAGTTCGAATCTGGTCGGGGCTAAGACAACCGCGGAGGGGGATGCCCCCTCCCTGGTTTTTCTTTGATTCCCGACCCTCCCCCATATTAGTAATGTTTATAAAGATTGGAAGTGGAATATATGTGTGCGAAAATGGCATTTAAGGAGATGCTTAGAGAAAAAGAGGCAAAATCCGAGAAGCTTGGCCTCATACCGAAAATCGCAAAGGCAGACTATACCATGCACTCCCTGAAGCACCTTGCAGGGAACGTGCGCGAGATGGAGCACGAAAGCAGGCACTACGGGAATGCGCATTCCGCATGGGAGCATGTCGCCCTGAGGGAGAAATGGGAAGGCCTGCCCATGAATGCGAGCCACCAGTCCTATTCGCACAACCACGTCCTTAGGCTTTTTGAGAATTTCAGGGGTGCAGTGCTCTAGTCATTCCATCTCTATTGTTGAAGGCGGCTTATTGGTAATGTCATAAACTACGCGCCCGGCCCCGCGTATTTCGTTCGTAATCCTTGTGGAAATCTTCGCGAGCACTGAGTGCGGGATTTCCGAGAAGTTCGCAGTCATGCCGTCAAGGCTGCGCACCGCCCTTACTATTATGGTATATTTGTATATGCGCTCATCCCCTGCGACGCCGACTGTTTTTGCGGGCAGCACCGCCGCAAAGTACTGCCATGGGCGCTCCATCTCCCCGCGTTCCGAGGCGCGGTCGATTTCCTCTTCGGCGATTGCGCAGGCCTCGCGCACTATCTCCAGCTTTTCACGCGTAATCTCCCCCACTACCCGCACCGCAAGGCCCGGGCCGGGGAATGGCTGGCGCTCGTAGACGAACTCCGGGATGCCCAGTTCCTTGGCTGCCATGCGCACCTCATGCTTGTAGAGCTCGCGCAGGGGCTCGCATAGCTTGAGCTTCATCCCCTCCGGGAGGCCGCCGACGTTGTGGTGGCTCTTTATCGTGTCCCGGCCCATGCCGCCGCTCTCGATCCAGTCGGGCGCAATCGTCCCCTGTATGAGGTATTCCACCCCCTCCTTCTCCGCAATCTCGTCGAAAACCTCTATGAACATCGCGCCTATTTTCTTCCTCTTCTCCTCGGGGTCGGAAACGCCTTCGAGCTTTGAGATGAAATATTCCTGCCTGTCCACCACACGCAGGGGGATGCCCGCCTTTTCCGCAGCTTCAAGGGCGCGCTCCGCCTCATTCTTCCGCATGAAGCCGGTATCCACAAAAACAGCGACCAGCTGGCCGGGCACCGCGCGCGCGGCGAGCGCAGCTGCGGTCATGGAATCCACTCCCCCCGAGACGGCGGTGATGCACCTTGCGCTGCCCACCTTCTCCTTCATCTCCTTCTCCCCATCCTCCACGAATTTCGCAGGGTCGAACGCCATATTGGATATTCGCGTTTCCTTATTTAAACATGACGTGCCCAATCCATCCCATGGAGCTGATTGCCGACCTGCATATACACTCCAAATATTCGCGCGCCACCAGCCCGCAGTGCGATCTTGAAGGGCTTTCGGAATGGGCCCGCATAAAGGGCATAGGCCTTCTGGGCACAGGAGATTTCACGCACCCGAAGTGGAGGAAGGAGCTGAAGCAGAAGCTCAAGCCCGCGGAAGACGGCCTTTTCATGCACAATGAAATAAAGTATGTGCTGCAGGCAGAGGTGAGCAACATCTTCCGCAGGGGCGAGAAGCTCAAGAAGCTGCATACAATCCTCTATTCGCCTTCTTTTGAGGTTGCGGAGCAGGTTTCTGATGCGATTGGGAAACACGGCAATCTTGCGGAGGATGGCAGGCCCATCCTCACAATGGATGTCATGGAGATGCTGGATACGTTTTTTTCGCTTTCCGATGAGCTTGTGGTTGTGCCTGCGCACGCCTGGACCCCCTGGTTCGGCATATTTGGCTCGAAATCGGGCTTTGATTCGCTGAAAGAAGCGCTGGGAAAGCATGCGAAGCGCATATTTGCAATTGAAACAGGCCTGAGCAGCGACCCGGGGATGAACTGGATGCTCAGCGGATTGGATGGCGTCTCCCTCATTTCCAACAGCGACGCGCACTCGCCGCCGAAGCTCGGGAGGGAGGCAAACGTTTTCTCGCTCCCGGAGCTTTCCTACAAAGCATTGATGGATGCGATAAGGACGCACAAGGGATTCGTGAAAACATACGAATTCTATCCAGAGGAGGGAAAATACCATTGGGACGGGCACAGGAACTGCGGGATATTCATGTCCCCCCGGGAGGCAATGAAGCACAGGGACATATGCCCGAAATGCAGGAAGCCGCTTACAGTGGGGGTACTGCACCGCGTGGTGGCGCTTGCCGACCGCAGGGAAGGGGAGAAGCCCGAAGGCGCGGTTCCGTACACCAGCCTGGTTCCGCTCGCCACAGTGATTTCCGCGGTGCGGGGCAGGGGCGAGCAGACAAAAGGCGTTAAAGACGAGTATTTCAAGCTCGTGAACTACTTTGGCACAGAGTTTGCGGCGCTGGAGGCGCCGGAGAGCGAGCTCGCGCTGGCCTCCGATGCGGAATTGGCGCGCGGGGTCGTTGCCGCAAGGGAGGGGAAGGTGCACTGGAGGCCGGGCTACGATGGGGTTTTCGGGGAGCTTTCCTTTTCCGCGCAGGTGCCCCAGCAGGACAAATCCCAGACGGCGCTTACCGATTTTTAAAACCACCCATCCAAATCAGAGCAGGTGTGAGCATGATTGAGACCATGAAGGAGCTCAAGTCCGAATTGCGTGGGATAAGGCAGGACATACGCAGGTCAGGGATGCGCGCAGACCCGGTGATAGTGGCCAGCTGGCTTGACAGGATGGTCATCTGCATGGAGAAGGCGATGGATTCCGTGGACCTCATGCAGGAGCGTGTTGACGTAATGAGCGGCCCCGCATTCAGGGCTTCGGGCGCGGCAAGGAAGGCGGGGGCGGGGAAGCCCGCGCGGAGGAAAGCCGCGAAGAAGCCCGAGAGGAAAAAAACTGCGAAGAAGAAAGCTTCCAGGGCGAAGAAGGCAAAAAGGCCTGCAAGGAAAAGGAAGAGGTAGGTGTTTCAACGATGGATTTGCACGAGCGCATCTACGAGCTTGCGCTGACACGCTCGTTTTTCTTTCCCGGGAATGAGCCGTACGGCCAGGTTTCGGGATTTTATGATTACGGCCCCACAGGAGTGCTCATAAAGAAGAAAATAGAGGACCTCTGGAGGAGGAAGTTCCTCAGGAATGAAGGATTCCATGAGGTGGAAACCGCACTCATCACGCCCGAGCCGGTGCTGGTCGCTTCGGGCCACGTAAAGAGCTTCGGCGACCCGGTGGCCGAGTGCATGGGGTGCAAATCCAAAGTGCGCGCGGACTTGCTTTACGAGGAATACGCAAAGAAGAGGTGGGACGGCAAGATGGAGACCCTTGCAAAGGAATTTGCGAAGGGAGGGATAACCTGCCCGGCCTGCGGGGGGAAATTCGAAGAGCCCTACATGTTCAACCTTATGTTCAAAACGGGCATCGGCGGCTCGCTGGCGCCAGCTTATTCGCGGCCCGAGACCGCGCAGGGGATATTCACCGCATTCCCGCGGATATTCCGCAACCACGGGATGAAGCTCCCGCTTGCCGTCGGGCAGGTGGGGAGGAGCTTCAGGAACGAGATTTCGCCCAGGAAGGGGCTTGTGCGCATGAGGGAATTCACCCAGCTCGAGCTGGAGTATTTCTTCGACCCGGAGGACAGGAGCTTCCCGAAGTTCAAGGAGGTGGAAAAGGAGAAGGTCAGGATACTGCCGCCCGGGGAAAATGGGCCTGTGGAGGCGACGCTCAGGGAAATCGTGAAGAAGAAATGGGCAACTGATGAAATAATGGCCTACTTCCTGCTCAAGCAGTGGGATTTCTACCGCTCGCTGAACATCCCGGAAGAGAAAATGTGGTTCAGGGTCCTTGAGCAGGGCGAGGTGCCGCATTATTCAATGGGGAACGTGGACATGGAAGTGGACACTTCCTACGGGGTGATTGAAACCACGGGCAATGCATACCGCACGGATTTCGACCTTTCCGCGCATGCGAAAGAAAGCGGCAAGGACATGGGCGTGCACGTGGAGGGCAAGAAAGGAAAGATAATCCCGCACGTGTTCGAGCTTTCGATGGGCGTGGACCGGCTTTTCTTCGTGCTGCTTGAGAGCTGCTACCGGCCGAAAAATGAGGAGAAGGACTGGGAATGGTTTGACTTCCCTCCTGCGATTGCGCCCTATGACGCCTGCGTGTTTCCCCTGATGAAAAAGGACGGGCTTGCGGAGAAGGCGCAGGAGGTTGCGGGGATGCTCAGGGATGCGGGGCTCGACGTGTTCTACTATGCTTCCGGAAGCATCGGCAAGAGGTATGCCCGCGCGGACGAAATAGGCGTCCCTTACGCCATTACCATAGATTATGACACGCTGGAAGGGGATACTGTAACCGTGCGCTTCAGGAACGACGGGAAGCAGGAGCGCCTCAAGATACAGGAGCTTGCGGCGAAAATAAGGGAATTCAAAAAAGAAGGGAAAGTTTCCCTCGGTGATTAGATGACTATGATAGTAGCGCCAGAAGACCTCGTCCTGAAAGTTGCCGCGGGAATGATGTCGCAGGATGATGCGCTCCTTGTCCTAAAGCGCCTGGAAAAAGGCGAGGAAGGGACTCCCGAGGCTGTGGAGCGGTTCAGGGAAATCAGGAAGGACATAATCTCGGCGAATGTGCTCCGCTGCACAAGGGAAGGGAATTGCAGCATCTTCGTAAAAAGAACAAGGAGGGATGCTGCCGGGCAGCCCCCAGCGCGCGGCAGCAAAATGAAGAATCGAACCGGAGCTACCTCCTGATTCCGAGGGCCTCTTTCGTTTTTTCAACCTGCGCGCCCGCAGGCTTTACCGCAACTTCGGTGTGCTCATTGCTCCTGCTCACAATGTACAAGCTCTGCAGGTCTACGCCCCTGTTCGCAAGCTTTCGCGTGAGCTTGCCGAGCTCGCCCGGCCTGTTCGGGAGCTTCACCACGACCACTTCGGAGAGGGACACACCGCTTACGCCCGGGACCTTCTCCACGAGCTTCTTTGCGCTGTTGGGGTCCCCGGTAAGCACCCGGAATACCGCATTGCCGCCCTGCTCGTACGCGGAAATCGCCTCTATGTTCACCCCTGCCCCCCCGAGGGCTTCCGCAATCGCCGCGAGGGCGCCTACCCTGTTGTCCGTAATAATGGTCACTTCATCCATGCCTGCCACCAAGTAGGTTTTCCAGCGAGAGTTTTTAACCCTACTGAAAACCTTAAAAACCCTTGAACACACAATTATAACTTAGACCACTAGCAGGGGCTGGGATGACATGAAAGGCGACAAAATGATGTTCTGCAAAGCGGCACTCAGCGGCGGCATCAGGGACGGCCGCATGCCGCTCTATGCAATTTCAAAGTTCATACGCCATTTCCGGGGCTCTCCGGACGCTTCGGAAATTGCGCGCATAACAGCGGGCAGGCTCGCGGACCTCAGGCAGTACCGGCTTTCCGCAGTTTTTTACATGCACGGCGGGGACAATGCCGCTGCCGCGGCGCAGCTCCGCACCGGAGGGATGTATTACCCGGCCGTTTACAACCTCTTGCTTGCAGGGAAGGAAGGCGAAGCGTTCCGGCTCGCGGAAAGGATTGCCGGGCAGGGGAACAGCCGCGTCCAGGGCTTCTTCGACACGATGTCTTCGCGGGCGCATGAGGCGGATATGCTGCTCTCAGACGGAAAGTATGCGGATGCAGTGCCTTCACTGCTTTCTTTCATGCTCATGCGCGAGGCAACCGGGTGCGCGGAGATGCTGGAACAGGGCAGGCCATACCAGGCATTGGACACATATCTCATGACAGGCATGCTGAGCGCGGCATTTGAGGTTTTCTTCAGTACCATGGGTACCGCGCTCAGGACAAAGGGCGCAGCTGACCCGCGCGCGCAGGCGCTTGAGCTCATGGGATTTTCAGCACAGAGCCTTTCTGACAGCTGCCTCAGGCGCGAACTGCACTTTGAAAGCGCCACCTTCAATATACTCGGCCTTGATTTCCTTACGCTGCTTGGGGAAGCGGTTGAAGTGATGCCCGACATGGGCCTCAGGAACCCTCTTGCCGCGGGCCGTATGGCCCTGGAAAAAGGGAATGCGGAGCTTGCGCTCGAGCTGGGGAAGAAAATGGAAGAGATGGGGCTTCACCTGTCTGCGGCCGAAATATACGGCGAAATGGGGCAGCTGCCGCTGCAGGCGGCGAACCTTGCGCTTGCAGGGGAGTTTGAGCGCGCAAATGAGCACCGGCTTAGCATGGAGCGGAAAGCAACCGCAAGGGAAGCGTAAACATTTTTCAAAAATTTATTTGCGGATTTTTTTGCGCAAAAGAACGGAATTCATTTGTTTTTGGGTTTTTTTGCGCGTTTTTTTGCAAAAAACAGCGAAAGGTTTATTTAATTAATTGCAATTAGTTCCCCAGTGATTGAGATGGCAGCAAAAAAGAAGAAAGCCACAAAAAAGAAAGCAACAAAGAAAAAGACCAAGAAGAAAACGACCAAGAAAAAAGCAAAGAAGAAGAGATAGGTCTTTCTAAGGTCGTGTATTCGGTCTTTCTTTGTCTAATTTTGTTTTTTCACCGCCCCAGAATTTTTGCCGCAGCGGAAAGGTTTAATTAGATTTCTGCATTATCTGCGCAGGTGTTTTGCATGGCAGCAAAGAAAAAAAAGGCAACAAAGAAGAAAACAACAAAGAAGACTGCAAAAAAGAAATCCGCAAAAAACAAGTCCATGAAAAAGAAGGGCTGCAGCTGTTGCTGATTTCCCCCTAATTCTTCCTGATTTTTTCCGGGTCGGAGCAAGCATTCAAAGTTGCTGTGCGCAATCCAGCTGGCAATTGCATTGGCGGATGCAAAGCGCCGGGGGTGGGATTTGAACCCACGAATCCTTGCGGAAAACAGGTTAGCAACCTGCCGCCCTGCCGGACTAGGCGACCCCAGCAAAAGTATACCCTTAGTTCAGTGTAGTTATTAAAAACCATTCCAGCCGCGCGCAGGGGAAGCGTTATAAATTTTATATTTGTATAGTTGGGCAGGCGATCAGTTGGGAACGGCAGTGCGGCAGTACTATAGTATCGAGATGTGCAGGTTGCGTATGCTACAGCGCAGGAAGAATGGCCGCAAGCCCTTTTTGTCCGAAGAAAAGCTTTCCAAGATGCAAAAGCGCCTCCTTAGCGCCTTTGCCGAAGAGGCGGATCCGGAAAGGAAGCAGCGCCTTCATTCCCAGCTTAGTTACGTGCTTTCGGAGCTCTACAACCTTAGGGAAGGCCGCGATCCGCTGGTGGACCCTGTGACAGAAAAGCAGATGAATTTTTCAGGGTACTTCATGGAATAGCGGATTTTTGTCCATGGGGAACAATATGTAAAAGTAAATATGGACTCATGGGGATTCAGTTGCGCCCTGCGCTCCAATCCAACGGCAGAGCCGTTGGTCACACCCCCGTAGAAAAATTCGACGATTAGGCCTCATGGTTTTGAGATGCCTGCTTCGCCACCGCAGTGGCGAGTTGGAGTGAGTGAAACGAACGACTGATTGCCCGCAGAACGCCGTAGGACAAAAGCGGGTAGTTGGACTCAGGGGGATTCGCACCCCCGGCCTCTCGCGTGCGAGGCGAGCGCTCTACTGCTGAGCTATGAGCCCGAAAGCCCGATGAATGGGCGTGAGCGGCATCAGTGCAAAACCACGAGCGGGATGACTCCCTTCGCCAGCTCTTCCTTGGCCACGGAGAGGAAATCCATCCCCTCATCCGGCTTTATGAGCGGCGGGGCGCCAAGCGAAAGCTGGAGCGACCTTGCGCCGATTATCCTGGCGAGCTCGAAGTTGTTCAGTTCTTCCATAACAATCAACCCTTCGGAAACGGCTTCCGAGGCTTAGAAGTCTTGCCCATAACTTTTTTTAACTCTTTCAATTCCTCAAGAATCTCCTTCAGGTAGTTTATTTCGTCTTCCGATGCCGCCTTTTTCGGCTCAATGGCCCCCATCTCTTCCCGCTTTATCTCCCTCTTCTTCCTCTCCACTATCTCCATTGCCTTCTGGACGAAGTCCTGCGGGTCGGCCACCCCCTCTATTACGCCTTCGGCCTTGGGGTTCCCTCCGGCGGTCTCGATTTTCACAGTCGCTATCCCGAGCACCCTCTCAAGCACGCTCCTCATTACGTAGAGGTTCTGTATCTTCGTGTACGGGATGATCACCCTCTCCCTGTTGAACACTCCCTTGCTTATCCTTATCCTCTTCTTGCCGAATTCGTAGGTATAATTCTGGTAGTTGAGCTCGACCCAGACTATATGGGGGAGCACTATCACGAGGGTAATGGAGAAGAACAGCAGTGGGAAGAACCCGCGGTCTATCCCGATGAGGGAGGTGAACAGCGCACCGGCGACCATTGTTGCCACTACCCAGAACAGAAGCCCGGCCCCGAGGATGTGCAGGGACCATGCTATCCTTACCCGAGGGTCCGGGTGGTGCACAAGGTGCTCCCCTGCCTCATCCACTTCGAGCTTGTCCACCATATGGGGCTGTAGGGATTTGAACCCTAACATGCAGGTTTCTTGAGAGAACTCCGCCGAAGCGGATCTCGCCTGGAGCCTGCCGCGCTACCTGGTTACGCCACAGCCCCTGCCCTTCCATATAGTTGTTATTAGGGCTTAAAAACCATTTGTTTGTGGGCGTTGATTAACTTTTGTTCAAAATAATCTCTGAATAGAAAACTCATTTATTTAAACATATACTTAGATATCACCTGCGGTGGGCCAATGTCTCCTCAGGAAAAGATAAAAAACGGGATTTGCCCGGTGTGTGACAATTCGCTTGTTTTCCAGGAAGGCTGCAAACTCTGCTACGGTTGCGGCTGGGAAGCATGCAGCTGAGAGAGAATATCCACTATCTCATCCACTATCTCCTTAGTGAACTCCCTCCTTACCCTCAGCGAAGCGGCCCTGCCGTGGCCTCCGCCCCCGAGGACGAGCTCGCCCATCCTTTTCTTCAAGTCCTCTATCACCATGTTGGCGTTTGCGCCCATTTCTGCCGCGCCGGCCGAGATTCGGATGGACATGCCGCCCTGCCATGCCCCGATTACCACTACCGGGTCTTCTGAAGCCACCAGGTCGAAGGCGCGGGTGGTGAGTTTCCCCCTCCCGGGGAATTCCTTCTGCCCCAGACCTTCCAAGTCTACGGTGTAAATGGCCGGCTTTCCACCGGAGCGCTTCTTCATCCTCTTTTTCAGCTCATGCCTCACGTTTTCCAGCTTTTCCTTTGCCTGCACGAGGATGGAGGCGTAGGTTTCATTGTTTTCCAGCGCGTTGCGGTAGGATTCCAGGCTGTTGCCGAATTCGGGGTGAGTGGCCATGAAGTCAATCGCAAGGGCCGTGTCCCGGTCTTCCCCCGTTACTTCCATTATTTCGCTTCTGTCGCCTGCGCAGGAAACTGCCGCGAGGGGCTCGAGCCCGGAGGAGCCGCAGGCGCGCGCCGCCTCCAGCGCAAGGTAGCCTGCAGGGTAGGTTGAGGCGCTTTCCTCTTTCCTTACTGCCCACGGGGAAAGGAACACCGAACAGTATTCCTCTACTCTTTCGCAGGGCGGATGATGGTCGATGAGCAGCACTTCCGCGCCCCCTGCCTTCAGGAGGCGGAGCCCTTCCTCGCTTTCCTCCCCGGAGCCGATATCCACAAGTATCGCAAGGGGTTTCTTCTCGTGCCTTAGCACGCCCATGTCCTGCATTGCGTCATGGATGCGGTAGATTGCGGAATTCTGCTGGAAAGAGCGGGTTTTGAGCACGGAATCTATGGAAATTGCGCCAACTATGCCGTCCGCGTCGCTGTGGAAGCGGAGCAGGCAGAACCTGCCGGTCTTTTTGGCAGCAAGCAGCTTCCGGGCGGCCAGTTCTATGCGCGGCGCCAGCTCCTCCATAAGGCCGTCCGCAATGGGCTCCCGCACCTCCACCTGCGCATTTTCCTCCGCCCTCCCGAGGATCCCTTCGTAGGCGCCTTCCCGCTCCTGCACGAACTCGGGCTTCAGCTTCAGCGCCCCATCCTCTTCAATTACCGTGCCTTTTACGAACAGCTCCGTGCCCGGGCGGTAATTTTCCTCGGAGGATAACGCAATTTCACCTATGCCGTCCGTAATTGTGTGTTCGAAGCCGGTGCGGCCCTTCCTCTGGCCGGAGACCACGCATTCCTCGGCTATCTCCTGCCCTTCGGCAAGGTTCTTGAGGGGCATGCTGATATTACGGGCCGCATAACCCTTAAAAAACGGCGAGCAGAAAACGCACCATGCATAGGTTCCTGGAGCACACCTCGGACGAGCTCCTCGAGGTGAAGAGCCCTGATTTTGCAAGCGCGTTCCGGGAGCTTGCGGAAGCGACGTTTACGCTTATAGGGAAAGGCGGGAGCGAAGGGCATTCCATCACCATAAAGGCGTCGGCCGATGATTTCGGGGCACTCGCGGTGAAGCTGCTTGAGGACCTCGTGGTTCAGTGCGAGCTCACGCCCCTTTCTCCGGTGCGTGCCGAAGTGGTGAGGGCGGACCCTGAGAAGAAGGAAGTGGAGATGAAAATCCACGGGGAGAGGAAGAACCCGAAGAACGTGATAAAGGCGGTTACTTACGGGATGCTCATTGCGGAGAAGACGGCAGAGGGATGGCACTTCCAGGTGCTTTTTGACATATAACTGAATTACGGGGAGTCTATGTAACCCTGGTTACATTGGCTCATACCGGACCTTCCTGTTTTCTACAATAAAGCGGCCCTTGCAGAAGTCCGCCACCACTTTCCTCATGAGCTTGTGCTCATAGGGCAGAATCTTCTCGGAAACCTCATCCGCGCTTTTGCAGCCCCCGATGTAAACTGCGGTCTGCTCGATTATCGGCCCGGTATCCATGCCCCCGTCCACGAAATGCACTGTGCAGCCCGAAACCTTCACCCCGTAATCAAATGCCTGCCCCTGTGCGTGCAGCCCCGGGAAAGAGGGCAAAAGCGCAGGGTGGATATTTATCATTTTCCACTTGAACGGCTCAAGCAGCGTTTCAGTAACTATGCGCATGTACCCCGCAAGCACAACGAGCCCGACCCCTTTCTCCTTCATTATCTCAGCGGTGCGCGCATCCATCTCCTTCTTGCTCCCAAAACCTTTCCTCTCAACCACTTCTACGGGGATGCCGTTGCTCTCTGCCCGCTCTATCGCCTTTGCCTCAGGATTATCGGTAACGAGCACAACAATTTCCGCATCGATGTCTTCTTCCTTTATCCCGTCTATTATCGACTGGAAATTGCTCCCCCTCCCGCTAGCAAGCACGCCTATCTTGAGCATGATTAGAATGCGCAGCCCGCTCTTAAAAACCTATTTCCTGCAGCGGATTATTTCCTTCTCGGTGACTATGATGTCTACGGGCACATCATGCTTCTCCTTTGGCAGCGAGTCCACCACCTGGAATGAGAATGCAATCCCGACCTTCAGCACATTCCTCTTCCCCTTCAGGTACTTGTCATAATAAGCGCGCCCGCGGCCTATTCGGTTGCCCTTGCGGTCAAAAACCACCCCGGGCACGATTACGAGGTCCTTTCCCGTTGCGTATTCCTTCTTTGCAGGCTCGGGGACGTTGTACGACCCGTTCTTGGTCTGGTGCACGGGGCTGTACTTCACGAATTTCATGTCCTCGCCCTCGACCACCGGCACGAGCACGTTTTTTCCCCCCACCCAGCAGTGCTTTATCATAGCGAGCGTCTGCACCTCGTCGTCTTTTGCAAGGTAGAAGCCGATTTTTTTCGCCTTCCTGAACTCCGGGAGGCCGAGGAGCTTCTGCATCACCTTCTCGCTGAGGAACTCGCGCTCCTCCTCCGCAAGCTCCTTCCTCTTTTTGAGCATCTCATTCCTGAGGGACTGCTTCATACACTTCCTCCATCATGTAGAAAGTACCTGTTGCCACTACCATTCCATCTTTTGGCGTTTTGGAGAGTGCAAGCCGCATTGCTTCCGCAGGGCTTTCAGCAGCCTCTGCAGCACAGTATTTTGCGGCTTCTTCAGCCAAAACATCAGGCTCTTCTGCTCTTTCCGTTTTTGGCTTTGTTAATATAAACCTTTGTGCCACCCCCGAAAGCAGCCCCAGCATTCTCTTCCAGTCCTTGTCCTTCATGCAGCCGAACACGACTGTGGCATCCTTTTTCCCGAAGAGCCGCACCGCCTCCACGAGCGCCTCCACCGCTGCCGGGTTGTGCGCCACGTCCGCCACCACCAGCGGCTTTGTCCGAAGCACCTCCATCCGCCCCCTTATCCTTGCCCCCGCAAGCCCCTTCCTTATCGCATCCTCAGGGCACCCGAGAAGCTCCGCACCGCATACCGCGAGCCCGGCATTCGCCACCTGGTGCGCCCCCACAAGCTTAGTGCTGAGGCTCTCATAAGAGCCCTTCCCCGAATAGCCGAACACGCACCCCCCGGGATTCACTGAGAGCGGGAAGCATTCGAAGTCCTCCCCGTAGGCGCTGAGGGGCACGCCCCTCTTCCTCGCTTCCCTCCGTATCACTTCGAGCCCGTTCCCCGCGCCGGTCACTGCAGGGCCGGACTTCATTATCCCGGCCTTCTCGAATGCAATCTTATCGACAGTGTCTCCGAGCCAGCGCGAATGCTCAATCGAAACATTGGTAACTATCGAAAGCGCCTCCTCCGCAACGTTCGTTGCGTCAAGGCGCCCGCCCATCCCTACCTCCATTACTGCGAATTCCGCACCCTCTTTCGCAAACCAGTCGTACGCCATAGCAGTAACTGCCTCAAAATAGGTAATCGCATGCCCGGAATCCACCCATTCCCTCACCCTTCTTTCATACCCCTCAATCTCCCCCGGGCCCATCCCCTTTCCATCTACGCTCAGCCTCTCTGAAAACCTGAGCAGGTGCGGGGAATAATACGAGCCGGTGCGGAAGCCCTGCGCCTGAAGGATGGAGCTGAGCATCGCGGTTACCGAGCCCTTGCCGTTGGTCCCGCCCACCAGCACGGCCTTCATTTCCCCCTGCGGGTCCCCCCAATCCGACAGCAGGGCTTCCACCCTTTCAAGCCCCGGGATTGAGCCGAACCGCTCAAGGAAAGAAAAATGTTCCATGTTGTTCATTCGAGGTGGGCAACACTTAAAAATCCCATCTTCCCAGTAGGCGCATGCAGAAGTTTTACCGCCTTCTGTACCCCATGAGGGTCTGCCTCATCTCCAGCGCTTACGGGAGGAAGGAGGATGTGATGCCTGCCGCATGGGTTTTCCCGCTTTCCGCAGACCCTCCCTATTTCGGGGTCTGCGTGACCAAAAAGCGGCATACTTACTCCCTCATCCGGAAGAGGAAAGCATTTGGCATAAATACTGCAGGGCCGCGCATGAAGAAGCTCATTGGGCAGGCCGGCACCACGACCGGCTCCAAGGTGGACAAGTTTTCGCAATTCAAAATCCCGAAAGAGTATGGGCAATTGAGAGTGCCCCTTCTCAAGAACTCGCCCGTGAGCATCGAATGCAGGCTCGTGAAGGAAATCGAAATGGGCGACCACATTCTGCTTGTGGGCGAGGTGGTGGGCGCGGTGCAGAGGAAGAAGGCAAAGGGGATTTACCAGTCTGAAGGCTCCAAATTGGTGGAATTCTAGGGCTTTGCGCACTCCAGCACGTTTTCCATGAGCATTGCGACTGTGAGCGGCCCGACGCCTCCAGGCACAGGGCTCACGTTCGCCCTCTGCGAAACCCCCTCAAAATCAACATCCCCCACGACTTTCCCTTCCACGCGGTTTATTCCCACGTCCACGACAAAGGCCCCTTCCTTCACCATTTCCGCAGTGATAATGCCTGGCTTCCCAACTGCGGCAACCAGCACGTCCGCCCTGCGCGCATGCTCCGCAAGGCCCTTTGTGCGCGAATGGCACAGCGTTACGGTCGCATTTGCATTAGTAAGCAGGTAGGAAACCGGCTTGCCGACCATGCTGCTCCTGCCCACGACGATAGCTTCGGAACCCGCAAGCTCCGCGCCATAGTGCCTGAGCATCTCCATCACCCCTTTTGGGGTGGCCGGCACGATGGAAGGGCTCCCCTGCGCAAGCCTCCCCACATTGAGCGGGTGCAGGCCGTCCGCGTCGCGCGCGGGAGAAACCGCCTCCACGACCTTCTGCGCATCCAGGTGCACGGGCAGGGGCAGCTGCACTATCATGCCCCCGGTTTCCTTCTTGTTCAATTCCTCAATGAGCGAAAGCAATTCCTCTTCAGGGCAATCTTCCGGGAGCTCGTGCGCCTCGCCCTTTATCCCCAGCTCCCCAGCCTTCTTCACCTTCTTCTTCACGTAAATTTCCGAAGCCGGGTCAAAGCCGACCTTCACAACATCCAGCGTGGGCTGGAAATCCAGCGCCTCCACCGCTTCCTTCACCCTCTGCTCCACCTTCTCTGCAACCGGCTTTCCTTCAAGAATCATGCGCTTGCCTCCTTCTTTTCCGCCTTCGCCTCTTTCCCCACTTCATCTATTATCATGCTCAGCTGCTCGTCCATGTACCTTGCATTGCCCGCTATCGCAGTGTATGTCTCAAGCTTTTCCTGGGATTGTATCTCTTCCGCAAGCGGGGCCTGCTTCATTTTCCCCCCAGGGGTTATCTCAAATTCGTAAAGGTGGGCCAGCCCCAGTTTTTTAAGCAATAAATCCCTCTCGCTGCGTGCCTCTTCAAGGTCGGCCTTCACTCCCTCGAGGTCCGCCTCCATCTGCTCCATCTTGGCGGTTTCCTCCGGGGTGCGGTCTTTTTTGCCCTTGAGCAGGTTCATCGCCTCTTCAGCGGCCAGCCCGTAATCCGCCAGCCATACTGCGCTTTTATATACGTACGCGTTCAGCTCCTTGAGCTCCTTCAGGTCGTCAAGCACAGTGGTTATCTCGGCCTCGTCCTCTGCCTCCTTGGGCTCAATCTTCCCCGCCTTCTTCCCTTTCTTCACTTCAGGCCCAACCCCATAATCCTTGCCCTGCAGGTACTCAAGCGCTATCCTGTACCCCTTGAACCCGCCTATCAATTCCGCCTTCTTTACGGCCTCAAGCTCCACCTTGGAAGGGATGTCCTTGCCCTTTTCCCTGTATTCAGCGATGTCTATCTTTATCGCAGAAGCCGGGTCCTTGCTCATAATCAGCTTCTTGAGCTCCCAGTTGAGCGCTGAGAATGGGCTGCTGCTTTTCGCGGCCTTGTCCACAAGCCCCTTTTTCTCCCCGGCAGTCAGCTTGATGTGCACATCTATGTACTCGTACTTGTGCAGGAGCCAGTCTACCTTGTCCTCAAGCACTTTTCTCTTTTTGGCGAGGCCTCCCCCCTTTTTCTGCACCTGCGTCTGGGCGCCCATAAGAATATTGCTGAACGATTGTTTAAATTGGTTACCTTCCGGCATAGAGCGGGAACTGGCCGCAAAGCGCCTTCACTTCCTCCTTTATCTTGGCGAGCAGTATCTCATCCACTTTCCTGCCCAGGACCCTTGCAATCATCTGCCCGATTTCCTTCATCTCGCTTTCCTTCAGCCCGCGGGTGGTGAGCGCAGGGGTGCCGAGGCGTATGCCGCTTCCTATGAACGGCTTCTGCTTGTCATACGGGATTGTGTTCCGGTTGCACACGATGCCTGCCTTTTCGAGCGCCTGCTCCGCCTCCTTGCCCGTGATCCCCTTGTCAGAAAGGTCCACAAGCAGGAGGTGATTGTCCGTGCCGCCCGAAACAAGGCGGAAGCCGCGCGCCTGCAATTCCTCTGCGAGCGCCTGCGCGTTCCTCACAATCTGCTGTGCGTACTCACTGAATTCCGGCTCCATCGCATTGTGGAAGCATACTGCCTTCGCCGCGGTCACATGGTTGAGCGGCCCTCCCTGCGAGCCCGGGAACACCGCCTTGTCTATCTGCTTCGCGAGCCCCTCCCTGCACATTATCATCGCGCCCCTCGGGCCCCTCAGGCTCTTGTGCGTGGTGGTGGTGATGACGTCCGCATACTTTGCGGGCGATGGGTGCGCACCCCCTGCGATGAGCCCTGCAATGTGCGCAATGTCCGCCATGAGATAGGCGCCGCACGCATCTGCAATCTCCCTGAATTTGTCGAAATGCACTGCCCTCGGGTAGGCGGTGTAGCCGCACACGATTACTTTGGGCTTCTCCTCTTCCGCCTGCTTCCTTATCGCATCGTAATCCAGCTGCTCGGTCTCCTCGTCTACCGCATAGCTTACCGCATTGTACCTCTTCCCGGAGAAGTTTACCGGGCTGCCGTGCGTGAGGTGGCCGCCCTGCGAGAGCTCAAGGCCCATGAGCTTGTCCCCGGTTTCCATGAGCGCGAAGTAGGCGGCATAGTTCGCAATGGAGCCGGAGTAGGGCTGCACGTTTGCGTGGTCCACCCCGAAAAGCTCTTTTGCGCGGGTGCGCGCAAGGTCCTCCACCGCGTCTATGTATTCGTTGCCCCCGTAATACCTCTTGTAGGGGTAGCCCTCTGAGTACTTGTTCGTGAGCACCGAGCCGGTTGCCTCCAGCACCTCCTGCGGCGCATAGTTTTCCGAGGCAATGAGGTTGATTGTGCCCCTCTGCCTGTCCAGCTCCTTCCTCACCAATGAGTAGACCTCAGGGTCTGCATCCTTCAGCATAAGCCCACATGGGAACTATTGGGCAGATGGTTAAAAAAAGCAACGCTCTGCCCTTCCCGGAGGTTCCTTCTACTGATAGGGATTTATGGTGTCGAGAGTACTGGTTGGCACCGTGCCGGTGTACGGCACGATCTTAATCTGCCCGGCGCGCACTGCCGCCTCGAGCGCCTCGAGGTCCGCCTTGGAAACCTCCTTCCCGTCAATATAGGCAGTTTTCATTTTTGCCATCTGCAGAACGCCCATGACGGTCATGTCCGTGGGCTTAGCACCTATCCTGCCCTCTTTAAGCGCCTTATTGAAGGACTTAACCCTGCCTTCAAAAGCGGTATCCGCTCCCCATTCTATCATGATGCTGTGAGTTTCGCCCCCGCTTTCGAACGTATATGGCACATGGACGGTTGTTTCCATCGGGGCGATATATGAAGGCCATTCAAGCTCTTCCCCTGCGGCTTTTTCCGCCCCTTTTTCCTTTGCTTTCACTTCCACCTCTTTCTTGCCCCCCGCCTTTACCTTCCCGGTTGCCGCTTTGCCGGCCTGCGCCTCTGAAAGTTCGGCTGCTTTTGACTCGCCCCCCGCGATTTCGCCGAGGCCGCCTTTCCCCGTCTCAGCCTTCTTCGCCTTTTTGGCCTTCTCGATAACTTCCTCAATGTCAGAAGCGGATTCCTCCTTTTTCTTCGTAACAGGAGGAGCGCCAAGCGATGCAAGCAGCGCATCCGCCTCCTTGCTGTATTTCGGCTTGCCTTTGCCTTTTTTCGCCTTTGGCGCAGGTTTCGCGGCAGTTTCCTTCTCAATAGCGGCAACGATGCCCGCGCCCTTGGCTGCCTCGGCAGCCTTCTTTTTCTTCTCTTCCTCTTCCTTGAACTGCCCCGGCATCACCGTGGGCTCGAAAGTCCCCCTCGCCTCCGCGAGCAGGCCCTCCTTCTTCTTGCCCGTTGCGGGCTTTTTCTTCGGGGCCTTCGCAACCTTGGTTTCCGGCGCCTTCTCCGCCTTTGCCTTTTCCGGCTCCATCGCGGCAAGGAGACCAGCGCCTTTCGCCGCTGCCTCGGCTTCCTTGCTTACAGGGCCCGTGGAGGCCACCAGCTTGCGCCTTTCGGAAATGCTTACGACTTCCCCGCCTTCGCCATAAACCTTGACATCCATGGTCTTGGCGAGCAGCTCCTTTGCGGAAAGTTTCTCCATTTCCCCCACTGTTGTGGAGAACAAGTATGCCGTCCCCTGGTATTCCTTCTCAAAGTTGTAGGCCTCTTCCCGCATTTCCTCCCGTTCGAATGGGCTGAGCCAGTGCTCGCCCTCCTTGAACGCAACGCCCTTCTGCAGGAGCAAATCATCCATTTTTGCTCCCTCCGGGATTGGCTCCTTTGAATAGACCTCTAGCTTGTGCCCTTTGTAATCAGTCTCGAACTGAAGCTCCATCTTCTTTTCCGGCCCTTTTGCTTTCTGCTTGGCATCAGCCATGTTGAACACCATGCTGATATTTGCTCATCCGCCCTTAAAAATAGTATCTTTGGCCCCCTACTCCTTCCCCTCTGAGCCTACTCCCTGGATAATATCGGCCAATATCTTGGTGAGCGGCTCCTTTGCGCCCTTCTTGGGCACTTTCACCTCCACCACTTTGCCGCCCACACGAATGTGGAACTTGCCCTCCCCGCCGTCAAAGAGGGAAAAGCCCTGCTTAAGCAGCATCCCGAGCTCTATCTCCTCAACGTCCCAGTTGCCGTCCTTGTCCTGCGCCAGCGCAACCAGGCTGGATGAGCCCGGCTCCATTATGAAGAGCAGGCCGTTCTTGGAAAAGATTTTCACGCCCTTCTTGGGCTTCCAGGGCAGCTCTATCTCCATGGGCTGCGCTCCGGTATACTCGGACTTCACGAAGTCCCAGTATTTGAGCGTCCCGTTGCTGCACAGGAGGTACAGCCTCCCGTCCGCAGCGGCCCACGCCGCAAGGTTGTCGCCCTGTGCCTCCCCGGAGAGCTTGAGCCGGTATTCCGTGCTCATTGAGAAGCCGCCCTTTTCTTCCATCATGAGTGCGTTCCCAAGCATCTGCGCCCAGCCGGGCGCAATCACCGCATAGTTGTCAGAAATTATGAGCGTATGGGTGGCCGAAGGCTCAACAGCCTTCACCTTGCCCAGCTCCTGTGCGGTGGGCGTGATGAAGGTGGAATTGGAAATCCCCTCCTTCTTTTCGGTGAAGCTGAGCTCGCGGGTGACCTTGCTGAATTCCACCCACACCTCCATCGTCTTGTAGGAAAGGACGTGCGTCCAGTGCTTTTTCTCGCCCTTCGCGTACGGGAGCGGCTTCTTCAGGCTGTGGTGCGGCACAACCTCTTCCGCCTCGGGCCCTTTGGGCTTTTTCTTCGGGACCGCCTTCTTCTGCTTCTTCGCCCCTCCCTTTTTTTCAGGCATGCTACCGCTCCGTAATGATTTGCCTTATTCTAATTTTTAAACGGTTATGTTCACAATAATATTGGTGTTTGCATGTGCCCCAAGTTCAAGCCCAAGAAAGCCGAGGAATTCGTATATGTGGACCTCAAGATGAATGATGCAGGCCTTGCCCAGAACATAATCGGAGACAATAAAGTGCTCGAAGGCCTTCAGAATGGGGACAAGGTGAAGGTCTCCCTCACGGTGGAAACATTCGGGGGGCAGTACAAGACAATGGAGTTCGATGCAATTTTCTACGCAGAAGGTGGACGCAGCGCAAGCGGCAAGAAGAAATATACGTTCAAGCTTGAGAAGGACCTGAGTGCAGATGAGCTGGCGCACGTGAATGAGTTCGCGGCGCAGAGCGGCACCAACGCATTCAAGACCGTTTCGCAGGACAAGCTGCCCGGGGGCGGCGCGAAAGTGCACAAGGGCTGAGCGCATAAACCTTTTAATTCCTTATTCATGAGGTTATCCCATGATTCCTCCGATGGAAACCTACTACTCGGACTTTATCGCATTCCTGCAGACGCTGCCCGGCGGCCAGCCGACTGTGGCGTTCGTGCTGTTCGCGATAATGGCGATACTGCTCTATTCACTGGTCGTGCTCGTCATTTCAGCAATAAGAAGGCTGAGCGGCAAGACCAAGACCGAGCTGGACGACATAATCGTGGACCGGATAAGGAGGCCGCTCAAATACTTCGCCATAATAACCGCAATATATCTCTCCATAGGGCTGGTGTACCCCGGCTTCGCCTTTGGGGACTATTCGCTGGAAAAGGTCTTTCTTATCGCACTGCTGCTGGGCGGCGCCTATGGCCTGGACCGGGTGATTGACGGCCTCATGCTTTGGTACGGCACGGAAATTGCGCCCAAGACCACCAGCAAATTCGATGACGAGGTATTCCCGCTGTTCAGGAAAATCGTGCGCGCGATAATCTATATACTCGTGCTCCTGATAATCCTCAGTGAGCTTGGGGTGGAGATTGCGCCGCTCATTGCCGGCCTCGGGATAGCGGGCCTTGCGGTTGCACTTGCCCTCCAGGACACCCTCCAGAACTTCTTCTCCGGGGTGTACATACTCGCGGACAAGCCCATCAAGCCCGGGGACTACATAGAGATGGAGGGCATTGCGGGCACGGTTGAGGAAGTGGGCTGGAGGACCACCCGGGTCACCACCTGGGACAACAACAACGTCTACATACCCAACTCCAAGGTCGCGCAGAGCATAATCACCAACTACTACACCCCGGACATGGAGATGGGATATGCGATGGAGTTCGGCGCATCCTATGACGACGACCCGGACAAGGTCCTAGCGGCGCTGCTCAAAGCCGCCCAGGAGACCGCCAAGCGGACCGGCAAGGTTGTCGGTGAGCCCAGCGCCCGGGCGGACAGCTTCGGGGAAAGCTCGGTGAACTACAAGGTTTTCGTGAAGGTGCCCACCAGGGTGGACAAGTTCACCGTTAAGGGGGAGATGATCAAGGAAGTCTACAATCAGTTCAAGAAGGCAGGCCTCACCATACCGTTCCCCACGAGGACCGTCTACATTGAGGGCGAGGAAAAGCCGGTGAAGCTGGTGAAGAAAAAGAAGCGCCGCTCATCTTAGTCCTTGCCAATCTTCTTTATTTTCTTCCCCGCCTTTTTGGCGGTCTTCCCCACTTCCGAGGCGGCCTCCACCACGGTGTCCGCGGCCTCGCCTATCACGTGCAGCTCCCTCCGCAG